>Ga0070741_10018546_pt1 | contig 11254 bp, 13 predicted proteins | sample Coa_R1_4_FD_66440 | JGI IMG/M metagenome (GOLD analysis project Ga0070741, IMG submission 66440) | Surface soil microbial communities from Centralia Pennsylvania, which are recovering from an underground coalmine fire - Coalmine... | ecosystem: Environmental > Terrestrial > Soil > Unclassified ...
CTGGTTTGGTAATTATCGACGCTTGGTCGTCCGTTGGGAACGTTCGTTGACAATCTATTTGGCATTCTTTCATCTCACTTGTTTGCTCATCACCCTTAACCAGTTATGAAACCACTTCTACTTCTTTTCGTTCCAGCATAACATAACTCTCGTCAGTCCGCAAAAAAGGGACTGCCATAATAGCGACAGTCCCTTTCGGGGTGATGATTATTTCCTTTTGCAGGAGTAGGACGTTATGGTTCTACTGGGTATCCCGCATTGATCCACGGCTCAAAGCCGCCGAGAATGGGGGTTACATTTTGAAATCCGTTTTCAATGAGGATGGACGCCGCACGGGCGCTCGACTCTTCGCTGGGTCAGGTGCAGTAGGTGATGATCCACTGATTGGGGTCAAGTTCACCAAGGCGTTCTTCGAGTTCGCCAAGTGGGATATTGACTGCGCCTGCAATGTGATTGCCTTGATAGGCTTCCGCTGAGCGGCCATCCACAAAAATCGCGGAACCTGAATCAAAAGCAGTTCTGGCTTCTTCGAGAGTTACACGTGGAATATCGGGATAGGTCTCTTCCTCGTGAGATATTGCAGGTGTTGGCGCGGGGGCTGAAATTTGATTATTGGCGAGGATAAAAGCGGCGACAATCAACAGCAGCCCACCCCCAACTATAAAAAGCGGTATTGGATCTATTTTATTTTTCTTTCGCGGTGACATATTTATTGTTCCTTTACTTCGACCGTCAGGGAAACTTCCCCTGCTTTTTCAAATTGCAACTTAAGAATGAAAGTGTCACCAGGTTTTATGTCTCGATTAAGACCGATGAACATTACATGCAGCCCGCCAGGTTTGAATTCCAGCCTGTCTTTGGCAGGCACAGGAACAGACTCTTGCATTTGCATGGACATGACTCCATTTTCATCGCCCATACTCATGTGAACTTCAGTGGCGGAGGCAATTTCCGAACTGACGCTCAGCAGAGTATCGTCTACGGCTGTGCCATTTTCGATCACGAAATATGCTGCGGTATTATTCCCCGCGCTGGTGGGGCGTGCCCAAGCCCCAATAACGGTCAACGCGCCGCTGGACTGCGTGCAAGCTGAGAGGAGGATTACTCCGATACCCAGGATGAGAGGAAAAGTAAACTTCTTCAATTTGAAACTCCATCTCTTAAATGTGTTTTGGATTTTACCGAAATATCAGGCGTCCCCACATAATAATGGAGACTCCGATTAGCGCAACTGCCGCGCCGATGAAATCGAAACGGTCGGGACGCCAGCCATCGAAGACCATTCCCCACAGGATCGAGAGGATGACAAAGATGCCTCCATATGCGGCATACACGCGACCAAAAGATGATTCTGTTTGCAAGGTGGGAATCACACCATAGAGAAAGAGCACGGCACCGCCAACAATCCCCATCCACAGCGCTTTGCCTTCCCGAAGCCATTGCCAGACGAGATATCCGCCTCCAATTTCTGCCAGTCCTGCCAGTACAAACAGCAGGAGCGACTTCAGGACGGTGATGAAATTTACTGTCACTGGTTGGTCTCCTTTGATTTCTTTTTCCAGCGCGGCAAGAACATCGGTACACTCTCCGCGTACATTTGCCACTCCGCGCCGAACCGTTCCGCCAGCGCAGACTCTTCTCGTTGCGCGCGGCGAGAGAACGATGCAAGCGTCATCGTTAACAGAATCAACGGCGTCCACGTGCGGTACACCAATGTCACTCCCAAAAGCAGAAGCCAGTAACCAAGGTACATTGGATGACGGACGAGCGCAAAAGGTCCGCGCTGGACGAGACGATGTTGTTTCTGGAGCTGCGCGGACAAACTTGTGCTGACGCCGTACATTGAACCCAGCGCCCAACGCGCCCAAAACGCCAGGAATAGTCCTGCAAGGTAGATTGCCAATCCGATGACTGAGAGGGTTTTTACCATCAAGGGTGGTGGATTCAGAGGCAGGGAAATCCACAGCAAAATCCCAACGTAGATGAACGATGCGATCACCACAAGCCCGAGGATAATTTGCATCCAGACAGGCAGGGAAAACCAGCGGCTTGAAACTGCCTGCATCGAATTCTGCGCGCGAATGCTTGCAAGCCAACTGATTGTCATAACAACTATGAGCGCCGCTGAACCCGCGCTCATGATCCAATTTGTGACGGTTTCCATGACGCTACTTTCGCTCCTTATATCCTAGCAACCTCAACGCATTCGCCACCACTACCAGCGTACTACCCTCATGGAAAAAGATGGCAACGCCGATGCTGACGATACCCGTCAGCGATGTGATGACGAGCAGGGCAATCACGCCGAGCGAGATGAACAGGTTTTGGATAATGATGGCGCGGGTGGCGCGTCCCAAGCCAACTGCAAATGGCAACTTGCTCAGGTCATCACCCATCAAGGCAACGTCGGCTGTTTCGAGGGCGACATCCGTACCTGCGCCGCCCATTGCGATTCCAACGGTTGCATTTGCCAGCGCGGGTGCGTCGTTCACCCCGTCGCCGATCATGGCGACCTGACCATATTCTTTTACCAACTCGCGGATGATGGTCAGTTTATCGTCGGGCATGAGCTCGGCGCGGAACTCGGTCAGACCGATCTCTTTGGCAATCGCGGAAGCGGAGCGGGAGTTGTCGCCCGTCAGCATGATGGTGTGCGCCACGCCCGATTGTTTCAATGCTTTCATCGTCGGTGCGGCTTCATGACGCAGCGTATCGGCAAGCGTAATGATACCAATTACGGTTTTATCTTCAGCGATCCACATCAACGTTTTTCCCGTCTGCTGAAATTCATCTGCTTTTTGAAGCGCCTCGGCGGGAATTGTCACCTGCGCTTCATCCATCAATTTGCGATTGCCGATCCAAATCGTTTTGCCCTTCGAGACGGCACGGAGACCACGTCCCGTCAGCGACTCGACTTCGTCCATAGCAGTGGCAAGCACACCCTGAGTCCGAGCCGAGCGGACAATTGCCTGGGCGAGCGGATGGGCGGAACGAGATTCCGCTCCCGCCGCAAGCGACAGCACATCCGCTTCTTTCCTCCCCGATTCCTGAATCGCCACGATATCCGTTACCTCTGGCTGACCATGAGTCACTGTACCCGTCTTGTCGAAGGCGATGGCTTTGAGGCGACCGAGATTTTCGAGATGCGCGCCGCCTTTCACCAGCACGCCATTACGCGCGGCTTGTGCGACGCCCGCGAGAATGGTGGCGGGCGTGCCAAGCGCGAGCGCGCAAGGTGATGCGGCAACGAGGAGAGTCATCGCGCGTAAAAATGATTCACGGAAGGGAAAGCCAAACAGCGGCGGCAGGAGGATAACTATCACCGTGAGCACCAACACCGCAGGGACAAAGACGCGCTCGAATTTTTCAACCGTTTGCTGCGTGGGCGATTTTTGTGACTGCGCCTCTTCGACCATTTTCATCACGCGGGCAAGCGTGGAATCTTTGGCAAGTCGTGTAACTTTGACTTCGAGTGCGCCTTCACCGTTGACCGTGCTGGCGAAGACCTGATCGCCAGAGACCTTATCTACGGGAAGCGACTCGCCTGTAACGGAGGATTGGTCAATACCAGAATTTCCATTGAGGATAACTCCGTCCACAGGGATGCGCACACCAGGGCGGACGATGACGACATCTTCGAGTTGAAGTGATTCAACGGGTAGCTCCAATTCTTTGCGATCGCGTTTGACAAGGGCAGTTTTCGGCGCAAGGTCAGCCAGCGCGCGGACAGCGCGACGGGCGCGGTCGAGGGCGCGTTCCTCCAGCGCATGACCAAGACCAAAGAGGAAGAGAAGCAATGCACCTTCGGCAAATTCACCCAGAAACGCCGCGCCGATTGCTGCCATGACCATGAGCAGGTCGGTGTCAAAATGTCTTTCCTTGATGGCGTGCCAGGCATGTTGCGAAATGTCCCACCCGCCGAAGAGGTATGCGGTAATGTAGAGAACAGTTGCGGCAATGACTGGCAATCCAAAGAATGTTTGACCCAGCCAGCCAACCAACACGAGCAAGCCCGCTGTGAGGCTGAATACGATTTCGCGGTTTTCCTTGTACCAACTGCGTAATCCCTCCACGGGGATTTCGTAGCCCAATGAGCGGACGCGCTTTTCAATGGCAGGGCGGTCTATCTTTTGTTTGTCAAATTCCACGCGTAAGTTTTGTGCCGCATAGTTGACACTTACCGCCAGCACGCCATCCAAGCGCCCAAGACTATGTTCGATGACGGTGACACAGTCCGAGCAATCCATGCCTTCGATGGGAGTGGAAAGATGATGATAACGGTTGGCGATCCCCGCTCCCGCACGCTCCGCCATGCGGCGCACTTGTTCGAGAGTAAGCAGGTTTGGGTCGTAGTGCAGGCACAGGTCAACCGGTGTTTTCTCGCGTTCGAGGTGGGCACGCAGAATTCCCTTTTGATTTTGAAAAGATTGTTCCAAACGGTTGAGGCACTCATCCTTTTCGTCAGCTACATCCGGCAGCAAAAGCGGGATATCCAGTTCAATTGTTTTTTCCATCGCAAATTCCTTATCAATCAGAACGACAAACAGTCACCCATCCCAACGGGAAGGGCAGAGCAACAATGAATCAATATTTAATTTAGAGAGATGGAGGGTGGGAAATTTTTAGGACCAGATCCAGAACACAGGTGTCATCACGAGATGATTCAAGAGAGAGGCTTGATGTGTTCCACGATGATTGAAGGTTCGCAGGTAGGTTAATCCCCTGATGGAGGGCGCACGTGGATTCCGAAAGGACATGGTGCGATCCGCCGACTGGCGCAAGCAGATGTCCCGCGACACCGATCAGGAGCAGGACAAGCAGGAAAAACAGTGCGAGTCGTCGGAGAGTATTCGTCATACTAACCATGCAAAACGTGATCAAGACCACGCTGGAAGAGTTCGATGACGTGATCATCGTCAATGCAAACAAAGACGTTGCGTCCCTGCTTGCGGGTGCGAATGAGGCGTTTGTCGCGCAATCCGCGCAGTTGATGAGAGACGGCGGATTTGGTCACGCCGATACGTTCCACCAGTTCGCCGACGCCCATCTCACGCTCCACCAATGCGGCGATGATGCGCACGCGGGTGGGATCACTCAGGGCTTCAAAGAGATTGGCGAGATCGGATGCGGTTTCTGGTGTGACATTCTTTTTTGGCATGGCTATATCCAGCGGCGGACGCGTTTCTAGTAATTATGGTGTTTATTAATTAGTTGAATGATTGCTCAACTATTGGAGGATACTACATCCCTTTCTGCGTGTCAAGACGAAAATCCAGATACTGGGTAAACAAACTATTGAGTTGTTGGAAGGGTAAACCCGAATGTTGCTCCCAAACCTGGCTGGCTTTCCACCCATACTTTGCCGCCATGCGCAACTACCAATTGCTTGACGATTGCCAGCCCAATTCCCGAACCGCCGCTAGTGCGAGAACGGGATTTGTCGGCACGATAGAAGCGGTCGAATACGTAAGGCAGGTCGTCAGGCGAAACGCCTTCGCCTGTATCGGACACGGTGATGAGCAACTGATGAGATGTATCATTCCTGCAGGTTACCGTCACCCGCCCACCCGCTGGGGTGTGGCGCAGGGCATTACTCAACAAATTCCGTATAACTTGTGTTATCCGATCAATATCCACTTCAACTTGGGGGAGATTGGAAGCAAGATCGAGATTCAATTTGACCTGGCTGGATTGCGCTTGCAGGCGGAATGGTTCTACAGCGTGAGTCACCAGTTCGCCAAAGTCGGTTTTGACTCGCTCCAGTTTCAGTTGTCCTGCTTCCGCCAGTGAAAGCAATCGCAAGTCAGCGACGAGGCGCGTCAACAGCGCCGCTTCGTCGCGCAGGGTCGCAATTTCCTGCGGGCTGGTTGGCAGGACCCCGTCGAGCATGGCTTCGAGGTTTCCCTGAATGACCGTAAGAGGAGTCCGCAGTTCGTGAGCAACATCGGCGATCAGATTGCGGCGCAGTTCCTCGTGCTGCGCAAGCGAGTCGGCCATCTGGTTGAACGCGTTCGCCAGTGTTCCAATTTCATCTTGCGATTGGGTTGGGATGCGTTGTTGCAGATCTCCAGCCGCGATTTTTTGAGCGGCAGTGGTCAACTTCTGCACAGGGGAAATGATTTGAAAAAATAAGAATGAGCCGAGCAACAAAGCAACAACAGCGGCAATACCTCCAGCCATCCAGGTGGAATGGTTGACCGATGCAACAAAATCTCCAGCGGCGTTCGGCGCGTTCGTTCCTGCATAGAGCGGCAGGAGCGTTCCCACCTGCTCATTCCCAACCAAGATGGGCACACCCGCCGCAAGGTCTGTTGAGGAGACCATCTTCCCCACATCCTGCGCGGCGGAATCGGCAATGATGGTTCCCTGCGCATCAGCAAGCAGAAAACGCAGCCCCATCATGCTCCAGGGGTTTGAAGCGCCTCCCATACCCATGTCGCCAATTTGCATGCCATCCTCTTTCTGCCACATGCCCCAATCCTCCTCCCACATCATCCCCATGTTATCGCCCATCATGGAAACTCCCCAGGGATTATTGAGCAGGTTTTCCACACCCTGCCAACTGCCCTGACGGGTGTAATGTTGAGCCAATGTCGGAGCCAGTTGTTGCGCAAGGAATATCCCGTTCTGATTGACATACTGGCTGAATTGAGTCTGGGTTGAGCGGCTAACCAGATAGGTATCAATACTGCCGCCGATCAATACGATCAACAAGAAAGCGCCCATCAACTTTAGCCATAGACTACGCATCATGACGAAACTCCGCAGAAAACCGATAACCGACGCCAAATACAGTTTCAACAAAACGCGGTGCGCGGGCATCATCGCCCAATTTGGCGCGCAGATTCTTGATATGCTGATCTATGACGCGCTCGTACCCTTCATACGCCACACCTTGCGCGGCTTCCACCAACTGCAGTCGGGTAAACGCCTGTCCTGGATGACGCATCAGCGCGGTGAGGATGTCGAACTCGGTGGGAGTCAGATCAAGGGGCTGATCGGCTTGGGTTGCAGTATGCGCTTCCAGGTCCAGAATGAGCGTATCGGCGCGCAGGAGGGGCGGCGGCTGCACCTGTCCCCGGCTTCGGCGCAGCACCACGCGGACGCGCGCAGTCACCTCGCGTGGACTGAATGGCTTGGTGACGTAATCGTCTGCGCCCAATTCCAGCCCGATGAGTTTGTCGCTCTCCTCACTGCGAGCGGTGAGCATGATGATGGGCGTATCCCCCTCGTGGCGAATCTGGCGGCAAATTTCCCAACCATCCACATGAGGCAGGTGTAAATCAAGGATCACCAGGTCAGGCTTTTCATGTCGAAAGGCTGGCATCGCCAGCGCGCCATCGGCGATGATGACGGCCTGGTAGCCAGCCTGTTCGAGATACAGGCGCAGAGTGCGCGTGATATGCGCTTCATCCTCAACGACTAATATTTTATCTGCCAAAACCAACCTCCTGCTTTTCGCGTGCCCGAGAAGGTTATGCCTGCCTCTGTGTCAGGGCGCGTACAATCCAGAAAATGCCGCCGATAACCAGGGCCAGTATGCCAAGCGGAATGAGCCACATGAACAACATACCGAATATTCCGAATGGCATCATTCCCCAGCCGCCCATCATGGGCATGAAGCCTCGGTAGCCCATCATGCCGTAGCTGTTCCAGCCATCTGCACAGCCGTACCCATAGGCGGAGTTGTTCCATCCAAACGGCAGGAACATGGCGCTAACCAAGCCAAGAACGAACAGGGCGACTGCGCCGATGACAATCCAGAGGGCGATATTTCTCATTGTATCATCTCCTTATTTAAGCTCATCAGTTTAAGCGGTTAGTTATTTGGAGCGCCCAAGGCGATCCAATCCAGAATGGTCTGGATTTCTGCTGGAGTAAGCGGCGTGCTACGGAAAGGCATGTAGCCGCTGTACACATAATAAGCAAGACGGCTGTTGTATACATCGCCAGGAATAACAACCGCGCCGTTTACGCCGCCTTTCAGAATGTTCTCATAAGTATCGAGATACAAGCCATTTGTCCCGCCGTGACAGGCAACGCAACGCGCGGCAAAGATCGGCTGAACGTTATCTTTGAATGAGACAGTGGCGGAAGGCACGGGATAAGACGGTGAAGTATTGGGTACAGTCGGCGTGGAGTTCCAGTTGGGATTGGTCTGCGAGCCATAGCCATTTCCCCTGCCGCCATAAAACCCGTCACAGTTATCATAACCCCAATCGTGCATACCCCAACCCCGCTGGCCTTGTGAGGAAAAATCGGGGTACATAATCCAGCCGCGCTCCCATTCTCCCTGGGGAACGTAGTTCGGATCCACACCTGCACTTGCGTCAGGTGCAAGTGTCATCCACCAGCCTCGTCCCCACTGTCCCTGCGGTGGAATGGCGGGGGAGGTGGTTTGTGGAGCGGGCGTTGCTTGAGGTTGTCGTGGAACTATAGTAGGTTGAAATTGTTGTTGCGGAATAAATGTTGGCTGCGCAGACTGTAACATGGGGACACTTGCAGCACGCGTCTGCGTAATGAACGAACCTGCTGTGTACCCACCCACCAGCAAGGTCATGGCTGCGACCAGTCCGAGAAGGAATTTTACGACTTTCATGGGGCATCTCCTGTTTGTGAAGTTACACACAGGATACCTGCCAGATATATAGAAGTTATGTAGAGAAAGTAAACAGGTTGTATATAAATGATCATCAGACCTTCCAGGCATGAGCGAGGCGAACGTAGACATCGGCTGCGATTTCCTCGTCTACCGCAAACTGAGTGTAGCCGCATTCAAACACGAAAGATGGTGAGCGCCGTTGCAGCTTGATCTTTCCTCCAGGCAACACACCCATTGCTATCAGCTTTTGCAGTCGTCCAGCGTTGCTCATCTGGATATAGGCGACTTCTCCACCCTGTCCTTCCTCAAGCTCGCTCAACGGCGCAATCAACCTTCCTACTGATTCGCGCATTTGCCGGCAGCACTCGCCTGACGGAATAGGTTTGCCATGCGGGCAAAATTGAGGATGTCCCAACAAGGTACAAATGCTTTCATCCAATCCGTCAAACAAGACATGTTCCAGGCGGCAAGCCTGTTCGTCGAGCAACACATCCTCAGCCTTCAGAACATCCGCCAAGAGCCGTTCACCAAGTCTGTGGCGGCGGATTGCCTGAGCCGCTTCAGGGCGGCCAGAATCTGTGAGCTTCCAAACTAAGCCATCTTGGACTATCAATCCAGACCGAGATAACTCGTCCATGCTCTCTGATATCGGGTCTGTAACAGCCAGCCGGTCATGCCCCTCTTCTTCTGCCAGCCACAACCGTTCCAGCAATTCTTGTGCATCTTCGCTGAATCTCATTTTGTAGACTCCTTGGAATCTTTAATTTCATGTGTCTGCAATTTCACTTTTAAACGTCGCAGCCAGCTGATCAACCTGGCTTCGGGCGGCATCTCATAACCGCAACGCGGGCAACGCACGAGGTGGCAACCTTTGACCAGCGGGCAGTTTCCGCAGGCTGTTTCCGCCTCGGAAATATCGAACTCGTACCTGCAAAAACCGCATTTCATAGCTGTATACCCAGCATGGTGAGCAGCCAATTGAGCAGGCCTCCAACCAGGAAAGCGAAGGGGAAGATGAATGCCTCCATCGCTAGCGCCGTCTTCCAGCCTCGTTCTTTGAGCGTTACCGAGAACTGGGCTACACAGGGCACAAAGAGAGTCATTGTCACAGTTGAAACTAGGATTTGAATACCTGTCATGGAATTTCGCAGATCGTATAAACCGGCCGCCCCATAATCCCGCCTGAAAAAACCGAACAGGAAAGCCACCGCCGCCTGATCCGGCAGTCCCAGCCAATGGACGAGAGGCTGCAATCCGTTCACGATCACATCAAATAAACCTGTCAGCCTTCCCAGCCAGATGATCACACTGGCTACGATAAACAACGGAAAGACTTCCCGAAAGTACCATTCCATGCGGGTGTAGGTTTTGACGAAGACGTTCGTCAGAGTGGGCAGTCGCAGTGGTGGTAATTCCATATAGAATGTGGGTCGCTCGCCAGGCATCAATTTTGCCGCCAGCAGACCAACTAGCAGAAAGACGCCTGTCATAATCAGCGCCCAGATACCTAATAGATCAGGACGTCCGGCCAGCATGGCGATCATGACACCCAACTGGGCTGAGCAGGGAATCGCCAGGGAAAGGAGCAAGGTGCTTAGAATACGCTCGCGGCGCGTCTCCAGCGTTCGTGTGACAATGGTAGCCATGGTGTCGCATCCAAAACCCAATACCATGGGAATGACTGCGCGTCCATTCAATCCGATCCTCTTGAAAATGCGGTCAATTAACATAGCCAAACGCGGCAGGTAACCGCTGTCTTCGATGATCGAAAAAGCCAGGAAGAATGTCCCTACGATGGGCAAGATTATTGCTATGGCGTAGCGCACGCCCAGGGTGACGACTCCATACTGACCTCCGATCAAGTCGCGGATGGCTTCCCATGGAATGTAGGTTGCCAGCAACCGGTCTATCCACGGATTTATGTAGGTTCCAAATATGGCGTTCTCAAAAAAATCCACCAGTGTTTGTGCGCCCAACACACCCACGAATTGATACAAGAGGTATAAAGCCAAGAGCAGCAATGGAATGCCAGTCAAGGGGCTTATCATGGCTTTGCTCAACCGTTCTGCAAATCCATTCGGGTGTTGCTCTGGTACGAAAAGGACATTCTGGAGAATGCGCCGTGCAGTTTCCCGCTGCTGGCGAGCGATCAGGTAAGACAGGGGTTGGTTGAAACGCTCCTGTGTGGCTTTAACGATTTTTTGAATATCATCAACCCGGCCTCCCTCCTGTCTCATCACCAGTTCAGCCACACCCTTGTCGTTTTGAAGCAATAGTAGCGCAATCGCACGTTTGGTGATCTGGTAGGAGCCATACATGAGTGTTTCCATCTGTTGTATGGCATTTTCGATGATGGTGGGATAGGAAACCAATTTCCTTGGGGTTGGTGTTGCGGATGAGCAGTTCGGACAATCCTGAATATATGAGGCAAGGATTTTCTTTAATTGGGAGGAACCGCGGCCCAAGGCTAACGCTGTTGGTACAACAGGAATTCCCAAAACCTGTTCCAGGGCTGACGTGTCTATCGTCACACCCAGGCGTTCGGCTTCATCCATCAGGTTTCCAACCAGAATGACGGGCAAGCCAGCCTCAATCAATTGCAGCGTCATGGGTAGCATGCGTTCCAGGTTCTTCATGTCCGCCACATGCAAG
>Ga0070741_10018547_pt1 | contig 11254 bp, 11 predicted proteins | sample Coa_R1_4_FD_66440 | JGI IMG/M metagenome (GOLD analysis project Ga0070741, IMG submission 66440) | Surface soil microbial communities from Centralia Pennsylvania, which are recovering from an underground coalmine fire - Coalmine... | ecosystem: Environmental > Terrestrial > Soil > Unclassified ...
CTTCCAGGCGCGGGTGGTGAAGCCCAGAATCTCGACCTTGACGCCGCAGCGCTCGAGCGTGCGGGCGAGGATGTCGGCGCAGCAGGCGGCGACCATGATCGGGCGGCCGCGCATCGAGCCGGAATTGTCGAGCAGAAGCGTCACCACCGTGTCGCGGAAGGCGGTTTCGCGTTCCTGCTTGAAGCTCAAGGGATGCATCGGGTCGACGACGACGCGGGCGAGCCGCGCGGCGTCGATCAGGCCCTCGTCGAGATCGAAGTCCCAGCCGCGGTTCTGTTGCGCGAGCAGGCGGCGCTGCAGGCGGTTGGCGAGCCGCGTGACGGCGCCGTGCAGGGCGACCAGCTGCTTGTCGAGGAAGGCGCGCAAGCGGTCGAGCTCGTCGGGGTCGCAAAGATCCTCGGCGTTGACGGTCTCATCGAAGGCGCGGGTGAAGACCTTGTAACCGAAGGCTTCCGGATCGTCGAGGACCGACAGGTTCGGGCGCCAGGGGTCGGAGCGGCGCGGCAAGTCCGCGGCCTCGGCGTCGCGGTCGAGCCGCTCGCTGAGCGCGTCCTCGCTGTCGTCGAGCGTCTCCTCGGAGAGGCTCTCCTGGTCGGCGCGGGCCTCGGCCGCAAGCTCCGAGCGCTGCTCGCCGTCGGCGCTCTCGTCCTCGGATTCGGAGGAGCTGTCCTTTTCGCTGTCCTCTGCCGATTCCTCGTCCTCGCGCTGGTCGAGCTGATCGGCGAGATTGAGCGCCGCCAACAGCTCGCGGGTCAGCCGCCCGAACGCCTCCTGGTCGAACAGCGTGTCCGGCATGCGGTCGAGCACGGTGCGCGCGCGGCTCTCGATCCATTGCCGCCACAGATTGACCACGGCGCGAGCCTTGGCGGGCGGCGCCTGGCCGGTCAGCTTCTCGCGCACGAGAAGGCCGAGCGCGTCGGACAGAGGCGCTTCGGCGCGGTCGGTGACCTCGGCGAACCGGCTGCGCTCGTAGCGCTGCTCGATGCGTGCGGCGAGATTGGCGGCCACGCCTTGCATGCGCCGCGCGCCGATGGCTTCGACGCGCGCCTGCTCGATCGCCTCGAACACGGCGCGCGCCTCTCCGCCGCCCGGCGCCAGGGCCTCGTGCAAGGCCGGATCGTGACAGGCGATGGCAAGCGCGGCAGCGTCGGCATGGCCGCGGATCACGGCGATCTCGGTCTTGGAGGGGATGCGCGAGGGCTCGGGCAGGCGCGCGGTCTTGCCGGACAGCCCGGGCGGCTCGGTCGAGAACACGACCTCGACCGCACTGTCGGCGGCGATGGCCCGGGTGGTCTGGCTTACGGCGCGCTTGAACGGGTCGAGCGGCGCCTCTTTTCGCCGCGCCGTCGTCATCTCAGCTCAAAGCCACGTTGGCGGTCGACTGCGGCAGGTCCTCGCCGAAGCAGCGCTGGTAGAACTCGGCGATCAGGCCGCGCTCGAGCTCGTCGCATTTGTTGAGGAAGGACAGCGCGAACGCCGTGCCGATGTCGCCGAAGATCTCGGCGTTCTCCGCCCAGGTGATGACCGTGCGCGGGCTCATGACGGTGGACAGATCGCCGTTCATGAAGGCGTTGCGCGTCAGCTCGGCGACGCGCACCATGTTCGACACGACTTTCCGCCCCGCCTCGGTGTTCCACGCCTTGGCCTTGGCCAGCACGATGTTCACCTCGTCGTCGTGCGGCAGGTAGTTGAGCGTCGCCACGATCGACCAGCGGTCCATCTGGCCCTGGTTGATCTGCTGGGTGCCGTGATAGAGGCCGCTCGTGTCGCCGAGCCCGATGGTGTTGGTGGTGGCGAACAGGCGGAAGGCGGGGTGCGGCCTGATCACCTTGGACTGGTCGAGCAGGGTGAGCTTGCCCGAGACCTCGAGCACGCGCTGGATCACGAACATCACGTCGGGGCGCCCGGCGTCGTATTCGTCGAAGCACAGCGCGGTATTGGTCTGGAGCGCGTAGGGGAGGATGCCCTCGCGGAACTCGGTCACCTGCATTCCGTCGCGGATTACGATGGCGTCCTTGCCGACAAGGTCGATGCGGCTCACGTGGCTGTCGAGGTTGATGCGCATGCACGGCCAGTTGAGGCGCGCGGCGACCTGCTCGACATGGGTCGATTTGCCGGTGCCGTGATAGCCCTGGATCATGACGCGCCGGTTGTGCTTGAAGCCGGCGAGGATGGCGAGGGTCACGTCGCGGTTGAAGAGATAGTCCGGGTCGACGTCGGGGACGTGCTCGTCGGGCCGCGAATAGGCCGGAACTTCGAGGTCGGTGTCGATGCCGAACACTTGGCGCACGGAGACGGTCATGTCCGGCAGGCCGGCGCCGCGCTCAGCAGTTTGCAAGGTCATGGGGTGTGAAAGCCTGTTCGTCGCGCTGCAAGGAGGCTCGGGCGAGCCGCGAGCCTCGGATTTCTGGGGTTCTGGGGCTGCCCAGCGACTGTCACGCAAGCCCCGCCTGCTTCAGATAGTTATAGGCTTGGATCACTTCGCGCAACTTGTCCTCTGAACTCCGGTCGCCCCGGTTGTGGTCGGGGTGGAGCCGCTTAACCAACTCCTTGAAGCGCGCCCTGATATCGGCCTTGGTGGCGGTGTCCTCGAGATTGAGCTGGCGCAGGCACTTCCGCTCGGCGCGCTGGAGCGGCCGGGCCGGGGGGCTCCCGGGCTTGGCCTTGTCCTCCCGGTCGGGGAACAGCGCGAAGGGATCGTCGGTGGTGAATCGATGGGCAAAGCCGTTGCGGCGGCCCCGCCCCGTCTTCCGGCCGCGCGACCAGGCGTTGACGCCGATGAACCAGGTCGGGCGGTGGCCGATCGTGTCGTCCTTCTGGTGCTTGATGACGTCCTCATCGGGAAGGCCCGAGAAGTAGTTGTAGGACTTGTTGTACTCGCGCACGTGGTCGAGGCAGAAGCGGTGGTACTGGCCCTCGAAGCCGCGGCCCTTGGGCGCAGGGTAGAGGCCGGGTTCCTCGCAGCCTGCGCGCTCGCATTTCGGACAGGCGTTGCGCAGCAGACGGTTCTCGTCAGGCTTGACGCGGAGGCGGTCGAAGAATTTGGAGTCGAGCTTCATGGAATCGGCATTATGCGAAGCAGATGCAGTCACAACAAGAATGGCCCTCGGCCGGCGAACTAGGATAGAGTGATCGGTTAAGGGTCTCGTGACGAGACCGCTCGAAAAACGACCCGGCGGACCCGAAGCGATGCGCGTCGAAGACGAAATCAGACGGAAGCTCAGCCAAGCGTTCGCGCCGGAAGCGCTCGAGGTCGTCAACGACTCTCACCGCCACGCCGGCCATGCCGGCTCGCCCGGAACCGGCGAGAGCCATTTCACCGTCAAAGTGGTGTCGGGAGCTTTCGAGGGCAAGTCCCGCATCGAGCGCCACCGCATGGTCAATCAGGTGCTTGCCGAGGAGCTTGCCGGCAGGATCCACGCGCTCGCGGTGAGCGCGCTCACGCCTGAAGAGCGCGCCCGCGCCTCATCCAGCGCCGCCTAGGAGGCCTGGCTCGCCTTCTTCTTCTTCGTCGCGCGCTTCTTGGCGAGGGGCGTGACGCGGAGCGTGGTGATGCGGTTCCGCTGGCGGCGCAAGACCTCGAAGCGGAAGCCGTGGAAGGTGAAGGCCTGGCCCGCGTCGGGAATGGTCTGCGCCTCGTGGATGACGAGGCCGGCAACGGTCGTCGCCTCCTCGTCCGGGATGTCCCAATCCATCAGGCGGTTCACGTCGCGGATCGCCACCATGCCGTCGACGATGAGCGAGCCGTCGGCTTGCGGCTTGGCGAGGGAGGCGGCGACGTCGGTCTCGTCGGTGATGTCGCCCACGATCTCCTCGATGATGTCCTCGAGCGTGACGAGGCCCATGACCTCGCCGTACTCGTCGACGACGACGGCGAAGTGCGCCTTGCGCTTGAGGAACGCGCTGAGCTGATCCTTCAGCGTCGTGGTGTCGGGCACGAACCAGGGCGGCGCGGCAAGGGCGAGAATATCGATCTTGCTCAAATCGCCCTTCGAATTGCGCAGCGCCTTGAGCAGCGTCTTGGCATGGAGGACGCCGACAATCTCCTCGCGCTCCCCGCGCCACAGAGGCAGCCGCGTGTGTGAACTCTTCAGCGCCGCATCGACGATCGCCTCGTTGGGAAGGTCGGCGTTGATCGCGTCCATCTTGGTCCGATGCACCATGATGTCGGACACGGTCAGCTCGCGGAGATCGAGCACGCCGCCCAGCATGTCGCGGTCGAGCTTCACCACGCCGCCTTCCTTATGGATGAGCTCGATCGTTCCCCTCAGCTCCTCGTGCGCCGAAAGAACGTCGGCCTCGTCGCTGATCGAGGTGCCGAGCAGGCGCAGAGTATGGCGGACAATCCATTGCATGGCGTAGGTAACGGGCGCCAGCACGGCCACGACGATATTGACCGCCGGCGCAAGCGCGAGCGCCATGCGATCGGCGTTGAGGATGGCGTAGGTCTTGGGCAGCACCTCGACGAACAGCACCACGATGACCGTCATCACCACCGTCGCGTAGACCACGCCCTCTTCGCCGAACAGGGTAAGGAACAGGCTGGTGGTGAGCGCGGAAGCGGCGACGTTGGCGAGCGTATTGCCGAGCAGGATGGCGCCGATGAACCGCTCGCGCACCGAGAGCAGATAGTTCACCACGCGGGCGTGCCGGTTCCCATCCTGCTCGAGCGCGTGCATCTTGGCGGGCGAGGCACCGGTGAGCGCCGTCTCCGATCCCGAGAAGAAGGCCGAGGCAAACAGGAGACCCAGGATCGCGCCGAGCGTAATTCCCAAGCCGATCGTCATCCCGCGGCACACTCCCGGGCCAAGAATTCAGTGAGGCGCGGCAAGGTCACGTCGCGTTCGACGAAGGCTTGGCCAATGCCGTGAACGAGGACGAAGGCGAGCTTGCCGCCCTTCACCTTCTTGTCTTGCGCCATGAGCGCAAGCAAGGCCTCCGGGGCGGGGGTGCCGCCCGGGATTGCGGCGATCTTGGTCGGCAGCCCCACGGCCGAGAGGTGCTTCTCGACGCGCGCCGCGTCGGCCGCGGAGCAAAGCCCGAGCTCGGCCGAGAAGCTAAAAGCGAGCCGCATGCCGATCGCAATCGCTTCGCCGTGCAGCAGCCGGTCGGAATAGCCGGCGAAGGCTTCGAGCGCATGGCCGAAAGTATGGCCGAGATTGAGGAGGGCGCGCGTACCCTTCTCCTCCCTCTCGTCGGCCGCGACGATCTTAGCTTTGGCGCGGGCGCTCGTCTCGACGGCGTGGCGGCGTTCGGCGCCCGCCGCGGCAAAGACCTTCGGCCAATTGGCCTCGAGCCAGGCGAAGAAGGGGGCGTCGCCGAGCAGCCCGTATTTCACCACCTCGGCGTAGCCCGCGCGGAACTCGCGAGGGCTGAGCGTGGAGAGCACGGAGACGTCTGCCAGCACGAGGCTCGGCTGATGGAAGGTGCCGATCAGGTTCTTACCCTGCCTCGTATCGATCCCGGTCTTGCCGCCGATCGCCGAATCGACCTGGGCAAGCAGGGTGGTCGGCATCTGCGCCACGCGCACGCCGCGTCTCAGGATGCTCGCGGCGAAGCCCGCGAGGTCGCCCACGACGCCGCCGCCGAGGGCAACGATGCAGTCGCCGCGCTCGACGCCGAGCTCGAGAAGGCTCTCGCATAGCGGCGCGAGCACGGCAAAGCTTTTGCTCGCTTCGCCCGGGCTCACCACCGCCTCGCCGAGGAACAGCCCGTGCCGGTCGAGGCTTGCCTTGAGCGGCGCCATATAGAGAGCAGCGACGTTGCGGTCGCTCACCACCGCGCAGCGCGCGCCGGGCACCGCTTGCGCAATCCATTGGCCGGCCGAAGACAGGAGTCGCTCGCCGAGCACGATCGGGTAGCTCCGGTCGCCGAGCGCCACCTTGATGACTGTTTCGCACTCGCCGTAAGCGAGCGTGTCCGCGCCGTCGCGCATCGTCACACCTTCTTGCCGCAAGAGGCCTTGGCGCCCTTCTCCCAGCAGCCGAGCTTGGCGGCAAGGGCGTCGATCACCGCGGCCACGATCACGTCGTGCGGCACGTCGCGGCTCTCGACCGTCACGTCGGCCTCGCCGTAGACCGGGTAGCGCTCGGCCATGAGCTTCTTCATCACCGTTTCGGGGTCGGAGCCCGCAAGCAGGGGCCGGTTGTCGCGCCGCCCCACGCGTTTCATCAGCACGCGCAGCTCGGCCTTGAGCCAGACCGAAAGCCCATGCTTCCTGATGTTGGCGCGGGTATCGGCATTCATATAGGCCCCGCCGCCGGTGGCAAGCACTTGCGGGCCGGCCTCGAGCAGCCGCGCGATGACCTTGCGCTCGCCCTGGCGGAAATAAGCCTCCCCGTGTTCGGCGAAGATCTCGCTGATCGACTGGCCTGCGGCCTCCTCGATTTCGGTGTCGGCGTCGACGAAAGGCAGGTCGAGGCGGTTCGCGAGCCTCCGGCCAACCGCGGTCTTGCCGGCGCCCATCAGCCCGATCAGCACGACGCTTCTCGGCCCCAGCGCCTCGCGAATAGCCGCCAACCGCTGATCACCGTCTTCTGTCTTATGTTCGGCCAGTCTGAGGCTCATCCATTCGTTTGTCGCAAGGGTCGATGCGGCCCGCTTCCGCTTGCGTGCCCCCCGCGACTCATAGGTCCGGCGCAATTTCCCATGCTGGCCGCGCCCTGTCGAATCGTCCATGATAGGGAAAGAAGGTTAAAGTGCCGAGCGGTTTTGGGTCATAATAGGGCCCTGTTCACGACCAATAAACGGTTAGGAGCACGAGCGCCCGCGATGCCGACACTGTTCCGATTCCTGGTGATTCTCAGCCTGATCGTCGGTGTTGTTGCCGGAAGCCTCTACGTGCTCGCCGAGTACTTCCAGCCCGAGCCCAAGGAAATCTCCAAGGCCTTGCGCAACGTCAAGGCGCGGCTCCAGGAAGATACGGCCTCGACCCGGGCGCCCGACACCACCGGCTCGCCGGGTGCCACCCCCTCGCCAATCCCCGGCGCATCGCCTGCCTCGGCGCCGGTCGACAGTGCAAGCCAGGGCCCGAACCGTGCCCAATGAGCGTCGCGAGGGCCCGAGCTTAATGCAAAAGGCGTAAGCCTTTGGGCGCGGCGAAAGGGCGATCCCGCGGCGGAGACGGTTCCGATCTCCGGCTCTTCCTCGACATGCTGACCGCCGAGCGTGGCGCGGCGTCCCATACCGTCGATGCCTACGCGCGCGACCTATCCGAGTTTCTCGCCTTCCTCGCCGCCAAGGGCAAGACGGCCGGAAACGCCTCCGCCGAGCATTTGCGCGCCTTCCTCGCCGCGCTCGCCAAGAAGGGTCTCGCTCCGACCTCGCGCGCGCGAAAGCTTTCGGCCATCCGTCAGTTCTTCCGCTTCCTGCTCGCCGAGGGGATGCGCAGCGACGATCCGAGTTCGGCCATCGACAGCCCGAAGCTCGGCCGGCCGCTGCCCAAGATCCTCTCGCTCGAGGAGGTGGAGACGCTGCTCAAGACGGCGGAGGTTGCGGCGGCACGCGCCGCCGACGGCGCGGCGCGGCGGCGGGCGCTCAGGCTCTACGCGCTGCTCGAGACGCTTTACGCCACAGGCATGCGGGTGTCGGAGCTCCTATCGCTGCCGCGCGGGGTGCTGGCGGCCGACGACCGGGTCCTTACCATCAAGGGCAAAGGGGGGCGGGAGCGGCTCGTTCCGCTCAACGATGCGGCGCGGGAAGCGCTCGCGGCCCATCTCGCCGCGGTGCGCGAGGACGAAGCCGATGGCAAGGGCGTATCGGCTTGGCTCTTTCCGTCGTCCGGGGGCGAGCATCTGACGCGCCAGCGCTTCGGTCAGGAGCTCAAGGCGCTGGCGATCGCGGCGGGGATCGAGCCGTCGCGCGTCTCGCCGCACGTGTTGCGCCACGCCTTCGCCAGCCACTTGCTCGAGCGCGGCGCCGACTTGCGCACCGTGCAACAACTCTTGGGTCATGCCGACATCTCGACGACGCAGATCTACACCCACGTGATCGAAGAGCGCCTCAGGCGGCTTGTCGAGCAGCATCATCCCCTCGCTCAGGCGCGCTTAACCAAGCGGGGCTAAGCCTTTTGAAGCTTTAAGCCCGGCTCGCGGGTTGACAGCGTGCCGCGCCAAGGGCCACTTACAGGTCAATTCCCATTGCCTTATGTGTTTTGCCGTCATTGGCCGGGACGATAACGTCCTCAAGAGGCTTGCCAGACCGGATGCGGACCTATCTCGATTTCGAAAAGCCGATTGCCGAACTTGAAAGCAAGGTCGCCGAGCTGAAAGCGCTTGCCGCCGAGCAGCACTCCGTTCCGATCGAGGAGGAGCTTGCCAAGCTCGAGATCAAGGCGAAGGAGGCGCTCGAGGAGACCTACGCCGAGCTCACGCCTTGGCAGAAGACGCAAGTCGCCCGCCACCCCGAGCGCCCGCATTTCCGCCACTACGTCGAGGGGCTGGTGCAGGACTTCACTCCGCTCGCCGGCGACCGCGCCTTCGCCGAGGACCAGGCGATCATCGGCGGCATCGGCAGGCTGTCGGGGCGTTCGGTGATGCTCATCGGGCACGAGAAGGGCTCGGACACCGAAGGCCGCATCAAGCACAATTTCGGCATGGCGCGGCCGGAGGGCTATCGCAAGGCGGTTCGGCTGATGGAGATGGCCGATCGCTTCTCGCTTCCAGTGGTAAGCCTCGTCGATACGGCCGGCGCCTATCCCGGCATCGGGGCCGAAGAGCGGGGCCAGGCCGAGGCCATCGCCCGCTCGACCGACTGTTGCCTCGGCCTCGGGGTGCCGATCATCTCGGTGATCATCGGGGAAGGGGGCTCAGGCGGGGCGGTCGCCATCGCCACGGCGAACCGCATCTATATGCTCGAGCACGCGATCTATACGGTCGCCTCGCCCGAAGCCGCGGCCTCGATCCTGTGGCGCGACTCGAGCCGCGCGGTCGATGCCGCAACCAATATGAAGATCACTGCCCAGGATCTCCTAAGGCTCGGAATTATCGATGGAATCATCCCCGAGCCGACCGGCGGGGCGCATCGCGACGGACGCGAGGTGATCCGCGCCACGGGGGAAACGATCTTGGCCGCGATCGCCGAATTTGACGACATGCCGCCCGAGGAGATCAGGAAGCGCCGCCGGGAGAAGTTCCTGGCCATGGGCCGGGCAAGCTGACGCCCAAAATTCGCCCCAAAAAGCGACATTTTTTCCGTCCAAACAGGAACCGGGGCGGCCTATAATGGGCGGCCGAAAAGAGGGGGAAACCGAAGGAAAAGCGCGCAGGAGATGCGCTAACTTCGCCTTAACCTCGCAGACTCGATCTTGGCCGAGATGCGCAAGGGGCACTCGCGTATGCTTCGATCAAGGGTGGGCACGGCCGTTCTTGCGGCGGCCGCGGCGTTTCTGGTTGCCGCGCTCGGCGGCTGCGGCCAGTTTGCGCCCTCCTACATGAAGCCGCTTTCGCCCCAGACCCGCGCGCTGCTTGCCGAAAAGGGCATGACCGAGGATTCGCCGATCCTCATCCGCATCTTCAAGGCCGAATCGGAGCTCGAAGTGTGGAAGGCCAAGGACGACGGCCGGTTCCACTTCTTCAAGAGCTATCCGATCTGCTCCTACTCGGGCGGGCTCGGGCCCAAGATCAGCCAGGGCGACCGTCAAGCGCCGGAGGGGTTCTATCTCGTGTCGGAAGACCAGATGAACCCGCGGAGCAAATATCACCTGTCGTTCAATGTCGGGTTCCCCAACGCCTACGATCGCGCGCTCGGCCGCACCGGGCAGGACATCATGGTGCACGGCGACTGCACCTCTGCCGGCTGCTATGCCATGACCGACGGCGTGATCGAGGAGATCTACATCCTCGCGCGCGAGGCGCTCGAGGGCGGACAGCAGGCGTTCCAGATCCAGGCCTATCCCTTCCGCATGACGGCCGCCAACATGGCCGCGCACCAGAAGGACGAGTGGTACGACTTCTGGAAGAACCTGAAGGAAGGCTACGACTATTTCGAGGTCACCCACCTGCCGCCGCGCATCGCGGTGTGCGACAAGCACTATTTGATCAATGCCGCCTTCGTCGATCGTGGCGCGCGGCCCGATCCGGCCGGCCCCTGTCCGGCTTGGCAGAAGCTGCCGGTATCGCCCGCCCCGGCCGAGCAGGTCGCCTCGAAGAAGCCCAACGAAACGCCCCTCGCCAAGCCGCTGGCCATGGTCATGGGCTTGACCCTTGGCCCGCAAAAGCCTGTCTATCGCGCCTTCACGCTCGGTCCGGCGACACCAACGGTAGCGCCGCCGGCCAAGAGCGCAACGAAGAGCGCAACGAAGAGCGCGGCGAAGGGTAAGTGACATTCTGAAGTCAGAAACCGGAAATCAGACATTCGAAACCAGGAGGGCCCATTCTGACGTCCGCTTTCCGGCTTCAGGTTTCAGACGACCGACATGCGGCAGTTCTTGAGCCTAATTATCCTCGCATTCCTCATGGGCGCCGTCCTTTTCGCGCTCGCGCCGGAAGGGCGGCAGACGCTCGACCGCGTGCGCATCAACGCCATGCGCGCGGAGCACCAGGCACGCTGGCGCGCGGGCCAGCCTCTGCCGGGCACGCCCGATCTCGCCCACCTCGACGACAGGCTCGCCGCACAAGGCGTTAAGCTCGGCGACCCCGTGATGCTCAGGCTGTTCAAGCTTGAATCCCAACTCGAGCTTTGGGTGGAGAAGGACGGGCGCTTCGTGCGCTTCGCCACCTATCCGATCTGTCTGTGGTCGGGACGGCTCGGGCCGAAGCTCAAGGAGGGCGACCGCCAGGCTCCGGAGGGCTTCTATACGGTCTCGGCCGAGCAGCTCAATCCGAACAGCCGCTGGCACCGCGCCTTCAATCTCGGCTATCCCAACGCCTACGATAAGGCCAAGGGGCGCGAGGGCTCCCTCATCATGGTGCATGGCGGCTGCTCGTCGGTCGGCTGCTTCGCCATGACCGACCCGGTCGTCGACGAGCTTTGGCGCCTTGTCACCGCGGCACTCGAAGGCGGCGAGGGCAGGGTGCCGGTGCACGTGTTTCCTTTCCGTATGACCGACGCCAATCTTGCGTCTCGGCGCGGAGATCAATGGGCGGGGTTCTGGGCCGATCTGAAGAAGGGCCACGACCTGTTCGAGCGGACGCGGATTCCGCCGGTCGTGAGCGTGTGCAACGGCCGCTACGTCTTTGCGCCGGGAAGCTCCGCCTCGGTTGGGAGCGCGATCGAGGAGCGCTGCCCGCCGGAGGTCGCCGCCAACCCTTAAGCT
>Ga0070741_10018548_pt1 | contig 11253 bp, 6 predicted proteins | sample Coa_R1_4_FD_66440 | JGI IMG/M metagenome (GOLD analysis project Ga0070741, IMG submission 66440) | Surface soil microbial communities from Centralia Pennsylvania, which are recovering from an underground coalmine fire - Coalmine... | ecosystem: Environmental > Terrestrial > Soil > Unclassified ...
CTGCGGTTCCGCGCCGGCGTTGACAAGGCTCCGCCGGGCGCCGCGGCGGGGTTGAATCACGCGGCGCGCCAATTCCCGAGGGCCCCGGACGAGCCTGTCTGCTCGCCTTCAGATAAATCACTGCCCTGGCGTAGTGCGGGGTGGATTCGACCCGCGGTCTTGGTACACAATCCGGACTCGCGGCATCCGAGCGTCCTCCCAACCCGCTCGGCCCGCGGTTTTCTGCTGGGAATTCGCGTACCCGAATGGCACGGCGCGCTCTTATCACCGGCATCAACGGCCAGGACGGCGGCTACCTGTCCCGATTGCTCCTCGACAAGGGCTACGAGGTGCATGGGACCGGCCGCAACTCCGCTTCTACCCGACAGTTACGCGCCATGGGCATCGACGGCCGGATCCGCCATCACACGCTCGACCTCACCGACACCTCCGCCATCGAGCGCCTCATCGACGCCGTGGCGCCGGACGAGATCTATAACCTCGGCGGCCCGAGCTTCCTCGGCAACTCGTTCGACTGGCCGATCGATTCCTGCGATGCGAGCGCCCTCGGTCCGATGCGCATCCTCGGCGCCATCCGCAAGTCCGGGGCGCCGGTCCGCTTCTACCAAGCCTCATCGTCCGAAATGTTCGGCCGTGCCGCGACCAGCCCGCAGGACGAGCAGACCGCCTTCAGGCCGCGCAGTCCCTACGCCACCGCCAAGGCCTTCGGTCACTGGACGACGGTGAACTTCCGCGAGGCCTTCGGCATCTTTGCCTGCTCGGGCGTCCTCTACAACCACGAGTCGCCGTGGCGCAGCGAGAAATTCGTTACCCGCAAGATCACCACCGGCTTCGCCGCGATCCGCCACGGCAGCGGCGAGCCGGTGCGGCTCGGCAATCTCGACGCGCAGCGCGACTGGGGCTTCGCCGGCGATTATGTCGAGGGCATGTGGCGGATGCTGCAGCAGGACACGCCGCAGGACTTCGTCCTTGCCACCGGCCAGACCCACACCGTCCGCCAGTTCGCCGAATGTGCGGCGCTCGCCTTCGGCTGGAAGCTTGCCTGGCGTGGCACCGGCCTCGCCGAGGAGGGTTACGACCGCTCCTCGGGCCGCATCCTCGTCAAGGTCGCACAGGAGTTCTGGCGCCCGGCGGAGGAGACCGTGCTTTGCGGCAGTCCGGCCAGGGCCGAGCAGGTCCTCGGCTGGCGGCGGACCCTCGCCATGCCGGAGATCGCCGCCCTCATGGCGGAAGCGGACGACCGCCGCGCCCGCGAGGTTGCCTAGGGCCACGTCTCCGGAAAGGCCGGCGGCGCCGCGGTCAGGTTCTCGCGGTTGAACCGGACGGCCGCTTCCCCGATCGTCTCGATCCGGGCATGGGCGCGCGCGCCGAGCGCCTGCATCTTCGAGCGGTCATCGAGGAACGGTGAGAGTCTTGCGGCCGCGTCGGCGACGTCCGGCTCGGCCGCCGGCAGCATTTCGCGCATATTGCCGTTCTCGTCCCGCATCATGATCGGGATAGCGTCGACCAGCACGCCCGAATCCTCGTCCATGTAGTCGAGGTTGCCCGACCAGCGCGTCGCCAGCGCCGCCTTGCGCAGCCACATCGCCCGCGCCGGCAGCATGCCCAGTCCCTCCGCCCGGTGCAGGCTGACATAGACGTCGTGGCTGGCGAGAAGGTCGGCGATCGCGGCCTCCCCGAGGTCGCCGATAACGACGTTGACGCGCTCGCGCCGGATGTCGAGCTTGAGAAGATTAAGATAGCGCTGCGGATATTGCCCGATCCCGCCCACCTTCAGTGTCAGCGTCGTATCGCGGTGTCCGGCCGCGACCAACCGGTCGAGAAGCGCGACCGCCGCCGCCGGGTTCTTCCGCGACAGCGTGCTGCCGAGGTTGAAGATCGACAGGAGCTTCGTCGCCGGCCCGCCGACCGCCGCCGCCGGGGGAACGGCATCGCCACGCAGGTCGAGCGGCACCCAGCGCACCGGCTTGTCGAGAAGCGGCCGCCATGCGGCATAGAGGAACCGCGACGAGACCCAGATTTCGTCGAACCAGAAGAGGTGTTCGTGCCAGCTTTCCGGAAAGGTCGGGTACTCCCACCACCAATAGCCGACGATCCGCTTGCCGCGCCGCAGATTTGCCGGAAGCGCCCGGAGGTAGCGCGCGCCCTGCGGCGGGTTCGCGCAGACGACCAGAGTTCCCGCCCCTTCCCGGACGTCGGCAGCGCGCCCCGGCCGCCTCTCCCAGAAGAAGTGCGAAATGTCCGCTTGCCTGACAGAGCCGGGGAGACTGCGCTCGACCGTCGACGCCAGCACCTGTGCCGCGTTGCCGAGCCCGGTCCCGAAGCGGTAGAGGCCGGCGATGTTGATCGGACCGGTCGGCGCGCTCGGCACGCCCTCGCGCGAAGCGTGCCACGCCTGGCGCCGCCGCATCCGGACGAGCGCACCCCCGCCCGCACGCCGGAACAGCTCCGGCAACGCCTTCCGCAAGGCCTTGCGGCGCGCCTGCCGTAGCTCTTTCCGCGCCAGCCCCGCCTCCATCATCGCCCGGTAGCGGCGGCTTTTTTCCTCCGTGATCTCGGCGACGCGGCCCGGCTCGTAGTCCGGCGACAATCCGGCAAAGACCCCGCCTGCGGTATAGGAAGCCGGCGAGAAATTCTCGAAGTCGAAACGGGCCGGCGGCACGAACCACGGCCAGTGCGGCCCGTCCGGCCAGCCGAGCGTTGCGAACGGCGCCGGCGGATGGAAGCGCTCCGCGTGCCGCGCCAGCCCGAAATTGAAGTAGGTCTCCCATTCGGTGATGCTGGCATAGCGGGTCGCCGCTTCCGCAAAATGCCTGACGCTCTCGCCGAAGATTCGCTTGTCGACAATCTGCGGCATGTGCGCGGAGAAGAGGAGCGTGCCCAATCCTTCCCGCCGCAGAAGGTCGAGCGTGTTGAGGTTGCCCTCGTCGTAGGACGTGCGCCGGTGCGGCAGGACTACGTCGGCCCATCGCTCCAGCGTGTAGAAGAAGAACGGCTGGTGCTTGCCGGCGCTGGCGAAATAGGCCGCCTCGATCGGCCGGAGCGGACGGTAGTCGTCGTCCGACATGATGAACTCGTCCGCCACCCGCGCCGAGAACGGCAGCGCGGCGCGCATCATGTAGTTGCGCCGCTGATGGTCCGGCGCCACCCGCGCCGCCGGTCCGCCGATCAACTCCTCCTCGCCGACTGCATGGATGTCGGTGCCGATGGCCTCGAACGCGCCGACCTTGTCCGCCGGGCAGAAGACCAGCACCTCGTCGATGAACGGCATCAGGCCGCGTACATGGGCATGCGTCTGGCGCAACACATCCGGCCGGTTGGAGATGTAAACGATCTGCATCAGGCGCGGGCTGCGCGGTCGCGCGGCTGCCAGGTCCGGTACCAGCGTCCTCCCTTCAACACGGCAAGGAGGTCTTGCGTGCTTTCCGCCCATGACTTGGCCGTGATCCCGCGGCTTTGCGGCACATCGCCCGTCGCGGCCCGCTTCAGCCAGGCATCGACCGCAGTCGCGATGTCCTCTGGGCGCTCGCCCGAGAAGTAGGCGGCGTTGTCGCCGGCTACCTCGCGGAAGACCGGGAGGTCGCGGGCGAGGATCGGCAGGCCGTACCCGGCTGCCTCGATCAGCGGCAGGCCGAACCCTTCCCCGAACGATGCAGCAAGCAGCACCTTCGCCGCACGGTAGAGTTCGTTCAGCGCCGCATCGCTGGCGCTCTCGAACCAGAACAGGCGCCTGCCGAACTCCGGATGGCGGCGGAGGCGGTCGACGAAATCCTGCATCGACCATCCGATCTTGCCGACGAGGACGAGGTTGACCTCGACGCCGCGTTCCCACAGCTGTTCGAAAGCGGTGAGCGTCGGGACGTGCGCCTTCCGCGGCTCGAGCGTGCCGACCATCAGGACCATCGGCCGCGATCGCGCCAGCCCAAGCATCGCGCTCTCCTCGCTGCCGGGCGGCCGCTGCCCGCCGCCCCCGCCGTCGAGGTCGGCGCCGAGGCGAAAGTGCCCGACCTTGAGCGGCTCGAGCCGCTCCGGCTGCGTCAGATCGAGCCAGGTGAGCAGTTCGTCGGCGACCGCCCGCGAGATGCAGATGAGCCCGTCGGCATATTGCGTGACCGCCGTCAGCCATTTCGGAAAGAGATCCGAGATGCCGGGAAAGAATTCCGGTTTCAGGATCGGCAGGAGATCGTAGACGACGAAATAGGAGGGCACGTGCCGCTGCCGCAGCATTTCGAGGACTTCGCCGGGGAAAGGCGGGTTGAGGTCGAGCCCGAGGAAGATGTCGCCACGCTGCGGATTGACCGGCTCGTCGCCGCGCCCGAATGGCGACAGATGGAAATGGCGCATGGCGAACGAACGCGCATAGTTCATGCGCGTTCCGACGGTCACCAGCTCGGCTGCGGGCGCCTCGAGGCTCGCGGTCAGATGGTCGATGAGGTTGCGGACGACGCGCTGGATGCCGGTGCGCACGTCGCGCCTGGCGAGTTCGGTGACGTCGATGAGCAGTTCGTTCTGGCGGACTTCGCGGCGGTTGGCCGCAACCGATTCCGCGGCGGCGACGAGGTCGGCTTCGCTCACGCCGGGCACCTGCGAAATGCCGGTGAGGAGGCGGCGGAGCCGGCCGTTCGGCCCGGTCTCCTCGAACGCCTCCACCGCGTCATGGATTCGCTCCGCGACCACCGCCGGATCGTGCCGCCCGCGGACGTAGGCGAGACCCTTTTCCGCAAGACGCGCGCGCGCATCGCCGTCCTCGCTGAGCGACCGCAGCGCCGCGGCGAGATCGAGGTCGGAGAAATCATCCCTGAGTTTCACCGCCACGTCGTCGGGAATTTCCGCCAGCGACCCGTGCGCGTTGATGATGAGCGGTATGCCGTGCGCCAGGCAGTCGAGCGCCCCGGCGGAGGTCTCGCCGCGGCTCGAATGACGCAGCTGGACCGCGATGTCGGCCGCCGCGAGATAGGTCTGGTAGAGCGCCGGTTCGGCGAAGCCGGTGATTTCGATCTGCCCGCGTCCGCCGAGCGACCCGATCTGCTTCCTCAAAATCTCCGCGTAGCCGCTCCCGGCAACGTCGCCGACGAAGGCCAGCCGGAAATTCGGCCGCCGGTCCAGCCCGGCAACCCCCCACGCATCGAGCAGGCGATGGTTGAGCTTGAATCGGGCGAGGATGCCGAACGAGCAGACGAGAATCTCGTCGTCGGCGATCCTCAGCGCCCGGCGCGCGTCCTCGCGGGCGCCGGCATGCGGCCGGCGCGGAAAGGGCAGCACCCGCATCCGCGTCGCCGCCTCCGCGCCGAAACGCTCCGCCGCCAGTTCGAGCGCGTGCTGCGAGTGGGTGATGACGCCGGTCGCCTGGTCGAAGACCGGCTCGCTGCACGGAAAGAGCCGGCGCGCCTCCTCGCTTGCCGGCAGGCTCGGGAACTTCCGCAGCGCCGGAAAACCATGCGCGTCGTAGAGCCGGCGCAGCCATTCCTCAGCCCCGTGCCTGTAGCCGAGCTGCCGGTAGAGGTCGCTGAGAAAGAACTCGTGCAGGATGACGACGCCCGGCCATCGCTCGATCAGGTCGAACATGTGGCTGTGAAATTCGCTGTTGCCGACGTTGTAGAGGACCCGGTCGAAATCGGCGGCGAATTCGCTGAACCAGGCGACGGTCCGCAGCCTGAGGTTCCGCGCGATCCACGGATCGGCGATCGCCGGCTGGTCGGCAATCACCTCGATGTCGTAGAACTTGGCCAGTTCCGGAAGCAGTTCGGCGCTATAATCCGAGATGCCCGAGCGGAGCGGCGGCAGCGGCGAGAGATAGGCGAGCCGGCGCTTCCTGCCGGCCTCCGCTGGCTTCGGTCCACGGGTGGCTCTCTCGCCCGCCATCTCTTCGAGGACGCCCCAGGCCGCCTTTGCGCTCTCGTTCCGGTCGAAGCGCTTCGCCTGCTCCAGCCCGCTTTCGCGGAGCGACCGGGCAAGGCCCTCGTCGTCGAGCACCGCCAGGATCTTCCCGGCAATGCTGTCCGGCTTCTCCGGGTCGAAAAGCGCGTCCTCCCGGCCGACGACCTCCGGCATGCTGCTCGTGTTTGAGGCAAGCGCCGGCGCTCCGCACGCCATCGCCTCGAGGATCGGCAGCCCGAACCCTTCGTGCAGCGACGGGCAGACGAAAACCTCGCAGCAATTGTAGAAGAGGCGCAGATCCTCGTCCGGCACATGGCCGGTGAACACGATCCCGCCGGCTGCGATGCCCCGCCGGTCGGCGAACCCCTGCAGGCGCCGGCGATCGTCGTTGAGGATGCCGCACACGATCACCAACTGCCGCTCGCGCCGCGCGCGCGGCGGCAGCGCGGCGTAGCCCTCGATCATGCCCTCGACATTCTTCCGCGGGTCGATGCCGCCGGTGTACATCACGAACTTGCCGCTGATTCCGTATTTGGCGCGAACGGCTTCGATCGCCTCGCCGGCGCCGTCGAGCGGCATGAAGAACGGATCGGCCGCGGGATAGACCACCGCGATCCGCTCCGGCGCGATGCCGAGATGGTCGACCGCTTCGCGTTTCGAGGACTGGGAAATGGCAAGAAGGCGTTGCGCCCGGCGGAGCGACTCGACCTTGCGCATGTGCCAGGCCGGGAAGGTCGGCCCGGTGAAATAGGTCTCCCGCCGGACGAGCGGGATCAGGTCGTAGAGGCTGACGGCAACCGGCGTCTCGCCGTCGAATGCGCCGATCGAGGTCGTCAGGTGCTCGAAATGTCCCTCGAACAGGCTGCTGAGGAGGACCGCGTCGGGACTGGCATCGGCGATCGCGGCCTCGCGGATCAGCTCCGCGATGCGCGCCCGCGCGCCGGTCGTGCCGAGCACCTCGGCGACCGGGCCCGGAAGGGCGTAGGTGATCGTGCGCTCGCGGCCCACCCGGCCCTGCCCGATTTCGGCAGCCTTCTTCCAGGGAACGGGAAGCTGGTTGGTGAAGCCGAACAGCACCTCGTGATCGCCGGCATTGGCGACGATGGCGCGGGCAAGGGATTCCGAATAGCGGCCGATGCCGCGGCGCCCGCTCGCGCCCTGGATCGCCTGGAGGTCGATCAGCAGTCGCATCAGGCTTCTTCGGCCGAGGTCGGCCTCGCGACCGGGTTGCGCCGTTCGGTCATCCGCCGGAACAGGATCTGTGCCGAGCGCGACAGGTCGGCAGCCGATACCGGTGCAAGCGGGGCGGCCGATGAGCGCACCGGTGCCGCCGGCGGCGTCAGGCCCATCAGGCGGCGGTAGCGCTTGTTGATCGAGCGCCCCAGTCGGGCCGCGAAGCGCCGCAATGCCGGGATGAGGCCGGGCTCGCGCGGTCCCCGCGCGCGCACCGGCAGCGGCGGCAGGCCGCGCGCCCGGCGGTAGCGTTTGCGGATAGAGCGCGGCAGTCGTCCGATCACGCGGAAGGGCGAGGTCAGGCGCCATGACCAGGTGGCGCGCAGCCATGCGACCTCGCGGATGGCCTTGTCCGCCTTGACCCACCATTCGTGGGCCAGGACCGTGATCTGGCGGATGCGGACTTCCCCGGCATCGCGTTCGCGTTGCCGGCTCTCGATCGCCTCGGCGAGTTCCTGCTGCAGCCGCCGGATTTCCGCTTCCGCCGCCGCCCGCGCCATGCGCTCGGCGGCTAGTTCCGCGAAAGGATCGGGCAGGCCGTCCTGCATCCCGGTCTCCCGCGGCTGCTTCCCGTTCGTTTCGGCCATTATCTGGAAGCGTTCCAACCAACACCGCCGTGCCGAACGCGATAAAGCATGGGAGCGGCGGGCTTTCCAATCCCGAAAAGCGTCAGGGTTCCGACACCGTCAGATGCTGCCAGATTTCCGCGAAGACATCGGCCGGCAGCCGCCGGCGGAATCGCTGCTCGATGGCCGTCTTCAACGCCGCGCGCTCTTCCGGATGGAAGATCAGCCCTTCGATCGTGCTCTCCCAGCGCGCCGCGTCGGCGGGCGCGACGCGCGGCATCAGCCCCTGCGACGCCTCGATGAGCGGGGGAATGTCCGACACGACCACCGGCGTGCCGGCATCGAGGGATTCGGTCGCCCCGAGGCCCCATCCTTCGGCGATCGAGGGAAAGACGGTGAACAGGGCGTTGCGGTAGAGCCAGGCCAGCTGCCCGTCGGGGAGGTAGGAGAAGATGCGCACCGTCCCGGCGAGATTCCTGTCCTGTGCGAGCAGCCGGGCCGTGGCCTCCGTGCGCCAGCCCCACCGGCCGACGAGGACGAGGGTCGGCAGGTTCTCCCGCCCGTGCCTGCGGACGAGGTTCGACCAGACCGAGAGCAGGAGGGCGTGGTTCTTCCGCGGCTCGATCGTCGCGCAGTAGAGGACGAACGGCCCTCCGGCCAGTTCGCTGACCGGGACGAGCGGCGTGCGCTCGGCCGAGAGCGAGGACGCCAGCGGGACGACGTGGACGCTCCGACTGCCGCGCGCGATGCGAAGGCGGTCCATCCAGGCAAGCACCGAGCCTCTCGTCGCCTCGGATATGCAGATGATCGCCGCCGCGTGCGCGACACCGTAGCGGAAATACTGCCCGAAACGCTCGCCGTGCCCCTCCGCCGCGAGTTCGGGAAAGTCGAGCGGCGTCGTGTCGTAGACGAGGAGAACCATCCGGCACCGGACCGCCCGCGTTTCCGCGTATTTGGCAAGGCTGGCCGCCGTATTGATGCTGAGCAGGCAGGTCGCGCCTGGATCGGCGAGCGGATCTTCCACGCCGTGCCGCCGCCGCAGCTGCCGCCAGCCGCGCACGACCGCGAAGGCCCCCCGCACCGCGAGCTTGGCGATCAGGTAGAGCGGCCCGCTCCTTCCCGAGGATGCGACCAGATATTGCGCGATCGACCGGTGCGATTCGCGCGCGATGCAGAACGGATTGAGCCGGTAGAGCGCGACCACGCGTCGCAGCCGGCGCCACCAGCCGAGCGCGCGCGCCGCATCGACGCTGAAACTGTCCTGCTCGGCAAAGGCCCGACGGACGAAGACCTTCTCCTCCTCATCGAGGACCCGGCAATGGTTGAGGGTCGGGTCGTAGCCGAAGAGTCCCGCCCGGTCGGGCTCGGCGACCAGCGCCGCCTCGATGAGACTGGCCTCGATCCGCGGAATCCCGGTCGGCGCGTTCGGCCCCCAGCGGAGCACGCTGGTCGCGTCGAGGTAGATCGGCGCGGTTCTTGCGGTACTCAAGCTGTCTCCGCGCGGGCCGTCGTGGATGACACCGGACGGCAAATCCCGAAGCCGTCGCGGGCTTTCGTCCGGTTCGGCGCCGTGCCGATCGCACAATGCTGTAAGACTGCCACCTCGCCGGAACCGCTGCCTGACCGCCGGACCTTGACGTTGGCCGGCGGGCGGTGGAGCGTCAACCGGTTCTTCCGGACAAAACCTACCCGAAACGGCGCTCAAGAGGCGGCATGGAGTGGAAATTCCCCTATCCGTCGCTGCGCGTGCCGGTTCTTGCGGCGAACTGCGTGGCGACCAGCCAGCCGCTCGCGACCCAGGCCGGCGTCGCCATGCTCGCGCGCGGTGGTTCGGCGGTTGATGCGGCGCTAGCTGCGGCGATCACCCTGACCGTGGTCGAGCCGGCGATGAACGGTGTCGGCGGCGACGCCTTTGCCATCGTCGCGGCCGAGGGAAAGCTCCACGGGCTGAATGCCTCCGGCCGCTCCCCCGCCGCCTGGTCGCCGGCCCGATTCGCCGGGCTGTCGTCGATGCCGGCCAACGGCTGGGACAGCGTCACCGTGCCGGGCGCCGTCTCGGCCTGGCGCGAACTGCACGCCCGCTTCGGCCGTCTGCCTTTCGAGACCCTGTTCGAGCCCGCCATCCGCTACGCCCGCGACGGCTATCTCGTCACACCGGTGATTTCGGGACTGTGGCGGAGCCAGGTCGAGTCCCTCGGCATGTTCCCGCAATTCGCCCGCGCCTTCCTGCCGGACGGCGCCGCGCCGCAGCCCGGCCAGGTCTTCCGCTGCCCCGACCTCGCCGGGACGCTTGCCGAGATCGCCGCTACCCGCGGCGAGTCCTTCTACCGCGGCAGGCTCGCCGAGAGGATCGTCGCCGAGGCCCGGCGGGGCGGCGGCGTGATGACCGCCGACGACCTTGCCGAGCATCGGGCCGAATGGGTCACCCCGCTTGGCATCGACTTCGCCGGCTTCCGCGTCCATGAGCTTCCCCCGAACGGCCAGGGCATCGCCGCGTTGATGGCCCTCGGCCTCATCGAACGCCTGTCGCTCGACGACGGCGCGATCGACTCGGCGGAGGCACAGCACGTCGCCATCGAGGCGATGAAGCTGGCGCTTGCCGACCTCCGCCGCCACGTCGCCGACCCGGCGGCGATGGAGACTTCGGCGGAGGCGCTGCTCGCCCCCGCCTACCTCGACGCGCGCGCCAGACTGGTCGACCGCACGAAGGCCAACGCGCCGGCCGCCGGCACGCCGAAGCGGCACGGCACGGTCTATCTCTGCGCCGCCGACGCCGGCGGCATGATGATCTCGCTCATCCAGTCGAACTTCCGCGGCTTCGGCTCGGGCATCGTCATTCCCGGCACCGGCATCGCGCTCCACAATCGCGGCAGCGGCTTCGTCCTCGAGGAGGGCCACCCCAACCGGGTCGGGCCGCTCAAGCGCCCGCTCAACACCATCATTCCCGGCTTCATCACCAGAGGCGGAGAACCGCTCGCCGCCTTCGGCGTCATGGGCGGGACCATGCAGGCGCAGGGGCATGTCCAGCTCGTCCTCCGTCTGCTTGCCGCCGGCCAGAATCCGCAGGCCGCCATCGATGGCCCGCGCTGGCGCGTCGAGGAGGGCAAAGTGCTTGTCGAGTCGCTGTGGAAGCCGGAGATGCGCGCCGCTCTCGGCAAGCTCGGCCATATCGTCGAGCCGAGGCCGCTGACCGAGTTCGGCGCATCGCAGGTGATCTGGCGCCTTCCCGAGGGCGGCTACGTCGCCGCCTCGGAAAGTCGCCGCGACGGGCAGGCGGCGGGTTTCTGAGCGCCCCGGATTCGCGCTATTCTTTGAGCCGGCAACCGGCAGGGAGGAACATCGGATGGCCACCACGGAACGCCTGCGGAGCGCCGACGGCGCCGGCATGGGATCACGGAGCCTCCCCTTCGACCGGGCGCTCCTCGACCGCCTCCTCGATGATGCCGGCATCGACGTCCTTCTCGTCACCGCCAAGCACAACGTCCATTACCTCCTCGGCGGATACCGCTTCTTCTTCTTCGACCAGTTCGACGCGATCGGTGTGAGCCGCTACCTGCCGGTCCTCGTCTATCCGAAG
>Ga0070741_10018549_pt1 | contig 11253 bp, 9 predicted proteins | sample Coa_R1_4_FD_66440 | JGI IMG/M metagenome (GOLD analysis project Ga0070741, IMG submission 66440) | Surface soil microbial communities from Centralia Pennsylvania, which are recovering from an underground coalmine fire - Coalmine... | ecosystem: Environmental > Terrestrial > Soil > Unclassified ...
GAAAAGCCCGTCGGCCGAGCCAAACAACTGAACCACGGTCCCGCGCGGGGCCGCTTCCAGGCTGCGGGTCATAACGCCGCCGGGATCGAGCAGCGTGCTGTTGAGCGTGCCGTTCTGATTCAGGGCGGCGGCGAAAGGCGATACCAGGGCCGAAAGATTCCGCGTGTCCAGCCGTTCTCCGTTCTCTCGCGAAAGCTCAATGCAGAATAGGCACCCTGTCGGCGGTGGGCTTACAGGGCAGGAATCGGGCAGTGCGTGGCCATGCTGGGCATGGTGGACGTGAGCATCGCCGTCATGGCCGTCGGGAGGCGTAGTCGAGATGTGGCCGTGGACGTGATGGCCGGCGCAGTCCGGGGCGTCAAAGCCGAGCACCGTGACATTGACTGTGCCTGTAGGGTTACTGATTGCACTTTCGATTACGATGACAATCTTTCCGTTCACCGGAGCGATTGCCTCAAAGGCAGCGTGGCCACCCAGAGGGGACGAAAACCCCGCGTCACCGATGTAATGCTCGGCTTGGTTGGCGGGATTGTACGGATTGTCGTAGGCCGCCACAGCGGCTAAGGAGCCGCTGCCCTGAGTCCATACCACGTACACGTAGTTCCACGGGCCGACGTCGATGGATGTGGCGAAGTAGGTGTGCGGGTTGCTCCCATCAGTGACGCCCGGGAACGCCTTGGGCGAGGCCCAAGTGCTCGTTATTGTATTTATTGTGATGTATCCGTTCTGGGTGAATTCGCCTGCGGTTCCCCAGGTGTGGCTGATCTCGGCCAGCGGCACGGCCCCGGCCACGGCCGCGGTGAGTACCCACAAGAGCGTTACAATCAGCAGTTTTCGGTATTTCGATCGCATGTACCAGGCCTCTCCTCCGTCGTTGCAAACGTTCGCAAAATCACAACATAGGGAAAACTCTATCATTCCAAGCAACTTAAGTCAATAAAAAAGAGATCTCACGAACAGCGGAGCTCCCCGGTACTATTACGGGAATCTGTAACTGCCTTTGAATCCTTTCGGCGAGGTCAGCGAGGCAGCACCAAGCCGCCTAGGCGGAGCTCGGCGGCATCCTCCCGGCGGAACCGGGCGCCGTAAATCTCAAGATATTTCAAGCCGGAGCCGGTGTTGTAAATCACAATCTTTTCGTTCTTGTCCAGAAATCCGCGGCGCAAGAGGCGCTCCAGGGCGGCGATGCAGGCGGCGCCTTCGGGAGCGGCGAAGATCCCCTCGGTTTGCGCTAGCAGTTGGCCGGCATTGAGCAACTCTTCATCGGTCACCGCTACACAGGTTCCGCCGCTCGCCCGGACGGCTTGCAAAATCAGAAAATCGCCCAGCGGCTTCGGCACGCGCAAGCCGCTGGCGACAGTGGCCGCGTTCTGCCAGAACTCAGCCTGGCCGGCCCCTTGCTCGAAGGCGCGCACGACCGGCCGGCATCCCTCGGCTTGCACCACAATCATTTTGGGCCGCTCGGAGCCGATCCAGCCAAGCTCCTGCATTTCGTGGAACGCTTTCCACATACCAATAAGACCTACGCCGCCGCCCGTGGGATAAAAAATCGCGTCCGGCAGCTTCCAGCCGAGCTGCTCGGCGAGCTCGAGAGCCATGGTTTTCTTGCCTTCGATCCGGTAGGGCTCTTTCAGCGTAGAGACGTCGAACCAGCCTTCGGCGGCACATTTTTCAGCTACAATCCGGCCGCAATCGCTGATGAGGCCGTCCACCAGCGTGACCTCCGCGCCGAACATTTCACACTCGATGAGATTCGCTTGCGGCACGTCGCGGGGCATGTAAATGTGGGCGGGAATGCCGGCAGCCGCCGCATAGGCTGCCAGGGCGCTCGCCGCGTTGCCGGCGGAAGGAATCGCCAGTTCCCGCACGCCGAGCTCCTTGGCCATCGATATCGCGCAGGAAAGGCCGCGGGCTTTAAAGGCGCCGGTCGGATTGAGGCCTTCGTCCTTAATCAGGAGATTGCTGGCCCCAAGCCGCTCTCCGAGACGTGCGGTTCGCAGCAGCGGCGTCATGCCCTCGCCCAGCGAAACGATGTTTTCCAGCCGCGAAACGGGCAGCAGCGGGCTGTAGCGCCACATAGTCGGGGGGCCGCCGGCAATGGATTCTTTATCCCATTCGGCTCGGGCGCGGCCGAGATCGTAGCGCGCCAGCAGGGGGCCGCCGCAGGCCGTACAGAGGTTGTGGATTTGACCCGCCGGATAGCGAGTCTCACATCTGCTGCACGCAAGATGCGTCAAAAACGTCATAAATTGCGTAGTATAGTGCAATTGCTCATCCGCAGCGCCGCGGACCGCGGCGCGTGAAGAGCGAGAGGGACTTCGGCGGCGTTTTACGGCCTGAGGGCAGCTCGGGTTCCGGCCGGTCGGTCTGGAGGCGATAGCAACATTGCGAGCGGCGGCTCTGGTGATTGCGGGATTTTGGGGAGCGGCGAACGTGTGGGGCGGCGAATACGCCGTGCTCAATACTGGATTCCGCCTCCACGCCGAGCGCCACGCCGTCTCCGGGCAGACGGTTATGCTGTTCGACAAAGACGGCGCTTTCACCGAAATTCCTGGCAGTTCAATCGCCGGCTTCGAGCCTGACGAGCTGCCGCCGGCCGGCATCGGGGAGCGGATCCCGGAAAACGCCGATCGCGCCGCGCCCTCGCCGCGCAATGCCCCGGCGCTTTCTTCTGTGGTAGAAAACGCCGCCCGCACCTACGGAATTCATCCGGCGCTGATCTCCAGCGTGATCGCGGCCGAGTCTGGTTTCAATGCATCCGCGGTTTCGCCCAAGGGGGCGCTGGGCCTCATGCAGCTCATGCCATCGACGGCGCGCGAATTCGGCGTCCGCAACCCGCAGGATGCGGCGCAGAACGTCGCCGGGGGAACTGCGTACTTGAAACAGTTGTTGGAACGCTACGCGGGATTTCAGAACCAGCTCGAGAGGACGCTGGCAGCGTATAACGCGGGTCCGGCGAAAGTGGATCGCTACGGCGGCCTGCCGCCTTATCGGGAAACCGTGGATTTTGTTTTGCGCGTGAGCGCGCGCCTGCGGCGCCTGGCCGGAACGCGAACCCGGAATTGATCCAAGCCGCCTCGCATCTCGCGCGTCTTGCTGAGAACGCATTTGCTTCAGCGGCCGGCTGGCGCATCGGTCAGCGCTTTCAACAGCGCACGCACGGCATCGATCGCGAGCACGGCCGCATGTTTGGATTCCGCCGGCAGTCCGCCCACGGCGGCCTCGATGTCGGCAGGCTTCAGGCGGGCGGCCTCCTCTGGCGTCTTCCCTTGCAACAATTCGGTCAGCGCCGAGCCCGCGGCGATGGAGGCCGTACATCCCCGGGTGCGGTAGCGGACCTGCGTAATCCGGCCGCCTTGCCATGCTGCCGAGAGCCGCAAAATGTCACCGCAGATCGGGTTCTCGATCTGGATGATGCGGGCGGGCGGCGGCAGCTCGCCGACGTTTCTCGGATTTTTAAAGTGCTCCAGCAGCTTTTCGCTGTACATGGCGCGCGCCGGCCCCCAAGATGTGATTAAATCACAGCGGGAGTAGAGGAAGTCTTGGGCGTTGGCTCACAGCGCCCCGCCTCAGAAGCAAGGGGGGCATCCGGGCGAGGACGCGTGGCCGGCGGCCAGCGCTGAAAATGAAATAGGATCCCGCCCCACAAGATGCCGGCTGCCGGATATTTTCGATTGATTGCGGAACGCTATCGGCGCCGCCGCTTCCACTCTTTGTTTCTGTTCGTCACCTCGCGCTGCAATTCCCGTTGCCGCACCTGCTTCTACTTCGACAAGTTGAACAGCCCGGATGATTTGAGCTTCGCCGAAATCAAGCGTCTTTCGGCGACGGCGCCCGCCTTCCGGAAGCTGTGGATCTCGGGCGGCGAGCCCTCCCTGAGGGAAGAGTTGGGCGAAATCATCGAGCTGTTCGTCCGCAACAACGGCGTCGAGAATGTGAACCTGCCGACCAACGGCCTGCTCCCCGAGAAGCTGTTCCGGAGCGTCGATTACGCGCTTGACCACTGCCCGGCGGCGTCAATCGATCTGAATTTTTCGCTGGATGGTCTGGCCAATACACACGATGCGATCCGCCGGGTGCCGAACAATTTTCAAAAAACATTGCAGACCATTGAAGAGGCCGAGCGGCGCTATCGCGGCGTCCGCCGGCTGCGCCGCAACGTGGTCACGGTCATCACCAGCGAAAATTACCGGGAGCTGCTGGATCTGGGCCGGCTGATTTTGTCTCTGGGATATGAGAGGGCGCAAGGCCACTACTTCGAGGTCGTGCGGGGAGAAACGCCCGACGGGAATCTCCAGGCGATGCCGCTCCAGCAGGTGCGAGCCTTGCACCGCCGGCTCATGCCGGTATACCGCGAGTATGCGGACCGGCTGTTCGGCCATTTGCCGTGGATGATCCGGCAGTTTGCCGCCGTTTATTACCTGGGAAACATCCGGCTGCACTTCGAGCTGCACGAACAGTGCCTGGAGCGGCCCCGCCGCTGGCCGATGCCGTGCACGGCCGGCGAGACCGCGCTGGTCGTCGATCATAACGGCGCCTTCCGGGCTTGCGAGCTGCGCGGCGTGGTGGGCAGGCTCCAGGATTATGATTTCAACCTCTCGGCGGCGCTGGCTTCCGGCGCGATGCGCGCAGAGGTGGCCGAGATTCCGCGGGCGAACTGCTGGTGTACGCATAGCTGCTTTATCCAGGACAGCTCCAAGTTTTCCCCGCGGGTGCAGTTGTTTCACATCCCGTGGATGTACGTGCGTCAGTTGATGGAGCGGGGCAGCGCCGGCGAAGTCGAGGCCTTTAAGGCGCTGGAACTGTAGAAAGCCCTTTAATCCGGCGGAAAACGCAGCGAGGCCTGTGCAATCTCCATGATCGTTGTGGCCGCAGGGGTCATCGAGCGCGATGGCCGGGTGCTGATATGCCGGCGGCGCCCGGAGCAGACGCATCCCTTAAAGTGGGAATTCCCGGGCGGAAAGGTAGAGTCCGGCGAGCAACCCGCCGAGGCTTTGCGCCGCGAGTTGCGGGAAGAGCTCGGAATTGAAATGGGAGCGGCGTCCGAAATCACCCGTTTTTCGTTTCAGTATCCCGGCCGCGATCCGATCCTGTTGGTCTTTTATCGAGTCCATGGCTATTCCGGGCACGTGGAAAACCGCATTTTTTCCGAAATTCAATGGGCCGATCCCCGGCGCCTCCCGGAGCTTGATTTTCTGGAGGGCGACGTGGATTTTATCCGCCAATTTGCACGCGGCTGGCAGGAACGCGGGGAATAGGAATCCTGGCTGCGTTCTTCTTGATCTTTTCGGTTCCGCCGGGTCTGTGCTGCAATCCTCCAGAGTGAACGCCTGACCTTCAAAATGCTAAACTGACGGAGCCGTGCTCAGGTACTTTGGTCTCTCCGATGTCGGATGCGTAAGAACCTCCAATGAAGATGCCTACGCCATCGAGCCGGAACTCGGTCTGTTCGTCGTGGCGGACGGCATGGGAGGAGCCCAGGCGGGCGAGCGGGCCTCGGCCGTGGCTATTGAGGCAATCGTCGAAAACATTCGCCGGGCGTTTCCGGATCGTAGCCCGGACCGCCTGCTGGATGCCGTCCAGGCGGCGAATCGCACCGTCCTGCAACAAGCTTCGGCCGACCCCGACCTGCAAGGAATGGGCACGACGGTAGTGGCCGTGCTGGTCGCGCCTCCGGCGGCGCACATCGCGAGCGTGGGAGACAGCCGTGCTTACCTGTTCCGGAACGGCCGGCTGGAGCGCATTACTTCCGATCAGACCTGGGTGAATGAGGTTGGCCGGAGCCTCGGCCTAACCGAAGAGCAGATTCACACTCATCCGTTCCGAAACGTGCTGACGATGGCCGTTGGCGCGCGGGAGCGGATCGAAGTCCATCGCTATGAGCTCAGTCTCCAGCCGGCGGACCTGCTGCTGCTTTCCTCCGACGGTCTGCACGGGGTGGTTTCCGAGGAAAGCATCGCGGAGGCGCTCGGCGCGAAAACTTCTTTGGCCGCCAAGGCGGCGGATTTAATCGAGATGGCGCGCGCCAACGGAGGTCCCGATAATATCACCGCTGTGCTGGTCGAGAACGCCTGAGGGTATGAGGCATTACGCCGCACAACGAATCGTTTTGGTCTTGGCGCTGCTGACCGGCGGGGATCTGTTGTGCTTCGCCCAGCGCGGGGCCAAACAGAGCGCGCGCGACTTGTTCTATTCGGAGGCCGGGCTGATCGTCTCGTCCCAGAACAAGGGCAGGGGCCGGTTTGGAGCTGCCAAACAATCGACGGTGGCCGTCGCCCTGGGGCTCAAGTACCGCATCTGGACGGTCTCGGGAGAGCAGGCTGTGGAGGCCGATCCCGCCGGCCTGTTTTCTCCCGGCGACGTGGTCCGGCTGGGCGTGGAAGTAAACGACGCGGGCTACCTTTACGTCGTCCAGTGGCAGCCTGGCGGTGCATGGAAGCGCCTGTTTCCCACACCGGAGATCGAGCAAGGCAGCCAGTTTGTGCGGAGCGGCATCGTTTACTCCATTCCCGCCGGCGGCCGGAGGCTGGACTTCTCCGCCGGCCTGGAACGGATTCTGATTCTATTTGCCCGCCAGCCTATCCGGGAGCTCGAGCCTTTGATCGCCGCTCCCGGCAGGGCCGGCTCGGATCCCGTGGTGGCCGATGCCATCTTGGAAAAAGCCCGCAAGGGAATTGACGAAAGAGCGCTGGTGACCGAGACGGCTGCTTCGGAAAAATGCGTGTACGTAGTAAACCGGACCGGCAAGCCGGATTCGGCTTTGGCAGCCGAGATCCGGCTGAGCTCCCGCTGACCGGCCGATCCTGCCCGGCCGGGGGCCCTCTTAAGTCCCTGATAGTTCCGCCGATTCTACTTGGTGAGAGCGCATGATCAGTGTGCGCCGCCGGGGCCCGGAGCCGTAATGCGGGCGGCGGTGTGTTGCTGGGCAGCCGCCTGAAGCGCCGTTGCTCCGGCCCCGACCGGAAACTTATGCCTTCCTACCGGTATTTTCAGGCCGCGCCTCCGCCGCCCAAGGCGGTTGACTATCGGGCCGATCTGCTGGCGGCGATCGAAGACTTGCCGCCCTTGCCGCTGATCCTGAACCGGCTTCTCCAGTTGCTGAACGACAGCAACGCTTCCAGCGCGCAAATCGCCGCGATGATCGAAAAAGACGCGGTTTTGAGCGGAAGCGTGCTGCGCAGTGTGAATTCCGCTTATTACGGCCTGAAGGCGACTGTAACTTCCATTCGCCACGCGGTCTCGATGTTGGGGTTTTCCACGGTTCGTAATCTGGCCCTCGCGTTTTCGATGCGGCGCATGCTCACGCGCTCGCGAACGCCGCCGCCCAGGCTGTACGCCCGCTATTCGCAGCACTCCCTTTCCTGCGCCATGCTGTGCCACTATCTGGCGGGATACACCGGGCTGAACGATTCGGAAGCCGGTTTCGCCGCCGGTCTGTTTCATGATATCGGCAAATTGCTGATCCTGACCTCCTTCCCCGACTTGCTGCCTAAAGTGATCGAACATTATGAACAGTCGGAATGCAGTTACGAGCAAGCGGAGATCGACATTCTTCAGGTGAGTCACTCGGAGCTGGGAAGAATCGTGTTGCAGAAATGGCAACTGCCCGAGTGCATCCAGCAGGCCGTGGAATTTCATCACCATCCTGCGGATTGCCCCCGGGAGTCCGGCGCCATTACGCTGGCGGACATTGTGCATGCCGCTGACATTTACGTGGTCGAGTACGGGCTGGACATTCTTCCCACCAAGCGGGGTCATCCACATCCGGCCGACATGGCCTTTGCCGAGATCGGACTCCGGCAGAAAATGCCCGAGGTTCTCGAAAAATTCAAAAACGAATACGAAAGCATCCGCAGCCTCTTTTAGAGGGCAATGGCGCCGCCGCCCGCGCCGGCTCGGCCGCGTCTTCCCCACAAGCATTTCCATTTGAGGCAAGATCTGCGCCGGCCCGCCTTTTTCGGCCGGCAAATCCACAGGCAGACCCTCGCCGACTCCGCGCCCGGGTACCATTACCCTGTCTTGCAGCCGTACCTTGACTTCTTGCCCATTGGTTTCCATTCGCCGTTGGGCGGAAGATGGGGTTTCCCGTAAGGACGGCTTAAATTGAACGCTCTACTTCAGTTTTCTTATTTGCAGCTTCTGGACGTCCTGACCACGCTGGCGTTTCTTGCGAATGGAGTCAAGGAAGCGAATCCGTTGGTCCGGTTCTTGCTGAAAGCGGGGCCTTCTCCGCTGGCCGCGCTGATTCTCGTGAAAGGGCTGGCGTTTGCTCTGGCCATTTATTGCGTTCGCAACTCCCGCCAGCGGCTGCTTTCGCGTGTGAACATGGGCTTCGCCGCGCTGGTCATGTGGAATCTCTGCATTCTAGTGATCAGCGGGCCTCAAATATCTGGTTGAAAGTCTCCCGGGTTCTTTGCCGCATTTCGGCCAGAAGCTGATCCATGGGCCGGCCGTGGAGCGATTGCGGGGTCCAGCGGCGCACCAGTTCCGTCACAATCTCGTATTGCGAACGCGATTTGGGAAGCATTCCGAGCGATCTTCCCGTGGAAACGCGCAGCGCATGGTCCAGGGCGCGGTAGAAAACGGCCGCAGTATGAAGAAATTCCGCATTTTCCCGGCTGAGCAGTCCCATTCTTTCGATTACGTCGATTCGTTCCGGCGTGTTCAGGGAGGTATAGAAAATACCCGCCCCTCTGAGCCGCAAGTACATCAGCACGAAATCGATATCGAAGTAGCCTCCGGGGCCGGCCTTCAGCGGATGCTCGGCGCCCTGCTCGCGTTCGAGCTTCCGGCGCATTTCGCTCAACAGGCCGGCCAGGCTCCCGCTTTGGCCGTAGCGGCGCCAATCGACGTTTTGCAGCTCGTGAAGAAACGCCGTGCCCCGCTCGATGTCGCCCGCCAAGCAGCGGGATTTCATATAGGTGATCGCTTCCCACGCCTGCGCCTGACCGCTGAAATATTTGCTGTATTGCCCCTCGGTCTGGACCAGTTCTCCCTCGCGGCCTAAGGGACGCAGGCGGGTGTCAACGGAAAAGATGACGCCTTCTCCGGTATAGCTGGTGAGCACCTCGATGGTGCGCTCGGCGACGCGGGTCCAGCGGTCGAGCTGCGGCTTGGCCTCGTCCGGGACGATAAAGACCAGATCCGCGTCAGAGCCCAGATCGAATTCCCGCATGCCGAGCCGCCCCAGCGCTACGACATGCATGAGCGTAGAGGGCGCCTCGTGCAGCACTTCGTCCAGCGCGATCCGGTACGCTGCGCGCACGACCCAGTCGGCGAGTTCCGTGGTCTGCTCGAGCGTGGCGAAGATGGGGCTGCGGCGGCAAATGCTTTCTGTCTGAATCCGCAGCATCTGCCGGCGGTAAAACCTGCGCAGCCAGGCCGTCTTCTCGTTGACGGGGGCGTGTGTGCGAAGCAAATGCTCGAGCTCAGGATGGTCGCCGGGAAAATTGCGCCGCGGAGCTTCGAGCGGGAACAAAGGCGCCTGCTGGTCGGAGGCGGAAAAAGCGGCCACTTCCAGCAACTGGTGGATCTCCTCCGGGTTGCGAATCAGCCATTCCGCAAGGAAGGGGCTGTGCTCGAACAGGTCCACGGTCAAATCTACCAGTTCCGGCTGCTCCTCCATGGCCGTCAGCAGATCCGGCATCGAGACGATCTTGCCGAGAAAATGCTCAAATAAGCCGCGGCCGCGTTTGAGCGGAGCTTGTGCAATTCGCGCCGCCACGGCCGGCGCTCTCAGCTCGACATATCGAAGCTGCGCTTGCATACCGCGCTCCAGGTTTTCCTGCGGGGCCTCCATTTCCAATTGGAACAGCGGCGCCGCATCAGGCCCCTGCAAAGAGACGGGACTATGTCCGTGAATCACACGGTCATAGATTTCAGCCACCGCTCGCAGGTGCTGTTCGGTGCGCTCGACCAGCGTGCCGGCTATTTTTTCGCCGTTGGGCACGCCGACCTTGAAGCCCAGGACCTCCAGCGCCTCCGGCTCATCCGGAAGCGTGTGGGTCTGGCGATCGTAATCGAACTGAAGACGGTGTTCCACGATACGCAAAAAATGGTAGGCGCTGTTTAGGCGGGCGTAGTCGCGCGCCGAGATGTAGCGCTTGTCGCGAAGCCTTTGCAGAGCCACCAGCGTGCCGCCATGCCGGACCCAGGCGTCGCGTCCCCCGTAAAGCCGTTGCAGGCACTGCACCAGGAATTCGATATCGCGAATACCCCCGCGGCTCAGTTTCACGTTCAATCCGCCGGGGGCGCGGCGGCGCAGTTTTTCATGAATGCGTTCGCGAGTTTCCGAAACGCTTTCAATCGCTGAGAAATCGGTCGTTGTCCGGTAGATCAGCGGCTCGACGAAGCGCAAAAACCTTCGCCCGAGTTCGCGGCTCCCAGCCGCTACTCGCGCTTTGATCAGCATTTGCAATTCCCAATCGCGGGCGCGGCGCTGGTAATAATCCCGCAAGCCGCTCAGCGGCTGCGCCACTTCGCCCAGATTGCCCTCCGGGCGCAGCCGCAGGTCAACCCTGTAGCAGGAGCCTTCCGGCGTGTTCGAGGAAAGCAGATCGGTGAGCTGGTTGGCCACCTTGATGAAGAATTCCTTGTTGGTTAGCCTTTTGGGCCCGTCCGTCTCCCCGCCGCCGGCGAAGAAATACATCAGGTCAATGTCCGAGCTGTAATTGAGCTCCCGGCCGCCGAGCTTGCCGAGAGCCAATACGGTGAACTCGCAAAGCTGGCCGCCCCCGGCCCGCTTCTCCGGAGAGGCGGCGGCGCCCGCTGGAGCCAGCCGGGGCGAACCAAAAATTTCCGTCAACTCCGCTTGAATCCGCTCCAGGGCCGCTTCCAGAATCGTGTCGGCGAGATTCGACAGTTCCAGGGTCGTCTCGGCCAGTGTGCTGAGGCCCAAAACATCGCGCAGCATGATGCGGAGCAGATTGCGCCTCCGGAAACGCGCCAGCTCGAGTGCAACAGCCTCGCGGCGCATCTCGCGAGGGAACGGGCCTAATTGGGATCGCAGCTCTTCGGGCCCGAGCACGCGGTAGAAGCCGTTTTGTTCAGAGACGCAATCCAGCCAGTCGGGGTGCTGGAATATGGCTTCCGCGAGGAAGTGGCTATAAGAGAATACGGCTAAGAGAGCGTTTAGCCGGGAGGTCCGAGCGAGGGTGCCGGCGGCCTCTGCCCCGCTCGACAGAAACCGGTCGAGGTAATGAATCGCCGCATCCGGATCCGGCGACTGCGCGAGCAGCGAATTCAGGATGTTTT
>Ga0070741_10018550_pt1 | contig 11253 bp, 14 predicted proteins | sample Coa_R1_4_FD_66440 | JGI IMG/M metagenome (GOLD analysis project Ga0070741, IMG submission 66440) | Surface soil microbial communities from Centralia Pennsylvania, which are recovering from an underground coalmine fire - Coalmine... | ecosystem: Environmental > Terrestrial > Soil > Unclassified ...
GGCGATGTTGCTCGACGAGCTCGGCGTCGACACGGCCGCGCTGGTCACGCGCGCGCGGCCGCTGCGCGCCGAGGGACAGACGATCATGCTCGCGGCGCTCGACCGGCGTCCCGCGGGTCTCATCGGCGTCACGGATCGGATCAAGCCGTCGACGCCCGGCGCGATCGCCGCGCTGCACGCGGAACGGATCCGCGTCGTCATGGTGACCGGCGACGCTCCCACGACCGCCGAGGCGGTCGCCCGCGCGCTCGGCATCGACGAGGTCGAGGCCGAGGTGCTGCCGCAGCGGAAGTCCGAGATCGTGCAGCGCCTCCGCGGCGACGGTCGGGTCGTCGCCATGGCCGGCGACGGCGTGAACGATGCGCCGGCGCTCGCCGCCGCCGACGTCGGCGTCGCGATGGGCACGGGTGCGGACGTCGCCATGGAAGCCGCCGACGTGACGCTCGTCCGCGGCGAGCTGGCCGGCCTCGTCCGCGCACGGTACCTGTCGCGCGCGACCATGCAGAACGTCCGCCAGAACCTGTTCTTCGCGTTCGTCTACAACGCGCTCGGCGTGCCGCTCGCCGCGGGCGCGCTCTATCCCGTGGTCGGGCTCGTCCTGAGTCCGATGATCGCGAGCGCGGCGATGAGCCTGAGCTCCGTCTCCGTGATCGCGAACGCGCTCCGCTTGCGGAGGGTCGCGTTGTAGGATAGCGAGCCCCGCGCCGGAGGGCTCGGGTGATGGCGGAGGAGGGACGGAAGCGTCGGGGTCGGCCGCTGGAGCCGCCGATCCCTCTCGAACCGGTGGACCTGCTCGCCGGCCTCGCGCCGGGCGTCGAGCTACACGCCGACGAGCTGCCGCCCGGCATCGACGACGCGGGCGGCGAAGACGTCGCCGTTCCCGCGACGATGACCGTCGCCGAGGCCGGGAAGCTCGTCCGCGCCGGCGAGGGCACGGTCCGGCGTCTCATTCGGACGCCGATTCTCTCCGCGAATGATCGCGCGAGCGCGTCGCGCGTGGACGACGTCGATCGCGCCGGCGTGCTCCCTCGGACGCCGCGGAAGCCCGGCGAGTAGCCGCAACGCGACGTTGCGCACGGTTGTACCGGGGCGCCGCGTCAATGTTCGGAGATGTGCGGCAGCGGCGCTGCCGGCTCGCTAGGAAGCTCGCAACCGCGAGCATTTGTCCGCGTCAGGAACGCCGGCACGGATATCGCTCCTCGGGGTCTTCGAGGAGGGTATCCGATGACACGATCGAACGGACGCACCGAGAAGCAGAGCCCGCCGCGACGCCGCGTGATCGCCGTGGGGAAGCGCGTCGACGGCCGCTGGCAGGTGCGGACGAGCCTCTGGCGTTACCTGGTCACGACCGCGCTTTCGACGCAGTAGGCCGTACGAGGCGCGCCGCGCGCGCCTCCGTCCAGTCGAGAACGCGCGCCGCGAGGTTCGTGCCCTCGAGGCGATCGATCTCCTGGATGCCCGTCGGGCTCGTGACGTTCACCTCGGTCACGAGCCCGCCGATGATGTCGAGGCCGACGAAGAAGAGCCCGTCGGCCGCGAAGCGGGGAGCCATCCGTGCGCAGATCTCGCGATCGCGCGCGTCGACCGGTGCGCGCTCGACCCGCCCGCCGACGTGGATGTTCCCGCGGTGCTCGTCCTCGCGCGGCACGCGCCGGATCGCGCCGAGCGGCTCCCCGGCGAGCACGATGAGTCGCTTGTCACCCTCGGTGCGGACCGCCGGCAGGTAGCGCTGCGCCATCACCAGGCGGCGGCCGTTGTCCGTCGACAGCTCGAGGATCGCGTTCAGATTCCGGTCGCCGCGGTGGACGTGGAAGACGCCGGAACCGCCGCAGCCGTCGAGTGGCTTCACTATCATCTCGCCGCGGAGACCCTCCATGAACGTCTTCAGACGGGTGGGGTCGCCGGTGACGAGGCTCTCGGGGATGACGTCGGGAAAGTGGAGCGCGTAGAGCTTCTCGTTCGCCTCCCGGAGCCCGCGCGGGTCGTTCACGACGAGCGTCGCCGCCGGGTCGACGAGGCCGAGCACGTGCGTAGCGAAGAAGTAGGTGAGATCGAACGGGGGGTCCTTCCGCATGAAGACGACGTCGAACCACCCGAGCGGCACCGTGCGCTCTTCGCCGAGCGTGTAGTGCACCTCGGCGCGCCGTACCTCGGCGAAGCGGACGCGCGCATGCGGGAGCGCGCGCTCGACGAAGAGGTCCTCGATCCCGCAGGTGTGCTGCTCGTGGCCGCGCTGCTGCCCTTCGAGCATGAACGCGAAGGTCGTGTCCTTGTCGACGAGGACCCGCGCGAGCGGATCCATCACGTAGAGGAGGCGGAGCGGGCGCGCCATCGGGCGGCGATGCTAGCGCAGAGCCGGAGCCGTTGACAGGTCGCCCCAGCGATGCTGGCAGAGGGTCGCGACCGCGATTGCGGCGGTCTCGGCGCGGAGGATGCGCGGGGCGAGCGTCACCGTGACGAAGCCGTGCGCGCGCGCCGCGGCGACTTCGTCCTCGGCGAAGCCGCCTTCGGGGCCGACGAGCACGACGACGGCGTCCGTCGCGGCCGAGAGCGCCGTCAGGGATCGTTCGCGCTCGCCTTCCCATGCCATCACGCGCAGCCCGGGCCATGGCTCCGCAACGAGCGCGTCGAACAGCGCCGGCGGATCGATCCGTGGCCGGGTCGTGCGTCCCGACTGCTTCGTGGCGGCGAGCGCGATCCGGCGCCACCGCTCGAGCCGGACGCCCTGCGCGACGGCATGACGGCAGAGCACCGGCGCGATCCGACGGACGCCGAGCTCCGTCGCCTTCTCGACGACGAGATCCATCTTCGCGCCCTTCAAGAGCCCGGCCGCGAGCGTCAGATCGAGCCGGGACTCGCGCGCCGGACGATGTGTCGAGAGGATCACGCCCTCGGCGGCGCGCCCGCCCATGCGCTCGATCCGGACCTCGTGCTCGGTGCCGACGTCGTCGAAGACGAGGAGCCGCTCGCCCGCCCCGAGCCGCAACGCGCGGAGGTGGCGCAGCTCCGGGCCGGCGATCCGGATGCGAAGGCCGTCGACCTGCGTGCGCGGAACGTAGAGCCGATGCACTACACCGCTCGCGCGAGCGTGAGTGTCGCCCAGTCGTCCTCGGCCCGCGTGTCGGTGACCGTCCAGCCCGGATACGCGCGCAGGACGTCGGGGACCTGTGCGGCGAGGATGCCGGACACGACGAGTCGTCCGCCCCCCGACACCGCAGCGTCGAGCGACGGGGCCTCGGCGGCGATCGCATCCGCGAGCAGGTTCGCCACGACGAGATCGAACCGCCAGCGCACCGCGCCCATCGACCCCGCGAGAACGGAGACGCGGGCGGCGGCGTTCGCGACGAGGTTGGCGCGCGCGATCGGCAGCACGGAGACGTCGGTGTCGAGCGCGACCACGCGCTGCACGCCGAGACGTGCGAGCGCGAGCGCGAGGATGCCCGAGCCCGTCCCGACGTCGAGCGCGGACCGCACCGTCGTCTCCGCCAGCACCCGCTCGATCGCCTCGAGACAGCCGCGCGTCGTCGCGTGCCCGCCGGTGCCGAAGGCCATCCCGGGCTCGATGACCAGCACCTCACGACCCGACGCCGCGGGGACGTCCCACGGCGGCGCGACGAGTAGCCGGGCACCGACCTCGCGCGGCCGGTGGTGGCGGCGCGCGACCTCGTCCCAGTCGACCGCGGGCACGGGGGCGATGTGGACCGTCGCCCGGCGTGCGGCGGGCGCGACATCCGCGAGACTCAGGAGATAGCGGTCGAGCGCCGCGAGGGCGTCGGCGTGGCGGTCGGCCGGTAGCGCCGCCTCGAGGGCCACGCCGGTCGCACGCTCCTCCGTGACGATGCCGGGAACACCCGCCTCGAGGAGGAAGTTCGCGACCGCGTCCGCGACGTCGTACGGGGCCTCGACGCGGAGCGCGATCCATTCGGACCCGGGCAACGGCGTCGGCACGCCGCCCGGTTTCGGCATTTGCCGGCGGGCTGTCAACCCGAGTGGCAATTCTGGACTTGACAAACCCTGCCGTCCGAGCTAGGTTTCGCCCATGGCAACGACGGGGAACGGGAAAGCGCTCCACAAGGCCCTCAAGGACGAGGACGCGGCCCGAGAGCTTCTAGAGAATCTCCGCTGGCCGAATGGCGCCGTCTGCCCGCATTGCGGCGCCGACAAGCCCTACAAGCTGACGCCGAAGCCCGGCAGCAAGGCTCCGGTCCGTCCGGGCGTCTACAAGTGCCGCGCGTGCCGCAAGCAGTTCACGGTGACGGTCGGGACGGTCATGGAACGCTCCCGCGTCTCACTCGTGGTGTGGGTCCAGGCGTTCTACCTGCTCTGCTCTTCCAAGAAGGGATTCAGCGCTGAGCAGCTCCGCCGGCACTTCGGCATCGACCACAAGACGGCTTGGTTCGTCGGCCATCGCATCCGGGAAGCCATGAAGCGCGAGCCAATGCCTGGATTGCTCCGGGGAAAGGTCGAGGCCGATGAGACGTATGTCGGCGGCAAGCCCCGAGCGTACGAGCCTCGGCGTCCGGGACGTCCCGGGCCGGATTCCAAGAAGACCCCGGTGCTCGCCCTGGTCGAGCGCGGCGGCAACGTGCGGTCGTTCCCAATCTGGCAGGGCGCAGTGACCGGCAACAACTTGAAGGCCGCGATCCGGGAGCACGTCGACCCGACGTCGCAACTCTTCACGGACGAGCTACAAGCCTATAAGGGTCTCAACCGCGAGTTCGCGTCCCACGAGTTCGTCACACATAGCGAGCGCGAGTACGTGCGGGGCGACGTTCACGTGAACACGGCGGAAGGCTTCTTCTCGATCCTCAAGCGTGGGATCAACGGCGTCTATCACCACGTCAGCCCGAAGCACCTGGAGCGCTATTTGGCCGAGTTCGACTTCCGCTACAATGAACGGTTTGTCAGCGACGGGGAGCGGACCGCGCGCGCGATCCGGGGGGCGGAGGGAAAGCGGCTGATGTACCGCGAGCCAGTGAACGGCTAGCGTTCCTGGAAGATGCGCTCCAGGTGATCCCAATACTCTTGGATCAGCCGAGCGTATGCCGTCTCCGGGGGGATACCAGTGCCGTTCAAAGTAAGAATGTGACGAGCGGTTAATCTAGCCGACTCGAAGAGGCATTGCCGCGCCTTCTCCGGTGATTCTCCGGAACCAGAGATATCTAACTCTGGGCAGACGGCCGTATACCAGCCGGCCCCTCCGGTCAGCCGGAAGGAGAGAGTCGTGCGGGATGCTACGTCGCCCATCTCATCCTCCGGAGCGATGAATTATTACACGGCGGCCTCTCCGTGCAAGTAGGAAGTCGCGGTGTTTTCGGCTATGTTCCTGTGTTTCTCGACCCCACCATCCGGGTGAGAGGGTAGGCCGGATGGCACCCCACGACCGTAGCAGCGCCGCGCTCCTTTCGAAGTAAATCCAGGAACTCCTTCACGTTTTCGTCGTCCAAGCCTCCCGCCAGCTCGTGGAATTCAAGCTCCGGGGCGGTTTCCACGAGTAGGGTCCGCCGGACGCGGGCGGCCGGGTCTCCAACCCGCACCGTGGGGCCGGCCACCTGCGATATTTCGCGGCCCGACGGAGAGACCACCAGGGTACAGCAGTCGTTGCCGTGCTCGTGGTGGTCCCGGGCTATGGCATAGAAGAACGTGGCGTTGTCGGGGTCTTCCTGCAAGTCGCTGACCCTGACTGGAACTTTGTAGTAGGTCGCGGCTCGCCGGCTCGCCAGTGCCGCGCCCCGCTCATTCTCGCTCGCGGCCTGCGCGGCGGCTGCCGTGCTCGGCGTCCGTTCGATCTTGTCCTTCCACCTAGCTCCGGAGCGCTCCATCCACGGACGGCACTGCCTCAGTCCTTCTTCGTGGCTGAACAGAATCTCGGTCTCCTCCAGGGGTTTACGGCTCACGGCGCACCAGACAACGGGGTGGATCACCACTTCGACCGCAAGCACTTTGCCCTCAGCTAGCTTAGCCAAGACTCGAGTGATCGTAAGCCCCGAACTCCCGCTAGTGGAGTTGTGGAAGGGAACCAGGCCCCGCTCGCAGAGTCCTCTCTCGACGGAGCGGAAGACATCCTCCGTCGTTGCGCACCGAACGATCTCCGCGGGGGGCCAATGAGAAAGGGCAGCCTCTTCGCTGAACGTCCCAACCGGACCCAAGCAAGCTACCTTCATAGGTTCCGTCTTTCTGGGGGGTCGCGGTCGTCTATATCACGATCACGCCACCGGACAACGGATGGAGGGCCGGTTTAGTGAGGGCGACAGGACTCGAACCTGCACGAGCGAAGGCTCACCGGCCCCCAAGGCCGCCGCGTCTACCATTTTCGCCACGCCCTCGAATTGCGCCTAGGGCGACGCTCTTCTATGGAATCGACAGCCGGTGCATTGGCCCAAGCCAAGCGACCATCCAGCCGCCCGTTGCCATCTTCCACATACACCCCTCCAACTAAGGCCGAAGCCTTCATTGACCGGGCGTTTGTGGTGGGATAGGAGCGGGCTGCTTAGACGCCGCGACCTGCTCTCACCACAGGAGCCCGGAGGCCCCGCCCCTCGCGGGGCTTTCGTGCTTCTGAACTACGCGACCGCCTCGCTTCGTTTGCGGATACGGAGCCGCAATCGCGGCTTGTCCTTCTTCAGTGCGTAGACGCGTTTGCTCTTCCCTGTTTCTCGATCCCCGACCTTCTCAACTTCACCCCTTTGACGGTAAAGTTGGTGGACCGCATGGGCGATTAGCTTCGCGGGGATCGGCTGGAACTTCGCAACTTCACGGGTGAGTTCGCCCGTTGTAAGGCCTCCCGGAAACCGCTCTAGGACCATGCGCACCGCCGCAATAGCGCTTAGCCGGCCGCCAGGCTGAATCGAAACCATCGGGGGCCCGTCGTCCGAACCGCCCTTTTTCGGTGCGGTCGCTGGCGCCTCTCTGGGAATGGCCGCGAGCGCGATATCGATGTGTTGAATCCGCGCAATAAGTCTCCGGCGTTCAGCGATCAGTCTATCTCGGAGCCCGAGACCTTGAGCGATCCACTTGTCTAAAAGCTCCCATACCGGGGGTTCCGTCGACTGACTCATGGCGCACAGCCCATGCCAGATGGGATCCATCCTGTCAATCCATAGAGGATCCCGGAATCAACGGTTCGAGGGGTAAGTCACCGTACCGCGGTCCGTGTGCTAGAAAGGCGGGATGAAGCAGCGCACGGCCCCGAAACGGCGCGGCCGACCAGCGAAGCGGGAAGACAGACCAATCAAGGTGCCCCTACCCTTCGCGACCTTGGTCCGCGGCATCCTTCAGACAGGACCGCCGGCCGCGAATCCAGAGCGGCCAAAGAAGCCGAAACGGCCAAAGGCGCGATAGGGCCGCGCCGCGGCTTGTAACCCTCCTCGCGCCTGCGGTAGCGGTAGAGGTCAAGACCGCTAGGACAAGGAGGCGCGAATGAAGCTAGCTCGCTGGGCGGCCGTCGTCGGCGCGGTCCTCATGCTAACGGGCACAGCGTCTGCGCAGTCATTTGGTTCCAAGTACGACTGGCAGAGCGGGAATACATACAACTGGAACCGCGACAGTCTCGGCAACACCTATGTGCGGGGGAACAACCTCAACACGGGTTCCCAGTGGACCACGACGATTCAGCCGAACGGAGACATGCGCGGGCTGGATAGCAACTTCAACTCTTGGAACTACAACGCGCAGACCGGCTCATACATGAACTCCAACGGGCACGGATGCATTGGTCGCGGACCCGCCCGCACCTGTTGGTAATAGCGATCTAGCGGGATCCTTGACTCTCTCTCGGCAGGTGTGGGAAGGAGCCTCTAGAAAGGGGGTCTTCTTATGCCGTACCGGAAAGATAAAGGCCGGGATACGTGGCACTGGTGCACGAACTGTTCAGAGTGGCCGAAGTCGAACTACGTTGAGCGGCCGGATAAGCCACCCCACGGCGACGGCGAACTCTGTAACCAGTGTCGGAGCAAGGAAGACCGCGGAGACTGCGCCCGGTAGGGACTACAGGTTCTTCGCAAAACGAGCTTCGAAGACGAAGCTAGCTTTGCGACCCGCGAAGCACAGCTCCGCGACGGCCCGGGAATAATCGACCCCCCGCTCTGCGGCGAACTCGTCGAAGCAGTAGAGGCAGACGACGCGATTCCGGTAGGGCGGGGGGACGATTGCCGCCCACAGGTCGTCCGGAACGTGAAAGTCGAACTTGTCCGCGGCGCCGCAGACCTTACACGTCTGCCGCTGAGGTTCACGAGGCTCGCCGCATCGTTCCCACCGCACCGCTAGCAATCCTCTAGGAAGTTTCGACAGCCGTAAGGCGACCCTTTAGCCCCTGGTGGCATGGGGGCCATCGCCATGGACTTTGGGTTTGTCAGATCCAGAATTGCCACCCGAGTTGACGGAGTGCCCTTCGCGCTCTAATGCGACGACGTGCTCGTCATCGCGCACCGGGGTGCGAGCGGGACGCGCCCCGAGAACACGCTCGCCGCGTTCCGTCGCGCCGTCGAGCTCGGAGCGCCGATGATCGAGCTCGACGTCCAGCTCACCCGCGACCGCGAGGTCGTGGTGATCCACGACTGGACGCTCGATCGCACCACCGACGGACGCGGCGCAGTCCGCGAGCGGACGCTCGCCGATCTCCGCGCTCTCGACGCGGGGGCATGGTTCGGGGCGGCCTTCCACGGCGAGCGGATCCCGACGCTCGCGCAAGTGCTCGCCGACGTCCCGGCCGGCGTGAACGTCGAGCTGAAGCCGATCGGCGACGACGGCCTCGAAGCATGCGCGCTCGCCGTGGTGGAGTCTGCCGGTGCCCTCGATCGTGTCGTGTTCTCGTCGTTCGCCGCCGCCGCGCTCGAGCGCCTGCGGGCTCTTTCCCGGACGGCGACCCTGGCCGTGCTCTGGGAGACCGAGGACGTCGCCGAGGCGGCGACCCTCGCGAGGCGCGTGGGTGCGAGAGCGTTGCATCTCCGCAAGGCGGCGACCACGGCGAAGGCGGTGGCCAGCGCTGCGGCCGACGGGCTCACGGTGCGGGTGTGGACCGTGAATGATCCGGACGAAATCCGCGGACTCGAGGCGGCCGGTCTCGGGGGCGTCTTCACCGACTTTCCGGAGCGGTTCTTGCACCGAGTCGGAGGTGAGTGAGGCGCGCACGGGGGCAGTCGTCGACTCGGTTTCCGGAGTTTGCCTTGACTGGGTACCACTTTTGGCTAATGGTGCGTCCCTTCCAACGCGGGTCCGGCGTGTGAGCGCTCGGCATCCGCTCGCGCAAGGAGGGGGTGAGTCCGAGACATGGCAGGGGTTCGGGTCAAGGAGAACGAGCCCATCGAGAGCGCCATCCGCCGCTTCAAGAAGCAGTGCGAGAAAGCCGGCATCCTCGCCGAGCTGCGCAAGCGCGAGCACTACGAGAAGCCCAGCGTGCGACGGAAGAAGAAGGCGATGGCCGCGCGCAAGCGTGCCCTCCGTCGCGCCTCGCGAAGCACCGTCTAGCCGCGCGTCCCGTCGCGCCGGTTTAGACCCGGCGCACCGGAGAAGCGCGTGAACCAGCTCGACGCGCTCCTCCTCGTCCTGCTCGTCCCGTTCGCCCTCCGCGGCTGGTGGCGCGGGTTCTGCCGGGAAAGCCTCGCGCTCGTCGGACTCCTCGGCGGCGCGCTCGCCGCCACGGCGGCCGGCCCGCACGTCGCGCGCCTGCTCGTCGCGCGGCACGTCTTCGGGCCGCTCGTCGCGATGCCGGTGGCCTACACCGGCGTCCTGCTCGTTGTGTGGAGCGGCGCGACGCTCCTCGGATACGTCGCCGATCGCATCGTCCGCGCGCTGCTCCTCGGCGGCGTCAACCGGATCGCCGGCGCGGTCTTCGGGTTCGCGAAGGGCGCGGCGGTCCTCGGCTTCGCGCTTCTCCTGATGGAGCGATTCCTTCCGTCACCGGCCATCACGCACGTGATCGCCGCCTCCCGGCTCGGCCGCCCGCTCGAGTTGCTGGCGAGCGGCGTCGTGCAGGCGGGGCGCGAGCTCGGCGGCGCCCCGGACGAGCATCGGGCATGATTCCGGACGACGCAATCCGCACCGTTCGCGAGCGCGCGAACCTCGTCGAGGTCGTCTCCGACGTCGTGGCGCTCCGGCGCCGCGGACGGACGGCGGTCGGGCTCTGCCCCTTCCACGCCGAGAAGACGCCGTCCTTCAGCGTCAGCGAGGAACGCGGCTTCTTCCACTGCTTCGGATGCGGCGAGCACGGCGACGTCTTCACGTTCGTGATCAAGACCGAGGGCCTCACGTTCCCCGAGGCGGTGCGTCGCGTGGCGCAGCGGTTCGGCGTGCCGCTACCCGAGGAGGTTCGCGACGCGCGACCCCGCAGCGAGCCGCTTGCCTCCGTGAATGCCGCCGCGGCGACGTTCTTCCAGACCGAGCTCGGTGGGACGAACGGCGCGCGGGCCCGACGCTACCTCGTCGAGCGCGGGCTCTCCGACGCGATCATCGCGCGCTTCGGTCTCGGCTGGGTCCCGGGCACCGGCGACGCGCTCCTTCGTCACCTCCGCGCCCGTGGCTTCGCGCTCGACGACGCGATCACCGCCGGGCTCGTCATCCGACGCGACCGTGCCGACGGTCGGAGCGTGCTGGTCGATCGCTTCCGCGATCGCGTCATGTTCCCGATCACCGACGCGAGCGGGAAGGTGATCGCCTTCGGCGGCCGCATCCTGCCGGGCGCGCCGACGAGCGGCGATCCGCCGCCCAAGTACCTGAACTCCGCGGAGTCGCCGCTCTTCCGGAAAGGACACACCGTCTACGGCCTCGTCCAGGCGCGCGACGCGATCCGCAGCAGCGGGCGGGCGATCGTCGTCGAAGGGTACCTCGACGTGATCGCGCTCGCGCAGGCGGGAATCGGCGAGGTGGTCGCGCCGCTCGGCACCGCGCTCACGGTCGACCAGCTGCGCGTACTCCGCCGCTTCACGGAAGCCGTGATCGCGTGCTTCGACGGCGATGTCGCCGGGCGCCGGGCTGCCGCCCGGAGCTTCCCGATCTTCCTCGAGGCGGGCCTCTGGGGTCGCGGGGCGTTCCTTCCCGCGGGGGAAGACCCGGACACGTTCGTCCGCGGGCACGGCCGCGAGCGCCTCGAGGCATGCCTGCGCGCGGCCGAGCCGCTCGTCGAGGCGTATCTCGTCGATCTCGCGGGGACGAATCGCGAAGCGGTCGGCCGGCGCGCCGACGCCGCGCGCGAGGTCGCGCGACTGCTGAAGCGCGTCCGGAACCCCTACGAGCACGACGTCCTCGCGCATCTCGCCG
>Ga0070741_10018551_pt1 | contig 11252 bp, 9 predicted proteins | sample Coa_R1_4_FD_66440 | JGI IMG/M metagenome (GOLD analysis project Ga0070741, IMG submission 66440) | Surface soil microbial communities from Centralia Pennsylvania, which are recovering from an underground coalmine fire - Coalmine... | ecosystem: Environmental > Terrestrial > Soil > Unclassified ...
CACGCTGAGGCGGCGACGCGTTTCTCGCCGACGGAGGTGTGGGAGTCGAAGAACCCGTGGCTACTGGAGAAAGTCGAGCTCGCGCCCGACTCCGGCGGTGCCGGCACACACCGCGGCGGCCTCGGACTCGAGATGTTCTTTCACATGCTCGAGGACTCTTACGTCACGTCGGCGACCGAACGGACGAAGTCGGCGCCGTGGGGGATTGCAGGCGGAGGCGAGGCGCGCCCGAACAAGGTTGTGCTGCGACTGCCGGACGGCACACAGCGGAGCTTCGGCAAGGCGACGCGGCTGCTCGTTCCGAAGGGCGCGACGCTCGAGCTGCACACGGGCGGAGGTGGCGGCTACGGGCCGCCCTCCGGCCGCGATCCCGACGCCGTGCACGCCGACATCCGCGAAGGCTACGTCAGCGAGGAGCACGCGCGCGAGCACTATTCGCACGCCTTCGCATGAGGATTACACGGGTCGACATCTTCGGCTACGACCTCACGTACGTCCACGGAACGTACGTCATGTCGGGCGGGCGCGAAATCGGCAGCCTGCCGTCCACCATCGTCCGCGTCGCGACCGACGACGGCGTCGAGGGCTTCGGCGAGACGTGTCCGCTCGGCCCCGCGTACCTACCAGCCCACGGCGAAGGCGCTCGCGCCGCCCTGCGCGAGCTCGCGCCGTCCGTGCTCGGCCTCGATCCGCGCGAGCCACCACGCGTCTACGACCGCATGGACGAGGCGTTGCGCGGACATGCGTACGCGAAGAGCGCGCTCGACGTGGCCTGCTGGGACGCGCTCGGACGCGCGGCAAGCGTCTCGGTGTCGACGCTGCTCGGAGGCCGTCGGCAGGAGTCCTTTCCGCTCTACATCGCTGTGCCGCTCGCGTCTGCCGACGAGATGGCGGCGCACGTCGAGGCACGTCGCACCGAAGGCATCCACCGCTTCCAGCTCAAGCTCGGCGCTGACCCCTGCGAGGACGTGGCGCGCGTGCGCGCGGTGCTCGAGGCAACGACAGACGAGGACGTGGTGATCGCAGACGCGAACGCCGGCTGGCGGCTCCAGGACGCCGTCGTCGCCGCACGGATGCTCGACGGTCTCGACCGCGTCTGGCTGGAGCAGCCGTGCCCCACTCTAGAGGAGTGCCTGCACGTCCGGCGGCTGACATCGCTGCCCATGGTGCTCGACGAGGTGATCGACGGCGTGCCTTCGTTCCTACGCGCATGGCAGGAGAACGGAATGGAGGCGATCAACCTGAAGGTCTCGAAGGTCGGTGGCCTCACTCGCGCGCGGCAGCTGCGCGAGCTGGCGGAGAACCTCGGCATCTCGCTCACCGTCGAGGACACGTGGGGCGGCGACCTCGTCACAGCAGCCGTAGCCCACCTCGCGGCGAGCACGCGTCGCGAGCTGCTGTTCACCGTCTCCTTCATGAACGACTGGACGAATGAGCACGTCGCCGGTCACGAGCCGCGCTCGCGCGAAGGCCTCGGGGTCGCGCCGGACCGGCCCGGGCTCGGCGTGGACGTTGACGTCGAGGCGCTCGGCGCGCCGCTCTTCAGTTGCGAGGCGTGAAGGCGTGCGGGTAGTCGCGGCGTGCGCGCTCCTCGGCGACGTAGCCCTCGCGCACATCGTCCGCGACGGCGCGAGGGTCGCGCCGAGCGGGATCGCCGAAGCCGCCTCCGCCGCCGGTCCGCAGCTCGAGCACGCTCCCCGCCGGCGTCTGCAACCGCGTGGACTTCGCGCACTCGATGCGCACGCCGTCCGGCAGCCGCAGCCACGCGCCGTTCGGTCGCCCAGCAGCACCGCCTGCCAGCCCGGCCGGCGAGATGCGCGTGCGATCGACGACGGACGTCAGCTCGGCGTCCTCGAGCAGGCGGATGTCGACGTCGAGCCCGTTGCCGCCGCGGTGCTCGCCGGCGCCGCCGGAGTCGGGTGCGATCTCGACCTGCTCGACGATCCACGGGTTGCGAGTCTCCCAGACCTCCGTGGGAGCAATCCGTGTCGCCGACTCCGAGACGTGCATCAGGGCATTCGCACCGTCGCCGCGCCAACTCGCGCCTTGGCCGACCGGATAGGGCGATCCATCCGCCCACGACTCGCCGTTCGCGCGCTTGCCCCACCAGACGAGGGCGCACAGGTCGCCTCCGCTGGACGCGGGCGTCGCCTCAGGCTGCGCAGCGCCGAGCGCACGGTAGATGGCGTCGATCGCGCCGATCGCCGCCCAGCCGCCGATGAACGTCGGCGCCGGCGCGAGCGGGTGGAAGAGCGAGCCGGGGCGTGTGACTACCTCAATCGGTCGGAAGTGCCCCTCGTTCGGCCACTCGCCGCCGCCGGCCAGCATCGAGATCGCGACGCGCGTGCACGAGACCGTCTTCGGCAGGGCGCTGTTCACGGGTCCTGGGCGCTGGTCGGGGGCGCTGGAGAAGTCGACACGCACGGACGAGCCGTCGACCACGACCTCGACCTCGAAGTCCACCCGCTCGTCGGACACACCGTCGCTGTCGAGCATCCCGGGGCCGCGGTAGACACCGTCGGGAATGCGCTCAAACCAGCTGCGGACGACCGCTTCGCCGTGGTCGAACATCCGCTCGACGGACTCGCGAAAGCGGTCGAGCCCGTAGCGCTCGACGATCCGGAGAACCTCCGCCGTGCCGGTACGTACGCCGACGAGCTCCGCATTGATGTCGCCTGCGACCGCCTTCGGCACCCGCGAGTTGGCCATCGCCATCCGGTAGACGTCGCGGACAATGCGGCCACGGCTGACGAGCTTCACGCCGGGGAAGATCGTCCCCTCCTGGAACATGTCGACCGTGTCGGTCGCGTACGGCTCCTTACCGCCGATGTCGAGCCAGTGCGCCTTGATCGCGGCGTAGCCGATGAGCTCGTCGTCACGGTGGAAGATCGGCATCACGACCGCTGCGTCCTGCGGGTGCGAGCCGGTGCCGTATGGGTGGTTGTAGAGGATCACATCGCCGGGCTCGAGCTCGCGCTCGCCTCCGAGCGCCTTGATCGCGTTGTCGACACAGAAGCTCAGCCGACCCATGAACATCGGCAGGCTCGGCGCCTGCGCGAGCATGCGCACTCGCTCGTCGTACAGCGCGACTGCGAAGTCGAGCACTTCGTAGACGATTGGCGAGAAGGCGGTGCGCACGAGCGCGCGCTTCATCTGCGCCGCGGCGGAGTTGAGCCCGTGCCTGATCACCTCGGTCGTGACGGGATCGGCGTCGACGACGCCCGTGGCCGCGCCAGCGCCGGCGCGCGTGTGTACGAGCTGGATCATGGAGCCTCCCGGTGAACGGTTCGGACGTGGCGGTGATCGGCGGCGGCGCGATCGGCGTCTGCTGCGCGCTCGAGCTCGCGCGCGCCGGCGCAAGCGTGACGCTCTTGGAGGTGGGAGACGAGGTCGGCGCTGGCTGTTCCGCGGGAAGCGCCGGCCTGATCTGTCCCAGCCACGCCGCGCCGCTCGCGACGCGCACCGGCCTGCTGCTCGGGCTCCGCTCGAGCCTGTCGCGCGACGGGCCGTTCGCCCTGCAGCTGCGCCCGTCGCTGCTGCCGTGGATCGCACGTTTCGCCGCAGCCTGCACGCCGGCACGCGAGCGGCACGCCACGGCAGTCCTGCGCTCCCTGTCCCTCGCCAGCCTTGCGCTTCACGAGCAGCTCGGCGCGGAGCTCGGCACCGGCGTGCGCAGGCTGGGGACGTTCAACGTCTACGAGACCGAGCACGGTTTCGACGTCGGGCGCCGCGAGGCCGCGGAGCACGCCGACGCCGGGCTGCGGCCGCAGGTGCTCTCCGGGCGCGAGGCGGCCGAGCTCGAGCCCGCGCTGCTCGGCCCGGTCGCCGGCGCCGTCTACTACGCGGACGAGCTGTCGGGCGACCCGCTCGAGTTCGTCCGCGTCGTCGGCGACGCCGCGCGCTACGCGGGCGCCGACGTGCGGACTCGTACGGAGGTGCGCGCGCTGCGCTCCCGTGGCAGCCGCGTCGCGCTGGAGACGGCCGACGGGCCACTTACGGCGGGTGCAGTCGTGCTCGCCGCCGGCGCGTGGAGCCCGCGACTCGCGTCCAACCTGCGTCTCGCTCTCCCGGTACAGGGCGGCAAGGGCTACCACGTCGAGTACGAGCCCAGCGATCAGGATCCGCGCGTCCCGATATTCCTGCAAGAGGCCCGCGTAATTGCGACCCCGCTGGCTCGCTCGCTGCGGCTCGCCGGGACGCTCGAGCTGACAGGTCTCGACCTGTCCATCAACGAGCGGCGGATCGACGCGATCGAGCGCGCAGGCATGCGCCGCGTACGCGCGCTCGCCGGTCGGCCACGCCTTCGCGTGTGGCGCGGTCTGCGTCCCGTCTCGCCCGACGGGCTGCCGATCGTCGGGCGTCCGAGTGCGTACGAGAACCTCGTGCTCGCCACGGGTCACGCGGCGCTCGGCTTCACGCTCGCGCCGCTGACCGGACGGCTCGTCGCTCAGGTCATCGCGAACGAGCCGACCGACCACGACCTCGGGCCGCTCCATCCCGACCGCTTCTCTAGAGCTCGAGCCAGCCGTCGCGCATGACGACCCGCCCGTCGAGTTCCACTGTCGGGTCGCGCACGACGCCGTCGATGTGGACGGCCGACTCGTTCTCGCCACCGATGCCGGTGTTCGTCCCGAATGCGATGTGGATCGTCCGCTCCACCTTCTCGTCCTCGAGAATGCGGCCCGTGATCGTCGCAGCGGGGTTCGTGCCGATGCCGAGCTCGGCGATCAGGCGACCGTTCGGGCCGCCAGCATCGAGCGTCGCGAGCAGTGCGCGCGCATCCTCGCCACCGCGCGCGTCGACGGCCCGTCCGTGGACGAGCTCGACACACACCGGCTCGTCGAGCAGCCCAGACGACGCGATCGACGCATCGAAGACGATCGTCCCGGCGCCCGCCCGCTCGTACGGTGCGATGTACGCTTCGCCCGCGGGAAGATTGCCGAACGCCCCGGCCGCGCGCAGGTCGCCGTCGTCGCTACGACCGGTGCGGCCGCGGAGCACGAGCTCGACGTCGGTTCCGCCGGGCGCCGTGATCCGGCAGCGCTCCGCGTTGGTGAGCAGCCTCGCGAGCGCGCGGCCGACGCTCTCGAGCCGCGCGTAGTCGGTTGGCAGCGTGCGCGCGAACATCTCTGCGGTGATGCCGGGCATCGAGGCGATGCGGGCGCCGCGCTGCGTCGCCGCGAGGCGAGCGCGCGTGTGGCTGAGCGAGTACCGGGTTACGAGCGCCGCCGCGTCGGCACCGAGTAGCGCCGACGCAACGGCGGCCGGGGGCTCTTCGCCGTTCCGCGTCAGCGGCGGGAAGGCGACGGCGCGCACGTCCCGCGCGCTCGCGCGGGCTGCCTCTGCCAGCGCCTCGGCGATCGGAGCGAGCTCCTCGTTGTACACGACGACGAACGCGTCCCGGATCGTCGTCCCGAGCCGCTCGACGGCTGTGGCGGCTGCGCGCGCGAGTCCGTCGTCAGCCACGCGTCTCGTGGACTTCGCGCTCGAGTTGGCTGAACTTCTTCACGTGCGCGCGTGTCAGCCGCGCCGCGCGAGTGGCGTCGTGCGCCGCGACCGCGGCCGCGATCTGACGCAGCTCCGTCCCAATCCGCTTGCGCACCCTTGGCGACGCGTACTCGTCGAGCGAGCTCGACGCTTCGTGCAACGCGCGCTGGATCCCGAGCATGATCCCCACGTGCACGGCGTTCTTCGAGGCCTCGGCGAGCGCCTCGTGGAACGCGACGTCAATCTCGACGAGGACACGCCAGGGAAGCGCCTTGTCCTTGGAGAGCTCGCTGAAGCGATGCGCGAGGTCGGTCAGCCGGCTGACGTCGTCAGCGTCCGCGCGGCGCGCAGCCCAGCGCGCGGTCTCGGCCTCGAAGCTGACGCGAAACTCTGCGAGGTCGTGCACCGTTGCGTGCCGGAACCGGAGAAGCGCCCCGAGCGCGGCGCCGAGGTGGTCTCCCTGCGGCTCGGACACGAAGATACCGCCGGCCGCACCTGGCCGGATCTCGATTACGCCGAGCACCTCCAGCGTGCGTAGCCCTTCACGCAGCGTCGGGCGGCTGACGCCGAAGACACCGCACAGCTCGCGCTCGTTCGGAAGCCGGTCGCCAGCTTTCAGGTGACCGGCGATGATCGCGTCCTTCACCTGCGCGACGACGTCGTCGGAGGAGCGCGACCGCTTGACCTCGGTGAAGAGCTTCGCGGTTCCGTCCGGAGCCGCCTCGATACCACCTAGTGTCATTGGTCTAACCATTTTAGTCGAATGAGGCCATTGAGCGAGGCCCCGACGGCCGTCCCGCCGACGGCCGAGCAGATACGCGAGGCGCTGGCCTGGCCCGACCCGATCGGTGCGACCGGCAGCGCGGTCAACCGCCTCTCGGCGGCGCCGCAGCAGATGGTGTCGGCCATCGGAGGCGTGACTGGGACGTGATGCCGGGGCCCGGGCCCAGAAGGCGGCCTCATCTGCAAGCTGCTGCACTGTGGGCGGCGCGACGCTGACCGCCTGGCGCACAGGTGCTGCGCGCGCGTCGTCGTCGAGACGCGAGCATCGGCATGGGAGGAAGCCGGCGACCTCATCCAGCCGCGCGACGCGGGACTGATCGGCGAGAGCACATCTGGGCGGAGTTCCATGAGCGGTCGACGATCGCCACACTGCGTGCGAGCGATCGGCATGCGATCACGCTGTTCAAGTCCGTGGGCCACGTGGCACTTGATCTCGCGGCGGTCGGCGTGTCGGCGTTGTACTGCGGCTCGTGCCGGCCCAGTCGAGACGGCGTAGCATCGGGTTCATGCGGCCGGCGCCTGTGTTCGCGCCACGGCGAGTTCGGACGGGAAGTGGCACGCGGCCCACTGGTCGGACGCGTGCTCGACGAGCGGCGGCTCGCGCTCACCGCAGATCGCGCGGTCGCGTCCAACCGGGCAGCGAGGCTTGAAGCGGCAGCCAGCGCGCTGGCCTGCGAGCGGCGCCACCTCGCCGCTGAGGACGATCCGCTGCCTCCGCCGCTCGCTCGCAGGATCCGGAATCGGCACCGCCGAGAGCAGCGACACCGTGTACGGGTGCAGCGGCCGGCGGAACAGCGACTCGCGATCGCCGATCTCGACGACAGCACCGAGGTAGAGGACGGCAAGCCGGTCGCAGAAGTACTCCGCCACGGAGAGATCGTGGACGATGAAGAGGTAGGTGAGCTGGAACTGCTCCTGCAGGCTGCGGAGGAGGTTCAGCACCTGCGCCTGGATCGAGACGTCGAGTGCCGAGATTGGCTCGTCAAGCAGCACGAGCTCCGGATGGAGCACGAGCGCCCGCGCGACCCCGATCCGCTGCCGCTGGCCACCGGAGAACTCGTGCGGTTTTCGCCTCAGCTGGACGGGGGTGATTCCGACGAGCTCCAGCATCTCGGCAGCCCGCCTCGCGCGCTCGGCGCGGTCGCCGATCCCGTGGATCGTCAGCGGCTCCTCGACGATCGCGCGGGCCGACATGCGCGGATCGAGCGAGGCGTACGGATCCTGGAAGACGATCTGCATGCGGCGGCGCATCTTCCGCAGCTCCGACGAGGGCAGCGCAGTGAGATCGATGCCGTCGAAGATGGCGCGTCCGGCCGTCGGTTGGACCAGCCGCAGGATGCAGCGCGCGAGCGTCGACTTACCGCAACCAGACTCACCGACGAGGCCAAACGTCTCGCCCCTGCGGACATCGAACGAGACGCTGTCCACCGCGCGTAGGAGCTCGGGCGCGCGGCCGGGACGCGCATGGCCGATCCTGAACGTCTTCGCAAGCCTGTCGACCCAGAGCAGCGCATCCTCGACACCCGGGCGGACCCCCGCCGCACGGCTGCTGCCCGGCTCGATCGGAGCTGTCACGAGAGCCGCTCCGCGGCGAAGTGGCACTCGGCAACAACCGGATCCTGCGGGTCGCCGAGCACAACCGGGTAAGGGACGGCTGTGCGACAGACCTCGAGACCGTTGCCAACCGGGCAGCGTGGCTCGAAGGGACAGCCGGGCGGGAGGTGCGCGAGGCTCGGCGAGAAGCCGGGGATCGTCGGCAGCGGTCCACGCTGCAGCATGTCCGGTCGCGGAACCGAGCGCAGCAATGCCTCGCTGTACGGATGTCCCTGGCGCGCAAACAGCTGGTCGGCACGCGCCCGTTCGACGACGCGGCCCGCGTACATGACGAAGACGCGATCGCAGAACTCGGCGACGATGGCGAGGTTGTGCGTGATCAGCATGACGGCGGTGTTGCGCTCGGTGACGAGTCGCTCCAGCACCTCGAGCACCTGCGCCTGCGTCGTCACATCGAGCGCGGTCGTCGGCTCGTCGGCGACGACGAGGTCAGGCTCGTTGGCAAGCGCGATCGCGATCATCACGCGTTGGCGCATACCGCCGGAGTACTGGTGGGGATAGTCGTCGAGCCGGCGCTCCGCGTGCGGCACCTCGACGTCGCGAAGCAACTCGACGGCAAGCTTACGCGCGGCTTTGCGGCTCATGCGGCGATGGTGGCGAATCACCTCAACGATCTGCCCGCCGATCGTCTTCACGGGGTCGAGCGCCGTCATTGGATCCTGGAAGACGAGCGACACCTCCTTGCCGCGCACCTGCTGCATCTGCCGGTCGGAGAGTGCCGAGATCTCGCGGCCATTCAGCTTCACCGAGCCCCCGACGACGCGGCCGGGTGGCTCGATCAGCCCCAGGATGGAGAGCGCGAGCGCTGACTTCCCGGAGCCGGATTCGCCGACGACGCCGACGCGGTGGCCGCGCTCGATCTCGAGCGAGACCTTGCGCACAGCCTTCACGACGCCGTCGTGCGTGTAGTAGTTCGTCTCTAGGTCACGTACCTCGAGGACAAAGTCCTTCTCCGGCGCGACCGCCGCAGGCGACTCGAGCGCGGCCTCGGTCATCGCGCCATCGGGATCCGTACGCGCGGGTCGATCACGCCGTACAGCACGTCCACGAGCGCGTTGACGACGACATAGGCGATCGCGCTCAGCAGGACGAACGTCTGCACGACTGCGTAGTCCTGTCGCAGAATCGAGTCGACGACGAGCGCGCCGATCCCGGGCCAGTTGAACACCTTCTCGACGAGCACCGAGCCAGCGAGCAATTGCGCGAGCAGCAGTCCGCCGGCAGTCAGGGTCGGCAGGAACGCGTTCGGGAGCGCGTGGTGTTGGAACGCCGACCAGCGGCCGAGGCCCTTGCTACGCACGACGACGATGAAATTCTCGCGCGAGACGTCGAGCAGGTTCGCCCGGAGCAGCCGCACGAGGTACGCGAACGGCGCCAGACCGAGCGTGAGCGCGGGAAGCAAGATGTGCATGAACGCATCCCCGAGCGTCGCCCACTGACCGGCGATCAGGGCATCGATCGTGTAGAAGTGAGTGTAGGTCGGCGGCGGCAGCGTGTTCGGGCCGAGCCTGCCGTCCGGGCCGGGAAAGACGTGCCAGACCTGCGAGAAGAGCAGGAGCGCGATCAGTCCGAACCAGAATGGCGGCGTCCCGAGCCCGAAGAACGAGACCGCGCGGATGACGCCGTCCACGACCGGCCGGCGCCGGTAGGTCGCGACCAGCGCGAGCAGGACGGCGAGAACGAACGCAAAGAGGAACGCATAGAGTCCGAGTTCCGCACTCGCAGGCAGCCGCGCGATCACCTCGTGCTTCACAGAGTCGCCTGCGCTGTACGCAAATCCCCAGTTGCCGCTGAAAACACCCTTGATGTAGCGCCAGTACTGCACCCACAGAGGCTGGTCGAGCCCCATGGCCCTCTCTTGTTCCTTGATCGCCTGCTCAGATGCGAGCGGGCCGAGAATCAGGCGCGCCGGATTGCCTGGAAACACGCGCATGAAGACGAACGCGACGAGCGACGCGCCGAAGACGGCGACGGAAGCACCGAGGATCTTGCTCGCGACGACTCTAAACATGCGCGTACCTCCCGCGGGGATCGAGGATGTCGCGGGCGCGATCGGCGATGACGTTCGCCGCCGTGACCGCGAGGAGCACGCCGATGCCGGGGAAGACGCCAATCCACCATTGACCGGTGAGGAAGTACTGAAGCCCGTCGGTGATCATCGCGCCCCACTCCGGCGTCGGCACGCGCGCACCGAGCCCCACGAAGCCGAGCGCCGCGAGCGTGAGGATCGCGTAGCCGAACACGGCGGCGGCTTGGATCAAGAGCGTCGAGACGACGTGAGGGACGATGTGGCGCAGCATGATGCGCATCCGACGTGCGCCGAGCGCGTGCGCCGCCTCGATGAACGGCAGCGCGCGGATCCGCAGCACTTCGCTTCGCAGCAGGCGCGCATAGTACGGGATCGTCGTCAGCATGATCCCGAGCCCCGCGGTCTTCAGCCCAGTGCCGAGACCGACGCTGACCGCCATCGCGAGGATAAGCGGTGGGAAGGCGAGGATCGCGTCCATCACACGCATCACGAGGCCATCGACCCAGCCGCCGGTCGCGCCCGCGACCACTCCGGCGAAGCCCCCGATCAGCGCACCGACGACGACGACCAAGCTGCCGACGGCGAGCGAGATGCGAGCGCCCTCAAGGAAGCGGGCGAAGACGTCGCGGCCGACGCTGTCCGTCCCCATGGGATGCGCCCACGACGGTGCCTCGAGTGAGGCGCCGACATCGATGCCGAGTGGGTCGTTCGGCCACGCGAGCGGTCCGAAGAGCGCAAGCAGAACGAGGAGCGTTAAGGTAGCCCCCGCGACGAGCAGCGCCGGGTCGCGGGCAACGAAGCCGAGCATGCCGCTGACGCGGCGCCGGGGGTGCGAGGAGACGTCGCCACCGAGTTCTCCGGCGAAGCCGTCCGGTACCTCCACTTACTCCTCGAACGCGTGGGGGTAATGGCGGCGGGAGAACTCCTCGCTGACGTAGCCTTCGCGGATGTCGGCGTGCACGGCGTCGGGATCGCGGCCGGAGGGCGGCCCGTAGCCGCCACCTCCGCCGTCGTAGAGCTCGAGCGTCGCGCCCTTCGGAACGAGCAGCCGCGTCGCCTTGCCAAAGTACGTGCGCGTGCCGTCCGGCAGGCGGATCGCGGCGTTGTTCGGACGTCCTGCCTCGCCGCCCTCAAGCCCCCATGGGGCAGTTTTCGTCCGCTCGACTGCGGAGGTTACCCACATGTCTTCGCGCGCCTGGAAGAAGAGGTCCACACCACAGCCGCCGCGGTGTGTGCCGGCACCGCCGGAGTCGGGCGCGAGCTCGACTTTCTCCAGTAGCCACGGGTTCTTCGACTCCCACACCTCCGTCGGCGAGAAACGCGTCGCCGCCTCAGCGTG
>Ga0070741_10018552_pt1 | contig 11251 bp, 9 predicted proteins | sample Coa_R1_4_FD_66440 | JGI IMG/M metagenome (GOLD analysis project Ga0070741, IMG submission 66440) | Surface soil microbial communities from Centralia Pennsylvania, which are recovering from an underground coalmine fire - Coalmine... | ecosystem: Environmental > Terrestrial > Soil > Unclassified ...
AATCATGACGTGAAGGCGATCGAGTACTGGCTGCGCGCCAAGCTCGGCTCGAACAAGGAAGCGCAGGCGGCGCTCGAATTCGTGCACTTCGCTTGCACCTCCGAAGACATCAACAATCTCGCGTACGCTCTCATGCTGCGCGAGTCGCGCGAATCGGTGATGTTGCCGGCGCTCGGGCGCCTGATCGAAGCGCTTCGCTCCCTTGCGCGGCGGCATGCGGCGGTCCCGATGCTTGCGCGCACGCATGGCCAGCCGGCGACGCCCACCACGCTTGGCAAGGAGATGGCGAACTTCGCCCATCGCCTGGCACGCGCCGCAGAGCGAATCGGCGCTGTGCCGGTCCTCGGCAAGGTGAACGGCGCGGTGGGCAACTACAACGCGCACCTGGTGGCGTATCCGGACTTCGACTGGGAGCGCTTCAGCCGGCGCTTCGTCGAGCGCCTCGGGCTCGAATTCAATCCCTATACGACACAGATCGAGCCGCACGACTGGTTGGCCGAGCTGCTCGACGCGTATGCGCGCGCCAACAGCATTCTGCTCGATCTCGACCGCGATACCTGGGGTTACATCTCGCTCGGCTACTTCGCGCAGAAGGTGAAGGCGGGCGAAGTCGGCTCCTCCACCATGCCGCACAAGGTGAATCCGATCGATTTCGAGAATTCCGAGGGCAATATCGGCATCGCCAACGCGCTGCTGCGGCACCTTGCGGACAAGCTGCCGGTGTCGCGCTGGCAGCGCGATCTCTCGGACTCGACGGCGAGCCGCAACATCGGCACGGCGCTTGGCCACACGCTGCTCGCATACGCCGCGGCCGAGCGCGGGCTGAGCAAGCTCCAGGTTGATGCGCGCCGCTTATCGGCGGATCTCGACGGCAACTGGGAGGTGCTCGCTGAGGCGGTGCAGCAGGTGATGCGCCGCTACGGCGTCGCCGATGCTTACGACAAGCTGAAGGACCTGACGCGCGGCAAGCGCCTGGAGCGCGGCGCGCTGTCGCAATTCGTGAAATCGCTGCCAATCCCGCCGGAGGCCAAGCGCCGGCTGCTTGCGCTTACGCCGGCACGCTATACCGGACTCGCGGCGGATCTCGCGCGGCGCGTTTGAAAGCTTTGCTTCTTTCGGCGGCGCTTGCCGCCGCGGCGCCTGCCACCGCTCAGGAGATGGTGAGCGTCGCAAGCCGGCCGGGCGTCACGCAATCGTTCGTCATCCTCCCCGTTGGCGAGGTCAAGCCACGGGCGATCGCGCTCCTTTATACCGGCGCGGGCGGCCGGATCGGCTTGCGGCGCGAAGCGGGCGAGGTGAAATTCCGCGGCGCCAACTTCCTGGTGCGCGCGGCCCCGGATTTCGCCCGCCACGAAGTTCTGCCGGTCGCAATGGACGCGCCGTCGGACCAGAATGAGCTGACCGACGCATACCGCTTTGGCAGCGCGCAGACCGCCGATGCGCGAGCGGTCATCGGCGAGCTTAAACGGCGCTTTCCCGACCTGCCGATCTACGTAGTCGGCACCAGTCGCGGCACGATCTCTGCAGCGATGCTTGGCCGCGAGCTCGGCGGCGACATTGCAGGCGTGGTCCTCACTTCAACGATGTTTGGCGGCAGCAATCCGCGGCGCATGGCGCCGAACCTGCGCGGCTTTGACTATGGCGCGATCCGTGCACCGCTTCTCGTCGTCCATCACCGCGAGGACGGCTGCGAGCACACGCCGTATTCCGGCGCCGAGCGGCTTGCGGGCCGCTATCCGCTCATCTCGGTGACCGGCGGCAAGCCGCCCGAGTCCGGGCCATGCGAGCCGTTCGCGGCCCACGGCTACTTCGGCCGCGAGGCCGAGACCGCGGCGGCGATCGCCAGCTGGATGCTGCATCAGCCTTTTCCGAAGGACATCGAGTGATATACGCCGCAACCATCTTTCTCTCGTCCTTCCTCCTGTTCCTCGTCCAGCCCCTGATTGCGCGGCTGATCCTGCCGTGGTTCGGCGGCAGCGCAGCCGTTTGGACGACGTGCATGCTGTTTTTCCAGATGCTGCTCCTCGCCGGATATGCCTATGCGCACGGCGTGGCGCGCCGGCGCTTCGAGCCGCTTATCCATACCCTGCTCCTCGCGGCGGCGCTGGCGACGCTGCCGATCCTGCCGGCGGAGAGCTGGAAGCCCGCGGGTGATGCCGAGCCGATCAGCCGCATCCTGCTGCTTTTGGGGGCGACAGTCGGATTGCCTTACTTCCTGCTTGCCTCGACGAGCCCCCTGGTGCAGGCGTGGTTCTCGCGCGCTCGGCCCGGCGCCAACCCCTATCGCCTGTTCGCGCTCTCGAACCTTGCGTCGCTGCTCGCGCTATTGGGCTATCCGCTCGCCGTGGAGCCTTACCTCGCCGCGCGCGAGCAGGTGAGCGCCTGGTCGTGGCTCTTCGGCGGCTTTGCCGTGCTCTGCGCGGCGCTCGCCTGGCGCACGCCGCGCGCCGCCCCGGCCGCTCGCATCGCCGAGGCCGCACCGCGCATCACCGGGCGCGAATTCGGCTGGTGGCTCGCATTGTCGGCGACAGGCTCAGTGATGCTCCTTGCCGTCACCAATCACCTGACGCAGAACGTGGCCTCCGTGCCGCTCCTGTGGCTCGTGCCGCTCACGCTTTATCTAGCGACGTTCATCATTGCCTTCGAAGGCGGCGGCTGGTACCAGCCGCGCTATCTCTGGCCGTTGCTGCTGATTGCGCTCGTCGCCATGGCTTGGCTGTTGGTGGATACCGAGTACCACTATCAGCTGGCGCTGCAGCTCGGCGTATTCCTCGTCGGCCTTTTCATCGGCTGCCTCTTCTGCCACGGCGAGCTTTATCGCACGCGACCGGCGCCCACTCAGCTGACGGCCTTTTACCTCACCATTTCAGCGGGCGGCGCGCTGGGCGGCTTGCTGGTCGCCGTCGTCGCGCCGCTCGTCTTCACCGGCTACTTCGAACTCGGCGCAGGCCTCGCCGCCCTCGCCGTGCTGGCGGCCCTGCGCTTCATCAGCGTCGGTCGGATCGCGTACATCGCGAGCCTGCTCGTCGTGCTCGGCGTCGGCGCCTGCGCAACCTACGACGGCTTTCGCCACCAGCGCGATGTCGTGGTGGCGAAACGCAGCTTCTACGGTGTGCTGCGCGTCAAGGAGTACGGCACGCCGGGTGACGATTCCCACCTGCGGCGCCTGGTGCACGGCACGATCATGCACGGCGAGCAATACATGAGCGAGGCGCGCCGCCGTACACCGACTACCTATTACACCGAAACCTCCGGCATCGCCGTCGCCATCCAGTCCAAGCAGGACCATCCGGTACGCGTCGGCGTGATAGGGCTCGGCACGGGCACCATTGCAGCCTATGGGCGGCTAGGGGACGTCTATCGCTTCTACGACATCGATGCCAACGTCATCCGCATTGCGCGCGGCGAATTCACTTTTCTGGGGGACAGCCGTGCCCGCGTCGAGATTGCGCTCGGCGATGCGCGCCTGACGTTGGAGCGCGAGCCGCCGGAGAATTTCGATGTGCTCGCGGTCGACGCGTTTTCGAGCGACGCGATCCCGGTGCATCTGATCACACGCGAGGCGCTGCAAACGTACCTTCGGCACATGAAGCCTGACGGTATCGTCGCGTTCCACGTCTCCAACCGCTTCCTCGATCTGATCCCGGTCGTCGCGCGCCTTGCAAAGGAGCTCCAGCTCCATGCGGCGCTGATCGCCGATGATCCCGACGATGACGACGACACTTCGCTCAAGTCACGCAGCGACTGGGTGCTCGTCTCGCGCGACGCTGCCGCGCTCAACGCGCCGGCGATCGCTGAGGCCGGCGCGACACCGGCCGAGGATCGGCCCGGCTGGCGCACCTGGACCGACGATTACTCGAACCTGATCCAGATCCTCAAGTAGGCTACGCCTCAACAACAAAAGGAGAAGCACATGACGGAAGCCGATCGCGTCAAATACCTGCGTGTTGCGCTGCTGCTGGTCGGCCTGGTGTTCATCTTCGGCATCTGGCCGCTTGGCCGAATCTGGCCATCGGGCTGGGCCTGGCATGCGGCAGGCCGCTCGGAGTACTACGAGATGATCGTCGGCATCTATGCCACGCTCGGCGTGTTCCTCATCATCGCCTCACGCAACCCGGCGGCACATACCAGCCTCATCTGGTTCACCATCTGGTCGAGCTTTGTCCACGGCGCCATCATGGCAGCGCAATCGCTCACCAAGCAGGAGCACATCGGGCACCTGTGGGGCGATGTGCCGGCGCTGGTGGTCGTTGCGGCCGTTCTGGCGGCGCTCATGCCGCGACGCGGAGCAGCGGCGGCAACGGCCTACTAGACCACTGCCCCTTCATGCTCATCACGCCGGCCTTTGCGGGCCGGCTTGATGAACTGTTCGCGCCTCGCGCCGAGCCACATAACGAGCGGGCTCGCCACCAGCACCGAGGAATAGATACCGAAGAGGATGCCGATGGTGAGGGCGAGCGCGAAGTAGTGCAGCGCCTGGCCGCCGAAGATGAGCATGGTGGTCACCATCATCTGCGTGCAGCCGTGCGTGATGATGGTGCGTGAGATGACGCCGGTGATCGCGCTGTCGATGACCTCCGGCGTTGAAGCTTTGCGCATCTTGCGGAAGTTCTCGCGCACCCGGTCAAAAACCACCACCGACTCGTTCACCGAATAGCCGAGCACGGCGAGCACTGCAGCGAGCACCGGGAGCGAGAACTCCCATTGGAAGAAGGCAAAGAAGCCGAGGATGATCACCACGTCGTGCAGGTTGGCGATGATGCCCGCGACGCCGAAGCGCCACTCGAACCGCAGCCATAGGTAGCAGACGATACCGACCGCGGTGACCAGCAGGGCGACCAGGCCGAGGTCGACCAGCTCGCGACCGACCTGCGGGCCGACGAACTCCACGCGCCGCAGCTCGGCGGACGCGTCCTGCTCCTTCAGCACGCCCATCACCTTCTGCGCCACGTCGGAGCTCGATTGGTTGGCCTCGAGGTGCATGCGGATCAGCACCTCGCGCGAGGAGCCGAAGTTCTGCGCTTCCGCCTTGTAGCCCGCCTTTTCGAGCGCCTGGCGGATGGCGTCGACTTTGGCGGCGTCCTGGTAGCCGACTTCGATCAGCGTGCCGCCGGTGAATTCGATTGAGTAGTTCAAGCCGCGGTGCACCAGGAAGAACACCGCGGCAATGAACGTGATCAGCGATATGACGTTGAAGATCAACGCATAGCGCATGAACGGGATGGTGCGACGGATCTTGAAGAATTCCATCGCCTAGCTCACTTCCACGTGGTGTTGCCGATCGCGAGACGTGCCACGCGGCGGCGGTGCCCGTACGTCAGATTGACGAGCGCCCGCGATACCAGCACCGCGGAGAACATCGACGTCAGGATGCCGAGGCAATGCACCACCGCAAAGCCGCGCACCGCGCCCGGCACCATGAGGAGCGACAGCCCGACGATGAAGGTGGTGACGTTCGAATCGAAGATCGTGTTCCAGGCGCGCTCGTATCCCGCGGCGATCGCCGCCTGCGGCGTGGCGCCGCCACGCAGCTCCTCACGGATGCGCTCGTTGATCAGCACGTTCGAGTCGATCGCCATGCCAAGCGTCAGCGCGATGGCCGCGATGCCGGGGAGAGTGAGCGTCGCCTGCAGCAGCGAGAGAAGCGCGATCAGCAGGAGCAGGTTCACCGCCAGTGCGAGCGACGAAATGAGGCCGAACACCAGGTAGTAGATCGACATGAAGACGACGATCGCGGTGAAGCCCCACAGGGTGGCGTGGAAGCCTTTGCTGATGTTGTCGCGCCCGAGGCTCGGCCCGACCGTGCGCTCCTCGATGATTTCCATCGGCGCGGCGAGCGAGCCCGCGCGAATCAGGAGCGACAGGTCGCGCGTCTCGTTCGGCGTGAAGGCGCCGGTGATCTGGAAGCGGCTGCCGAACTCGCTCTGGATAGTCGCGACCGAGATCGCCTCGCCCTTGCCCTTCTCGAAGAGGATGATCGCCATCAGGTGCTTGACGTTCTCGCGGGTCACCTGGCGCATGGTGCGGCCGCCGCCGTCATCGAGCTCCACCGCCACCGCGGGGCGCTGATCCTGGTCGAAAGTGGCGGAGGCGCCGATGAACTGGTCGCCGGTGACATAGACCTGCTTTTTCACCGGCACCTGGCCGATGGTGCCGTCGCGGCGGCGCTCCGGAAAGACGTCGTCGCCGAAAGTCTGGCCGGTGCGCATTGCTTCTTCATCCACCAGGCGCACCTCCAGCGTGGCGGTACGCCCGAGAATTTCCTTGGCGCGCGAGGTGTCCTGAACCCCGGGCAACTGCACCACGATGCGGTCCGGCCCCTGCTGCTGGATCACCGGCTCGGCAACACCGAGCTCGTTCACGCGCTTGTGCAGCGTCTGGATGTTCTGCTGCAGCGCTGTCTCCATCACGCGCTTCTGGAACTCCGGCTTGACCGTGCAGACGAGGAGCAGGTTCTGTCCATCGTCGCGCTCGGCGACGTTCAGGTCGGGGACGTTGTTGAGGATGTAGGCGCGCGCCTGCTCGCGGGTCGCGGCATCGCGAAAACGGATGCGCACGGTCTGCGCCTCGCGCGCAATACCGCCGTGGCGGATGTTCTTGTCGCGAAGCTGGGTGCGCAGGTCGGACGCGAGGTTTTCGACCCGCTTGGTGATCGCGGCGGCAGTGTCGACTTGCAGCAGGAAATGCACCCCGCCGCGCAAATCCAGGCCGAGATACATCGGCAGCGCATTGATCGCCGTGAGCCAGTTAGGAGACGCCGAAAGCAGGTTCAACGCCACCGAGAAAGCGGGATCCTTCGGATCGGGGTTCAGCACGCGATCGATGGTGTCCTTGGCGCGAAGCTGCGTATCGGTGTCGGTGAAACGCACTCGCACGCCGGTCTGGTCCAGCACCAGGCCGGTCGCATGGATGTTGGCAGCCTGCAGTGCCTGCTCGATGCGCGCCACCACGCTCGCGTCCATGCGCACCGTGGACTTCGCGCTCGCGACCTGCACCGCGGGCGATTCGCCGAAGAAGTTCGGCAGCGTGTAGAGGAAGGCGAGCGCTATCGCAAGCGCGATCAGCGCGTATTTCCAGGTCGGGAAGCGGTTCACTGCAAGGTCTTCAGCGTTCCCTTGGGCAGCGGCACCTGCACGGCCGAGCGCTGCACGACGATCTCGGTGTTGGGCGCAATCTCGAGGGTCAGGTACTGCTCGCCAAGCTTGGTAATGCGGCCGACCATGCCGCCAGCGGTGACGACTTCGTCGCCCTTCTGCAGCGCCTCGATCATCGTCTTCTGCTCTTTCGCGCGCTTCATCTGCGGACGGATCATGAGAAAGTACAGGATCACGAAGAGCAGGATGATGGGCAGGAAGCTCATCAAGCTATCTGTGCCACCGGCGGCCTGTGCGTACGCGGGGGAGATGATCACTGCGGATCCTCTTCGGATGATGCGGCGGAAAGCGCGGAATTATAGCGGGTCCGCTCGGCGGCAAGCCGCGTCGCGGTTGCCGCGAAGTTGCCCGCCTGGATCGCGCCGCGCAGCGTCTGCATGAGCTCCTGGTAGTAGTGAAGGTTATGCAGCGTGTTCAAGCGTGCGCCGAGGATCTCGTTTGTCTTCTGCAGGTGGTAGAGGTAAGCGCGCGTGAAATGCCGGCAGGTGTAGCAGCGGCACTGCTCGTCGAGCGGGCTCGTATCGTCGCGGTGGCGGGCGTTCCTGATCTTCAGGTCGCCGTGGCGCGTGAACAGCCAGCCGTTCCTGGCGTTGCGCGTCGGCAGCACGCAATCGAAGAGGTCGATCCCCGCGCCGACTGCGGCGATCAGGTCTTCGGGCGTGCCCATCCCCATCAGGTAGCGCGGAGCGCCTTGCGGCATGCGCGGCACCAGATGGGCGACGATGCGCGCGCGCTCTTCCGGCGGCTCGCCGACGGAGAGTCCGCCGATCGCGTAGCCGTCAAAGACCATGCGCTCAAGCGCCGCGAGCGACTCATCGCGCAGGTGCTCATACATGCCGCCCTGCACGATGCCGAAAAGTGCGTTTGTGCCGTGCCACGCGCGGCGTGAGCGTTCGGCCCAGCGGAGCGAAAGCCGCATGGAGTTCGCGGCTTCCGCTTCGCTGGCGGGATAGGGCGTGCACTCGTCGAACACCATCGCGATGTCGGAGTTCAGCACCTGCTGGATGTGCATCGACTCCTCCGGCGTGAGGAACAGACGATCGCCGTTGATCGGCGAAGCGAACTGCACGCCGTCCTCGGTAATTTTGCGCAGCGCGCCCAGGCTGAAAACCTGGAAGCCGCCCGAGTCCGTGAGGATCGGTCCATCCCAGCCCATGAAGCGATGCAGGCCGCCATGGCGCTCGATTACCGCGAGCCCCGGCCGCAGCCACAGGTGAAAGGTGTTGCTGAGCACGAGCTGCGCGCCGAGCTCGCGCAGCTCGACGGGCGACACCGCCTTGACGGCGCCATAGGTGCCGACGGGCATGAAGGCAGGCGTGTCGACCCGGCCGTGTGCCAGCTCGAGCACGCCACGGCGCGCGGCGCCGTCGCGATGCGTGACGGTGAACTTCATCGCTCGATCAGCATCGCGTCGCCGTAGGAAAAGAAGCGATAACGCTCCTCGATCGCATGCCGATAGGCGCGCAACATGGTGTCGCGGCCGGCGAACGCGCAGACCAGCATCAGCAGCGTCGACTTCGGCAGATGGAAATTGGTCAGCAAGCGGTCAACGACCTGGAACTCGTAGCCCGGGTAGATGAAGAGATCGGTCTCTCCGCTAGTCTCGCCGGTGGCCGCAGCCGCCTCCAGCGCGCGCAGCGACGTGGTGCCGACCGCGAGCGTTCGCCGGCCGGCGATTGCCTGCAGCGTCTCATCCGGAATGCTGTAGCGCTCGCGATGCATCCGGTGCGCCTCGACGACATCGGTGCGTAATGGCTGGAAGGTGCCAAAGCCGACATGCAGCGTCAGCGTGGCGATGCGCGCGCCGCGCTTGCGCAGGCGCTCGAGCATGCGGCTATCGAAGTGCAGACCGGCGGTCGGCGCGGCGACGGCGCCCGGGCGCGCGGCGTAGACGGTCTGATAGCGCTCGGCGTCCTGCGCCTGAGCAGCATGCGTGATGTAGGGGGGAAGCGGCACGCTGCCATGGCGCTCGAGCACGCGCTCGACGTCTTCTGAAAAGGCGACGCGGTAGAGCTCCCCCTCGCGCCCTTCAACGCTCGCCTGCACGTCGTCGATCAGCACCTGCATGCCCGCCTTCGGCGGGTGACCGGCGCGCATCAGCGCGAGCGCAATGCGCGGCTCGATGATGCGCTCGACGAACACCTCGACCTGGCCGCCGCTCGCCTTGCGGCCGAAAAGGCGTGCCTTGATGACCCGCGTATCGTTGAGCACGAGCGTGTCGCGCTCATCGACCAGCGCGGGGAGATCGCTGAACATGCGGTCTTCGAGCGTGCCGCCGGGCTGCAGATGTAGCAGCCGGCTCGCGGTTCGGCTGGGGGCGGGATGCTGGGCGATGAGCTCGGCAGGCAGCTCGTAATCGAACTCGGAGACCCGCACCCGCCAATTATAATTTCGGCCTCCTCCCGCGCCGGAATGGCGGAACCGGTAGACGCAGCGGACTCAAAATCCGCCGGTGGCGACACCATGAGAGTTCGAGTCTCTCTTCCGGCACCAGCCGCGTGCAAAAAACCCTAAGCTGCGGTCAAGCTCGCTGGACACCCCGGGGGGCGGGGCGTAGGCTTTTCGCGGTATACGCGAGGGAGGGGTCATGGCCAAGGCGCAGGTGAGGGTCCTGCCTTCGGCACGCAACACCGTGATGGTGGTCGATGACCAGTCGACCGGTCGCGCCATCCTTGAACAGGTGGTACGCGGACTCGACGAGCGAGTCGTCGTGGAGGGCTTCGCTCGGCCGGTAGACGCGGTGGTCTGGGCGACGCGCCACGTCTCCGATCTGGTGCTGGTGGATTACATGATGCCGGAGATGGACGGCATCGAGTTCGTCAAGCGGCTGCGCGCGCTGCCCGGTTACGAGCACGTGCCAATCGTCATGATCACCGTGCACGACGACCGCAAGGTGCGCTATGCGGCGCTCGATGCCGGCATCACCGATTTCCTGACCAAACCGATCGACGCGCGCGAGTGCCTGGCACGCTGCCGTAACCTGCTCACGCTGCGCCGCCAGCACGTGGTACTGGAGGACCGCCGGCGGCTCCTCGAGCATATGGTCGAGGATGCGACGCGCGAAGTGCGCGAGCGTGAGAAGGAAACGCTGCTGCGGCTCGCGCGGGCCGGCGAGTTCCGCGACGAGGAAACGGGCTATCACCTGATCCGCATGTCGCGCTACTCGCGCCTCATCGCCACCGCCATCGGCCTCGAGCACGATGACGCGGAAACCGTTGAGCTCGCCGCGCCGCTGCACGACATCGGCAAGATCGGCATCCCGGACCACATCCTGCTCAAGGCCGACAAGCTCGACAGCGCCGAATGGGAGGTGATGCGCCGCCATCCGGTGATCGGCCACGAAATCCTGAAGGGCAGCGCGTCGAAGTACGTGCGCATGGGCGCGCTTATCGCGTTAGGGCATCACGAGAAGTACGACGGCTCGGGCTATCCGAACGGCCTGGTCGGCGATCACATCCCGCTATGCGCGCGCATTGTTGCCGTGGCGGATGTGTATGACGCCCTCACCTCGGTGCGGCCTTACAAGAACGCCTGGTCGAGCGAGCAGGCGTTCGACTACGTCACGAGCCAGGCCGGGCGGCATTTCGATCCGCACATGGTGGAAGCGTTCAGCGGCATGAAGAAGCAGGTCCTGCAGGTCCAGCACGAATGGCGCGACCCGCTCCTGCCACATTGACGCTCCCCTGGCGGGGCGCCATCGAGCGGCTGCGCGCACGGCTAAAAGCGCGGCCGGACACGGAACATGAGCAAGCCATCGTGCGGGTGGCGGTGGGCGCCACCGTTGGCCTCTACTTGCTGCCGTCGATCCTGGCCGGGCCGAGCGAGCCGCACATCGTAGTCTGGCTGGTGTACCTGATTTGCTCGATCGGCCAGTTTGTCGCGGTCGTCATGCACCCCGGCGTCTCGCCCGTGCGCCGTACCCTCGGCGCCGCGCTCGATGCGGTAACGACCACCTGGTGCATGGTGCATTTCGAGGCGGCGGCGGCGCCGATGATCCTGCTTTACATCTGGTCAACCATCGGCATGGGCTTCCGATTCGGCCCGCGTGAGCTGATGCTGTCGCTACTGCTGAGCGCGGCGGGCTTCGGCACGGTGCT
>Ga0070741_10018553_pt1 | contig 11251 bp, 9 predicted proteins | sample Coa_R1_4_FD_66440 | JGI IMG/M metagenome (GOLD analysis project Ga0070741, IMG submission 66440) | Surface soil microbial communities from Centralia Pennsylvania, which are recovering from an underground coalmine fire - Coalmine... | ecosystem: Environmental > Terrestrial > Soil > Unclassified ...
GGTCCTGGAGCACGAGGGCGATCTGGCTGCGCAGGGAGCGCAGCGTGAAATCGCGCACGTCACGGCCGTCGATCGTGACCCGCCCCTGCCACGGGTCGAAGAAGCGCACGAGCAGGCTGGCAAGGGTCGTCTTGCCCGCGCCCGTCGGCCCCACGATCGCCAGCACCTCGCCCGGCTCGGCCGTGAACGAGATGTCGTGCAGGACCGCCCGCTCGGGCTCGTAGCCGAACACCACGTGCTCGTAGCTGACGGCTCCGGCCACGGGGTGATCGGCCGCGCCGGGGCGGTCGGCGACGGCGGGCTCTATTTCCAGGATCTCCATCACGCGGTCGGTCTCGGCGGCCGCGTTCTGGATCGTCTGCGCCGTATGCGAGAGCGCTTCGATCGGGTCGTAGAGCGAGCCGACATAGGAGATGAAGACGACGATCGTGCCCGCGGTCAGCACCCCTTCGATTGCGAGCGTGCCGCCGACGTACATCACCGCGGCGGTGCCGAGCGTCAGCACGAGGCCGGTCGCGAGCTGAAAGCGCATGCCCGTCTTCGCCGAGCGTGTGTACGCGCGCAGCGTCTGTTCGGCGTGCTGGTCGAAGCGACCGGCCTGCAGCGGCTCGCGTGTGAACGCCTGCACGGCCGGCATCGCACCCAGTGTCTGCTCGACGACAGCGGTCATGCGCCCCTCGGAGTCGCGCTGCTCGCGCGATCGCTCGCGCAGCGGCCGGCCGAACACGCGAGCCGTGATCGCGATCAGGGGAATGACGCTGAGCGCGAGCAGCGTCAGCTCCCAGCTCAGCGCCAGCATCACGACCAGCACCGAGACGAGCGTCGCGATCGCCTGGATCATCGGCAGCACCGCGGCGGTGAGCAGCGTGTCGACCGAGTAGGAGTCGGTGGTCACCCGCTCGATCAGATCGCCCGCTTCACGCCGGCTGTGGAACGACAGCGAGAGGCGCTGCAGGTGGCGGAACAGGTCCCCGGCCAGCGACCACGTCATGCGCTGGCCCAGGGTCAGCGACGCGTAGTTCGTCACCATGGCGGCCGCGGTGCCGGCCAGGAAGATGACCACCTCGGCGGCGACCACCCAGCCGAGCAGGCCCTGGCGCGAGTCCGCCCCCGGCAGCACCGTGAGCCACTCGGGGATCGGCTTGCCGATGATCACGTTGTCGATCAGCACCGCGAGCGGCCACGGCCTCACGAGATTGACCGCGACCCCGAACAGAGCCGACGACAGCATCCCGACGAACCCGCGCCAGTGCGGCCGCGCGTAGCGCAGCAGGCTCAGCTCGCGCCGCCACGAGGCCCGGGTGCCCGGATCCTCACGGGATGCCACCCCCGTCACTTCGCTGCGCTGGCTCAACACGTCACCTCCGCCCGATGACGCTAGCGCCTCGCCGCACGCTCGACTTCGACGAGCCCGGGCTTGGCGCGGCGCGCCTGCTCGTTGGCTGCGTGCGTGGCGCGGCGCGTCTGGCCGGTGAGCTCCGCCCCCGCTGCGCGCATCTGCTCGGTGAGCTCAGCGGTGGCGGAAAGCGGCTGCTCGGCCGTTTCAGCGTGCCGCGACTCGTCGGTCAGCTCGATCAGCGTCGCCGGAGGCTGGCGGAGGGTGGGCTCGGTCACGGGCTCGGGGTCCGCCAGCGCCTGGGGCAGCGAGGCCCTGACGCTCGCGCAGGCGACGGCGCACTCGTAGATCAGCCGCAGCAGCACGATCGCGGCGAAGGCGCCGAGCAGCAGCATCGCGGGCTCGGCCTGCCCTGTGCCCGCGAGCACGGCGAGGACCGCGAGCAGGAACACGAGCGCAAGTGCGGCCCAACCGGCATGCGCCCAGCAGCGCACGCGCACGAGCTGCTTGCCGGCGCCGTGCTCCTCGATCCCGATCCGCAGTCGCGCCTTGCCCAGCACGCCCCCGCGGACCTCGAGGTCCCAGCGGTCCCAGTCTCCGCCGGACAGCACGAGTGCTCCTGCACGCCGCATCGCCCCAGCGACGGCGCGCACCCGTTCCTCGGTGCCCTGCCAATGTTCTGCCCAGAACGTGTCGGTGTGCGGGAGCGGGAACGCGAACACGCGGGGGCCACGGCGGCGCCAGGGAGTCAACCCGTATGCGAGCCGGCCATAGAGGCGGGCGAGCGGCTGGAGCAGGTACAGCAGACCGGTCAGCACGCGGGTACGGAGCACGCCTGAACGTGAGTCGAGGCGGGCGCGATGCGCGCCGAGCGCCGCGTCCAGCCCGAGTGCGCCGAGCGCCGCGAGCAGCAGCGGCAGCGCCAGCAGTGCCGGCTGCCAGATGATGCCCACCGCCGACAGCAGCGCCAGCGCCGCGATCGCCAGGTACCACTCCGGCATCAAGGGCAGCGACTCGAGCAACCCGTTGCGCGGACCGTAGAGCCGCTGGTAGAACGCGGTGCCCCAGCCGCCGTAGTAGACGCGCCAGCGCCAGCCGCCGCGATGCTGGGCCGAGCCGTTCCCGTAGAGGCGTCCGAGCCAGGCGACGTGCCCGGCCGGGCTGTACTTGTCGGGGTGCTTGCGCTCGAGCAGCGCCTCCGCCTTGCCGTACCCGCGCTGCTGGCGCAGATAGCCGCCGACCGTTCCGCGGCGGTGATGGCAGACGACGGCTCCGGAGTTGAAGCCGATCTTCCCGCCCGCTTCGAGCAGGCGCCAGCAGATGTCGACGTCGTCACCGGCTACGCGGAACTGCGGGTCGAAACCGCCGATCTCATCCAGCGCGCTCTTGCTGATGGCCATGTTGCAGCCAGGGATGTGCTCGGCTTCGCGGTCGCTGATCAACACGTGTGTCGGGCCACCGGGGGCGTTGGCGACAGCCTGCGCGACACGCCCCGCCTCCGGGGGCGGGACGTTGGGCCCGCCCGCGGCGACGACCGCCTCGGACTCGAACGTCGCCGTGAGATGGGTCAGCCAATCTGGGTCCGGGACCGCGTCGTCGTCGAGGTAGGCGATGATCTCCCCCGTGGCGGCCGCCGCGGCCGTGTTGCGGGCGGAGGACAGACCGCGGTTCTCGGTCTCGATCACGCGGACGCCCGCGAAGGAACGGGCGATCGCCGCGGATCCGTCGGTGGAGCCGTCCGAGACGACCACGACCTCGTAGTCGGGGTAGCGCAGTCCGAATACACCCTCCAGGCATGCCCTGAGCGTCGCCGTGCCGTTGTAGGTGCAGACGGCGACCGTCACCTTCCGCGCGGGAGTCCCGGCGCCCCGGGAGGGCCCGGCAAACGCCTCTTGGACGGCGTCGAGCGCGGGCTTGGGCTCGCGCGCGCGCGTCGTCAGCCCGAAGTCCCAGTCGAGGATCTCGTGGCCGCCGCGGTGCCAGGCGTCGGTCCAGGCGAACACGAACGCGCCGGCGCAACCTGCGTCGGCGCATGCCTCGAGCTGCCAGCGCAGCGTGTCGGCCTGCTCCTGCTCGCCGTTGCGGCGGCTGTCGAGGCCGAGCTCGGCCATCAGCAGCGGGCGGTCGTCCGCGAGGTTCTGGAGGCGCGCGAGGTAGCGCTCGAGCAGCTCGCGCCGCTCGAGGTAGACGTTGAACGAGAGGAAGTCGAAGCACGACAGGCGCAGGTACTCGGTCGGTGGGAAGTTGACGTAGGTGACGAGAGCGCCCGGGTCCTCGTCTCGCACGGCGCCGCACAGCCGCGCGAGGAACGATTCGATCCGCTTGTGCCCGTGCCAGCGGACGATCGACGCTGAGATCTCGTTGCCGACCGCGTAGCAGAGCACCGCCGGATGTCCCGCGACCCGGCGGACGGCCTCGCGCACAGCCGCCTCGATCCGCCCGGCGGCCCCGGTGTCCAGGAAGGCGATGTGCTGCTCCCACGGGATGCCCGCCATCACCACGAGGCCGTGCTCATGAGCCAGATCGAGCAACCAGCGCTCGGGTGCGCCGTAGAGACGAACCGCGTTGATGCCGCGGGCCGCCATCTGTGCGAAGTCGCGCGCGACCGTGTGCGGCTCGAAGCCACCGGACGGCTCGGAGCCGAACGGACCGTAGGTGACGCCCTTGATCCGCAGCTTCTGCCCTCCCAGATACAGCGACTTGCCCCGCACGCAGGGGCGCGGGGTCGCTTGACGGGGGATCTCGGTCTGGGGGGTCGGCATCTACGGTCTGCGGCGCGCTGCGCCCTTAAGAACGCCCCCGAGGCGCAGAGGTTGGAGGATGAAGCGATCCTCACCGAGGCCGGACCCGCGCAGAGTCCCTGGAAAACACGGCCGCGAGGTCCAGCGGGCGCGCCCGCGCGAGCGCAGATCGGAGGTCCTGCCCCCGCCCCGCGTTCCGGCCTGAGTCCTTGCGGCAGGGGTACGTTTGCGATATGGAGCAGCGGCGCATGCCCGGCACGCAGCGTTATCTGATCGTCAACGCAGACGACCTCGGCGCGAGCGCCGCTGTCAATCGAGGCATCCTCGAGGCCTGTGAGCACGGCGTCGTCACGAGCGCCAGCCTGATGGTGGACATGCCGGGCGCGGAGGACTTCGCTCGCCGCCGGGAGCAGGTGCCGCAGCTCAGCGTGGGCCTGCACGCGACGCTCACGAGCGAGGACGGCGAGCTGAGGATCGAGAGGAGCGAATGCCGCGCCGAGCTGGAGCGCCAGCTCGAACGGTTCGAGGCTCTGCTCGGCCGCGCGCCGACGCACCTCGACTCCCACCACAACGTGCATCTCGAGCTCGCCAGCCTCGGCGAGGTGTTCGCGGCCCTCGCAGCGGAGCTCGGGGTGCCGCTCCGTGCCCGTTCGGCGGCTCGCTACTACGCCGACTTCTACGGGCAGTGGGACGACGGCGAGTCACACCCGGAGCTCGTCAGCGTCGAGGCCTTCACCGAGACGCTCGAGCGCGAGGTGGGTCCCGGGGTCACCGAGCTCGGCTGTCACCCGGGCTACCCGGGCGACGGCTTCGAGTCCTCCTACCTGGTGGAGCGCGAAGCGGAGGTTCGCACGCTCTGCGATCCCCGCGTCCGCGAGCGCATCGAGGCGCTCGGCGTCCGGCTCATCAGCTTCTCCGAGCTCGGCGCGGCCGCGCCGGCGCCGGAGGCCTGAGCGCATGGAGGCGACGGTCGTGCTGTCGGCGTTCGACGTCCTGCAGTTCCCGATGGGCGGAGGGCACTTCTCCGCCTACCTGCAGTACGTCTACGGGCTGCAGGACGCGGGCTGCGAGGTGTGGTGGCTGGAGCGAATCGGCTCGAGCGGCGATCCGGAACGGAACCGGCGGGTCGCCGGCGAGCTGTCGGCCCGGCTCGGAGCGGCGGGCCTGCCGGACAGGCTGATCGTCTACACAGGCAGCTCTGAGGAGGAAGTGAGCTATCTCACGATGGACGTCAAGGAGGCGGAGGCCCTGCTCGGCCGGGCCGATCTGCTGCTCAACTTCAACTACGCCATCCATCCCGACATCCTTCGCCGCTTTCGCCGCACCGCGCTCGTGGACATCGACCCGGGCCTCCTGCAGCTGTGGATCAGCAACGGCGATCTGACCGTCGCACCCCATGACGTGCACTTCACGACCGGGGACACCGTGGGAACGCCGGCCGCCCGCTTCCCCTCGGCCGGACTCGACTGGATTCACATCCGTCCTCCCGTCAGCCTCGACCAGTGGCCGGTTGCCTCCCAGGCGCCCCGCGCGGAGTTCACCACGGTGTCCAGCTGGTGGAGCGACGAGTGGGCCACCGACGGCGAGGAAAGCCTCTGGTACGAGAACAGCAAGCGAGCGAGCTTCATCGAGTTCGTGCGCCTGCCCGAGCTCGCGGCGGTGCCGCTGGAGCTTGCGCTGAACGTCGACGAGAGCGAACGCCCGGACATCGAGCTGCTGGAACGCCACGGCTGGCGCGTGCGTCGTGCGGAAGAGGTCGCGCCGACACCTGCCGCCTACCGCGACTACGTGCGGACCTCAGCGGGCGAGTTCAGCTGCGCCAAGCCCTCGTGCATGCACCTGCAGAACGGCTGGGTCAGCGACCGCACGATCTGCTACCTCGCCAGCGGCCGCCCCGCGGTGGTTCAGGACACGGGGCCGAGCGCCAGCCTCGACGGCGGCAGCGGGATCCTGCGCTTCTCCACGGTGGAGGAGGCCGCCGCCGCACTCGACGCGGTCGCGGCCGACTACGGCGCGCACTGCTCGGCAGCGCGCGAAGTGGCCGAGACCTACTTCGACGCCCGCAAGGTCGCCAGCGGCATCCTCGACGCCGCGCTGGGGACGTTGGCGGAGCCCGGCTGAGGCGGGCTCGCTCCGCGGCAAGTGCGGGCGAGAGGACTCGAACCTCCAAGGGCCAAGGCCCACCGGCTCCTAAGGCCGGCGTGTCTACCAGTTCCACCACGCCCGCTCGGCTGCGGGGAAGCGTAGCCTGCGCGCACGCCCGCTTGCCCACCGCGGGCCCGCCAGCAGGTATCTTCACCGGACGATGTCGCTGAACGCGGAGCCAGAGCGCAGGCCCGGGATGATCGTCACGCACCCCAACCGCGACAAGGCGGTCGTGCAGGCGACGCGGGCGGCGGTGATCATCCTGCTGCTCGTGAGCGCCGCGCTGGTCGCGATCGTGACGATCGGCGGCTGGAGCGCGCTCTCGGGGATGATCCCCGTGCAGATCGCCTACGTGATCGTCTACGTGGTCCTCGCGTACTACGCGCACCGCTGGAACCGGGGTGTGCTGCCGGTCGCCTCCGCCCTCGCCGTGCTGCTGATGATCTTCGCGGCGGTCGCCGGCCCCGGCTGGTTCAACCGCGACAAGACGGGCTTCGAACAGCCCGCGATCGACGCCGGCATCCTCGGCGTGCTGACGCTGCTGATCATCCCGGCGCAGATCCTGCTCGTCGCGTTCGCGATGCGCGGTTTCCAGCAGGGCTGGAACGTCGAGCTCGAACGGCGCGACCCCTCCTACGTGGAGCCGCCCGAGCCCGGACCGGCCGGGGGCGGCTACGCCACCGCACCGCCCCACCCCGCCTGAGCGGCGGCTATCCTCGCTCACGCGCGGCGGTGGCGGAACGGTAGACGCGGGGCCCTCAAAAGGCCCTGTCCGAAAGGGCGTGTGGGTTCGAGTCCCACCCGCCGCACCATCTTGGCCTTATTGAAACCCGCGGCCCCCGAAAGGGGGTCGCGCGCTTTTCGACGGCGATCGGGCGTGCGCGCCTCATGCGAGAGGGCAATCCGGTGGATCTCGGTGACCCAACGGCTGGGTTTGGCCTCGGCGACGTCTTCGTCGCGAACGAGGAGCGCGTCGAAAAGAGCCTGATTGATCAAACGGCGCGTCTGCGGTGTCGCCTGCCGATAGCGCAGGTCGCTGTCTGTGAGCAGTTGGAGCGCCTCCTCCAGGGCCTGTTTCGTCTCTGCGACGTCGTGGGTCGCCAACTCGATCCAGCGGCTGGCTTGGGTGCGTTCGGTCTTGATGCGGTCCTGCTCCGAAGCCAGCACGTCTTCGTCGACGTTGCCGTTGTAGAAGAGATGTAGGAGCTTTTGCTGCTCCCTCTGGAGGTCTTGTAGTCGGTGTCGATGACGATCTGATTCGCGCCGCGCGGTTGCCACTTGTTCCTTGGCATAACGCTCGACCGTCGCACGGACCACTTCAAGGTCGCGTTCGGTCAGCGCGACTCGTGCGTGGTAGCGCTCGACGGCGGTCTCAACCTCGTGCACCTGTAGGTGGCGCGCCTCGCACTTGACCTTGCCTTGCCGGCTGAGGCAGCCGAAGTACTCGTAGACGCCGCCTTTGCCGCTCACGCGGTGGAAGACCATTCTTCGCCCGCAATATCCGCAAAACAAGGACCCCCTGAGGTAGTGCTTGTGCTTGCGAGTCCGGTTGCCGCCCAGCATCGCCGATTTGAGGACTTGCTGGACCTGGCTGAACGTCGCTTGGCTGATCAGGGGCGCGTGACGGCCGTTGGGATTCTTGGCTCCGTCCCAGGTGATCACGCCGATGTAAAATTCGTCGCTGAGCATCCGATGGACCTGGGTGCGTGAGAGCGGGGCGGGTGCGCACTTCGGCGTGTGCCGCGTTCGAAGGCCCGATTCGTCCAGCAGGTCGCGGATCTCCGTGATTGAGAAGTTGCCGGTGGCGTACGCCTCGAACGCCATTCGCACGAGCGGTCCGCGCTCGGGGTCGATCTCGACGACCCGGATCTCTCGACCCTCCACGCGGGTTCGGGTGTTGAGGTATCCGATGGGTGCTTTACCGATGGCGCCGCCGTCTTCGAACTTACGCTGCAAACCCATCTTGACCTTCTGAGCGTCGCTGCGGGAGCGAAATGCGTTGACGCCCGCCATGACGGTGTAGAGGAGCCGACCAGCCGGGGTTTGGTCGGTGCGCTCAAGTGTTGACTCGAGCTTCGCCCCTGTGCCCTCGATCTCTTTCAGGAGCCAAAGGGCGTCAAAGTCGTCTCGTGCGACCCGCGAGAGGTCGTAGAAGATCGCGTAGTCGGCTTGGAGTTCGGCGAGCTCGGAGAGCATGTGTTGTAGGGCCGGACGACGGGTGTTGGTGCCGGTTCGACCTGGCTCGACGTACTCGCGGATGATCGTCGCCCCGAGCTGTTGCGCATGACGTTGGCAGGCATCGCGCTGGCCCTCGATTGAGTACCCCTCGGCGCTTGGACCTGTTAGCTGTCCCGTACCCGAGACGCGCAGGTACACCACCGCCGTGGGCTCCTTGTCCGACGCGCTAGCGGGGGTCTCTTCTTTGTAGGTTATTGTTGGCATGTTCCTCCTTTCTCCTAAATTGGCTTAACCATTTTCCCGTTAAGTCCGGGGGATGGCAACGTGTTAATGTGTGAGGTGTGGGCCGACCCAAAACTGATCGGCCCACACCTGACTAATTCAACGCCTCCAGTCGCTTCGAGATCTCGTCCTTGCGCTCTTTGGCGGAACCGCGTAGCGCCTCGTACTCGGCTTTGGCCTCGTCGACTCTGGCCTTCGCGACCTCGACCTCGCGGTCGATCGACTGAATGGCTCGTTCAAGAGCCGCTCGCGCGTCGGCGAGAGCGTCGTCGGGAGTGGTCTCCCGCCGACGGGTTCTCGCCGGTTTGGCGCCGGGCTCGCTCCCGTCGAGCTTACGCTTGTGGGAGTAGTAGCTCCCGCGCAGGCTGTCGAAGGGGCGTCCGGTCTCCTCGGCCACGGCCTTGAACGCATCAGCCTTGTCGACGCCTGAAGCGACGCGGCGCTCGATCTCTTCGTAGACCTCTTGGGCCTTAGTGGCCATGGTGCTACCTCCTTGTGGGTTGGATGGCCTTGTCGGCCCGCAGAAAGACTCGGGAGCCCTTCCGCGGGCCGGGGGGCCGTCCAGACTCCTCACGGCTGCTCGCCGGCCCAGTGCGTCAGCCGTGCGCATGCCACATCGACGTAGCGCGCGTCGCGCTCAATACCGAGGAAGCGCCTTCCCTCAACAACTGCGGCGATTCCCGTCGAGCCGCTGCCGGCGAAGGGGTCCAGCACCAGGCCGCCCTCGGGGACCGCGAGACGGATGAGCCAGCGCATTAGAGACAGCGGCTTGACGGTGGGGTGGATGTTGCGAACGAGGCGGGTGGGGTGGCTGCGTCCGGTGTAGATCTGCGTCGGCCGGACAGGAAGCTCGGCGCAACCAGCCTCTCGCTCCTGATGAGTAGCGCGGGCGCAGAAGAAGATGCGGCTTGCTCCTTCGTCAGTCGCCCGTGGTGATACCGCCACGGTGGCGGGCCAGTAACCCAAGTGGCCGTCCCGACTGATCCTCGCGGCATCGATGTTGAGCGCACCGGTCCCGTGCCGCTCGATATTGGCCATCACTGTGCGGTCGAAGGGCTTGCGGGCGATCAAGACCGGCTCGTAGGCGGGCTTTAGCGTTGTGCCGCGTCCGCCGGGCAGCTTGCGAGATTTGGGAACGCCGCGGTCGAACAGCCACAGCACCTGATCACGCACCTCGAGCCCAGCGTCCTCGACCCCTGCGACCAGACGGTGGAAGGTGCGCGGAGCGCCGAACGAAAGGAGATGACCACCCGGCTTGAGGAGCCGCAGGCAGAGGTTGGCCCAAAGGCAGCTGAAGCGTTCGAACGCCTCTCCCGAGCCCAGGTTGGGATAACCCTCGCCGAGGGAGTAGCGGATGGCCGTCCCGTCCCAGGCTTCGTCGTGAAAGCCGATCCCATACGGCGGGTCGGTCACCACCGCATCGAAGACGGCCGGCGGGAGCTTGGTCATCAGGTCGAGGGCGTCAGCCTCAATGAGGCCCCAGGTCTGAGTGTCATCGCTGTAGGCGGGCAAGCGGCTCATTGCGCGCCTCCTGCGACCAGCAGCGAAACCGCCTCAGCGTCGGTAGCGATCACGAACAGGCGGGCGCCGCCCTCAGGAAGCCGGGCGAAGATCTCCCGCAGCAGCCGTGCGCGCTTCTCGGTCGGCGTTATCCAGATGGTTCTTGGGAAAACTCCCTCGTTCTTCTGGACCGCGCTCGTCTGGAAGCAGTCGATGTAGCGTTCGGCCTTCGCCGTGATCGTGGCTCGCCCCTCGGTGTCGAGATCGATCTCGACGAACCACGAGTCTTCGTAGTCGCCGCTTGCGGTCCGGACGTAGGCATCGGGCTTGAGCGTTTCGAGCCCGCCGTAGGGGTTGGGGTAAGGACGCCAGCAGCCCGGCTCGGGATCGAAGGCGAGCAACTCACCGACGCCTCAGCGGTGCGCCAGCACCAGGTCGACGTAGAGCTGAGCCACCGCCAGGGTGTGCGCCAAGTGGCGCGCGCCGGGGGTTACCGGCCGTCGGGGACGTCCGTCGCCGAGGAGCCGCTGGCCCGCCGGGCCCAGGGCGAAGCAGTAGCCAGCGCTTCCGGCCCGGACGCCGCCCACGCGCCGCGCTAGGGGCGTCAAAAGGTCCTGGCTTGCCAGGCGCGCCAGGCCCCGCCTGGCAAGGCGAGCACGCGTCTGAGGCGCCCCCTCGGGCCAGTACAGGTCGCGCAGCTGAGAGCCGCTCATCGTGCGAAAGCGAGCCACGAGTTCGAGAACCTGGCGGTCACGGTCTGAGAGCTGAAGCGAGGTAGGGGCGGACGGGCGGGTGAACCTGCGCTCAGGAGATCGCAGGTCTTTCATGGGAGGGGCGTCTCCAGAAGCGCCGCCAACCTTGGGGTTCTGGGCGTTCGCGCTCGACGCGATCGGACCACCGACCGGACTCATGCCCGCCTCCGTTTGCGCCCTAGCGGAGCTTCGCTCGAAGGCTCAGATGAAACCGACGCAAACGATGGGGGAGCGACCGCCGGCCCGTAGGTGTCGGCTGAGCGCTTCCGGATCGCTGCGCCGATGCCGGTGGGATCTGGCAGTGGCTCGGTGCGCCC
>Ga0070741_10018555_pt1 | contig 11250 bp, 13 predicted proteins | sample Coa_R1_4_FD_66440 | JGI IMG/M metagenome (GOLD analysis project Ga0070741, IMG submission 66440) | Surface soil microbial communities from Centralia Pennsylvania, which are recovering from an underground coalmine fire - Coalmine... | ecosystem: Environmental > Terrestrial > Soil > Unclassified ...
ACCCCGACGGTGGTTGACCCCAACGCCTACACACCAGAATTCAAGGGCTTTCTGGTGAAGATCGAGAAGGCCTGACATGAGCAACCGGCAGACACTTCAAATCACGCAGATGTCGGCGCATCCGGGGCCGATCCCCGGCACAGGGGTGCAACGCGATCTGGAAGTTTGCAAGCTGGTGGACACCACCACCTGCATCGGCTGCAAGGCCTGCGAGGTCGCATGCGTGGAGTGGAACGACATGCCGTTCGCTCCCACCATGTTCGAGAACACCTACCAGACCATGCCCGAAACTCGCTGGAACTTCTGGAACCTCATCAAGTTCAACGAGCACCAGAAGGAAGACGGCACGCTGATGTGGCTCATGCGCAAGGATCAGTGCATGCACTGCGCCGATCCCGGGTGCCTGCGCGCCTGTCCCGCCGACGGCGCCATCGTGCAGTACGCCAACGGCATCGTGGACTTCCAGCAGGAAAACTGCATTGGTTGCGAGTTTTGCGTTTCCGGGTGTCCCTACAACATCCCGAAATTCAATCCCGCGACCAAGAAGGTTTACAAGTGCACGCTGTGTTCGGACCGCGTGAGCTCGGGCCTCGAGCCGGCCTGCATCAAGGCGTGTCCCACCGGATGTTTGAAGTTCGGCACCAAGGACGACATGTTGCAGCATGCCGAGAGCCGCGCCACGCAGTTGCGCGAGCACTTCGGCTTCGAGAAAGCTGGCGTGTACAACCCCGCTTCGATTGGCGGCACGCATGTCATTTACGTGTTGCACGATGCCACCAATCCCGAACTCTACGGCAACCTGCCACGTAATCCGCAAATTCCCTGGGCGTTCACGGTATGGAAGTGGCTGGCGAAGCCAGTGCTGGGAACGCTTTCCTTACTGGGCTTGGTCGGCGTGCTGTTCCATTACGTGACGGTCGGACCTCGCCGCGCCCAGCCTGAGCCTCGGCGCGCCAGCGAGCCACCTGCACCGCCGCAGACGCGCGTCCACAAGGAGGGCCAATGAGTACCGCAGTCGAGCGTTTTGATGACAAGGCCCGCGGCGCTTTCGACCGCATCGGCGACAGCCAGGTGTACCAGGGGGAACTGCTGCGCCATCGCGTGTACACCCGCTTCCTCCACTGGATGGTTGCGGTGTTCTTTTTCCTGGCGCTGTTCTCGGGTTTCGGCATTTACCTGCCTTGGTTGTTCCGCTGGTTCATGCCGATTTTTGGCGGTGGGCCACTGGCTCGCGCCATGCATCCCTGGTTCGGCATCGGCTTCTCGGTCTTCTTCGGACTGCAAGCTCTGAACTGGCTTGTGCCCATGACCTGGACCGCGGCCGATAGCCGGTGGATGCGCAACCTCAAGCAAATTGTCTCCGGCCAGGAAAAACTCGAGCCGCCCGACACTCATTTCTTCAACGCCGGCCAAAAGATTCAATTCTGGGAGATCATCATCGGCACCATCGTTTTCCTGATCACAGGGATCACCCTGTGGTTTGGTGCGCGCACGTTTGGCCGCCTTACCGTGGCGGTCAGCTACGTGTTGCACGACATCTCGGCGCTCATCATGCTGTTCGGGATTTTCATCCACATTTACCAGAGCACCATCGGCCAGCCCGGGACATTTGAGTCCATGACCCGCGGCGCCGTGAGCGAAAAATGGGCGTGGACGTTCCACCCGGCCTGGTACCAGCAGGTGACCGGGCGCGACGCCCGCGAGGCGGTCGAACAAGCCCGCAAATCCGGCGCCCCTGAACCTAAACCTCCCATGATCTAGCGCTCGCCGAGCGCTGGGGCTTGCCTTGTTTTGAAAAGGGCGCGACTCATTTCAGTCGCGCCCTTTCGTCATGACTCTCAATTGCCGTTTTAGCTGCCGAGGTTCGCCCGAACTTCTATCCACTGAGATAGTCCCTATCCGAACGACTAACCGGCATGCCTCTTTACCGGATCCCTCCCGTCTCCTGCGCATCCTTGAAACCTGCTGATCCGCCGCTACTTACACGGTTTTCCACAACGGAACAGCACTTGGCACAACCCTTGCTATTACCCAGAACGAGCCCGCACAAACGGGTCGTACATAAATAAACGTGGAGGCTGTGCCATGACGAACTTTTTCTGCATGATCGCTCTGAACGCCGTGATGTTCTTCGGACTTATCCTGTCATTGCCGGCCTCGGCGCTGGCCCAGCAGGAAGTTGATCCCACTTACTACGAGCCGGTTCCCACGCACAACGTGGACGCACAGCAGTCCGTGAAGCGCGCTGAAAAGGCGAAGCCGGCCAATCAGGACAACAAGAAACAAGCGAAAGCGCACCAGCAGTCTGATCGGAATAACAACTCGCAGCAGTTGATCGCGAAGAAATAGCGCGGAACTGCGCGTCCGAAGGGGTGCAGCGCCGGGCTGCACCCCGTTTGTTTCTCCACCCCCCGCCCCTTCTCATACGTTTCCCATTCAACTTGCATCCCAAGAAACCGTACCGGACCCCTGGGGTGATCTTGATTCAAGCGAAACTCGGGTGGTCCAACGGGGTTAAAGCACAGCTATGCATAGAAAAATTCTTCTCGCTCTCTCCTGCCTGTTTGCTCTCGTAACCGTTTCCGCTCAAGCCCAACAGTTCGATATGACATTCGGCGCGAGCACAGTCATCGCTCCTTCTTCTTCCAGCGCCACCGGAAACTTCACGCCTCAAACAATCGGGGGCGGCACGTATTTGGGATTTAGTGGCGATTACCTGTTCTGGCACAACATCGGCCTGAATGGCGAAATCAACTGGCGTGCCAGCCAGAACCTCTATGGAGGAAACCAGCCCTTCCGTCCCCTGTTCATTGATTTCAACGGCATGTGGGTACCGCACGTCTCTGAAAGAATTCAACCCGAATTCAAGGCCGGCCTGGGCGTTGCCAGCGTCCGCTTCTACACTCCCACTTTCACGTGCGATCTCTTTTCCGGGAGCTGCACCAACTACGACACGCGTAATCATTTCATGGGTGATTTCGGCGCCGCGGTCCGGCTGTACGTCCATGGCCACGTTTTCGTGCGTCCCGAGGCCCAGTTGTATCTGATCCACAACAATGTGGAATTCAGTTCCGGACACGCCGAACGCGTGGGCGTTTCCATCGGATACACCTTCGGATCGCAGTATTGAGCACAAACTGCTGCTCGCGAATGCTTTGCAACGGCAGCCCCATAGGCGCACAATGTCGTTCTATGTTAGACGCCAGACCGAAGGAGGTTGAGCGGATGATGAAATCGGCCAAATCCATATTTCTGTCGCTGCTTCTCTTGTGTTTTATGGCTTCCATGGCCTGGGCGGACGGCGAGCAGACTTTCAAGAGCAAGTGTGCCGGCTGCCACGGGGCCAACGCCGAGGGGAAAGTCGGCCCCAACCTCAAGACCACCAAATTATCGCAGGACGATATTGTTTTGCTACTCAGTAAAGGCGACGCTAACAAGAAGGCGCCGCACAAAAAAGCTCTGAGCGGCCTTTCCGACGAAGACATCAAAGCCGTCGCCCATTATGTAAAGAGCCTGAAGTAAGCGACCCGGAGCCATTGACGTCAAGAGTGTGCCGGCCTTTCCGGCACACTTTATTTTTTGCAAGAAAATCTTTAACCGGCGGCCGCGCTGCCTCATCCCTCGCAACCAGAGGCCCGGCAGTTCATGACAAAGGATGACAGCATTCCTGCCGTGCGCGTCCGGAAGGCCACCGCGACGGATGCGGCAGCGATTGCGGCGATACTCCATGAGGCCTTCTCCGAGTATCGTCCGCTCTACACCGATGCGGGTTTCGCCGCTACCGCGATTTCCGCAGAACAGGTGGAGCAGCGCCTCAGCGAGGGGCCGGTGTGGGTTGCCCTGCTCGGAAACGCCATGGTCGGCACCGCTGCCGTCGTGGAAAAAGGTTCGGACTGGTACATTCGCGGGATGGCCGTGATTCCCGCTGCGCGCGGACGCCACATCGGGGAAATTCTGCTGACCGCGATCGAAACGCTTGCTCAGGAGAACAACGCGCGCCGTTTGTTTCTCAGCACCACTCCCTTTCTCGATCGTGCTATTCGGCTGTACGAAAAGTCCGGCTTCCGACAAACCGACGAAGGTCCGCACGACCTTTTCGGCACACCTCTGCTGGTGATGGAGAAACTCTTAATCCCAGCGGACTAATGTCGCGAAGGCCGCTTTCCACAGCCTTTTTCATCCTCTCATCCGGCTTGTCACCTTGATTTTCGGGAGCTTCAGCTTACAATGTCCTGTCCCCCGGATTTCATTCCGTGATTGGTGCGGCTGTCGCGGTCACCTGTCATTTTCAAATGCGATAGCACAGAGTTTGCCCCGGTGCGTTGCATTGCACCGGGATAGGCACGGACGCTTTCACAGCGCAGTACAGGAGAATCTGGCCATGAGGAAAGCTGTACCCATTTACCTTCTGCTTCTGGTTTTTGTTTTGGGCATCAATGCCAACGCCACACAGCGCAAGAAGCGTGTGGCCATCATGGATTTTGACTACGCCACCGTGCACAGCGCCGTTGCCAGCATGTTCGGCAGCGACGTGGACGTGGGCAAGGGTATTGCCGACCTGCTGGTGAAAAATCTGGTTAAGGATGGCACTTATTCCGTGATCGAGCGCAAATCGCTCGACAAGATTTTGGCCGAGCAGAACTTTTCTACCAGCGATCGCGCCAATCCCGCCAGCGCCGCAAAAATCGGCAAGCTGCTCGGCGTGGATGCCATCATCGTGGGCAGCATCACCCAGTTCGGTGGCGAAAATAAGAACACGAAAGTGGGTGGCGGGGGCGGCGGTTGGGGCGGTTTCGGTCTCGGCGGCGTCGGCCACAGCAAGAGCAAGGCGATCGTCAACGTGGACGCCCGCATTGTCAACATTGACACTGGCGAAATCGAAGCCGTCGCCGAAGGTCACGGCGAATCGTCGCGCTCCAGCACCTCACTGCTCGGCGGCGGCGGCAATTGGCACGGATGGGGTGGCGGCAATGTTGATTTTGGCAGCAGCGGCTTCCAGGAAACCATCATCGGCGAAGCGGTGAAGCAGGCCGTGGACCAGATGAGCGCCGAAGTCGTTCAGGGCAACGCCAAAGTCGGCGTGCGCACCATCCAGGTGGAAGGATTAGTCGCTTTCGTGCAGCCCGATAAAGTCGTCCTCAACGTAGGCGGCAAGGCTGGACTGAAAGTGGGCGATCAGCTCAAGATCGAACGCGTCAGCCAGGAAATTAAGGATCCAGCGACCGGCAAGGTGATCCGCCGCATGTCCAGCCAGATCGGCATGGTGCAGGTGACGGACCTTGACGATCAGTCCGCGGAAGCCAAGATCGTCACCGGCAACGGCTTCAAGGTTGGTGACGTGGCCCGAACGGCGACCCAGTAACATTGGCTTGGGGCGGGACTCCGAAGTTCCAGTTCCGCCCCGGCGTAAATACGCCGGGCGTGGCGAAGTGCGGTCCGCCAAGAAAGAATGATGTTCCCGCCGGCGGCGCGAAGAACACGGTATTCGGTCCGTAATTACGGAAATGCCTTCCGCCGAAATTCCTGCCAAAACTGCCAAACATGAACGGACTGGAGAAGCGCCCATTGGGCGTGCCCCAGAAGTGTGTCCCGAACTGCGGGGTGGAGAACCAGTCGGTCGTCATCGGATAGCCGTAGTACGCACCTCCCGCAGGCCCCACCTGCCGGCGCTGATCGTTCTTGCCGGTCAGCGTGTCCACGTCAGCCGGGTCGAGGGGATGCCCGAGCACCGGCGCCGCGCCCGGAACAGGCTGCTCCGATTGCTGCGAAACTTGCTGTTCGCTGGACTGTTGGTCGTTCGACTGCTGTTCACTGGCCTGCTGTTCGTTCGCCGGCTGATCGTAGGCGCCGAGGAAATTCGTTCCTGAAAAATCTTGCGTGGAGGCGGGCGCATTCTGCGTCGCCGCAGATGACGGATACGTTGCTTCCGTGGATGTCTGGTCTTGCTGAGCGTTCAGGTTAATCGTCAGAGCAACGAGGACGAGAGGCAGTACGAAATACCCTAAGCTCTTCATACGCGACCCTCAACTCTGTCCCAATTCTACACCGCATCGCAAAGCCAATTTGACGTGATGCCTTGAGCCGCCGCCGACGTGAGCGCATCCTGCCCTCAGCTCATTCTGTCATCCCGGCGGAGCGACTCCGCGCGTAGCAAGGAGGAGCGTAGTCGAGGGGACATTGCGCTTCGCGATCCCGCGGGATAATTTGTCGCGAATCGGCTTACCGCTTCTCAATCACCTTCTGGATCCGCTCGAAGGCCCAGTCAATTTCCTCGCGCGTGATGACCAGCGGCGGCGCGATGCGAATCACCCAGTCGTGCGTCTCCTTGCACAGAATCCCCTCTTCCTTGAGGGCCTCGCAATAAGGCCGCGCCGGGCTTTGCAGCTCGATCGCAATCCACAATCCGATGCCGCGCACCTCGCGCAGATTGGGACTGTGCAAGGTTTTCAATTTCTCCAGGAAGTACGCGCCCAGCTCGGCCGAGCGCTCCACCATCTTTTCTTCCACCAGCACGCTCAGCGCCGTCCGCGCAATCGCGCAGCCCAGCGGATTGCCCCCAAAGGTGCTGCCGTGATCACCCGGCTGGTACACGCCGAGAATTTCTTTCGATGCCAGCACTGCCGACACAGGATAGAAGCCGCCCGCCAGCGCCTTGCCGATGATCAGCACATCGGGCGTGATCCCCTCGTGCATGTAGGCAAAAAGTTTTCCAGTCCGCCCCAAGCCCGACTGAATTTCATCGGCCATCAACAGCACGCGGTTGCGCCGGCAAATACCAGCCGCCTCGGACAGATATCCCTTCGGCGGGATGATGATGCCGGCCTCGCCTTGCACCGGCTCAACCAGAAACGCGCACGTGTTCGGCGTGATCGCCTCGCGCAATGCGCGAATATCGCTGTACGGAATAATCTTGAACCCGGGCGTGAACGGCCCGAAGCCGCGGCGGTATTGCTGGTCGCTTGAGAAACTGACCACCGTGACCGTGCGTCCGTGAAAATTGTTCGCGCAGACGATGATCTCGGCCTTTCCGTCGGGAATGCCCTTCACCGTGTAGCCCCACTTGCGCGCCGTCTTGACTGCCGTCTCCACCGCCTCGGCGCCTGAGTTCATGGGCAGCGCCATGTCGAACCCGGTGAGTTCGTGCAGTTGTTTGTAGAGCAGGGGGAGCTGGTCGTTGCGAAACGCGCGCGAGGTGAGCGTGACCTTACGCGCCTGCTCCATCAAGGTTGCAATTATTTTTGGATGGCAGTGGCCCTGGTTGACCGCCGAGTACGCCGCCAGGCAATCGAGATACTTTTTGCCCTCGACGTCATACACCCACACGCCTTGCGCGCGCTCGATCACCACATCCAAGGGCCGGTAATTGTGCGCTCCGTAGGTATTTTCGAGTTCGACGAATTCTTCGGTATTCAGGCGATCGGTCATAATTGCGGATGACATAGATTCTCCGAGCAGATCTTCAGTGTACCTGCTATTCGAATAACATGGTCAAAAGTGCCATTCTTACGTACAACCCGTTGACTGCCTGACGGAAGTAAAATGCGCGGGGATCCTCATCAACTGTTTTGTCTAGCTCCACGGTCCGTGGCAGTGGATGGAGAATCATCGTGTCCTGCTTCATGCGCCGCAAGATGTCCGGCGTGATCGCATACCGTCGTAAGGTCTGAGCGTCACTCACGCGATCCGGCCGGATGCGCGTCTGATAAGCGACGTCCACCTCTCCGATCACCTTCTCAAGATCTGATTCGATCTCGTATGCCACCCCATGCCGCTCCAAATAATCCAGGATGTCCGGCTGCATCTGCAACTCGGGCGGACTGACAAAAAACATCTTCACCCGCTCGAATTTCGCCAGCAGGTACGCCAGCGATCGCGCCGTCCTTCCCTTGTCGAGCTCCCCGATCACCGCCACGCTCAGCCCGTCAATCGGACGCTCCCGGTAAATGGTGTACAGATCGAGCAAAGCCTGCGTGGGATGCTGGCCGCCCTGGCCGTCCCCGGCGTTAATCACCGGCACAGGTGACACATTGGCGGCACGCATCGCCCCGCCCTCTTCCTGGTGCCGGATGACGATGACGTCGCTGTAGCTGCCGATGATGCGAATCGAGTCCTCGACCTGCTCGCCTTCGATTTCCGATGAAAACGTGCGCGCGTGTTCGGTCGAAATCACGCGCCCGCCGAGCCGGTGCATCGCCGCTTCAAAAGACAGCCGCGTGCGCGTCGAGGGCTCGTAAAACAGCGTGGCCATGATTTTGTTCTGGTAGTCGAGGGAGCCCCCGCGCGCCACCACGCGTTCCATGCCTCGCGCGCGGTCGAACAACTCCATCAGCAGCGGCACGGTGAACTGCTGCGACTCGATCACGTGCTTCATCTTCTGCGCCGTGCCGAATCCGTTTCCGTTCTGCGCCACAGTGCGAGTCGTCGGCGATGCCATGGTTAACTCCTCCCCACGGGCAAATCCAGTTGCGATTCAAACCCTGCGCCGAGTACTTCGATGTCGCGCACGATGCGCGTACCCGCGCTCCCCTGCACCGCGTCGTAGAGGTGGTCGTAGGACGTGATCACCGCCTCTTTCCCGCCGCTGCGCAAGAACCGTAGCACCGACTCCACCTTCGGCCCCATGTTGCCCGGCGGAAAATGCCCGGCATGGTAATGCGCCTCGAGGTCATCCGCGGTGACTAATCGCAGCGGACGCTGGCTCGGCTTTTTGTAATCGAGATACACATAATCGGTGTCGGTCGAAATCGCAAAAACATCCACTTCTAGTTTTGTCGCCATCACCGCCGATGCGCGATCCTTATCAATGACAGCCTCAATGCCGCGCAGCGTGCCGTTCTCGCGCACCACAGGAATGCCGCCGCCTCCGCACGCCACGACCAGGACGCCATCGTTCAGCAAATCGCCGATCACTTCCAACTCGACAATTTCCAGCGGCTCCGGCGACGGCACGACACGGCGGTAACCGCGCGCCGCGTCCTCGATGATGTCCCACCCCAGCGTCCTTCTCCGCTGCTCCGCCTCCGCGCGCGAATAGAAAGGACCGATGGGTTTCGTTGGATGCTGCATGGCGGGATCGTCTCGTGATACGACCGTTTGTGTGACTACGCTCACGACCGGCGCTTTCATCCTTACCGCGGAGAGCTCGTCCTGCAGCGATTGCGCCAGCAGGTATCCGATTTCACCTTGGGTCGCCGCGCCGCAGACATCGAGCGTGTGGCCGGGGACTTGGTCGGATGCGCGCTCGGAACGCAGCAGCGCCGCCCCGACCTGCGGCCCATTTCCGTGCGTGATGACCAGCCGGTACCCGAGTCGGATTACGCGGATGATCGCCGACGCCGTCCGCCGTGCATTCGCCAGTTGCTCGGCAACACTCCCCTTCTCTCCCGCGCGTATCAGGGAGTTGCCACCCACGGCGATGAGCATCGTTTTCATGGAGCAGTTAGGGGTTGGTCCTAGTTCCTGACGACTAGCTCCTCTAACATCGCGGCGCGTGACACACCCGGTTCCTCCCGCATCAACTCGATCATGATTGCTTTCTGTACGTGCAACCGGTTCTCCGCCTGCTGAAACACGCAAGATTGGGCCGAATCAATCACGTCGTCGGTCACCTCTTCGCCGCGATGCGCCGGCAAACAGTGGAGGAAAACCGCATCCGGATTCGCCCGTCCAATCAATTTCGCATTCACCTGGTAGGGCGCGAACACATGCGCCCGGTGTTCTTTTTCGTTTTCCTGCCCCATGCTCGCCCACACGTCGGTGTAGATCACGTCCGCGTGACGCGCCGCCGCCATCGGATCATTCGTGACGTTAATGCTCCCCTCGGTCACCAAAGCCCGCTCGCGCGACCATTTCACCGCCGCATCATCCGGTTCGTAGCCCGGCGGAGTGGCAATCCACACCTTCGCTCCCAGGCTTGCTCCCGCAAACATCAGCGACCGTGCTACGTTGTTCCCGTCGCCGATATACGCAACCTTCATTCCCGCGATTCTTCCTTTCACCTCGAGAATGGTGAAATAGTCGGCCATCGCCTGGCATGGGTGACTGAAATCGGTCAGGCCATTGATCACCGGAATGCTCGCGTATTTCGCCATCTCCTCCACAATCCGGTGGGCGAAGGTGCGAATCATGATTCCCTGCACCATGCGTTCCAGGTTTTTCGCGACGTCGTACACCGACTCGCGCTTCCCCAGGTTGATCTCCGCCGGCGACAGGTAAACCGAGAACCCGCCGAGCTGCTGAATGCCGACGTCAAAACTGACGCGCGTCCGCAGCGACGGTTTTTCGAAAATCAACGCCAGGGTCTTCCCTTTCAGCGCCGCGCTGTAGCTCTCCGGATACGCCTTCACCAGTCCGGCCAGATCCAGCAGCCGTCGAATGTCTTCCAAAGAGTGGTCGCGGATGGAGAGAAAGTCCTTGGAATTCATGCTTTTCCTCGTGCCTACCCGGCTGCAGCCACACTCCCGGCGCAGTCCTCCGGCGAACTTTTCATGTTCCTATGGAATGCACGTGCGGACAGTGAGGGAGGTCACAATGCGGGGTGACGCGCGGCCCGGCACAACAGTCCTCTCGCGCTTTGTTACAACTGCTCTTGAGTTTTGACTACTGTCCCCTCAGTACTGACTACTGACCGCTGACGACTGATAACTGACAACTGACAACTGATTACCAACTCCCGACTCGCCGCCAGGCCAGTCTCATCCTGGCTCGCATCCGGCGCGACACCCGGGTCGCTTTCTTGCTGGCCTCCGGGAAACGCCGCTCGAACCGCTCCAGCAGGTTGCGCGCCCACGAGTACTCCCGGCTCAGAATCAGCAGCCCGATCACGAGAAAAAGAATTCCCTGCAGCACCGGCAGGAACAGCCCTGCGATGCCGAGCAGGATGAAGAGCCACCCGGTGACGATGAGCAGAAACCGTTTCATGCTTGCACGGCGCGAACCGTGAGCACCGGGCAAGGCGCGCCGGCAACCACGTCATACGCCGTCGGACCCGGCAAATGGCTCATCAATCCGGTGAGCGCTGTTGGCCCTCGCACACCCAGCACAACGAGATCCGCGTCACGCTCATTCGCGATGCGGATGATGCCGTGCGCACGCACATCGAAATCCACCACGTATTCCAGCCGGCAGGATTGCCCGGCATCGCGGGGGATCATGGCCCGCAACTGCGATTGGTACAGTCCCTGCAACCGGTGCCGCTCCTCAGGCGACTGAATATCCGGATGAACCAGGTACAGCATGGTCAAACTGGCC
>Ga0070741_10018556_pt1 | contig 11249 bp, 10 predicted proteins | sample Coa_R1_4_FD_66440 | JGI IMG/M metagenome (GOLD analysis project Ga0070741, IMG submission 66440) | Surface soil microbial communities from Centralia Pennsylvania, which are recovering from an underground coalmine fire - Coalmine... | ecosystem: Environmental > Terrestrial > Soil > Unclassified ...
CCGCTCATCCAGCCTGGTACCGCAATCTCGGGGCCGGTCCGCGGATCACCGTCGAGGCGGGCGGTCGAGCAGCACCCTAGCCAGTGCGCCAAGCTGACCCAGATCCCACAGGGGCGGCTGTGCAACACCGCCCGCGACAACCTGGTCGGCCACGCAGCTCAGCGTGGCGACCAGCACGGCGCGGACGCCGTGCTTCGCGGGCCAGAACCGCAGCGAGTACGTGGCGAAGTCGGGGCAAGGCACCGCGTAGTACGGCGCCGCCGGCAGGGCATTGAGAGCGCCGGCCAGCCGGTCGATCACCGCGTGCGAGGTGAACGTCCGCGTCGTGCGCTTGCCCTGATCCGGCAGCTGAGCGGTCACGGTGACCGACCCGAAGCCGGCCGGGGCGATGTGCTCGGCGGCCGAACGAGGCGGGTACCAGACGACGAACGCGTACTCCTTGATCAGGGTCGTGTCACCCGAGACTGGCAGCAGGCCGAATCCCAGCTCGGTTTGGTAGCCGGGCCGGGCCAGGTCGAACATCACCCACGTCGCGTCCGGCGGACCGGCCGCGCCCGCCTGGCTGGTCGAGACGCGCGCGCCGTGCGGGCGATGTGCCAGCAGGAACGCCGCCACCGAGCCGGCCCGGGCGGGCGCGGTCAGCAGCCGGGTACGCAGCACGAACCCGGTACCCGGTATCCCCGGGCTGCTGTCGAGCTGCGGTGGAACCCGCTTCCGTCCGGCCGAGCGGGTTCCCGGCGGCAGCGGCCGCCACGCCATCAGCTCCCTTGCCAGCGTCTGCGCCCCGGCGCGCGATCCTGACGGCGGCCCGGCGGTTCCGCCGCCGGTCCGGAGCTGGCTCGATGTGCTAGCCCTAGTGCCCGCGGTTGCGGTTGCGCACCCGGTCAGCATCAGCGTCACCGTCGCGGCGGCAACCCAAGCTCGCATTCGCGCCTCCCTTGTCAGGGATAACACGTCCCGGCCGCGGCCCCGGTTGCCGGACGGCTCATGGCCGGCTCGCTCAGCCCGGTCCGGCATCTGGCGGGTCGAACCCAGCGGCGAGCGCGTCCGGTGCCCGCATCCGCCACGCGTCGGTCACCAGCTCGGTCAGCCGGCTGACGTCGACTTCGGCCAGCCGCAGCAGGACCAGCGGCCGGCTGCCGTATCCGGGCACGCTGAAGAAGATCTCCGGCTCGCCGAGGAGCAGCGCCTGCTTTTCGGCCTCGTCGCCGACGTAGAGCACCGCGATGTCGGTCCGGATGAGCCGGGGCTTGCCCGGCCTGTGCTCGGGATAAGACCATACGAATCCCTTGCCCGCGACCCGGAAGTCGAAGCCGTCGCTGTCGATCTCTTCCACCTCGGGCAGTGCCAGCGCCAGGCGGCGTACATCCTCTGCATCAGCCATCGAGATTCCTCGCCATCCGCCTTTGTGGATACTCGGTGGCGTTCTACGACGTCGCCGACCCGGAGCACATGCTAGCCGCCCTCGAGCAGGCCAGGAGTTCCCGGACGACCGGGTAAAGCGCGGCGGCGCGGCTAGGTCGTGGTTGGGGGGGATAACCGCGTGATGCCGCACCGCCGCACATCGCAACCATACAGCCCGGTCTCATATGCCTACAAGACGTGACACGCAGAGGTCATGGAACTGGCCTGATCACAACGTCGAAACATGGCACCCTGGTTGACGGCGATGCCGCGGGGTAGGCGGCATATATGGTCTGGGGGAAGGGGACAGGATCCCGGTCCCGGCTGGTACTGATATGGGGTCTGGCCAGTTACGCCCTTATAGTGCTGGGCCTGATCCCGCTGGTAATCGCCCCGGGCGACGCTTCCGCGCGGTGGGTCGCGATCTCGCTGGCTCTGGCGGGGGCCGCATTGCTGATCGCGAGAGGTGCGGTGCTCGTCATCAGAGTGCTCGTGCGCCGTTCTGGGAGCCACTAAGTGGGAGGACCTGATGGGTGCAGGACCGGGGGGACAGGCTGGCGGACCCGGTTCATCAATGCGACCTGGCAGTATTCCAAGGCAACATACGGTGACGCGTCCGGGCCCGACCCGCGGGCGGCACTCGCAGGTGCCCGCTGGCAGCGGACAAGTCCCGGAACAACGTGGAGGATTGCCCCTTTGTGGGGGCCGGACCCCTGTTTACGAGGGTTAACTCACCACGATGGGTCAATCCACCACGCTGATGCAGGGGTAGCCAGTGCGCTGGCGTATCGCCAGCCACATGATCCACGCTAGTCCCAGTCGCTATCAGGAGGGTTCCGTAGACGGCCAGGACGGGCGCGTCCAGTGTCCAGGACAGTAAGCCGCCAGGACCCCAGAGCACACAAGCCCCTACAGGCCCTGCTTGTTCAGCCAGCCTAGGCAGGCCTCGGCTACCTCGCGCCAGCCGGAGTCGATGGTGAGGGAATGACCGCGGTCGGCGAACTCCACCAGGTCGGTGACGGCGTCAGAGTGGCGGTACTGCTTGAGCGTGGACTTGGTGACGGCCTCGGGCACCGTGTGGTCCTTGCCGCCCATGGTGAGCAACAGCGGCCCACGGTCCTGGTTCGCGGTGTTCACCTTGTCCGGCGAGTGCGGTGAGAACGCGGCGGTCGCGGCCTCGAACAGCGGCTTGGCCGGGGACGGGATCGTCCACCGCTCGTGCAACGCGTCGGATTCCTCCTCGGACAGGGTGTTGCCGAAGCTGTACCGGAACTCCTTGGCCGTCAGCGAAACGGCCCTGTGCCTGTTGGCCGGATTCGCGAACACCGGCAGGGTCGCGCGCAGCGAGGACAGCGGCAGTTGCAGCACGCCTTTGATCTGCGCCGCATCGATGGCGATCGCCGCCGCGCCGCGGTCCATGCCGAGCAGCTTTTGCGCGATCATGCCGCCGAAGGAGTGGCCGATCAGGATCGGCTTGGCCGGCAGGCCATCGATGATGCTCGCGTAGTGGTTAGTGACGTCGTCGATGCCGTGGTTGGCGACGCTGTCCGGGTTGGCGCGGGTGGCCGCGACGGTGTCGGCGTCGCCGGGCCAGCCAGGCGCGGACGACTCGTAACCCGCCTCGGCGAGCAGTTCTTGCCACGGTCCCCACGACGACGCGTGCAGCCATAGGCCATGGATGAAAACAACCGGAGCTTTCGTGCTGGCCATGATCGCTTACTCCCTTGCCGCGGATCGGACTCACCGCCATCGTGCCCAATCGGGCTAGCGCCCGAACGCCCAGGCGGTCATCAGCGGGAACTCTTGTTTCCAGAACGCGTCGCCGTGCGATCCGGCGCGCTCGGTCATGACGACATCCGCGCCCGCATGGCGCAGCGCGTCTGCCCAGCGGATCGCGTTCTCGCGGAAGAACGGCTCCTGGAGGCCGGCGACGAAGTATGCGCGCGGAAGCGTGCCCGGCGGCCGGCACCCGGCTCCCGGCAGCACGGCCGGCGGCCGGTAGCCTGCCCCCGGCGACGCGCAGAAGATGGCGCCGTACATGCCGGGATGGCGGAGCCCCATGGCGAGCGCGAGCTCCGCGCTTGCCGACACACCGCACACCGCGGTCCGGCCGGCGGGCAGCGCGACGCCGAACCGGGATCGCGCCCACCGGGGGACATCGTGGGTGAAGAACCTCTCGTGTGCCGCGAACCGTTCCGGGTCGAAGGCGAAAGCGCCCGGAGAGCCCGGTGAGTACTCGTGCAACCGCAGTGTTTCGTCGTCAGGGCGGTGCGCCCCGATGATCATCGTGCGCGACTGGCCGGCGGCCTCGAGCACGTCTCCCCACGACGTGATCAGCTGACCGTCACCGGCAAACACGATGGCCGAGGGAGGAGCCGGCGGGACGTACGCCGTGACCTGCCGCCCGCCGTCGTAGTCAAGCGTCTCGGTGACCAGAGACATCGCCGCGGTCAGGGTGTCAGCCGGTAGAAGCGCAGCAGTTCCGCGTCGACCGGGAGGACGTCCAGCTCCCGGAAGCCGGCTTCGGTGGCGTAGCGGCGCAGCGTGGCGGGTCGCATGACGGCTCCGGTCGCGGCGGTATCTGGATCGCCCATGACCGCGGGCAGGCAGGCGACCACGCTCCAGGCATAGTGATACTGCTCCTCGGCCGAAGCCGGGGCGGTGAACTCCTCCTCGACCCGCTCATCGGCGACAATGACGCAGCCCGGTTCCCGGAGCATCTCGCGCGCCGTGCGCAGCGCGTCCACCGGGCGGGAGATATCGTGCAGCCCCTCGAAGATCGTGACCAGGTCGTACCGGCCTTTCACGCCGGGATCGGACGCGTCGGCCGCGGCGAACCTGACGCGGTCCGCCAGCCCGGCCTCCTCGGCATGGCGCCGGGCCGCCTCGATCGCGTCCGCGTCCAGGTCGAATCCGTCGACGCTGATCAGCGGGTACGCCTGCGCCATGGCGATGCTGGACCAGCCGGTGCCGCAGGCCAGATCCGCGATCCTTGCCGGCGGCTCGCCGCGCAGCCGCAGGTCCACGTCCGCGATGGCCGGCAGCCACTGGGTGGCGAGCCGGTTGAGGAACACCGCCCGGTTGAATTCAGGTCGGCCCTCCGGCGCCCACGGCAGCGCGGATGGCCCACCGCCGCTGCGGAACGCGTCGGCGACCTGCGGCATCCAGCGCGCGGCGCGGACTAGCTCCACACCGCTGTACCCCCGGTAACGGACATCGCCGGTGTCGGCGAGAGCTGGCACATGCCCTGGCGGCAGGCAGTACCGGCGAGCCAGCGGCCCGGCCCCCGGATCATCCACCTCCAGCAGCCCGCTGGCGGCATGGTGCTCCAGCCACTCCCGGATGTACCGCTCGTGACAGCCCGTCCGGGCCGCCAGCTCGGTCGATGTCGCCGGTCCGTCGGCATGCAGGGCCCGATACAGGCCCAGCCGCTCGCCCAGGTACACGGTGAGCAGTTCCAGCGCTCCCGCCATGTCACCGAACAGGCGCCCGGCCAGTGCCTCCGCATCAGCCGGCCGCGACACATGTTCCTCAGGTCCCATGCCGCTCACGCTACCGCCCGCCCGGGTTCAGCTGGCCGCGAACCCGGCCAGCATGGTGCGCAGCGCCGCGGCGACCGCGTCCCTGGTCCGGTCCGGCTCGGCGGAACTCGCGATCAGGGTCCCGCCCCGGACTATCGCGCCGAGCAGCAGCCTGGTGACGGTCTCCGGGTCCCGCACCGCTAGCTGGCCCGCCGCCGTCGCCGAGCGCAGGGCCTCCTCGATCATGGCGAAGGCGTAACGCTCGTCAAGCTCGGTGAACCGGGCAAGCCCCAGTACGGCAGGTGCGTCGACGATCAGGATCCGCTGGACTTCAGGCTCGAGCAGCTGGTCCAGGTAGGCCTGGAAACTGAGGGCGATGGACTCGAGTTCGTCGGACCCGCTGGCCGCGGCTCGTTCGGCGGCATCGAGCAGCTCGCCATGCACCGCCTCGAAGACCGTCTCGAACAACGTGAGCTTGTTCGGGAAGTGGTGATAGAGCGCGCCGGTGGTGACCCGCGCCTGACTGGCGAGGTCCTCCACCGATGTCGCCGCGAACCCGTCCCGGCCGAACAGCAGCCGTCCCGCCGCTATCAGCGCGGCACGCGTCTGCCTGACCTGCTCGGCGCGCAGGGACGTCCGGCGAGCGGCTCCAGCACGGTCAGGCACGCCATCTGCCTAGCACATCGGATCCTCTCTTGCTCGCATCGCCCCGTCGGTGGCATAGTGAGGTTATGCCACATAGCGATACTATGTGAAACGGGGGAAGCGTCACTGATGTCACAGGACGAAACCACGGCCCAGGACACCACCGCTCTCCTGGAAGCCCTCCGCGGTGCCGCCGAAAGGACCGCGCGCATGGTCCGCTCGGTGCCGGACGGCGCCGCGCGCGTGCCGGGCATGGAGTGGACCGCTGCCGAAACCGCCGCCCACCTGGTCGGCGAGGCGAGCTTCTACACCGGTTTCCTCACCGGCCAGCGGGACGCCCGGGACTACCTGGATGAGGCTCCCGGCGGGCAGACCGCGGCGGAGCGCAACGCGGCCGCGAACACCCGCCAGCTGCGCGAGTTCCCGGAACGGGATCTGTCCCGCCTGGCCGACGCCATCATCGCGGCGGCGGAGGAGTTCGCCCGGGCCGCGGCTGGGCGCGCGGACAGCGATCGCGCGCTCGTCACCAACGGGATGACGCTGACCGTCCCGGTGATGAGCGCGCTGCTGCTGGGGGAGCAGGTCCTCCACGGACTGGACATCGCGCGTGCGGCCGGGCTGCCATGGACCATCACTCCCCAGGACTCGCGCCTGGTGCTGGCCGGTGCGCTCGCCGTCCTGCCGGACTACGTCGACCAGCGGGCCGCCGCCGGCCGCCACGTCAGCTACGAACTGCGCCTGCGCGGCGGACCCGGATACCGGCTTTCCTTCGACGACGGCGCGCTCGCCGTTACCGCGCCCGGACCGAAGGCGGACTGCGTGATCTCCGCTGACCCGGTGGCCTTCCTGCTGGTGGGCTACGGCCGCACCGGCCAGTGGGGCCAGATCATCCGCGGCAAGCTGGTGGCGAGCGGGCGCAAGCCGTGGCTCGGGTTCGGCTTCGGCAAGCTACTCACCAGCCCGTGACTGGAGGATGATCCCGTTCTCTGGGTACCCGGGTGAGGCCGAGTTCACGGCCGTGCCCGCGGCCCAGATCGACGTGGTTCCCGGTGCCCTGGCAAGCTGGAACAGGTTGATGTCGCCGAATTGGCCGAGCTGAACGCCGGTCCAGCGGCCGTTGGCGTAATGCCACAGCGACGCTTGCCCCGGCAGCGAGCTCAGGATCGGCGGATACGGCTCCGCTGCCGCCCACAATCCGCCGTTACCGTCGGAAACCACGCTGGTCAGTTCGTCGAGGTAGCCGGTACGCGGGAATTGGGCGTCGGCCGCTGGATCCGTCGTGGTCGTCCACCGTGATCCGTTCCAGTACGCCGCGCCCGCTACGTACGTGAGCCCGCCCGGTCCCTTGCCGGGCAGGCCGCCGGTCACCCAGGCGCTGTGCGCGGACGTGCCGGCAACGGCGCTGACACTGACTGTCCGCGGTACCGGGATCGACTGCCAGGATGCGCCGGTCCAGTGCAGCAGGACGCTGGCGTTCGACGTGCTCGCCCCGACCCCTGACGTTCCCTGCCCGGCGGTGGCGGCTGCCCAGACGTCGGTGTGGCTGAGGGCGCTGATCCCGACGACGTTCGGCATGCTTTCCGGGATCCGGTACGTCCGCCAGCCGTGCCCGTCGTCCCTGGCCAGGAATGCCTGGGCGGGCAGGCCGAACTTCGAGTTCCAGTCGGTGACCGTACCCGCCACCCATACGTCGCCGGGCCCGGCCGACGCGGCGGCGGTGATCGTCACCGCGGGAGCGTTGTTTCCGGCGACCCTGATGACGGGAAGGGCGCCGGTCGTCCACGACCTGCCGTTCCAGTGCGCCCAGCGCGGGTGGGCGACGCCGGCCGCCAGGCCGAATACCCACACGTCACCGGCGGACGAGGCCGCGACCTGGTACGGGTTGAACGGATAGCCGGCGCCGGGCACCGAGACCCGCTGCCACGCGCGACCGTTCCAGTGGTCAAGGACGGGGAAGCTCTTGTTCGCGTCGGTGAGGGTTCCGCCGAGCGCCCAGACGTCGTTGGCGGCGGGAGCCGAGACGCTCGACACGAACACGCGGCCGCCGTGACCGGGACGTATGGTGGCGGCGATCCGCCAGGTAGCAGCCGCCGCGGCTGGCCGCTGAGGTGCCGCCGATACCGTTGCCGCGATGGCGACGGTAATGCCGAGTGCGCAAACGCAAGCGAGTATGTATCGCATATAACCAAGGACGGTTCGGCACTGCGGCTGGTTGGGCTGAACGGGCGGTGGTTCGTCGAACCACCGCCCGTTCGGAGTAAAAGAGAGCTTTAACGGACCCTGGCAGCCGCCGCGGAGTGTGCCGACGTCGGCACCGGCACCGGCAGTGGCTTGCATGTCGCGTCCGGGCCGTTGCCGGGCTGGCGCGCGGGCAGCTGGCCGAGCGCCAGGTAATTAGCGATCGTGTTGTCTACGCACGCGTCGCCGGACAGCGAGTCCGCGTGGGTGGTGCCGCCCGGCTCGGCGAGCAGGACCGCGTTGGGGAAGAGCTTGCGGACCTCGAGGCTGCCCGGGAACGGAGTCGCCGCATCGAGCGTTTCGTCGATCAGCAGGGCGCTGCTGATCTTGCTCCCGTTGATATGCACCGGCTTGCCCGCCTTCGCCGGCCAGTACAGGCACGGCGCGTTGAACCAGGCGTTGTCCCAGGTCTCGAACGGCGCTTCCTTGTAGACGCGCCAGTTGTCCCTGGCCCACTTCGCCCAGCTCAGCGGCCACTGCACGTCGGTGCACTGCACGGCGTTGTACACCGCGAACTCGTTGTCGTTGCCGGGCGAGTCGGTGCCGACGTACAGGTTCTCGAGGGTCTTCACGGCGCCCTTGGCGTTGTGGATGTAACCGGCGAGTGCGCTGCCCAGCTGGAGCCAGGTCTGCTCGTAGTAGCCGGCCTCGAGGAAGATGTCGGTCCACTCGTCCGGGCCTATCTCGCCGCCCGCGGGGTGCTTGAGCAGGCGCGCCTCCTCGCTGTAGAAGAGCTTCTGCACCGCCTGTTCGGTGTTACCGAGGTGGTAGACGTTGTGGTACTTGGCGAGCCAGGCGAACCAGATCTTGATGTTGCGGTTGAACGCGACGTCCTGGTTGAGGTTGGCGGCGTACCACACGTCGCGCGGGTCGACGTTGCTGTCCAGGATGATGCGGCGCACGTGCGAACCGAACAAGGTGCTGTAGACCTGCCCCAGGTAGGTCCCGTACGAGAAGCCGTAGTAGGTGATCTGCTGCTGGCCGAGAGCGGCGCGGATGCTGTCCATGTCCCGCGCCGAGTCGATCGTGGTGATGTTGGCGAGCAGCGCGCCGTTCTTCTTGGCGCACGCCTGCGCATATGCCTTCGACCGCTTGAGCCAGGTCTGCACGAGCGAGGCGCTGGTCGGGATGTAGTCCGGCCGGTCGCCGCTGAAGTAGTTCGGCTGGCAGCTCAGCGCCGGCTTGCTGGAGCCGACGCCACGCGGGTCGAAGCCGATCCAGTCGTAGTCACCCGCGGCGGCCGCGCCATTGGTGAGCTTCTCCTGCTGGAGGGCCTGGATGAGGAACGCGTTCAGGTTCAAGCCCGACCCGCCGGGCCCGCCGGGGTTGGTCAGGATGATGCCCTGGTAGTCGGCCGCCGACGACGTGTGCGCGATCCGCGACACGGCGAGGGAGATCTTCGCGCCGTTCGGGTGGCTGTAGTTGAGCGGCACCTTGAGGAAGCCGCACTGCGCGTGCATTTGTTTGAGGTTGGGATCCGAGCATGATCCCCAGCTGATGCTCGCGGTCGCCGTCGCCCTGCTTGTGGCGGTCTTGGCGGTTGCCGCGACGGAAGTGGTTACCATCGTGCCAGCCGCGACCCCGGCCACAGCGAGAACGGTGATCAGTCTTCGCAAGTGCTTTCCCCTTCGTGACGCACTATGGCGGAAAGTGTCCATGAGTGTGGACATGGGGAGATTTTGCATACTTTGTCGGGATAGCGGGAGATTCTTACGACTTCCTTGCTCAAATCGTGATGATCTCCTGCTACCCGTTTGGCGTGCCGCACCCCCCGCTGCGTCCTGGGCAATTGTATTAACAAGCTCGAACGCGCGCCTGCCGCTGAGCTGCCCCGGCCTACGGTGGTGCTGAGCCAGTACCGGCTCTTTCGTTGGGGGAAGTGGGGAACATGACATGACCGCTCCCACCCACGACGGCCTCGTCGCGGGCCGGTACCAGCTCGTCGCGCCAATCGGCAGCGGCGGGGCCGGTACCGTGTACCGCGGGCTGGACATCCTGCTTAATCGCGAGATCGCGGTGAAGCAGCTGGCGCTGGCCCCCGCCGCGGACGACGGCCCGCCTGCCGAAGCCGAGGCGGCCGAGGCCGAGGCGGCCGAGCGGACCGTTCGCGAGGCGCGAGCCGCGGCCAGGATCCAGCATCCCGGGGTGGCGGCGATCTATGACGTCGTCTCCGGCGGGGACTCGCCGTACATCGTGATGCAGCTGGTCGAGGGCCGTCCGCTGGCGGAGCTGATCGCGGATCAGGGGCCGCTCCCGCCGTATCGCGTCGCCGACATCGGCAGGCAGGTGCTCGCCGCGCTCGTGGCCGGGCATCTCGTCGGTGTCCCGCACCGGGACCTGAAGCCCGCGAACGTGATGATCACGCCCGACGGGCAGGCCGTGCTCACCGATTTCGGCATCGTCGTGACGGCCGGCGGCCCGTCCGGTTATCTGGCACCCGAGCGAGCGATGGGCATGCCCGCCACGCCCGCCGCCGACCTGTGGTCGCTCGGGGCCACGCTCTACGCGGCGCTCTGCGGCCATGGCCCGGTCGCCGGCGAGGACCCGCCACACCTCAGCGGCAACGGTTCGCTGTACGACATCGTCAACGCCCTGCTGCGCCGCGCCCCGGCCGACCGGCCCACCTTCCACGAGATCGCCCGGGCCCTCGACGTGGCCGCGGCGGACGCGCCAAGCCCTGCGCCAAGTGCGGCACCGAGCCCTGCGCCAAGCGCGGCACCTGGCATGGCCGCGTCCGCTCTGGCGGAGGCCGCGCCCCGACTGGGGGAGGCGGCGCCTTCGGCGGCGGAAGCGCCACCGGCGGCGGAAGCGGCGCCACCGGCGCCGGGTATCCGGCAGGAGCCCGACGCCATCGCGCGCCCGGTTCCGGCGGTTCCGGCGGCGAGTGCCGGTCCCGGCAAGCGCCGAGCCAACCGGGCGGACCGTCTCGGCAGGGCGAGTCTGGTGCTGGCGGCCATCGCCGGCCTGGCTATCGTGGCTTCGGCCGTGGCGGCGTTCGTGCCCGGCAGCAATCACGCCGCGTCGGCTCCACCCGGGCCGGCCGGGTCGTCGCCCACGTCGGCACCATCGTCCGCGCCGTCGTCGCCAGCGCCTTCCGCCCCCGGCCTGGCGGGCCCGCCGGCGCCGCCGCCGATCGGCCAGCAATTCCGGGTGGCCGCCGCGGCCAACGCCGACGCCAGCCCCGAAGTCGTGGCGGTGGCAGGCAACGGCAGGCTGATCGCGTCCCGCTTCGGTCACGGCTCGTGGTCTGCTTGGACCACGTTGCCGGGCGGTCCGGCCTACACCGCCGACCCAGCGGTCGTGACCGCGAAGGACGGCCGCCTGATTGTCTTCGCCCGGGCGAAGACCGGGCAGGTCGCCGAGATCTGGCAGACGTCGCCCGGAGCCGCGTCGTGGCAGGGCCCCGTGGCGCTTGGCACGACGATCACCCACAGCAGCCCG
>Ga0070741_10018557_pt1 | contig 11249 bp, 10 predicted proteins | sample Coa_R1_4_FD_66440 | JGI IMG/M metagenome (GOLD analysis project Ga0070741, IMG submission 66440) | Surface soil microbial communities from Centralia Pennsylvania, which are recovering from an underground coalmine fire - Coalmine... | ecosystem: Environmental > Terrestrial > Soil > Unclassified ...
GTCGTCGGCCTGATCTTTTACCACGGTCTGACCCAGAAGGAAGTGGCCGAGTTGTTCCAGGTCAACGTCCGCACCGTGCGCCGCTGGTGGAACGCAGCCCTATTGCGGCTGCACCAGCTTCTTGGGAGTGAAATCAAGTTTTGAGCGCTGGATCGCTGCTGCGGGCGATTTGCAGCCATGATGGCTGACTACCGCGCCAAGCACGTTGCCCAGTTTGACGACGGGGCCCTCGGCTTCCCTAACCAATTTTTTGCTGGCAATGCCCTTCTGCGTCTCCGCCAGCGCGGCACTGTCCTCTTCGCGCTGGTTTGCGTGTCCTCTTCAAGATAGCGTGCGTGGGCAATGTGCCAGAGGCTTTCCGCAACAGTGCAGCAAAGCGACCAGGATGACGCCATAAGTGCCGCCTGAGCCGGCTGCCTTCGACTCACTGAGTAGACGTTCAAGACTCGACAGACGATGCGTTTCCACCCAGGCGTTCACCCTCCGCACCCATTCTTCTACCCGCCCTGGCCTTCCCGGTCGCTTCCTGGGGCACGCCAGGGCCTTGCACGAGGGCCAGGATTGCCAGCCGGGTTTCCTCTGCGAGAGTGGGCCAGGCGTCGATGATGCGCTGCAAATCGGCGGAAAATGCGCTGTGTGGCGCGCTGTCGCCGGGCAGATTCTTCATTTTCCCTGTGTTTTGCGAGGTTCGTTCGAGTCCTACAAGGGGCACTCTTGGTTTTTGCCTTGTCATCTCCACTTTTCCTTGGAAATTCCAAGGTTTGCGGCATGTCGGCAGGTTCATCAACCGCTCGCACCGGTTCGCAGCCGGTCGCATTGTTTTGCGTTGCCGGTGCTGCGCCAGGTGCTGTAGCGCTTCCCGCGGTCCCCGTCGCTGCCAGGCCCGTCTTGCAGGCCAGCATGTTGACCATGCCGCCGATGGCCTCGGCGTGCTGCTCGGGCAGCAAGTGCCCGTACGTGTCCATCGTCAGCGTGATTGTCGAATGTCGCATGACGGTCTTGATGACGTTCGGATGCTCGCCTTGCAGGGCCAGCCAGGCCCCAGTGGTGTGCCGCAGGGCGTGAAAGTCAAGTTCCTCCCCTTGGTGGTTGACAACGGCCAAGAAGTCGCTTTCCTCTCGCCTGGCGCGAGCGTCGGGATCGTGCTTCATTTCGTCCAGCCATTGCTTGCGGGCCGCGGCCAAGTCCCCGCGCAGCATCTCGGCAACGTGAAACTCGTCCGGCATGGGGAACACGTTCGCCGTCGGCGTCTTGTTCGCCACGAGCCCACGTAACTCTTCCGCCAGGTCCACCTGGATGTACTGCCGGGCCTCTTGCTTGTTCTTCGTGTTCTCCGCTCGGCAACGGACGTAGCGCTGCTCGCCGGCCAGGAACAAGTCCGCCTTCGTGAGGGACCGCAGCTCCGCGGACCGCAGGCCGGTCTGAATGGCGACGGCGTACAAGGCGACACGCTCCACCGGGTTCATTCCGTCGCGCGGGCCGCTCGCCAGGGTCGCTGCGCGGAGATAGGGCCATTCCGCCGGCAAGAAAGGCCAGGTGCGTTTCGAGGCGAACGCCATCGCCTGGTGTCTATTAGACAGAAGTCAAGGCAGGGGCATATGGGGCACGCGCGGCTTGCTCGTCTGCGTGCGCGGGCCGCAAACCCTCGCTGCAGGTTCGGCAAACGTTGCGACCGCCGCCTTTCGTGTCTGTGACGACAGGGCGCCAGCTGATCCTCGGGCTCCCTTCCGGCAATGGGGACACAGTCGGCGTATCACGGCAATCACGCGGTCCATGTCGTCCTCGGTCATGGCCGAGCCGCTGGGCAGGCAGAGGCCGCATTCGAACAGCTGCTGCGCCATGTCGCCGCCGCGGGCGCGGCAGCCGGCAAAGGCAGGTTGCAGATGGAGCGGTTTCCACACGGGCCTGACTTCGATATTGTCCATGTCCATAGCGTGCAGAATTTCATTGCGACTGGTCCCGAATCGCTCACGATCGATGGTGATGCAGGTGAGCCAGCAGTTCGATTGTCCGTATGGCGCCTGGGGCATGAAGTCGAGGCCGGGCACATCGGCGAGCGCCTCGCGGTAATAGTCAAAGATGCGCCGGCGTGCCGCCACGCGTTCGGACAAAACGGCGAGCTGCCCGCGGCCGATCGCCGCGAGAACGTTGCTCAGGCGATAGTTATAGCCTACCTGGGAATGCTCATAATGAGGCGCCGGGTCGCGTGCCTGCGTCGCCAGGAAGCGGGCACGCTCAACGAGGATGGGATCTTGGCCCACGAGCATGCCGCCGCCTGAGGTCGTGATGATTTTGTTGCCGTTGAAGGAGAAGGCGGCGCAGGCTCCGAACGTTCCCGCCGGGCGGCCTCGGTAGGTGGCCCCCAGAGCCTCGGCAGCGTCTTCGATGAGTGGAACATCATAGCGGGCGCAGGCTTCGAGAATGGCGTCGTAGTCGGCACACTGGCCGTAGAGGTCGACGGCGATCACGGCTTTTGGCAAACACCCGCGTTTGGCGCAATCGTCCAGCTCGGCGCGGAGAAGTCCGGGATCGATATTCCACGTGGCCGAGTCGGCATCGATAAAGACCGGCGTACCGCCTTCGTAGACAATGGGGTTGGCGCTGGCGCAAAAGGTGAGGGTCGGACAAATCACGGTGTCCCCGGGTTGCACCCCGACGAGGCGCAGGGCCAGATGAAGGGCCGCGGTGCCTGAGGAAAGCGCGGCAGCATGAGGCACGCCGATGGCGCGGGCAAATTCCCGTTCGAACGCATCGACGTGCGGCCCTAGTGGCGCGATCCAGTTAGAGGCGAAAGCATCTCCGACAAAGTCTGCTTCGGCGCTTCCAAGGTGCGGCGGCGACAGGTACAAACGCTTGCGGGTATGGTTCATGGCAGCCTCTTGTTCCAGGTGGATCGCATCAGGGTCAAACTGGCAGGAGGTCGTGCGAAGCCTCAGGCGCCGTCGGGCAGCGATACGCCGGAAAGAAGCCGGCGCTTGTTGGCCGTAGTTGCTTGTCTTGGTCCAGGCGTGCCTTGGCCGTACACAGCGCCTCGTAGATCTCGGGCAATAAAACCCAGCGCCAGATGGAGAAGCAATGCCTGCGGTCGGAGAAACCCCACTTGTAGTGAAGGAGCGAGTCGTCGGGCTGCGCCGTGGTGCCGCCGCCCAGATGGAACACCCTCAGGCCCTGTTGCGTGGCCCATTGACTTACTTCGTTAAGCAAGTACGTCATCGGGGAGAGCTGTAGCGCGGCGTTCACGGTGCCGCCAAGATGGTATTGCAAGATGCCGTGACACTCCAGAAACAGCCCGGCACAAACGGGACGGCCGTGAACGAGTCCGGCGAACAGATGGAGATGTGAGCCGAGCGTTTGCCACAGCCTGCAAAAGTACGAGGGTGCGAAGAAATACCGCTCGTGAGCCCCAACCCGCCGCATGGTCTCGTGGTAGATGTCGATGAACTCGGCCAAATAGCGGCCGTCCACGTCGCGCACGCACGTCATGCCGGCGCGGCGCATCTTGTTGATGCGCGTTCTGTGGCTCTTGCGATACTGGGCGAGCTGAGCTTCAGGCGTCAGAGTCAGGTCGACAGACACGGTTTGATTCAACGGCACACATTCCCCTAAGCCGGCAAGAAGCATCCTTTGGGGAAGGAGAGGGTGTAGCCGCGAAAACACGGACACGACGCCCAGCTCTCGCAAGCAGCGCGTGAGGGCTGCGTGAAAGCGGCAGAGGAGTGCTTCCGAGATATTCGGATCGGAACAGACCGGGCCCGGATAGCCGTAGACCGAAGTCGCATCCCTCCAGCCGTCCTGCCCTTGGGGAGCAGAGGGAACCTCGGCCGACGGCACGAGGCTGTGCAGGGAGCGCAGCAGCAGGGGCAAGACCACGGTGCAGCCATCGGCGGCGAAATGAAAGAGACGCGCTTGTCCCTCGCCTTCTTCTTCGGCCAGGGCATGATACTCCGGCAAATGGTAGAAATCGAAAGGCGCGCACCGATCCAGGAGAGTTTTCCACTCCTCTTTTTGTGCCGTGGTCAAGACCTTCATTTCGGACATCATCGTTCCTCGTGAATAGAGATCGGGGTGGGACGAAAAGCACCTTCCCTGTTCTGGGGCCGAATCGGGGCTGGCGAACTCGCGGGGCCATCCATCCGGAACCCGCTTTGCGAAGCACGCTCTTCGTCCAGGGCCGAAAAGGCCCCCGGATCGGCCTGAACATTGGCACAACGCAGCACTTTGAAGATGGTGAGCAAGAGGATCTTGAGATCGAACAACAGGCCATAGGTATCGACATAAGTCACGTCGCAGGCGAGGCGGCCATCCCAGGACAGATCGTTGCGGCCGTTGATCTGGGCCCAACCCGTGATGCCCGGAAGAATGTCGAAACGGCGCATCTCGTCCTTCGAGTAGTAAGGCTGATAGCGCATTTCGAGAGGCCTGGGGCCGACCAGGCTCATGTCGCCGCGCAAGACGTTGATCAACTCCGGCAACTCGTCGAGGCTGGTTTGGCGGAGAAAGCGGCCGAAGCGTGTAAGGCGGAGGGAATCGGGCAGCAATTTGCCGGACGCGTCGCACTCCTGCGTCATGGTTCGAAACTTGAGGAGGGTGAAGGGGCGACCTGCTCGCCCCGGCCGGACATGGCGAAAGATGATCGGCGTGCCCAGAAAGAGACGCACCAGGAGGGCCAGGAGTACCAGCAAAGGAGCCAGCAGCAGCAGGGCGACGGCACTTGCGCCCATATCAAAAAGGCGTTTGCCGCGGCGGCGGTAGAAGGTTGAACGATCAGTCATGCGCTGGTTCCTTGAAGTCCAGCTGCGGAATTCATGTTGTTTGTCCGCATGCTTGAGACATACTCCAGGCCGCGTCGTGATTAATGCGCCAGGGCCAGCCGACGGCGCGGCGCCGGGGACCGCACGGCGGCGCCGGCAAGCGTGCAGGCGGCGAACTTGCTTCCCACCACGAAGCGGCACAGGGGGCCAAAGGAATAGGCCGCGGTGGCGCCCACAAAATAGAGACCAGGCAACGAGGATTCGAACGCGCGATTCAGCAGCGGGTAGCCGTTGACCGTTCGCACGTGCTGGATCAATTCAGGGGCCAAGAAGCCGTAGCGTGCAATGGAGATCTTGTAGCCGGTGCCCAGGAGGACATGATCGGCCTCACACAGGCTGCCGTCGTTCAAGGTGAGGCGGACCCGGTTCCTGTGTGCACCGGCGGCAACCACGTGGCGTCCGGTCCGGAGCGCCACCCCGGTGGTGCGTGGCCGCAACCAGCTGCTGGCGGCCGGCCGGATGGCGCGTTCCGCCAGCCGATCCTGCCAACGCCGAGGCAAGAGGGTGAACAGGTGCGGATGCTCAATAAGCCAGTTAAGCCCCAGCGGGCCGATTTTGCCGGGCGCCTGAAAGGGGCTGACATGGTCGTAGAGCCATTCGGCGAGGTTGGGGCCCTTCAGCCAGCGCAACCTGGGCTGACGCACCAGAACCTCGACCTCGGCGCCGGCCTCGTCGAGCAAGGCGGCCGATTCGATGGCGCTCTGGCCGGCGCCAACGACCACGACGCGCCGGCCCGAAAATCGACCCAGGTCGCGATTCGCGCGATCGCTGGTGTGCGAGACCAACTCCCGGGATAACAACCCGAACTCACTGGGATAATGGGCGAACGGCCCGATGCCTGAGGCGATCACGACGCGGTGAGCCGACAAGGTTTCGCCGTCTTGCATGGTCAAGCTGAAGCCGCCTTCATCAGGCGTGACACGCGTCACCAGCCGCTCATCCAGGTCTGGCAGGGCCTGACGCTGGAACCACTTGCCATAACTGACGAAATCCTCTAGTGGGATGGGCTTGGTCAGTGTCGTTCCCCGGTCGGCTTCGTAGCGATCGAGTGTCAACGCCCGCCGAGGGGCCGCGATGTCGGAACCGTGCCGCGGCGAGCGCAGCCACATTCCCTTGGGCATGTGGTTTTCCCAGAAATCCATCACCTTGCCGAACACACGCACGTCCACGCCGGCGGCGCGCAGATGACTTGCCACCGCCAGACCGTACGGCCCAGCGCCAATGACCGCGTACTGACAACTGAAATCCTTCGTGTTCACGGTAATCACCTCTTGGAAACGTAAACCGCCTTACCTAGCCTGCACTTTGGCCCTGGAGTAATGGCGGAGATGGTGCGGGCAGGGAAGGGGGGCTGTGATCCTCTGCCGTTGTGGGGATTCCGATCGGGACCTGCCGGTTCACGACAACCACGCCGTCGTACTTGGAGCTGAGCACACCCGCCCGTGGCTCCAGCCACGACGGGTCGAGTTCGGCCTCACTGGCCCAGGCCAGCAACATGGCGGGCAGGTTGGCGCCGGCCAGGTGCGAAAACGGGTAACCGCCCCCCAGACGCGGATTCAGATCGAGCACCTGGCATGCGTTGTCCGTGACGATCAGGTCGCAGTCCAGGCAGCCGACATGGCTCAGGCGCCTTCCGATCACTTCGCCGAGGCGCGCCAGCCGAGGTTCGACAACCGTGCAGGCGCGATCGGTGTTGCCTGCACGCATCACCAGTTTGCGTCTGGCCCAGGTGCACACATGCGTGCCGTTCAGATCATTCACGATGTCCAGGCCGTATTCCTTCCCAGGCACGTATTTTTGAAAGACGAAGCAGCTATCTGGGTCGGCCTGGCTGAGCCGAGCGATGATGGTCCGCTGGAGGTGGACCTTGCCCCACTCATAGGCCAGCACCAGTTCGCGCTCGTTGTCGATGTATTCGACACCGATGGAACTCGTGCCCCAGCGCGGCTTCAGCATCAGGGGAAAGGAGATCGCCCCGTTGGCGAGAGCCTGACGCACATCGCTCAGAGACGAATAGGTGTCAGGCGTCGGAATGTCGCAGGCGCGGAGGAACTGGAACGCGGCCCATTTGTCCTGGCAGAGGGCGATGACCTGCGGGGATGAGACCACAGGAATGGTGCCCACCGCGCGGAATTCTGGCGCGCGTCGGGCCAGGCCTTCGAGCTCAAGGTCGTTCACGGACAGCAACAAGCGGACGCGCTGTTCTCGACAAATCGAGAGCAACTCATCGAGATAGTGCGGGTGGTCCAGCGGTGGGACCGTGAACCAGAGGTCCGATTCTACGAAAGCGGGGGCACTGTCGCTGGCGTCGCAAGCAATCACCTGCCCGCGCGTGCCGAGCACTTCTTTGACAAAGCGTGCCAGATAATTTCGGCGCCCCGCACAGGTCAACATGATCTTCATGTTTTTTCCTCAGGTCGAGCTGCGACGGCATCCCATGCGAGTTCAGGGCCAATGCCAGAAGTCCTTCCGGCCAGTCAGCCTCTGCACCCCGCCTCGACCGTGCTCAGAACCAAACACAACATCACACTCCAGCACCAGCCGCCTACACAGCGACCGGACAGCGGTGTTGCAGCACGGCAACACCGTTCGCGTGCAGCAAGCGGAAGTACTCCTGGCATAAAGCTTCCGCCACGGATTCCGGCCGGTAGTCGCGCAATACTCGGTCACGGCCCGCCAGGCCGTGGCGGCGGCGCAACTCTCCGTCGTGCAGGTAAGCACGCAAGGCACCCGCCAGGGCGGCTGGGCTGCGTGCGGGCACGAGCGTGCCTGTCACGCCGGCCTCCACCGCGTCGACACAGCCGGGAATGCTCGTCGCCAGCACGGGCAGGGCCATGGACGCCGCTTCCAGCGGCACCACGGGAAAGCCTTCCCGGTAGGTCGGCAGTACGACAAGGTCCATGGCCGCATATAGCGGCGGCGTGTCCCATACCGGCCCGGTCAGGTGAATACGCGGATCGTCCGTCAACAGCTGGATAACTTCGGGCGCGAGGGGGTCCTGCTGTTCGAAGGGCCCAACGAACAGCAAGTGTAGCCACGGGAACTCATCGCGCAATAGCTTCCAGGCAGCGGCCAAGTCCGCAAGTCCCTTGTCGTGTACCAGCCTGCCCACAAAGCCGGCGACCACGGCGCCGCTCGGAATGCCGTGGCGCTGGCGAATTTCCGCCCTGGCTGCCAGGGTGAATCGGTGCGGATTGAACGCGCCTGCCGCATCGACGCCATTGATGCTGCCACGCCGCAAGACCTTCACCTTGTCGGCGGGCGTCAACGCCGTGTCCACCGCCACTTGCCGCACGGACTGGCTGACGCACAGGACCTGGTGCGCCAGCCGGCAGGCGGTCTGCTCGCTCTGGCGCAGCAACACGCGTTTCAGGCCACGCGCCGTCATCAACGGCAAACCGTGGATGTGGTACACGCGCACGGGGACACGCGCCAGCCACGCCGCGATCATGCCTAGCAGGCCGCCTTTCGGCGTGTGGGCGTGGACGATATGCGGCCGGAAAAGACGCAGGCAGCGCCGCAGCTGGCTCACAGCAAGCAGGTCGCGAACGGGGGTGACACGACGCGGCATGGTCACTTCATGGGCGATGACCTCTTCCTGGGCCGCGAAGCGTTCCAGGGCTTCCCCCGGAGAGGAAATCACGCGGACGTCGAAGCCGCGGGCCTTCAAATAGTCCGCCTGACCCTGCAAGAAAAGCAGAGATTCCGGCACCGTGGTGATGTGCACAAGCCGGACGCGTTCGTCAACCTGGCGCAGACTCATGTGAGGGATGTTTCCAAGCATGGGACCTCCGCCCGGGTCGCCGGCCGGCAACCCATGATTTCGTGGTAAAGTCTGTCCGTTTCCAGATACATGCGCTCCAGGGTAAATTCCTGGAGGACGCGGCCATGTCCTGCGTCTCCCAGGCGCGTCCTGAGAGCACCGTCGCTGAGCTTGTCCAGGGCACGCGCCAGGTCCTGAGGTTCCCTGGGCCTGATGATGAACCCGGTCACGCCATCGCGGACGATCTCTGGGATCGCGCCGGCCCGGGTGGCAACCACGGCAAGACCGGCAGCCATCGCCTCCGCGAGCACCAGGCCGAAACCCTCGTAAATCGAAGTCAGGGCGAAGACATCGAACGCGCGCATGACTGCCGGCATATTGTGATGGAAACCCGCCCAAACGACGCGCTCGGCGATGCCGAGCGCCTCCGCCTGCCGGCGGAGCGACTTCTCCAGGTCGCCCACGCCGACTATCGCCAGCCAGGGATCCAGGCGCGACTGCTGTCGGAAAAGGGCAAAGCCTTCGAGTAGGGTTTCCGGCGATTTCTGCGGCACGAGGCGACCCGCGGAGCCGACGAGCAGGGCCTGCTCGGGCACGCCCCATTGTCGTCGCAACGCCAGCCCAGCCTCGCGCGCTGCCGCGCGAAACGGCTGGGCATCGATGCCATAGTGGATGGTTCGCACCTTGGGCGCGGGGATGCCGAGCGTGGGGCCCGCAATGTAACGGTGCACGGCCGCGGAGATCGCGATCACGGCTGCCGCCCGCCGTCCCACCCAGTGGCCCAGGAGTCTCTGGCCGGGTCCCTTGTAGAACGGCTCCTCGTTGTGCTTGGAGATCAGGAGGGGCAGCCGCCGCGCGCTGATGCCCAGGAGCGCGAGGCGGCAATACAGTTCCGCCGGCGGCATATGGGCGTGGACGAGATCGAACGCGGCATGGCGGAGCAGCCGGCGGAGGCGCCAGCACGGCGCCGGATCGCCGTAGCGGCGCAGCCTGAGGTCGTACACGCTGACGCCGAGGTCGCGGTAGGCGGAGGTCCAGTAACCGTCCCCTTTCAGGTAGGCCACGGTCACCTGCATGTCGCGGCGGCGCTGGTGCCGCACCAGGTCGAACAGATGGTTTTCGGCGCCGCCGCGGCTGATGGTGGTGCTCACATGCAACACATGGAGATCTTTCATGACATGCTTCCCCCTGTTCCTTGAACGAGCCGGAGCGACGCGTTCCATTCCGGTACTCGGGAGCACGCCCGCACACGTTCGACGCCCAGAGCCAGGCCCAGGCTGATCCACAAGAGCCGCCCAACGAAGGCGGAGGGCGTCAGCCAGGTGGCGGCAAGATTGCCGAACATCTGCGCCAGCAGCCAGAGCATGGCCGCCCAGAAGAACGGGGCGACCCAGGGATCGTGCACGCGGGAAGCGGCATGGTGAAAGAGCCGCGCCGCCGCGTAGACCAGGCCAATGAGGCAAAGCAATCCCGGAATGCCTGCGTCGGCCAAAGACTGCAGGAACTGATTGTTTGCATTGGCCGTGGCGCCGTCGGGGTTGCTGAGATCGAAATAATCGCCCCCGCCGTAGCGATCCACCACGAGCTTGAAGCCCATGTAGCCAACCCCGGAGAGCAGGTTGTCGCCGATCATCGCCGTGGCGATGCGGCCGGTGGCAAGGCGCTGGCTGCCGCTTTCTTCGTGCTGGCCATCAAGACGGTCGCGCAATGTCGTGGTCATGGGCTCGGCGAAAGCGACGGCCGCCACGCTCAAGGCGCCCAGACCCGCCACGAAGCGCAGCTCACGTTGACTGCGCGTTCCCGGAAGGGTCATGTGCTTGCACGCCAGCAGGAAGAGGATCGTGCCCAATACCATGCTGAAAATGGCTCCCAGTCCCGCCGTGAGCACGATACCTCCCGCGCACGCCGCCGCCGCCGCGATGCTCCAGCGGCACAGACAAAAGAGGTAGCCCAGCAACAGGACGGCCCCCACCGAGTCCCCGACCGGGCCAAAGAAACGTGGCTCCTCACGCTCCAGGCCCTGGACTTCACCGATGACGAATCCTGTGCTTGCGCCCGCGAAATTGACGAACTGAATCACTACCAGGCAACCGAGAAAAACGCTTAGCACGGCGATGGCCGCGCGTGCTTGGCGCATGGAGCGAATCGCCTGAGCCATGATGGGCACGAGGGCCGCTTCCTCGACGCCGCGGGCCCAGGAAACGAGGCAGGCGAGCGTGTGTTCTTCGCCGAACTTCACGCCGGCAAGCAGGGTGGCGAGAAAGTTGACCGTGACCCAGGTCCCAAGGACAGCGAAGATCGATTGCTCCCAGGCGGAAGGGCGGCGCGCTTTCGAGATCAGCCACTTGGCCAGCAGCAGCGTGGTAAGCACATCCTCCGGATAGAGGGTGAGCGGCCCGAGGCTGAGCTTGTCTTCTTCGCCCAGGAGAAGGCGCTGAGCGACCATCAAGGTCGGCACCAGCGCCACCGCCAGCCAGCTCGGCAGCAGGGCGGCAAGCGCGGGAACACCATAGAGGGCGAGGTTCAGCATGGCAGTGGTGGAAGTAAGCGAGCCACGGCGTGCCGGCCGGTGAGCCGGTGCGCCAGTTGAAGCGTGTCGGCATCGCGCAGGACCACCCAGCGCACGCCCAGGCAAAACACCAGGGCAAACGCTCCTCCGTGCAAGGGCACACTCG
>Ga0070741_10018558_pt1 | contig 11248 bp, 7 predicted proteins | sample Coa_R1_4_FD_66440 | JGI IMG/M metagenome (GOLD analysis project Ga0070741, IMG submission 66440) | Surface soil microbial communities from Centralia Pennsylvania, which are recovering from an underground coalmine fire - Coalmine... | ecosystem: Environmental > Terrestrial > Soil > Unclassified ...
AACGTGATCGCGACGCACGCGGTCGACATCTCGGCCGACTCCGACTGGACGTGCCGCGTCCTCGTCGGCGGCCTTCGACCGTCGCGCGAGTACTGGTATCGCTTCACCGATCCCAACGGAATGGGCAGCCGTGTGGGCCGCACGATCACGGCGCCACGCGTGAACGATTCACGCACCGTGCGCTTCGCGTTCGTCAGCTGCCAGAACGCCAACCTCGGCGCGCAGAACGCGTATCGCCGGATGATCTTCGACGATGAGCGGGCGGCGGCGGCCGATCGACTCGACTTCGTCCTGCATCTCGGCGACTTCATTTACGAACTGGTCTGGTATCCGGAGGATCGCGCGACCTACTACGACCGTCGCGTTCGCGATCTCGTCCGCTATCCGCACGGCGAGAAGATCGACGATTTCCACATCCCGGTGAACGTCGACGATTACCGCGCCGTCTACCGCAGCTACCTGCACGATCCGGATCTGCAGGACGCGCGTGCGCGATGGCCGTTCGTCTGCATGTGGGACAACCACGAATACAGCTGGCAGGGCTGGCAGGCGATGCAGGTCTTCGACGGAAAGACCCGGCCCGCGCAAACGCGGAAGGTCGCGGCGAATCAGGCGTTCTTCGAATTCCAGCCGGCGCGCATGGCGCGACCGACGGGCACTTCGCTCGACCGGTTCAACGGACCGCACGTCGTCGACACGCCTGTCGATCGTTTCGACGAGCACGGCCTCGGGCAGGAATCGAACAACCTTGCCGCGATCAACAGCCTGAAGGGATATCGATCGCTGCGCTGGGGCCGCAACGTCGAACTGATCATCACGGATCAACGCAGCTATCGCTCCGAAGATCCGACGACAAAAGTGGACGGCGCCGCGTTCTTCTCGAAAGATTTCGCGCAGTTCGCCCCGGAAGACGTGCTCGAGATCCTCGACGGCGGGCGCGACTACAACGGCGGCAAGCCGCCGGCGACCATCCGGTTCGGCGATAAGGAGATCCCGAACGTTCGCAAGGACGATCCGGCGCAGACGATTCTCGGCGCCGAACAAAAGGCGTGGTTCCTCGACCAACTGCGCGCGTCGAACGCGACGTGGAAGATCTGGGGCAGCACGACGGCAACGCTCGATGTGCGCGCCGATCCGCAGAATGTCCCCGAAGACGTCGTCCCGACGCGATGGCCCGGCCGGGGGTTCGGAAATCTCGGCGGCGGCGACATCAGCACGGCGTTTGCCGAGCGCGGCGAGATCTACGACTTCGTCCGCCAGCATGGCATCACCGGGTTCGTCGCCGTCGCAGGCGACCGTCACAGCTTCTGGGCGGGACTCGCGGCGAAATCACTACCGCCGAAACCGTTCGAGCCGGTCGGCATCGCGTTCGTCACGGGATCGATTTCGGCGCCGGGCACCATCGAGGCGTTCGACCATCGATTTCCGAAAAACTCGCCGCTGCGGCCGTTGTTCGCGGGTCAGGCGATCAACATGCTGCTGCGTCATGGCGTGCGCGCGTGTCTGGAGTATGCGAAGCATGGTGACGTTGCTCGCGCGCGCCAGTTCTCGAACCCCGACGTCGCGTCGCACGTGTCGTTTGTCGACATGGGCGGTCATGGCTACGGCGTCGTCAAGGCGACCAGCCAGGAGCTCGAAACCGAGTTCGTGTGCATCCCGCGGCCAATCGATCGCGTCGACGCGCCGGATGGCGGTCCCGTCCTGTATCGCGTGCGCCACCGATCGCCTCTCTGGCGGAAGGGCGAGGTCCCGACGCTGCAGCAGCATGTGATCGAGGGCGATCCGTCGTTCTCGATGTGACGGTGTTTGCGGCTGCACGGTAATTTGGGACGTCGACCTTTCGTCGTTGCGCGGCCCACCGCCTTCGCATAGGCTCGGTCCGCGTCCGCTGCCGGACCTACACAATTATCGTGGCTGCACCCACGCTCGGCTTTCGCGTCGGCGTCCTCGGTGTGGTCATCTTCGCCGCCGTCGCGCTGATTGCCGTCGCGCTCGGCTTCCTCTTCCTGATCGGCCTGAGCGCGATACCGCCTGTCGCGCTCGCCGTCGCGGTCCTGATCGCCATCACGGTCGTCGTCGCGATCACCTTGACGGTCCTGTTCGGCGCGAGCGTCGTGCTGCTCGCGATCCTGTCCGCGCTGATCTTCATCATCGGCGCGCTCGTCGTCGCGCCGCCGATTGGCGTGATCGCGGCGATGCTGTTCCTCGCACTCGTCGGATTGACCCTGCTTGCGTTTGGCAATCCCGTCAACGTTCCGATCGCGGTCCTGCTCGCGCTGGTCGTGCTCGTGCCGGCTGGGGCGTTCTTCGTCGGCCTACTCGGTCCCGGATCGATCCTCGTCGTGCTGGCGGCGCTCGGCTACTTCCTGCTCGGGCTGTTCGTCATCTGGCTGCTGTTCACGATCCATCCGTTGCCGCTGTTCGTGCTCGGCCTTGGCGGTCTGCGCGCCATGCCGACGGTGCCCGTCGCGACGCTGCCGGACTTCATCGAGGGGGTGGTGAAGTTGCTCGGCAAGCAGTCGCAGCGTCAGATTCCCATCGATGCGATGACGAATCAGTTCACGCTCGGCGTCGGCACGCCACACGCGCGAACCGACGACGCGCGGACCTTCATGTTCGGCGGCGCCGGCGAGGACGACGACGCGGCCACGCAGTACGCCATCGACGATCCGGCGCAGTATGCGATGGGGTGGACGACATTCGATCGCGTCGACGCGCGCGCGGCGCCATTGGCGGCAGAGTTCTCGCGATCCCTGACAGATCCGGACGCCGCCACGATCGAGTTCTGGAAGAACATCTCGCGGTACTGGGGGGCGTTCGGCATCGCGCCGATGCGAAAGGTCGTCGAGACGGACGTGCCGTCGCTGAAGGCACAGATCGGGTCCGCGTGGGACGACACGCAAATGGGCCCGCAAATCCAGGGTGGCCGTCTGTTCGTGCTCGACATGACGATCTTCGCGAAGATGGATCCGCCGAACGAGTCGATTCCGCGTTTCGCGCCCGCGACGCTCGCGTGTTTCAGTCTCGACGCGACGCCGGGGATGCCGACGTTCGTTCCGTTCCTCATTCAAGTGTCGGACGGCGTCAACACGCGTGTGTTCACTCGCGTGTTCGCCGGTCAAATCAACTACACCGGATGGCTGTACGCACTGCAGGCGTTGAAGGCGTCCACCACGGTGTGGGGCATCTGGCTCGGCCACGTGTATCGCTATCACATCGTGACGGCGGCGATGCAGATGACCATGTTTCACAAACTGCCGGAACTGCATCCCGTTCGCCGCGTCCTCGGCCTGCAGTCGAAATATCTCATCGGGTTCGACACGGTGCTGCTGTTGCTGTGGACGTTCCCGCCCCCGACGTCGTGCGGGACGTCGATTCAGTTTCTGCAGTTGGTCAACGAGTTCGCGCGCGGGCGTCTGTTCAATGACGACGATCCCGAACGTGCGCTGGACGCGCTCGGGATCCCGAAGAATGTGTTTTCGACGCCCGGACTGCGGTTTGCCGACATCAATCTGCCCGGGTTGGCTGCACGGCTGAAGGCGGCGGCGTCTGCCGTCGACGTGGTCGTTCGCGGCCGGCTCAGCGTCGCGACGATCGCGCTCCTGAACCACTTCGACGGCAGCGACAACGTGCCGCTCCAGACGGCTCTCGTCGCAGATTTGAACGCCATCATTGCCGGCGTCGATCTCACACCTGCAATCACCGGTGCGGGCGTCGTGCCATCGAAGGACACGGCGGCGACGATTGCCGAGATCGCCGCGGCGGGCACGCCGCCGCCGCCCGCGCTGCTGCTTCGCGTCAACCGGATGTTGTTGCAGGACGCGTTCGTGCCGGATCTCTGGATCATGCAGTGGAACGAATATCCGATCGCCCACTACGTCGTCAGTATCTATCGTGCCGCCGAGCGGTACGTCACGGCGGTCGTCGGTGCGTTGTATCCGTCGCCGGCGGCGTTTGCCGCCGATCCTGAGGTCGCTCGTTGGATGGCGGCGTCCGCCATCGAAGGCAACATCCAGGGGCTGCCGGTGCCGCTCACGACGCCGGCACAATTGACGAACGTCCTCACGAGTTTGATCTATCGCATCACGGCGCACGGCATGGCGCGGCTGGCGCCGGTGGGGAATCCAGGGTTGACGTGGATCGGGAACTTCCCACCGTGCCTGCAGGACTCGCGGATTCCCGATCCGGCGAATCCGGCCGGTACGACGCCGCCGCGCGACCTCACGATCGCCGAATTGCTCGCGTTCTTGCCGCGCACCGGAACCATGGGCGAGATGATCGCGTTCATCTTCAGCTTCGGCTTCACCGACAACTTCGAGCCGCTGATTCCCGTCGTCAGCGCGAACACCACCGGGCTGCCGGACCTGGACGTGACGCCGTTTATCGGCATGCCGATCGCCTGCACGACGGCGTTGAACGCGTTTCGCGCCGAGATCACCGCATTCATCAGGTTCTTCCTGGCGGACATGAACCGATTGAATGCGCCCGCAACCATGAACTTCGCCCCCACGGCTTCGGCCATTCACCAGTGGGAAATGAACATCGAGCAGTAACTATGAATCGAATCTTCGGAATTCCGCAGGCCGCCGTAGCCCTGGTCGCGATCGCGACCGCGATCGTCCTGGTCGTCGTCGCCGGGTTGATTCTGATCGGCAGCGCAGCGATTCGGGCCCTGATGACGCCTGGCGTCAAGCTCGAAGGCGTCAGCCTGCTTGCGCTGCTGGTGACGATCATCGTGCTCCTCGTCGCCGTGTTCGTGTTGCTCGTGATCGTGTATCGCTGCGCGTGCCGCTGCCAAGAGCCGCGCACTGGAAAATACGGCGAGGCGCTGCCTGATCCAATCGCCTTGCTCTTGCCTCTGCAGCCGCTTCTGCTAGCGCTCCCAAATCTGCTGCGCGAGGTCGCACTCGCGACATACGAGGCAGGCTATGCGTTGCAATGGGTGAGCGACAACTTGTCATCGGCGAGCGCTGCCGTCACCGCCGTCGCGACCGCCGCGAGCACCGCCGACATCTCGGTGCCAGCTGTGACGGCGACAGGCACCGGGAAATTCACGCTGCCCGTCGAATTCGACATGAAAGACGTCAACCCGTTGGCGTCGGTCCTAGGCGATCTTCAGTCGCTGGCGAACGCGTTGTCCACGGCGAACCTGCGGGTACACCTCGATACTGGAGACGTCGAGCTGCCGGCCATTATCCAGAAGCTGAAGGACGTAGGCCAGGCGCTCGGTCGCATGGCCGATGCGCTGCACGCGACGCCGCGCCCGCCGTCGCAGTTGCTATAAAATCACCGGCGACGCCGGTCGCCCTGACATGAACACGCTGATTGGTGCAGCGCTTGCGCTTGCGATCACGGCGCAAGCGCCGCCGCGCGCCGCGTTCGACGATCTCGTCGCGCACGGCCGCGAGGACACCGCGAGAGATCTCCCGAAAGCTGCAAAAGAGTTCGAGGACGCGCTCGCGCTCGCCGATCAGTTGCGCGACGAGGGGGCGAGAGGGATCGCATACGCCGGGCTCGGCAACGTGCGTTTTCGTCAAGGCAACCTGCCCGCCGCGCTCGAGACCTACAACAAAGGCGTGGCGGCAGCCGAAGCGGCGCGCGATACGCACACGCTCGCGGAGCTGCTGCGCGGCGTCGGCCTTTGCGAGCAGCTGACCGGGCATCCGCTCGATGCGATCGCGCCGCTGGAGCGCGGTCTGTCGCTCGCGCGCGAGGTCGACGATCCGCAATTGATCTCGAGCATCCTCGGCTACACGGGACTGCTGCGCGGCGATCTCGGCGATCTTCGGCAGCGCGACGCGCTGCAACTCGAAGCGCTGACGATTGCCGAGACGAATCACCTGGACGTGGTGGCGCGCAATTTGTACAACAACCTCGGCGCGGCGCACGTCTCGCAGGGCGACTTCGAAGTCGGCCTCGGCTATCTCGAGAAAGCGCTGGCGCTCACGAACAAGCTGCAGTCGACGGATCGCGAGATCGCGATGACGCTCAGCAACATCGGCGTCGCGCAGCTTCGCCTCGGACGCTTCGACCGCGCGCTCGATCAGTACAAGCAGGCGATGGCGCGCTACCGCTCCGCGAAAGACGACTTCGGCATCGCCCTCGTGTTGACGAACATGGGCGAGCTGGATCGCATGCGCGGCGCGAACGCGGCGGCAAAAACCGAGCTGGACGAGGCGATCCGGATGATGGATGCGATCGGTCACGGCGAGGGCCGGACCGAGGCGCGCTTGAATCGCGCGTGGGCGCAGCTCGGACTGAACGATGTCGCCGGCGCGCTCGCGACCGCCGAAGAGGCGGTCAGCATCTCGCGTCAGATCAAGTATCAGGCTGCGCTGACGAAATCGCTCGTGCCGCTCGGCGAGGCGCTGCTGCGATTGGGCCGCCGCGACGACGCGCGTCGCGCCTTCAGCGAATCGGTGAACCTGGTCGAAACATCGCGCCGCAGCCTGCTCGGCGGCGGCAACGAAGGCGAATCCTTTCTCGAGGAATACATCGGTCCGTACCACGCGCTCATCGCGATGGACCTCGAAGACGGTCGGACGATGGACGCGCTGGTCCGGGCGGAGCAGGCGAAAGGACGGCAGCTGTTCGATTCGATCCATCCGGGCAACGTCGGCATCACGCACGCGATGACGGCCGGCGAGCGCCAGGAAGAGCAGCGGCTGACCGGCGACGTGTCACGCCTCGACATGGCGGTGGCGAACGCGCGCGATCCCGAACACGCCGCCGCAGCCCAGTCGCAGCTCGACGAGGCGATTCAGCGTCTCGAGGCGTTTCGTGCCCGCCTCTATGGTTCGCACCCCGAGCTGCGATATCAACGCGCCGATCTGCCGCCTCCGACCGACGCCGACCTCGCGCTGCTGCTGCCCGACGCCGCGACGGCGTTGATTGAATACGTTGTTTCCGATCGCGGTGTGTTCGCGTTCGTCGCGACGAAAGACGCGGGCGGTCAGGTGTCGCTGACGTCGAAGCCTCTGTCGATCACGCGGGCAGAGGTCGAGCGGGAAGCCGAGGCATTCCGCCGCCAGCTCGCGTCGCGCGACCTGACCTATCGTCGTCGCGCCGCGACGCTGTACGCGAAGCTGCTCGGCCCGCTGTCGACGTCGCTGCGCGGCAAAAAGCAAGTCGCGATCATTCCTGACGGGGCGTTGTGGGCGCTGCCGTTTCAGGCGCTCGTCGCGCCATCAGGTCGGCACCTCATCGAAGATCACGCCGTCTTCTACGCGCCGTCGCTGATCGCGCTCGCGTCGACGGTGCGCGCGCGTCACGAGGGACACGGCGCGCCGAGTCTGTTGGCGCTCGTCGCGCCGCTGCCGCAGGCGCGCAGCGAGGCGCGGCTGCTCCGCGCGGTGTACGGCGCGTCGGCGACCGAGATCCTGTCCGACGCACGCGCGCGCGAGGACACGTGGAAGGCCGAAGCGGGCAAGTATCGTGTCTTGCATCTCTCGACGCACGGCGTGTTGAACAGCACGAACCCGATGTACTCGTACCTGTCGGTGGGAACGGCGAAGGGATCCGCGGAGGACGGCCTGCTCGAGGCGCGCGAGATTCTCGATCTCGATCTGCATGCCGATCTCGTCGTGTTGTCGGCGTGCGAAACCGCGCGCGGTCGGTTCACCTACGGCGAGGGCATGGTGGGCATGAGTTGGGCCTTCCTCGTGGCCGGCACGCCCACGACCGTTGTCAGCCAATGGAAAGTGGAGTCGACGAGCACGAGCACGTTGATGGTGGCGTTCCATCGCCAGCTGCTCGCGTCCGGCGGAGAAGCGCTGCACGGCCGCGCGCGCGCGTTGCAGCGCGCGTCGATTGCGATGCTGCGCGCCGGCGAGCATCCGTTCTCGTGGGCCGCCTTTACCGTCGTCGGCGACGGATACTGAGCTGCCGGAATTCCGGCAGTCGCCACGCCAACCGTAGAAAAACGGCCCAAAAACACCAGGTACCCGCGTTGCCTGAGCAGCGCGGCATGACTGCTACCTACGCCATGGCGATATTCGCGTACCTGCTGTCGGCCGGATGGGCGCTGACGCTCTTCTCCTGGTTCGATCGCCTCGATCCGCAGGAACCGGCGCCGCACCCGAAGACAGGCGACAAACCAGTCGCCGCGTAAACGGTTACGTCTGCGCGTATTCGCCGCGACGGCGCACCCAGAACGGTCCGCGTCCGCCTTCGTCGCGTCCTTTCGGGACGAGATCGAGGTAGTGATAGTGGACGTTCAGTTTGTCGTTGCCGCGGTCGTAACAGGAGTACGTGTGGAAGATCGCGCCCGCATCGTCTTTGAAAAAGATAGTGTGGCCTTCGCGTTCCGGCGCGAGCGGATCGCGCAGCGTGAAGTTGTAGAACGCTTGCTTCGCCGCCATCTCTTCGGGCGTGAATGACGCCTGGTAGTCGTAGTTGAAGTCCGATCCTCCAGACGACACCCACGTGAAGGTCCATCCCATGCGCTGCTGATACGCGCGCAGCTTGTCGTACGGCGCCCGCGATACGACCACCATCGACACATCGCGCTGGTTGAGATGCGGGATGACGCCGTTGAAGCCGTCTGCCCGAAGCGAGCAATGCACGCATCCCGCTTTGTCATCGGGATGGAACATGAAGTGATAGACGATCAGCTGGCTGCGGCCGCCGAACAGATCGCCCAGGGATTGGCGACCGTCCGCGCCGTCGAACACGTACTCTTTCGTCACGCGTTCCCACGGCAGCGACCGCTGCAGGCGGCTCATCTCGTCGCACTGCTTCGTGAACGCCTTTTCTTTTTCCAGCAGCGCTCGGCGCGCCGCGAGCCACTCGTCATGCGACACGATCGGATTCATCACGTCACCTCGCCCACGTCTGTAGCGGCCGGCCGGTTTCGAGCAACGACTTGAGGCTCGAGAGCACGCGCGGCCACCCGTTCGCGATGCTCCGCTCCATCTTGGATCCCGGTTCGAGCTCGTCGTGCGTCACCGTCAGCTTGACCATGTCGCCGACGGCCTCGATGTCGAACGTCACGCGCGAATGCCGATCCTTCGCGGCACGGTCCGCGGGTTCGGCCCACGTGACCACCAGGCGATGCGGCGGCTTGGCGTCGATGACCTCGCCGAGAATTCGCACGGTCGGGTTCGGGTCCGCGGTCCGATGTTCCCACGTCGAGCCCGGCTTCCAGTCGGACACGTTGTCGTGACCCCAGTACTGTCGCGTGAATTCGCCATCGAGGAGCGCGCGCCAGACCCGATCGGGTGACGCGGCGATGTAGATCGAATAGACGAACGACGATTTAGGCACTCTTCGATTCCTCGAGACGCCGCTTCAGCTCACGCAGCGCGCGGACGCGCGACCGTTCGAACTTCGAGATCCAGCGATCGTAGATCTCCTGCAACGGCACCGGATTGAGAAAGTGCAGCTTCTCGCGGCCTCGCCACTTCGTCACCACCAGGTGCGCGGCTTCGAGCACACCGAGATGCTGCGTCACCGCTTGCCGCGTCATGTCGACGTGCGCGCAGAGGTCGGTCAGCGTCTGGCCGTCCTCGTCGTTCAGCCGGTCCAGGAGCACCCGGCGACTCGGATCGGCGAGCGCCTTGAAGACGGCATCGGTATCCTGCATGCAGCTGGATAATATGCAAGTAATTGCTTGCATGTCAATCAGCCGCGTGCAGAGAGTACGATTCATGGCGTGTTGCACTTTGTGGCCTCGGCGATCGTCGTCTGCGCGCTCGGGTGGCAGTTCGGCCACAACTGGCGCGCGGTCGCGGCGCATCTGCTGCTGCTCGCCGAGTGGGACATCGCGCTCTTTCTGTCGACCCGCTGGTCGCGGCTTGCGTACCGCATTGGGATCGCGGCGACGTGCGTGCTGCAGTTCTATCTCTACGGCCTGAATCTCGTCAGCAATCAGTCCTGGGGACGCAACATCACCGGCCGGATCGTCGTCGCCTTCGCGCCGACGATCTGGTCCGAGCGGGAACCGTTTCCGGTGGGGAAGCTCGGAGTGGTCGCGTTTCTCGCGGGACCGATCGTGATCGCCGCGATCCTGGTGATGTGGCGTTCCGTACGTAGCGTCCGCCTTCACGCGGACCGGCAGAGTCCAGCTAAAGCCGCACGCTACGTACCGGTCGGTCTGGTGATGTTCGGCGTTTTCTTCTTCACGCTGACGCACGCGATCGCGGACCGCGACAACCTGCTGTGGAAGCAGGAACTGCTCTCGAGTTACTTCCGTCCCGATGGGTATGCGTTCGAGCCGAGCGCACGGCGCGAAGCGGTGGCGGACCGTGACGCGGTGCTGCGCGCTTCGTACCCACACCGCGCCGGCGCTCTTCATAAGAACGTTATCCTGATCATCGTCGACTCGCTGCGCGCCGATCACATGCAGGTGTACGGCTACCGTCGCAACACCACGCCCTTTCTGTCGCAGCTCGTCACGAGCGGACGGATGCTCCGCGTCGCCGACGCTTTTTCGAGTTGCTCGGAATCGTTTTGCGGCATCACGAGCACGCTGGCGAGCCGCGAGTTTCGCGACATCAGCGCGCGCACGTTTCAGTTGCAGGACGTGCTGCAGGACGAAGGCTACCGGATGCACTTCCTGCTGGCGGGCAACCACCACGCGTGGAACGGCCTGCCGCAGTTCTATCACGTGAGCGAATCGGATCTGTTCGATGGATCGAAAACAGTGCGCTACACGATGGACGACGATCGGCTGGTGCTCGAAGGGCTCGAGCGCGTTCCGCCCGCGAGCGACACGCCGGCGTTCTTCTACGTCCACCTGATGTCGCCGCACTACCTCGGCGTGCAGTTCGACACGTCGCACGTCTTCACCGCCGAAACCGATCGCGTCAGCCCTGGACTCGAACCGTACAAGCATCTCGATCAACTCAACAAACCCGATCGCTACGATGACAAAGTGCTGCAGGCTGACGGCGTCATCCGCCAACTCTTCGACGCGCTGACCGCGAAGCACTATCTGGATGACGCGATCGTGGTCATCACCGGCGATCATGGCGAAGGTCTTGGCGAGCGCCACTGGGCGCACGGGTGGCACCTGTACAACGAAGACATCCGCATCCCGCTGCTGATTTATGACGTGCCGTCGCCGAACTATCCCGAGCTCGCCTTCGGTGCGCAAGTCGACATCGCGCCGACGATCGTCGATCGACTCGGGTTGCCGATTCCCTCGTCGTGGGAAGGACAGTCGCTGCTCCGATCCAGCTCGACGCGCATGACGCTGCATCAGACGTACTTCGTTCCCAATCGCTTCGCCGTCGTCTATCGCGACGGT
>Ga0070741_10018560_pt1 | contig 11248 bp, 8 predicted proteins | sample Coa_R1_4_FD_66440 | JGI IMG/M metagenome (GOLD analysis project Ga0070741, IMG submission 66440) | Surface soil microbial communities from Centralia Pennsylvania, which are recovering from an underground coalmine fire - Coalmine... | ecosystem: Environmental > Terrestrial > Soil > Unclassified ...
CCCACGACCTTCATCCGGCGCATCCATCATCGGCAGCGGGGCCCAGCCGGCAGGCAATGCCTCTTCGGAGCAGCCAAGCCGCCGCTGGTAGGTTCGTACGATTGCCCTTCGAAGCTTGGGGACTGCTCAGCACGAACCTACCAGCGGACATTTAGCTTGCTTAGTTTCTCACACGACCGGACGCGGCGCACCGCCATCGTTCGCTACCATATGGAAGCGCCAGAACGAGCGGCGGCGCTGGTCAGGCTCGGCAGACGCGATGGGCGGATGCGAGCGCCCGCCGGCCGTCGGATTGAGGTGTGGCGAGAGGAACAGGGATGGTGCCGCCAGCGCAGAACATGAAGCAGTACCGGCCGGGCGTGCTCAGCCCGGATCTGACCGGCCGCCCGGAGCCGGCGGCAGCCACCAGCGAGCGGCTTGAGGCGCTCCGCCAGCGCTGGAGCCAGTTTGCCTCCGAGTACGCGGCCGCCCGCGCGCGCAACGATCAGGAGGTCATGACCAACCTGCGCGGGCTGATGATCCTGATCGAGCGCGAGATCCTGCGCCTGGGCGGCGAGGTGCCGCGCTTCCCGGCCGAAGGCGAGTATCACCTTGCCGACCTGTGAAGCTGGCCGAGTCCGGTGCGGCCTGATTGGTACCGGGCCGGAGCTCGCTGGCCGCCCGCAGCCACATCTCCTCTACGGAAGCCAAGCTGAAACCTGCAGGCTCTAGACCTGGCTCTGATGCTGGACTCCACCTTGGCGCTGGTCTGGCAGAACCCTAGGCTTCCTGCAGCCGCCCTTCCACGAGGCGTGCGCCTGCCCCCGGTGCATCGGCGCGCGGTGCCGCTATCCCGGCTGCCGCCAGCTCGCTCTCGGTGGCTTCCTCCTCGAGGGAATACGGCCGCACCTGCCAGGTGCCGATCGGATACTGGCGCATGGCGATAGGGATCATGCGGTGCGCCTCCTCCCGGCTCGGAAAGTACGGCTTTCTGGTGCCCGGGTTCCACCACTCTTCCAGCACCGGGTTCCATAAGCCCCAGGCCTGCGGCTGCCCCTCGTCTGCCATGCCCCTGCTGCTCCCGCTTGCGCTCTCCTGCTGCGCTTCTGCGCGTGGCACGTGGCAGTATACCGCCTGCATCGCCCGCGCCGGCTTATCGGGGCGCTCGTGGTGCGGCCTCTCGGATCAGGCTGCTCAGCACGAAGAGCAGGTTGGCCGGGCGCTCGGCCAGGCGGCGCGTCAGGTAGGGGTACCAGGCGTCGCCGAAAGGCACGTAGACCCGCAGCCGGTAGCCCTCACCGACGAGCGCCTCCTGCAGGTCGCGGCGTACACCGTAGAGCATCTGGAACTCGTAGCGATCAGGCCCAATGTCCCACTGCGCTGCGAAGCGCTGGGCGTGTGCGATCAGCCGCGCGTCGTGCGTGGCAATGCCGGGAAAGTGGCCCAGGAGCAGCAGTAGCTCCATCAGGCGCGCGAAGCTGCGATCGACATCCTGCTTGCGCGGATAGGCCACGCTGGGTGGCTCGGCGTAGGCACCCTTGCACAGCCGCACGCGCGCGCCCAGCCGAATGAGCGCGCGCACGTCGCGGCCGCTCCGATAGAGATAGGCCTGGATCGCCGGCCCGACGGCGTCCGGGTAGTGCTTGTAGACGTGGCGGAAGAGGGCAAGAGTGCGCTCGGTATAGGCCGAGCTCTCCATGTCGATGCTCACAAAGCTGCCCCGCTCGTGCGCCCGCGCAACAATGCGCTCCAGCAGGCTTTCGCACAGGCCCTGGTCGATATCGAGCCCGAGCTGGGTCAGCTTGAGCGAGATGTTGGCGTCGAGCCGTTCGGCGGCCAGGCGGTCGAGCAGGGCCAGGTACGCGCCAGCGGCTGCCTCTGCGCCAGACCGGTTGGTGGTGTTCTCGCCCAGGTGGTCGAGCGAGGCGCTGCAGCCTTTGGCATTGAGCATGCGCGCCACCCGCACGCCGTCGTCCAGCGTCTCGCCGGCGACGAAGCGGCGGGCCAGTTGCCGGCCCATTGGGCTCTGGATGAGGTGCTCGCGTATCCCCGGCGCGGCTGCTGCCCGCAGCACCAGCCGGCGCATGGCCAGGCTCCACGACGGCAGAAGAGGCTTTGGCTGCATCATTCCGACCGTGCAGGCTAGCACGCCGGCGGCGGCCAAGCCCAATGCGAGCCGCTCTACGCCAGCTGGAACTCCGGGGAAGCCAGCAGCAGGTACACCACGCCGCGCACCTTTTGATCGACGAATGCCGGCAGGGCCGGACCGCTGGGGATCGCCCGCGGCCGACCGGCGATTGCCACTGCCGGCTGTCCTGCCGCAAGGTAATCCAGCAGGGCAGCGCGCATGGTGGAGCTGATCTGGCCATCCAGCAGCAGATCGGCGAAGTGATCGACGATTGCCTCATGCGTGCTGAGCTGGTAGCGCTGCACGATCGTCTCCAGGGGCGGCGGCATGGTGTGCGAATCGTTGCGCGCCGTCAGTAGGGTATTGCAGAAGTTGATCCGCTCGAGCCACGTGGTGCTATTGATCCAGGCGATCCCACCCGGCCAGCCGGCCACGTTCGGCGGGTTGAAGAGCGCCTGGCCCATGCGCGTCGTGGCGCCCGGCAAGGGAAAGGCGTCGGTGGCGATCTTCAGCGCGCGCACGATGCCCACGGTGAACTCCACCGGGCTCTTGATCTTGGCGCGATAGGCGCGGGGCGAGTAGAACGCCGGCGAGGTGAAGAGCGCCCGCAGCATGGCCTTCACGCTGCCGCCGGTGCGGATGTAGGCGGTGATCAGGGGCTGCAGGTCGGCCTCGCTCGGATTGTCGTAGGCAAAGAATTCCCAGAGCTTGCGCGAGAGGTGCCAGGCAGCGGCCGGCTGCTGCACCAGCAGCTTGACGACGTCGTTGCCGTCGAAGTTACCGGTCTTGCCCAGAACGGTCTTGAGGCCGGTATCGTGATTGCTAGGACGGAAGACGAACCGGCCCTGCTCGATTCCCCAGCCGGTAAAGGCGCGGGCCACCTCGCGCACGTCCTGCTCGGTATAGTTAGGCTTGCCATCCGGGCCGGTAATGCCCAGGCTGAAGAGCTCCATCAGCTCCCGCGCGTAGTTCTCGTTTGGCTTTCCTTTGTTATTCACCTGCGAGTCGAGCCAGATCATCATTGCCGGATCGCGCGAGATGCCCAGCAGGATGTTCTCGAAGGTATCGACGGCATGCTCGCGGAAGAACTTGTGCTGGTCAAGCAGGTAGTGCGGCGGGTTGGGATTCTGGGGCGTTGGGTTCGGCAGTCCAACCTTGGCCGCGGCGCTGGTGAGCAGGCCGTGCCAGAAGAGCACCATCTTCTCCTGGAGCGGCCGTTTGGTATAGATCATGCGCAGCAGCCACGAGCGCTGCAGGTCGGCCAGCTTATTGAGATCGAGCGAGATCATGCGCAGCCGGTCCTCGGCATCGTCGGCGACCTGCTCGAACTCCACCAGCCGCTCGATCGTTTTGGTCAGGCCGAGCGCGACGTATTCGTCCAGCTCCTCACGGCTGGCGCCAAAGCCGGCGCGCCGCAGCAGGTGGGCAATCTGGGTGCGTCGGTTGGTCAGCGGGTGGGGGCGGCTGCGGTCGTACGAACAGGCCGCGGCAGCCACGGCGGCCTGCAGCGCCAGCGTCAGATGCAGCAGCTGAGCACGCCTCATAGTGCTCAGCATACGCCACTCTCCACATTGCTGTCGTGCTGCTCGGTAAAACACGCGTTCAGGTTTGGTTAAGATAGGGCAAAGGAGCCGCCGCTGATGAATTCGTTACTTGACCAGGTAAAGGACCTCCGCTGCGAGGCGCCATTGCCCCGCATGGTGCGGGTGCGCCAGCACTTCGATGCCCCCCGGCTAGACGATATCGAGGGCGCGGTTGCCGAGCAGCTGCGGATGCTGGAGGGGAAGATCAGGCCGGGGATGCGCGTGGGGATCACCGCCGGCAGCCGCGGCATCGCGACTATGGCGCGCATCCTGAAAGCCGCCGGCGAGGTGGTGCGTCGTGCCGGTGGCCGGCCGTTCATCATTCCCGCGATGGGCTCGCACGGCGGCGCCACGGCAGAGGGCCAGGCCGAGCTGCTTGCCGGCTACGGCATCACCGAAGAGACAACGGGCATGCCAATCGTCTCTTCGATGGAGGTGCGCCAGATCGGCACGCTTGGCGATGCGCGCGATCCCGGGCCGGCCGTCTACGCCAGCGTGACCGCGCTCGAGGCCGATGGGCTGATCATCTGTAACCGTGTCAAGCCGCACACCGACTTCCGCGCGCCAATCGAGAGCGGCCTGGCCAAGATCACGGCGATTGGCCTGGGCAAGCATCAAGGTGCCAAGACCATCCATTCGTTCGGCACGCGGGGCCTGGCGCACTGGCTGCCGCTCGTGGCACAGAGGATCGTCCAGGAGACGCATGTGCTCTGCGGCCTGGCGATCCTCGAAAACGCCTACGATCAGACGGCCAGGATCGTCGCCGTCCCGCCCGAGGCGATCGGCGGCGAGGGCGAGGCCAGGCTGCTCGAGGAAGCGCGCGCCCTGATGGCGTCGCTGCCGTTCGACGAGATCGACGTGCTGGTGATCGATGAGATCGGCAAGAACGTCAGCGGCACCGGCATGGACACCAACATCGTCGGCCGCATGATGATTCGCGGCGTGCCGGAGTTCGAGCGGCCGAACGTGCGTATCATCGTCGTGCTGGACCTGACCGAGGAATCGCACGGCAACGGTGCCGGCATCGGCCTGGCCGATGTCCTCACGCGGCGCGTGGTGGAGAAGCTCGATCTACGCGCGACCTACATCAACGGCCTTACCTCGGGCATTGGCGGCGTCCAGCGCATCAAGCTGCCGCTGTTCCTGCCCAGCGACGTCGACGCCATCTGCGCCGGCATCCTCACCTGCGGGCGGGGCGATCCGCAGAACGCCCGCGTGGTGCGCATCAAGAATACCCTGGAGCTGGGGGAGCTGCTGATCTCCGAATCGCTGCTCGAGGAGGCGCGCCGGCACCCGCGGCTGGAGGTGGTTTCGGAACCGGCCAGGCTCGAGTTCGATGCCGAGGGAAACCTGGCCCGCTCAGTTGCGGCGGCGCGGTGATGGCGAGGAGGAGACGAAGGAGAGGGCGAGTGCGCTCGGCAGCGGGTGCCTTTCGTTCCCTGGCTCCGTAGCGAGTGAACGAGTGATGAAGAGGAGACGATGCCGGGTGAGCCCTTGGATCAGGCCCCTGGCTCCGTGGCGGGGAGAAGAGGGTGGCCAAGGCCTGGCCGGCCCACGGATCGGGCCCGTGGCTCCATAGCGGGCAAAGCGGGAGACGATGCCGGGTGAGCCGGCGGATTGTGCCCCTGGCCTGGCGGCGCGTGAAGGAGTGACGGCGTGAGAGTGCTGGTTGTCGTCAGCGGGCAGCAGTGGCTCGGCGGGCTCACCATTCAGACGGCGCTGCTCTGCCGCGAGCTGGAGGCGCTGGGCCACGCTATTGCCGTCGTCTCCATTGGCGCCGACGCGGTGATCGATCTCTTCCGGCACGCGCGCACGCGCTACGGGCCGCGAGGGGCGCGCGACGACTTTCGCGACGGGCGTGGCCAGGCGCGCGACGGCGAGTACGTCTTTCGCTATGAGGTGGTAGCCGACGCGGCGCGCTACCTGCCGCCGGGCGGGCCGGCGCTGCGTGCGGCGCTGGCGCCGATCGCCCGGCTGGGCATGGCGGTCGTGAGCCAGCCGGCGCAGCAGGCCCGCGCGCCGCTGGTGCAGGCGCGCGGTGCGGCCGCCTCGCTGGCCCGCGGCGTCACCGCTGCGCTCGATGCCGGCTTGAGCGGCGGGGCGGCCGAGGCACCCTTCCTGGCTCGCCTGCTGCTCAACACCGATCGCGAGGATCTCGACCGTCTGGAGGCGATCCGGCGCTGGTTCCAGCCGGACGTCGAATATTGCTGCGACCTGGCGCTGGTGCCGATGATGGCCAAGCTCGAAGACCGCGGCATTCCACTCATCGCGGCGGCGCAGGGCTTCGAGCTGGTGCAGCGGCGCGGCGTGGGGCTGCTGGCGGCGCTGCGCGCTGCGCGCCACCGGCTGGATCTGATCCTCTCCGGCTCGCAGGCCAATGTCGACGAGAACCTGGCCCAGCTTCCTGAGATCGGCGACGGCAGTGTGCCGGTGCAGGTCATTCCCTACGGCGTGGCGCTCGATGGCGGCTGGGATGTGGCGCGCAGCGCGGCCATCCGCCGGCTGCGCGACCTGGAGGCCTGCCTTTCGCCCGAGCAGCGCGGCACCGCCGGCCTGTGGGGCGACGTGCCCGCCTACGGCGGGCGCAGCGACGCGCCGGCGCCGTTCGTCATCACCTGCCTCTCGCGCATCGACGTCGAAAAAGGCACCGACCTGGCCCTCCATGCGCTTTCGATCCTGCGCCGCGAAGGCGTGCCGGCGCGCCTGTGGATCGCGGGGAACGCCATGCCCGGCTCGGCGTATCTGGACGTGCTTCGCCAGAAGATCCGCATGATGGATCTGGGCCACTGCACCAGCCTGATCGGCACCATCACCGACCAGCTGGATAAGGTGGCGCTGCTGCGCGCGAGCGATGCGTTTGCCGCCGGCTTCGTGCGCTCCGAGCCGTTTGGCCTCGTCTACACCGAAGCGTTCGCGTCGGCGCTGCCGGTGGTGGCGCCGGCGACGGGCGCCGCGCCCGAGCTGATGGCGTACGTCGGCGACACCTCGACGCTCTACCCGCCGAACGACACCGGCGCACTGGCCGACCGCTTGCGCCAGCTCTACGAATCGCCGGAGCGGCGGACGCGGCTGGCCATGCTGGAGCGCCGCGCCTTTCTCACGCGGTTCAATGCTACCGAGATGGCCCGCGCCGCCGCCGAGGCCTTCGAGGTGGCCATTCGCGCCCGTGCCGGCCGCCCGCATGCCCAGCCGGCCGAGAAGTAGGCCGCCTGGGTCGGTGCCCATGGGCCTCGTGGTGGTTCTCGCACTTCGTCTTGCCAGGACAGCAGGCTTCCACAGAGGAAGACCGTCTACTTACTGATCCCTGCGTTGATCGCTAAACTGGCTCCAGGGCGCGGCGCTCGTTGATGCTTGAGCTGTCTGGGCAGCGACCAGTAAGCAGCGCCGGCATTACGAGGCAGGGCTTGAAGGGTGAGCGGCCAAGCGCAGCGCCTGATACGCGCGGCCCGGGAGCGGGTGGCCCACCAGCGGCTCGATGGAGGCCGCGGCCCGGGCCACCGCTTCCAGCGAGACTCCGGTCTCGATGCCCATGCCATCCAGTAGATAGACCAGATCCTCTGTGGCCAGATTGCCCGCGGCGCCGGGCGCGAACGGGCATCCGCCCAGCCCGCCGGCGCTGGAGTCGAACGTCGATAGGCCAAGCTGGAGCCCCACCAGCACGTTGGCGAGGGCCGTGCCGCGTGTGTCGTGGCAGTGGAGCGCCAGCGCCGCCGTCGGCACAGCGGCCAGCAGGCTTGCTAGCAATGCCTCGACCTCGTGAGGCGTGGCCGCGCCGATCGTGTCGCCGAGTGAGACCTGCCAGACGCCGGCGTCGAGCAGCATACAGGCCAGCCGCACTGCCACGGCCGGGTCGATGCGTCCCTCGTAGGGGCAGTACCACGCGGTGGAGAGATAGCCGCGCACCGGCACGCGCTCGCGCCGCGCAAGGGTGATCACCTCGTTCACGCGCGCGAGTGATTCGGCAATTGAGCAGCGGGTGTTGCGCTGCGAGAAGGTCTCCGAGGCGGCGATGAAGATGGCCACCTCGTCCGCGCCGGCCGCCCGGGCGCGCTCATATCCTTTCGCGTTTGGCACCAGCGCCAGGTAGCGCGTGCCCGGCCGGCGCCGCAGGCGGCTGAGCACCTCGGCCGCGTCAGCCATCGGCGGCACTGCCTGGGGATGCACGAAGGCCGTGGCCTCGATGAGTGGTAGTCCGGCCTCGGCCAGGTGCTCGATGAGCTTCACCTTGGCGCCGGTGGGGATTACCGCCGGCTCGTTCTGCAGCCCGTCGCGCGGCCCCACCTCGACAATGGTCACGCGGCCGGGCGCACGCTCGAACAGGCCCATCAGTCTTTCCCCGAGCCAGCTGCCGGTAGCCAGCTGCCAGTTCTCTGCCTACCGACTACTAACCACTGCCTACTGACCACTGGCAACAGCCCGGCTCGTCTTTAGTCTACGCCTGATGTGGGCGGCGCGCACTCGACCACCGGCTGGCCACGGTGAACGAAGGCACCCTGAGTGGCGAGGAGGCGCACCACGCGGCCGGCCCGTGCAGCACGCAGGATGTGCTGCATCTTCATTGCCTCGATAGCGGCCACCGGCGCTGCCTCGTCGAGCACCGTGCCCGGGGCGACGAGCAGCTGCGCCAGCCGGCCGGCTAGCGGTGCCTCGATAAACCAGTGGTCGCGTGCGCTCGGCCGGGCTATGCTCACTGCCGCCTCGCCGCTGGCTTCGGCTTCCAGTGCCGGATCGAACGGCGGCGCCACCGGCACATCGAGCCAGAGCTCCCAGCGCTCACCCAGCCACGCCAGCTCCACGCCGGGCCGCCCCTGGGCTCCTCGCAGGGGCAGCACGGCCGCCTCTGCTGCCTCGGCGCCGGGCACGGCCGCCAGGCGCTGCCCCTCCCACAGCAGGATGGCCGGCCGGCGCTCGCCGCCGGCGCGCCACCCGGCGAGCGCGCGCCAGGGCGGTGGCCCGCCGGCAATCGCGGCCGCCGCCGCGGCCAGCGCCTCCGGCGGCGGTGGCGGAGAGCGCACGAGCTTGGGATGGCGCTCGATGAAGCCGGTGTCGGCCGGGCCGCGCCGTAGCTCGGGCGCGAGGCAGAGCCGGCACAGGAAGCCGGCGTTGTGCGCCACGCCGAGCACCACCGTCTGCTGCAGCGCGCCGGCCAGGCGTGCCAGCGCCGCGGCGCGCGTCTCGCCCCAGCAGATCACCTTGCCCAGGAGTGGATCGTATTCGGCCGGCACTGGCTGGCCGGGCCCGGTGACGCCGGCATCGACGCGAATGCCCGCGCCCACCGGCCAGCGCACCTGCCTGATGATTCCGGGCGAAGGGATGAAGCCACGTGTCGGGTCCTCGGCGTAGATGCGCGCCTGCACCGCGTGCCCCACCGGTGCAACCTGCTCCGGCCCGAGTGTGAGCCGCTCTCCGGCCGCCAGCCGCAGCTGCCATTCGACCAGATCCAGGCCGGTCACCTCCTCGGTGACGGTGTGCTCCACCTGGAGCCGCGCATTCACCTCCAGGAAGTAGTACTCGCTGTCCCGGACCAGAAACTCGACCGTGCCGGCGCCGCCGTAGCCGGCGGCCTGGGCCAGCCGCTCGGCCGCGCGATGCAGGGCCGCCCGCAGCCCATCGTCGAGCGCGGGCGCCGGTGCCTCCTCGAGCACCTTCTGGTGCCGGCGCTGGAGCGAGCAGTCACGGTCGCCCACGGCGAGCGCCTTGCCGTGGCGATCGGCGAGGAGCTGCACCTCCACATGCCGCGCCGGCTCGATCACGCGCTCGAGCAGCAGGCGCGAGTCGCCGAAGGCGCGCCCGGCTTCGAGCCGGGCGGCGGCGAGCGCGCCCGGCAGGTCGTGCGGGCGCTCCACGCGGCGCAGGCCGCGCCCGCCGCCGCCGGCCGCCGCCTTGACCATCAACGGAAAGCCGAGCCGCTGCGCCTGGTGGACGAAGGTCTCCTCGCGCTGGTCGTCGCCATCGTAGCCCGGCACGACGGGCACACCGCACGCGCGGGCCAGGCAGCGGGCCGCGATCTTCTCGCCCAGGGCACGCATGGCCGCTGCGCTCGGCCCAATGAAGGCGATGCCGGCGGCAGCACACGCTTCGGCCAGCTCTGGCCGTTCGGAGAGGAAGCCGTAGCCGGGATGTAGCGCCTCAGCGCCGGTGGCGCGTGCCGCCTCGATCAGGCGCTCGGTCGAAAGATAGCTCTCGGCCGGGCCGAGGCATACTGCCTCCTCGGCCGCAGCTACGTGCGGCGCGTGGCGATCAGCATCGGAGTAGACCGCCACGCTCTGGAGCCCCAGCCGGCGGCAGGTGCGCATGACGCGCAGGGCAATCTCGCCGCGGTTGGCAACTAGCACCTTCGAGAACATTACCGCCGCCTCGGTCCCTGAGCCAGCATCGGCAGTACCTGCCGCCGCCAGCAGCCAGGAGCTTGGAGAAGCTTACAGCCGAAAGACGCCGAAGCGCGTGGGTGGGAACGGCCCGTGGCAGCAGGCGGCCAGCGCCAGGGCCAGCGCGGCGCGCGTCTCCACCGGGTCCAAGATGCCATCGTCCCAGAGCCGCGCCGTGCTGTAATAGGGGCTGCCCTCGGCGTCGTAGCGGGCGAGCGTCTCTTGACGTAAGGCTTCGAGCTCAGCCTCGAGCTCAGGCCCGCCGCTCGCTCCAGCGGCATCGCGCCGAATCTGGGCCAGCACGCCAGCGGCCTGCTCGCCGCCCATCACCGAGATGCGCGCGGCTGGCCACATCCAGAGAAAGCGCGGATTGTACGCGCGGCCGCACATGCCGTAGTTGCCCGCGCCGAACGAGCCGCCGAAGATCAGCGTCAGCTTGGGCACCTCGGCGCAGGCCACCGCCGTCACCAGCTTGGCGCCATCCTTGGCGATGCCGCCGCGCTCGTACTCGCTGCCGACCATGAAGCCGGTGACGTTCTGCAGGAAGAGCAGCGGCACCCCCCGCTGGCAGCAGAGCTCGACGAAGTGCGCGCCCTTGAGCGCGCTCTCCGAGAAGAGCACGCCGTTATTGGCCAGGATCCCCACCGGATAGCCCATCAGGCGCGCGAAGCCGCAGACGAGCGTCTGGCCGTAGAGCGGCTTGAACTCGTGCAGCCGGCTGCCGTCGACCAGGCGGGCGATGATCTCGCGCGCGTCGCACGGCTGCGCCAGATCGATCGGTGCCAGGCTGTACAGCTCCTCGGCTGGATAGAGCGGCTCCTCCGGTGGAAGGACCTCGAACGGTGGCGGTGCCGGCAGTGGCAGGTGTGCCACGATCTCGCGCGCGATACCGAGCGCCGCCTCATCGTCGGCGGCCGCGTGGTCGACCACTCCGGAGTGGCGGGCGTGGACGTCGGCGCCGCCCAGCGCATCGGGTGTCACCTCCTCGCCGGTGGCCGCCTTGACCAGCGGCGGCCCGCCGAGATAGATGCTGCCGGTGCCGCGCACGATGATCGCCTCATCGCACATCGCCGGCATGTACGCACCGCCGGCGGTGCACGGACCCATCACCACCGCGATCTGTGGAATGCCCTCGGCCGACAGGCGTGCCTGGTTGTAGAAGATGCGCCCGAAGTGGTCGCGGTCGGGAA
>Ga0070741_10018561_pt1 | contig 11247 bp, 13 predicted proteins | sample Coa_R1_4_FD_66440 | JGI IMG/M metagenome (GOLD analysis project Ga0070741, IMG submission 66440) | Surface soil microbial communities from Centralia Pennsylvania, which are recovering from an underground coalmine fire - Coalmine... | ecosystem: Environmental > Terrestrial > Soil > Unclassified ...
TGGGCTGAACCAGCAGGTACGTGTCACCTGCATTCAGGCCGGTCGAGCTCCCGCCATCGATGAACACCAGATCGCCTTCCGATCCATGCAGCGTTTGAGTGACCGCGCCCTTCTGATAGCGCACCTCGACGTCTTCCCACGCCAGGATTTTGTTCGGCATCGGCTCGCTCGGATTGCCGATGTAGCCGTAGCAATAGATCTCGCCGTCAGTTCCGAGCGGGACCGGCGACGTGGTGCCGCCAACGGCATCGGCGGCGGTGATCAGCGGATGTACGGGCGTGACGGTTGTCATCCCCGAAGGCGCCTGCGTCACCGGAGCGGGGGTCGTGCCACCGGCGACGGCCGGAGTCGTCTCAGTGGTTGCGCCCTGCTGTGCCTGCTGCGCGACTTCTCCTTCGACCAGAAGCACGTCGCCCGGATAGATCCAGTGCGCATCGGTGATCCAGGTGTTCGCTTCCCACAACTGCGGCCAGAGATAGGCATTGTTGTAGAACTGCTGGCCGAGGGCCCACAGAGTGTCGCCCTGTTTGATGGTGTAAGTCTTCGCGCCGGCGGGATAGGTGGATGGATCAGGAGGGTTGTAGGCCGTCCAGTGATCACCGGCTTTGTGCAGCTCGCGTGGCGGATGCGTGCTTCCCTTGGCCGCCGCTTTCGCTGCCGGCTTCTCGGATTTCTCCGCCGGTTTTGTGGCCGTGGGTTCGGCCGCTGGTTTCACCTTCGCCGGCGCGGGGGCCGGTACTTTCGAAGTCTCGGTCGAGGTCTTCGCGGTGGTCGTTTTTGAAGCCGGCTGGGTAGCCGTTTTCGCCGCCTGAGGGTCGCCGGCCCACGCGGGAATCGTCACCGCCAACAGGAGAATGGGAGCCACCCGACGCACACTGACCATCTTTCCCCTCCCTGAAATTGTCGAGCACTGCTACGTTAGCGCATGAGGCGACCAGGGTCAAGTTCCGATGGTGGATGGATTTAGCGAACGCCGGCGGTGGACTGAGGGGCGGCCGGGGGGCGCTGCTGATCGCTGTACCGCTCGATCTGCTGCTTGCGCTTCTCATAGCGGTTCAGCACGTTTTTCACGTACGAGCGCGTCTCGCGGAAGGGGGGGATGCCACCGTAGCGCATGACGTTCCCCTCGCCGGCGTTATACGCGGCGATGGCATTCTTCAGATTGCCGTCGAACCGCTGCTGCAGATATTTGAGGTAGCGCACGCCGGCATCGACGTTCTGTTCCGGATCGTAGAGATTGCGCGCGCCGAGCCATCGCCCGGTCCGCGGCATGAGCTGCATCAGTCCTTTCGCTCCCACCGGCGAGACGGCGCCCTCGCGGAACTTCGATTCCGTTTCCATCACCGCGGCCACCAGCGCCGGATCGACGTCATATTTCTCTGCCTTCTCGTGAATGATGTCGCCGAAGGGAACAGCATTGGCAAAGAAATCGCGGCGGATGGCGTTGTTGATCCGCGTCATCTCCTCATGAAAGACATCGCGCTGCTGCGGCGGTGCGGAGGCGACCGGTGATGATGCCGGGAGCCACCGCTCATCGAAGAGCGCGATGCGCTGTGAGACGACTCGTTGCGGGAGGATTCGCGAAAGCTTGAAGAGCGAATTGCCGGCGAATCCATCGCTCAGGTTCGCCACGACCTCCGCGCGGTGCCCGTCATCCTTGAGGACCCGCACGGCGTCGAGGTCCTTCTGCACCAGGAAATGCACGTCCTGCAGCGCCTCGTTCGCACCGCCGATCGACAGCGCCGTTCCGAGGGCGACGGTGGCCAGCGCGCGGCCGCCCATCAGCCTGAGGAGACGATGCCTCTCGCCCTTCCGGCGCAGCTTCGCGACTCGCGAACAGAGAGGATCGAGGAGCGGTTTTTTCGGAGCCAATCTAAAAGTTATTCCTCTAAAAATAAGTCCGCGCCAGCGCGGCGTGGGACTGAGAACGCCATGACCTTCGAAGTTATGCCGAGTTTGGCAAGCTGAGGCTTGTGATTCAGGCGGAACCTGCTTGCAGGTGTGTGGGTTACTCGCTGAAAACTTCGGCTGAAAACTTTTCGAGGCGCGCCTCTCGAGACCGCCATGAACCCGGCGGGAGGCCCGCCTTGATGCATGTCTGGTCCAGGAATGTCAACCGATCCCATCCGTACTCAGTCGCCACCTGAGGCAGAAGGAGCCCGGCGAAGGGGCCGCGGCTGATGATCAGCCCATCGCGCCCGACGACGATCTCCTCGACATCGCGCACCCTCTCGATCGGTCCCATCACCGAGATCTCCAGCAGGAGCTGGGGCAGTTCGTGTTTCTCGACGGGGAAAAAGCGCGGATCGCGGAACGCCGCCGAAATCGCGCTGGAGGTCACTGCCCTGAACAACGGCTCGACCGCGCGAATCGATCCGATGCAGCCGCGCAACTCCCCTGCGCGGGTGCGCAGAGTGACAAACGCTCCGGCAGGCCGGCGCAGATCGTCGTCGAAGTCGTCGGCGTTCCACTGCGGAGCGCGTTGGTCGAGGACGATCTCAATCGACGTTCGCGCGAGCTGCAGGAGTCTCTTTCGCTGTTCTTCTCTGAGCACGGTAGATCAGCATCAGGTTGCGAACGTACACAACCAGGCCGGCCCCCTGTCCGATGATGAACACGGCGTCGTGTCTGTGGATTGCGTAAGCGGTGGTGATCAATCCTCCCAGGATGGAGAGGTACCAGAAAACGAGCGGAATGTGGCTCTCCTTCCGCCGTTCGGAGGCGATCCACTGCACGATGAACCGCGCGCCGAAGATGAACTGGCCGAGCAGACCGAAGGCGAGCCAGAGCCGGTCGAGGGTCACGCCTCCTCCCGCACGTTGTAGCGCAGCATTCGTTTGCCCATCCAGCGGACGGCGAAGCAGTCGATCAGGCCGCGCGCCGCGCGGTTCATAGCGCCGTACTTCGACACGCCGTACTTGCGCGGGCGGTGGTTGACCGGCATTTCCACGACGCGATAGCCCTGCATGCGCACCAGGGTCGGCAGAAAGCGGTGCATCCCGTTGTAGAGCGCGATGCGCTCGATCGCCTTGCGCCGCACGAGCTTGAGCGAGCATCCGGTGTCGGTGATGCGATCCCCGGTGATCCAGTTGCGCACTCCGTTGCCGATGCGCGACTGGACCCTGCGCGCCCAGGTGTCCTGACGGTTCACCCGCACGCCGATGACCATGTCCGCGCCGCTCTCCTCGAGCCTGCGCATCATCGGCGGGATGTCCGCCGGATCGTTCTGCAGATCGGCATCGAGCGAGACGACGTACGTCCCGCGCGCGGCGCGCCATGCCGCGTCGAGCGCCGCCGACTGCCCGCTGTTCTTCTCGAACGCCAGCACGCGCAGGTTCGGATGCTTCGCGCGGCTCTGGCGCAGGATCTCCAGGCTCCGGTCGCGCGAGCCGTCGTCGACGGCGATCATCTCGTACGACCACGGCTGGCCGCGCAGCGCGGCGGCGATCTCCTCGAGCAGGATGGGGATGTTCTCCTCCTCGTTGAAGACGGGGAAGACGACCGACAGATCGGGATTCATCGCGGCACTTTAACCGAGAACAGACGCTCGAAATTTGCCGTCGTCGTCTCGGCCACCTCGTCCGGCGTCATCCCCCACAGCGATGCCAGCAGGCGCGCCACTTCGATCACATACGCCGGCTCGTTGTCACGCCCGCGGTGGGGAACCGGCGCGAGGTACGGCGTGTCGGTCTCGATCAGCACGCGATCGTGCGGCAGCCGCCTCGCGCAGTCGCGCAACGCCTCGGCGCTGCGGAAGGTCACGATGCCGGACAGGGAAATGAAGAAGCCGCGATCGAGCAGCTTCGCCGCGACCTCGTACGACTCGGTGAACGAGTGCAGAACCACCTTCCCGTCCTGCAGCATCTGCAGCATGTCGTCGGTCGACTCGCGATTGTGCACGATCACCGGGCGGCCGAGCCGCTTGGCCAGATCGATGTGCCGCGCGAAGACCGCCATCTGCGTCTCGCGCGGCGAATGCATGTAGTGATAGTCGAGCCCCACCTCGCCGATGGCCGCCACGCGCGGCTCCCGAGCCAGACGCTCGATCTCCGCGAACGCGGCGTCATCGCAGTGCTTCGCGTCATGAGGATGAAATCCGACCGCCGCCCAGACGCCGTCGTTCTCGTTTGCGATTGTCAACGCCCGCGGCGCGTCCTGCAGATTGGTGCCCGGCACCACGAACCCCTGGACGCCGCGCTCTCGCGCACGGGCAAGCAACGCCCTCGGGTCGGCCATCGTCAGATGGCAGTGAGAGTCGGTGAGAACCATTTTGCACGGGTCGCCCTCATCGAGTCCGGGCGACTCTCCCCTCCAGAAGCGCGAGCACTGTATTGCAGTAGATGTCCACCGCGGCGATCAGATCGCGCTTGGCGATCCGCTCCGCGGCGCCGTGGGCGTCGAGGATGGATCCCGGTCCGAACAACAGCGGCCTGCCGAGATTGCCGAGGTGCGGCACGTCGGTGTTGAAGGCGACGATCCACGATGGCGCGCCGTCGGGAACGAGCATGAACTGCGGCGGATTGCCGCGCGCGAGCGTGATCCGTCCGCCGAAACGGCGCACCAGCGTGTCCAATTTCGCCTGCACCGCCTCGGGATCACCGGCCGTGCGGAACATCAGCTCGCACTCCGCCGACGGCGGCACGATGTTCGGTTTTTCGCCACCGCGCACGACGCCAACGTTCACGGTCGTGCCGCCGAGCAACGCGTCCGATCCCCAGTCGGCCGACTCGATCTCGCGGATCGCGGCCATCATTTTCCGGATCGCCGAATCGCCGCGCTCCGGATACGCGGAGTGCGCGGCGACCCCTTCGAATCGCAGAAACGCGGTGAGCGCGCCCTTCGAGGCGCGGGCGAATTTCGATTCCGTCGGCTCGCCGACGATCACGAACTCCGATCGAATTCCGGCCAGCTCCCGGTTGGCGCTCTTCGCACCGATGGAATCGGTTTCCTCGCCGACGACGAAGAGAAACGCGAAGTCGCGGACGCCGCGCTGGCAGAGCCGCTCCCCCGCCGCGAGCATCGCGGCGATCACGCCCTTCGTGTCGCACGCGCCGCGGCCGTAGAGATTGTCATCGTCCTCGCGCGACGCGATCCACGGCGGCACGGTGTCCATGTGAGAGTTCAGGATCACCCGCGCCCTGCCGCCGGCCTCGGCGAACAGATTGAATCGTCCGCCGGCCGCGTGGCGGCGCACCCCGAAGCGCATCCGCGACAGGGTGGTGTGGAGGAATTCACCGACCGCCTCCTCTTCGCCGCTCGGCGAGGGAATGTCGATCAACGCGCGCGCCAACGCGATGGGATCGATCACGGCCGCGGCCACCGCCGCGCCGGACGCTCCATGGGACCGCTCATGCCGCCGAATGCCGCGCGGATGCGCTCGAAATCGGGATCGCCCGGCCAGCGTCGCGCGATCTCGCGCCCGAGCCGCTCGGCCTGCAGGCGATTGTGCATGGCGATGGCGATGCCGAGATGCGACAGCGCGCGCTCACGCTCCTCGAGATCGCCGTATCGATCGAGCGCCATCTGGTACTCTTCGATGGCCTTCGGAAAATTGTGATTCAGCAGCGCGCGGTGGCCGCGCTGGACGTAGTCGTGCGCGGTCGGTGTTCGTGATGGTTGCTGGGTTGCTGGGTTGCTCGGTTGCTGCCGGGGTGGCTGGGTTGCTGGGTTGCTCGGTTGCTGGGGTGGCGCGGGCACCGGGGCGGCGCTGGAGACCTCGATCCGCGTCTGTGCCGGTTTGGGAGCGGCAGCGGGCGGTGGCGGAACCGCTCTCGTGGAACCATCGTGGTACCAGATCGCAACCGCGACGGTTCCAATCAGGAGGATCGCCACGGCCGCGGCGATCCAACCCCGGCGTGATTTCTTCGCCACCGGTTCCCTCACCGTCTGGAGCAGCGACCCGGTCAGCACGGTCGGCGCCTCGAGTGCGCGCGCCAGCGCGGCGGCGTTCGCGAAGCGTTCGTCGCGGTTCTTGCGCATGCAGCGCCGGATCACCGCGTTCAGTCCCGCCGAAACTTTCGGATTGATGCGCACCGGTTCCTGCGGCTCGTCGCGGATGATCTGGGTCATCGTGTCGGTGACCGTCTCGCCCCGGAACGGCAGTTGTCCCGTGGCCGCCTCGTACAGCACGACGCCGAGGGAGAAGATGTCGGTGCGCGGATCGAGAGGTTTACCGAGCGCCTGCTCGGGCGACATGTAGTGGATCGTGCCGACGATCATCCCCTGCTGGGTCATGAACGTCGCCGTCGGCGCATCGGAGGACGATCCGGCAACGCCGATCTGCTTGGCGATGCCGAAGTCGAGCACCTTCACTTTGGGACCGGCGACGATGATGTTGTCTGGCTTGATGTCGCGGTGAATGATCCCCTTCGCGTGTGCCTCCGCCAGCGCGTCGGCCACGTTCCGCCCGATGCGGCAGAGCTCGGCCTCGGGGATCCGCCCGCGCTTGATCAGGCTCGACAGTGGCTCCCCTTCGACGTACTCCATCACCACGAAGAGCCGTCCCGCCGCCTCTTCGATCGAATGGATGGTGGCGATGTTCGGATGATTAAGCTGCGCGGCGGTGCGCGCCTCGCGCCGCAGCCGCGCGATCGACTCCGGATCGCTGGCCACCTCGGGCGCCACGATCTTGATGGCCACGATGCGTCCGAGCCGCGTGTCCTCCGCCTTCCACACCTCCCCCATCCCGCCCGCCCCGATGCGTTCGATCAGCTTGTAAGCGCCGAGTGGCTCCATAGGACACATTCTAGGACAGTCAGTCCTCGACTGAGGTCAACTCACAGAAGCGAAATAGGTTAGCGCTCCAAATCGGTTGCACGTCTGGCGCGCGTCGCGGTCGCCGCGGGCTGCCGGTCTGCGCCTCGAGGAGAACGGGATCGAGCAGAACAACCGCCACGTGCGTGCCGATCGCGGCCCGGCGCGATTCGTCTTCATCGCCGACCGCTCCCTCATCGCGCAGGCATTCGACGCGAATCCGTTTTCGGTGGAGCCCCGCCACCCGGCGGCGCCCGAAATGAGCTTCCCCACGACTATATCAACCATTACTATAGTTGAACGGAAGTTTCCGAACCACGACACGCTCGCCCTCCTTCGGCGCGGAATCGAGGAGCGCCGACGCGCTGATGATCAAGGTGGCGCCGTCACGGCGACCAATCGCCGCGTTCTCCTCGCTCACCACAGCGCGATCGAGATGTGGGACCGCACCGCCTCCCGCGTAACCTGGCGCGGCGACGGGCTGCCAACGCCGGCCGCGGTCGCAACCTCCCATGATCGTGCCGCCCTGATCGATCCCGCTGCAGAACGCGGTGCGCATCGTCGACCTGGCGATGGGGGACGGCACGACGCTGCAGACCGGCGAGACGCCGATCGACGGTCTCTTCGCCGGAGAGGATCTGTTCCTCGTTGCCGCCGATCCGGTCCTCCTCCGCCAGTCGAAACGGCCGCCTCTACGTCTACTCCCGGACCGCGGCGGCACACTCTACCGCTTCACGAAATCGAAGAGCTCGGTGATCGCTAAAGGCATCGCTCCGCATGCATTTAGCGCCACGCCGGAGAGCGTCTACGTCTGGGACGACGCGGTACGCCGGTTGCACCGCATGGACGTGGATGAGTGACCGCAAAGCATGTGTCCGCTGCTCGCGGCAGATCGACGCCTGCGCGCGCATCTGCCCGTTCTGCAACTGGGAGCAGTCGGAGCTCCCGCCACCACCCAAACCGCGGCCGGCCGTGAAGGCTGTCGCCCACGAGCCGCCGTGGCACCGGCCGTGGGAGAACCGTGCTCTCACCGCCGCCGCCCTCGGCGCGCTGCTGGTGATCGCCTTCGTTGTCGGATCGCTCATGCATGGGTTCGCGCCGGCGATGAAGACACCGCGGTCGCCGGCCGCGCCCACACCCGTCGAAGTCAATCCGTCTCCGCCGAAGAACATCACGCTGGTGCCGGTAACGGGATCGGAGGCAACCGCGCCGGTGATCGAAGCGCCAATCACCAGCGTGCCGGCATCGAGCACGGCTCAGGAGGCGAACGACACCACCGCCCTTCCATCGGAGCAGTACGCCGCCGCCGCCGCGCGCGTGCGTGCGCAACGACAGGCACAGCAGCAACAGCCGAAGGTCACCGATCCGCGCGCGCTGACCGGCGCGCCGTACCAGGAAGCGCCGGCGCCATCGGCACCCGCGCCGCCTCCGAGCGCACAGCCCGTTCGCACGACCGCATTCCCCGAATACAAGCCGTTGCCGAGGATGACGTTCGATCGCCAGATGACCGCGCGGCTGACGGTCACCGTCGATCCCGACGGCCGCGTCACCGACATCGAGGTCAATCAGCCGGTCCCGCAGATGCCGAAGATCATCGCCGCGGTGCAGAACTGGCGATTCCGGCCGGCGACGGAGAACGGAATGCCGGTCACCGCGCGCGTCGCTGTCGATATAATTTTTCATGGAAATGGATAAGGCGGTTTGCGCCGCCTGCGGTCACGACATCGATGCCGCGGCGCGCGTCTGTCCCTACTGCGGTGCCGATCCGCGCAGCGGCATCAAGGTCGTCGACACGAAAGCGATCCTGCAGGAGGAGTTTCATCCGCGCAAGGTCTCGGCTGCGGAAGGAGTGCTGGAATACGCGCGGCAACGACAGGGACTGGTGATCGCCGGCGCCGCGCTGCTCGCGCTTCTGATCCTGGGCGGCGTGCATCAGATCATCGTGCGACGTAACGAGACCGCGGTGAGCAACGCGGCGGCGGTGCCGCTGACCGACGTCACCGACCTGAATAACCAGGCGCAGGAGACGCAGACCCTCCCGATGCCCGAGCTGCACTATCAGTACGACGGCGATCCGCGGACGATGCGTACCCTGATCGTGGAGCCGGGAGCGGTGGCGCCGCGGCAGCAGCCGCGGCCGGTGCAATGACCATCGCCATTGCGGTCATCCTGATCGGCGGAGTCGCCTGGCTGCTGCTCTACATGCTGGCGCAGAAGCCGGTGACGAGCGTGCAGCAGCTCATCCAGCAGGGGAAATACGCCGAGGCGGTGGATGCGGCGGGGACGGACTGGATCCACCGCGCGGAAGCGCTCAAGCTGTTGGGCCGCTTCGAGGACGCCATCGACGCCTATCGCCGGTCGGACGACCCCGCCGCGCGCGAGGGCATCGCCCTCTCGCTGGCGCGCCTTGGGCGCGATCTCCACGAGGCTCAGCATCTGATGGAGGAGCAGATCGCCCTCTATCCGCAGATCCAGGAGTTCCAGGCGCTCGCTCTTGCCTGGATTCTGCTGCGGCGCGGCAAACGCGATGACGCGCTGCGCATCTTTCGCGACAACCTCGAACTGCTCGAGACGCGATTTCGCGACGACTACACCGATCGCGATCCGCTGCTCGCCGAGACGCTCGTCATGTATGCCGAGCTGTCGGAGGCTGCCGGCGATCGCGAACGCGCCACCGCGCTGCGCGCGAGGGCGGCGGCGTGGGCCCCGGGAAGTATCTGGAGTGCCGATCACAATGCCAGGCGGTGAAACTCTCCCCGAATCCTTTGGATGGCGATCGGCGCGGCGCAGGGGTGCACGCGGTTGGTTAGCAGGACCATGATCCTGTCCCGATCGGGATCGACCCACAACGACGTGCCGGTGAATCCGGTGTGGCCGTACGCACGCGGGGAGAGCATCCTCGTCGCCTCGCTGCCGGTCGGGAGCTGCCAGCCGTAGCCGCGAGCGTCGTCGAGCCCGGGCGTGTGATTTTGCGTCGCTTCATCGACCAGCGCGCGCGGCAGGACCTCCGCGTTGATCCATCCCTGCGCCAGGCGAAAGACCGCGCGCGCCGTGGCGAACAGCCCGGCGTTTCCCGCGGAGCCGCCGGCAAAAAACGAATTGCCGTCGTGCGTCTCGCCCCAGATGAGCCCCTCGCGCGGCGCCGGACGGTTCGCCATCTTCGCCTCGTAGCGCTGTCCCCACTCGGTCGCCGCGATCCGCGGCCGCAGCTCCGCCGGAGGATTGATCCAGGCATCTTCGACGCTGCCAGGAATCGACAGCCGCTTCCCCAGCGCGTACCACAGCAGGATGAAATTCAGGTCGGAATAGATCACCTTCGTCCCGCGCGGCGCCTCGGGTCCCTCTTTGAGGATCGTGTCAAGGTAGTCGCCATGCGCGTAGAGCGGCATCCAGGCCCGCAGTCCGGATGTGTGAGTCAAAAGCTCTCGAAACGTGTAGCCCTGGAAACGATCGTCGAGTCGGATCGTTCCGCTGGCTACAGCCTGTAGAGTGAGCGCAGCCGTGACCAGCGGCTTGGTCAGCGAGGCGCAGTCATAGATGGTCTCCGGCGTGGCCGGAATCCGGAACGGCACGGCCACCGCGTTGCCGAGCGCCCCTTCCATCTCGATCCCCCGCGACGACCCGATCGCATAGACCGCCGAGGCAAAACTGCCGAGATCGATTTCCCGGCGGAGAAACTGATTGACGGTCTCGGCACTGGGCACTGGGCACTCCGGCACTTCGATTCGCACTGGAGCATGTGCGCACGGGCTGTGTCAACGCTTGCGCGCCGTGTTAGTCTCGATCTGACTCGATGTTGCGTCTCGATAAGCTCGAAATCAACGGCTTCAAGTCGTTCTACGATCCAGCACAACTGATCTTCCCCGCCGCGCTGACCGCCGTGGTCGGACCAAACGGGTGCGGAAAGTCGAACATCTGCGATGCCATCCTGTGGGTTCTCGGCGAGAACCGGGCAACGCACATCCGCGGCGAGACGATGGAAGACGTGATCTTCCAGGGATCCGAGCGCCGCCGTCCGCTGTCGATGGGCGAGGTGACGCTCACGCTGCGAAGCGACAACGGTCATCCCGCCGCCGAGGACGGCCTCATCACGTTGCACCGGCGCATCTTCCGCAGCGGCGAATCGGAGTTCCGTCTCAACGGAAAACGTGTCCGCCTGAAAGACATTGCCGACATCCTCATGGACACCGGCCTCGGCATCCGGAACTACTCGGTGATGGAGCAGGGGAAGATCGATCTGATCCTCTCCAACAAGCCGCAGGACCGCCGGCGTCTGATCGAAGAGGCCGCGGGCATCACGAAGTACAAGACGAAACGCCGCGCGGCGGAGCTGAAGCTCGAAGAGACGCAGGCGAATCTGCTGCGCATCGACGATACGCTCGCCGAGGTCGGGCGGAATCTGAATTCGCTGAAGCGTCAGGCGGGAAAGGCGCGCCGCCACAAGGAACTCACCGAGCAGCTCTCCACGGCGAAGCGCGCGCTCTACAAAGGGCG
>Ga0070741_10018562_pt1 | contig 11247 bp, 8 predicted proteins | sample Coa_R1_4_FD_66440 | JGI IMG/M metagenome (GOLD analysis project Ga0070741, IMG submission 66440) | Surface soil microbial communities from Centralia Pennsylvania, which are recovering from an underground coalmine fire - Coalmine... | ecosystem: Environmental > Terrestrial > Soil > Unclassified ...
TTGCTGGCAAACAGAATTTCCTCGCCACTCGGCGACCAGCCCGCCACACGACAACTACCCGAATTGTACGTGAGGCGCTGCGCGGGACCGCCAAACGCGGGCATCACATACACCTCGCTCGGCCCTTCCTCACGCCCTACAAAAGCCAGTTGTTCCCCATCGGGAGAAAAACGTGGCAGACTGACCTCGCCTACCCCAGCCGTCAAACGTTCGGCTCGTCCGCCCTCACTTGATACTTCCCATAAATCATCCTCAGAAACAAACACAATCCGATCTTGAAAAATGGTTGGAAAGCGCAGGTATCCTAGCGTTGGCATAGTAGCTCCTTCATGATAGACGCGTACTGGTGGAAGTGTACACGGTAACGTGATTACTGCGTAAAATATATTGAAAGCTGCCATTACTGATATTTATGGATCGACTGTTATTGTATCATAGCAGTAGAATAGTGTCATCCATTGAAATATACACCCCGATTTCGCCTCACCTCCGTCGCACATATGTGGTCCCTCGCAAAGATACTCAAAAATAGGAATGTGCATGCAGCATATTCTATGTTATCCTTGCCCACATAGGAACCCCTGTTCCAACTATTATAGACAACCCAACCAAACCTGGACAAAACAAAAAACACAAATTATTATAATGAAAGGTGAAGTCCACCCATGAATACTTATCCATCCCCGGAGGCAAGAATGAGCGCCCTAGAACGCGGAAAGATCATGCAGGATGCACGCATCGAAGAATTATCCCTGTTCATGACAACCCGCCTCAACGACATATACGACGACATGCAAGCCAGTTTCAAGCAACTGTCAGATTATCACGAGCGGACAGAGAACCAAATAGATACCAGATTTAGCCAGGTCGATGCCAGATTTGACCAGGTAGACGCCAGATTTAGCCAGGTCGATGCCAGATTTGACCAGGTAGACGCCAGATTTAGCCAGATCGATGCCAGATTTGACCAGGTCGATGCCAGATTTGACCAGATCGAAGCTCGTCTCAATAAGGTCGAAACTCGTCTCGACGACATGCAAGGACTTCTTATCCAAATTCTCGCACGCTTACCGGCACAACAACCTTGAAACAAAACAATCGAATATAACCAGAGAGTCCTGGCAAGCCTATAAACCTACGTGAGAGGCCAACACAAACGCGCTTCGTGGAGTAGGCACAAGCGTAACCTATTTTTCGCACGCTTGAACCCCGCGTTGGATCTGGCATGCACTGCTTCAAATACTTGCAGCACCTTTCTGTGATACGATAGATTTATGTAAAGCTGTGCAGGGAACACTCTCCTGTTCGAGGAAGAATGGTATGGCTTCCCTGCTCAGCCCTGTTCGCCTGTCGCTACCAAAGGAGGGTTTTATATGCGCACACACGCCGCTGTACTGTACGAGATGGGAAAATCAGAACCATATCTTGAATCGCAACCCCTCGTTGTGGAGGAGGTCGAATTGGAGCCGCCAGGACCCGGTGAGGTGCTAGTCGAACTGGTTGGGGCTGGCCTGTGCCATTCCGACCTTTCAACCATCAATGGCACGATACCACGTCGGCTGCCGATGATTCTGGGACACGAAGCCAGCGGCATTGTACGCGAGATCGGGCCAGGCGTCAAAGATCTTGCACCTGATGATCACGTTGTATTTTCTTTTGTTCCTACCTGTGGGCACTGTCTCTATTGTTCGATTGGCAGACCAGCTCTCTGCGAAAATGGTGCCAGGGCCAATCTTGCCGGAACACTCTTGAGCGGGGCTGTGCGCTTCCATAAAAATGATCAGCGCGTCCTTCATTACCTGGGCGTCTCAGCCTTCTCGCAATACACCGTCGCAGCCCAGGAATCGCTGATCAAGATCGACAAGTCAATCCCTCTAGACAAGGCCGCACTCTTTGGCTGTGGCGTCCTGACCGGGGTTGGCGCGGTCATCAATACCGCCAAAGTCTCGCCCGGTGAGCCCATTGTCGTCTTCGGATTGGGAGGCGTCGGCCTGAGCGCGATCATGGGTGCCAAACTCGCGGGGGCATGGCCCATCATCGCCGTAGACGTACTCCCTGCCAAGTTCGATCAGGCAAAACGCTTGGGAGCCAATTTTACCGTCAACGCACGAGATAGTGATCCCGTAACTGCTGTGCGCGAGTTGACAGGAGGCGGGGCCGAATACGCCTTTGAAGCCGTCGGCAACGTTCGCGTGCTTGAGCAAGCCTACAAAGCTACACGCAGCGGGGGCAAAACCATCTGCATAGGTATCCCCCACCATAGCCAGCACGTCTCGCTTCAGACGCTCCCACTTGTCGCCCTGGAGAAAACCGTGCAAGGTTCTTTCATGGGTTCAGCTGTACCGCGCCGTGATATCCCTCGCCTGCTCAACCTCTATCAAGCAGGCCAATTGCCAGTAGACGAACTGCTCAGCCCTCCTGTCTCCTTGGAAGACATCAATACTGGTTTTGATCGCCTCTCGCAAGGCAGCGCCATACGCCAACTGATCCACTTTTCAAGTTAACAAGGAAGGTAACGATTCATGTTCTCTTGCCGCCTACGGTGCTTCGCTAGCGTGAGTGTGAGGTGTGTGGAGGAAGTCTACACACCTCACACTCACGCTAGCGAAGCACCGTAGGCGCGTTCTTGCGTTTCTCCTACATCTTCGATAAAGGAGTGATGACTATTTCCATATAAGGATGCAGGGGAAGGGATGCTAAACTTTTTTGCACTTCCTCACTATTCCGACACTCTCTGGTACAATCCAATCAACGTTACAGCCGCCAGCACCTGTCCTTCAATAACCTGGATCAGACCCTCATAGGTGAGTCCCTTCTCTTCCAGGTGATCGACCTTGAGGGCGTAGAGCGTAAAAAGATAGTGATGTGGCTGTCCAGTGGGAGGAGGACACGGGCCAAAGTATGCCTGAGTGTTCATGCTGGTTGTGCCTTGCTCAAAAGAGGTATTTCCTTCTAGCTTGCGCACCTCAGCCGGGATGTTGTAGACGACCCAGTGGTGAAATCCTCCTGCCATAGGGGCATCTATGTCATTGGTCAGCAAGGCAAAGCTGCGCGTTCCAGCTGGCACATTGTCCCACATCAGCGTCGGTGCGAGGTTTTGACCGTGACACCCCCATTTGTCGTAGGCACATCGTTCTGGCAGAGGCCCATTGTCCTGAAAGTCAGGACTACTGAGCTTGAAGGCACGAGCAGCACGTTGCTGGTCAATCATGGTTTTTCCTTTCAACAGTACTTTGACTATTTCTTAACAACTGTGATGAGATCACTCACTGGTGATCAGGAGACTGGTTATCATGCAAGTGGCAGATAGCAGTGAGGGCCGTCGAGGTAATCCGGGCGAGTTGCTTGAGCTGAGCTTCGTCAGCCTCTGTAAAGTCGGCATTGTCATACTTGTCAGAGAGCTGCAGCAGGCCATAATTACGACCATCCTGTCCAATAATGGGAACCGCAAGCCAGCCACGCATAGGAGGATGTTTCCCTGCTTCGCGGCCAAAGTGCTTGAAGTCTGGATGCTGCTCCAGCTCAGCTTGTGTTAAGCGTATAGCAGTATTGTGGGCTACGATATCGGCGTGAATGCCAAAACCTACAGCAGGAGTACGATACTCATACCAGGCGGCATATTTAGGCGAGAACGAAAAGTATTTGCGCATCCCATGCCAGTTACCTTTTATAATGAGTGCAGCGGCTGCCTGGTGTGCCCCAATAATACGGCGTGCTAACCCTGCTGTCAGATGCAGCACGCCATCAATAGCCGTAGTAAAGTTGGTAGCTGAAGCATCAAGAGCTGGCATCCAGTTATCGATGGGTTCTTGCAGCGCAACAACGCCACTGATTCCATCCTCCCAGGAAACGCTTGAAATAGGTTGTTTGTCTTGATTGCTCATTGTCTCATCCCCTTCATATAATAATATTGAACTCCGCTACAGGCGCTGAGGAGTCAAAGCAAGAGGTTTGCCCTTCAATTGTAGTGTCAGGAAATTGAGCCGTCTTGGAAAAACATGCTCTTTACTTTGGTAAATTCTTGCTATTTTGACGCAGAAGGGTCTGGGGGGTGACACCAACGAGCCGCTTGAAGTAACGAGTGAAGTGGCTCTGGTCAAAAAAGCCGACCTTGCTAGCTATTTCAGCAATAGTCAATTTACCCTGGAGGAGCAGTTCTTTGGCACGCTCAACGCGAGCATTGAGCACGTATTGATGCGGAGCCACTCCTGTAACCTGTTTGAAAGTGCGCGCGAAGTGATAGGTACTCATATCAGCAACAAAGGAGAGTTCGGCCAGCGTGAGATGCTGGTCAAGATTGTCGTGGATATACTCGATAACGTGTCGCAGCGTCGAGGCTGAATACTTGCCTACAGCTTCTCGAAGTGCTGGCTTCCAAACATTGTAGTGCCGCAAGAGATGTGCGGAGAGTGCAGTGGCGAGTGACTCTGCGTAGAGGGATGAAGAAGTATCCACTCCTTCATTTATCTCGTTCTTGAGCGCCAACCCGATTTGCTGGATCAGTGGATCATCTCTTTCTTCACTCTCAATGATTTCGACAGTGGTGCGTGGTGTCAGTTCATCTGCGGTTTGAGCGACAAGGTCTGGATCAAGAAGTAGGAGCAAAAATTCAGCCTGCTCTTGCCAGCGAATCCAGTGCTCTGAGGTGGCGGGATAGACGATAACCTGTCCGCTCTTTACGTGATTGCGATGCAAACGCCCGCCATTCTCACGTCTCTCCGTCTGGTATTCACTCAGTAGAATACAGATTAGATATTGTGGTAGACACATCTCACATTCCGCTGGCGGCTGGAGATGATGTTCAATACCGATGCTCTTCCAGGTAGCACCTTTGGGTATGAGAAGTGGCAATGAGGAATGCAAAGGATGCATTTGTCTGCGGCCTTGCGCGTTTACATCACCCTCAAAATCCTTTGCATCCATCCTTTTGTGATCCTCTCAAGCACAAAATTCGTCTATTGTTGCAATCAACACTCTAGCACACTTCTCGACCGTCCCCAGGTCGGCCCACTCGACGACCGCGTGAGCTCCTGTGCCATCGGGGCCAAAGACAACCGTTGGAATGCCCGCCTCTGAGAGCAAGGCTGCATCCATCCATGCCGAGGAGCTAGCAACGGCCATATCTCCATCCAGCGCAGCTTTCATCCACACTGCCGAACTGGCAATAGGAGCTTCCCCACCCAGCACCGTTTTTGCCTGTCTATTCACAATTTGCACAATTGCTTCGTCAGTGGAGACCTCAAATGGCGCTTGCGTCAATGTTGTCTTGAGCGTTGCTTTGAAGTTGGGATCGGTGGCTTTTATTTGCTCAAGGATCTGACGTATCTCGATCTCGACCCGTTCGGGCGTTTCTCCAGGGATGGTGCGCCGTTCTATTTGCAGCAAGCAGCGCGCTGGATAGCTCGATAGCTCCTGCCCACCTGTGATCAGGGAGGCGTGCAGTGAGCCACTTTTCAGCAGGCGATGGGATGGCTTCGACCGCAACGAGCGATCCAGTTCCTCCAGTTTGCAGAGCACCTTGCCCATCTTCACAATCGCATCAACGCCCTCTTCGGGCAGAGACCCGTGAGCAGCAGTCCCAATCGTCTCTACCTCCAACCAGCTAAAGCCTTTGTGCGCAACACACAGTTGTAAGCCCGTTGGTTCCGTGACAATAGCGGCATCCGCGTGCCAGCGTTTAAGTACAGAATTGGTGCCGATACTGGCAAACTCCTCATCCACAACCGCCGTGAGGATCACATCACCACGCAAATTATGCTGCTTTGCCGCCGCAGCCGCTAACATGATAGCCGCCAACCCGCCCTTCATATCAAAGGCTCCGCGCCCATACATACGCCCATCCTTCACCACAGGCGTATGCGGATGCTCCATACCAGTCACCCCTACCGTATCCATATGCGCATTGAGCATCAAAGAACGTCCTCCTCCGCTGCCGCGCACAATGCCGATCACGTTCGTTCGTCCAGGCGCAGCTTCATCTAGCTCAACTTCTACCCCTGCCTGTTCGAGCCAGTTCGCCACAAAACGCGCTATTTCGCCTTCACCCGCTCCATCCGGCACCAGATCAGGATTCACCGAATCGATTGCCACTAACTGCGCTAACAGCGCGCTTGCCTCACTCGTCTGAGATTGCATTGACATAAAATATCTCCCTCTCGCTTCATTAAAGTCTGGTTATTCCCACACAAGTGTAACACTATCTCAAATAAGTCTGGAAGGCTTACTTGAGATAGTGTTACACTTGTGTGGGATATCAGAAATCTTTGAGCCGACGCGAGACGCCCCAGACCGCGACCAATCCAATCAGCGGGAATAATACCAGGCTCAACGTAATATACAGCGACAGCTTTCCCTGGATATCATCAAGCGTCGCCTTATAATGATCGCGATTGGCCGTGCTAAGCTGATCGACAGCTTGCGAGAAACTGTCAAATGCGCGATTAGAATCGCCCGTACTCAGCACCTCCGCAGCAATCACCCGGTTTGCGTCTGTCTTATCCTGCGCTTTTTGCCGAATCTGTCCATCAATCGAGAAGTATTTATTCCAATAAGTCTGCATATCTGCGAGCGGCTGATCCTCTTCGGGCCATGTGCGATTAGCCTTTGCTTGCTTCATGAGCGTCGTTACCTGATTGGTATTCGCCAACCAGTCTTGATACCAGTGATCCACATCCGTCTGATTACCAAACTCCAGCGCTATCAGCCAGCGCGACTCGTCGCCATTGGCTTCCGTGCCATAGCGTTTGAGCAATGCCGCCGCGTAGATGCTATCGTAATCATCTTTGACCATCTGCCCAAACGCACCATGCCGTCCCGACATTTCACCAAAGAGGTTTACCACAAGAATACCAAACACCAGGCTGGTAACCATCGCCAGGCTCAGCCCGATATTGATCACGCGGTGTGTAGTTACAACCATCCTGCCGATTGTAAAAAGCAGTAGCAGCCAGAAGACGATGCAAAGTCCTAGCGCTACAGTTGTGGTCGTGTTGAGAAAACTCAGGGTATCATCATAGGCGGCATCGAGATGCGCCTTGTTGATATTATTCAAGCAGGTGATATTGTCCTCAATGCTGCCAAGCGCCCAGGTCTGTGCATCAAGCACACGACCATTAACCACACATGTTGGTAATGTAGTATTCTTCTGTTCATCCAGGGCAAGCGAGCCATCAGCTTTTACGATGGGCGTCAGGCTAATATGCTGATGCAGGACATTGCTAGCAGCAAGATAAGCCTGGTAGGCGCTCTGAAGATGTACATCCTGCGGGTCCGTCTTGCTTTTTGCCAATGCGTATTCGTGCCGCATCACCATGATGTCCGCTACATATTCTTCAAAGCCTGCGGTGATGCGCTCGACAGCCGTTTGTTCTCCTGGATAGGTGACGTTATGAGTTGCCTTAAACAACTGCTCGTTCACCAGAATAATCTCAGCATCAATGTTATGGTCGTCGCAATCATGGACGGTGAGCGCGCCAGGATTGCGGTTGGTCCCAACAATCGAGCACTGCTCAGTGGTAGTCAGCGCGCTGGTCGCCAGGTAGTCTGCGGCTTTGGCGTCGATGTCTTCAATATATTGCGCCATCGCTTGAGCCGCATCGACACTGGGGATACTACCGGTGTTGATGGTGTCCAGGTCACTGAAAGAGCGCTGCAACGCCTGTGAGACAACGAGCGACAAGATCAGAGCAAGGAGCAGATTCGAGGTTGCCAACACCACATATTGTCCCTTGAGCGTCTTCCTGGCTTGCACCCAGAGCGCATTAATATCGATGTTTCTTATCGAAGATGCTGCGGCAGACCTGGAGCGTCGCGATGTCCCAGCTGCACCGGGCTGTATTACTAACGGTTGCTGTTTCTGCATAGCCATAAGGTGGCTTCTTTCATCATTTCAGTTTTGTGGTATGCCCAACGTTGATTGCCAGCGTCTTACGCGCCACTGCATCGGCCCGCTGGTTGAGGCAAACCGTCCCATCGGGATTACGCTGCACGATTTCGCTGAGCAGCCGTGTGATGCGCTCGTTACCGCTGCGCTGACTGATATCCAGTGCCTGTCCCAGCAGCCGTGTAGCCCGAGCACTATCGCCAGCCGCGAGCGCATCCTGCCCCTCTCGAATGTATTGAGCCAGTTCTTCCTGGTTGGTATAGTGTGCGATATGTTGCTCGATTTGTGAAGCCAGCGCCATATTCTCTGTCCACTGCACGAAGACCCAGCCATCGCGTGTACTCTTCTCCTCCACCTCAGTTGTGCCCGCGCTATAGTACTTGACAGCGGGGCGCAGCATCAGAAATTGTTGCCCCGGAGCATAGACTGGGACGTTCAGATCGACCAGGTAATCGCGCTGCTCGCCAGCCGCAAATGAGCCCAGGGAGATAATTTGCTGGCGGGGGTTCGCCGGGTCTGTTTCCATACCTAGAGGCACGATGGTAGGATAGACCTGCGCGATGCTCTTCAAAGAGACGCCTACAGGCGACCAGAGAGATAGACGCACGTTCGTCAGCGCCGTCTTACGTATCTGGTTAAACGATTCGGCGAATGCTGTACTGATCTGCTGAGGCGTTGGAATGATATCAGCGGTGCCATAGGTTGCCTCGGCCATGTGCCGCAGTTCCGCAACATCCCAATCTGTGCCCACGCCCCAGGCGTTGATGCTGATATTGGCTGCACGACAACGCTCTACCGCCCTGTCGAGTTGCGAACGGTGCTCGGTTTCGTTCCTGCCATCGGTGAGAAACAGGATCTTGGTTGCTCGCGCTCGATCCTGCCCAAATTTATCAATAATCGTGTTTAATGCCGTGCTCATACGTGTCCCGTTGGCTGCCTGCACTGTTTGTATAGCAGCGGCAGCTTGCCGCTTGTTCTCTGCAGTACCTGGCGCGGGACCAAAGACGACACGAGCGTTATCATTAAAGACCACCACCATAAACATGATGCTTTCGTCGAGAGATTGCACCACACGAACCGCGCCATCGCGCGCAGCTCGCATCTTTGGCCCCTCCATCGAGCCTGAGCGATCAAGGGCAATCCCCAGGGCCAGCGGTGCACGCCCCACCTGGGCCGCTGCGTCTACACCTAGCGAGAGTATGACCTGCATAGCATTCTGCCCAACACGCAGATAAGGGTTATGATACGCGTTGATCGTGAACATATAGTCGTATTCCTTCTTTCTGCATTCTTTACCAGAGACGCCAGGGGGCTGCTGCTAGCTTACGGCGCACGATGGTTTCCCGGTCAGGGGCTTGTGGCACACGACGCAAGTAGTGCTGATAGCTTTCTTCGGCGGTCAGCCTCAGAGTGCGTGGATGCATATCGGCAACGCCCGCGATCTTGATGCTTGCAGGCTGCTTTTTACTACGCGTCAGTTGCCATGCAGCACGGTAGATTTCACCACGCATCAGGTAGTAGCGTGCATCTTCGGTGCGCCCAGTCAGCGAATCCAGCGCTTCGGCGGCGTGTTCCACATTTTGAAGTTCAAGCGGCACGATACGGTTGAGATATATATCGCAGAGCAACAGGCGCGCATCTACATATTTCGCCACAGCTTCGCTGACATTGCTCAGGACCCTGATCGCGTCGTCCCAGCGCTGCAAATTGAGCAGAGATTGTGTAATGCCCATGATCGCTTCGGTATTGCCGGGGTCAGCCTTGAGCACATCAGCATACAGGTTAACGGCAGCAGTATCATCTCCCTGACGGGCATAGACACGAGCCAGCGCTTGTATCGGCGGTAGCTCGCCAGGCAGTTCAGCCATCAGCTCGCGATACTGGTCGACCGCCGCCTGGAGCTTGTCCTGCGCTTCGAGCAACCGCCCCGTACACCAGGCGATTTTCCAGTTGCCGGGAGCCATGCGCTGTACCCGCGTTACTTCGGCCAGCGCCTCCGAGAACTCGCCCCGTTCGATCAAGATTTCGGCGATACGCAAGTGAGCATCAACACTCTTTGCGTTCATTCGTGCCGCTTGCTTATATAGAGCCAGAGCAGAAGTTGTATTGCCCCTGCGCAACGTTGAATCAGCGCTACGCAATAGGCCAATAGCATTGTCGCTCTCGTCCAGGGCCGTTCCGCCGAGTACGCCCAGTTTGCCGGTGGTCGTCATCGCCCCTGAGACGAACAGGCGCGAGCTAACCGGCACGCCTTCCGTTCCACCAACGATCTGCCGCAACACACCGCCAAGTTGATCGCCGAGTTCTTCAGCGCTATGAAAGCGCATTGCCGGTTTCGCATGCGTACCCTTGTACAGCAAACGATACAATGCAGGATAGTCGCGAAACGCCTTATAGTATTCTGAGTGCGGCATGCCAAAGATCGGATTCGCCAGATCCATCAGCGTCACCATATAAGCAAGCGTACGGCAGGTAGTATAGAGGTCTGTTTCTGGTGAAGGTGCACGCACAGCTTCAGGGGCATAGAAGCCGTGCGTCCCGTAGACAGAATCGGGATGAGGTCCATATTTAATCACGGTCCCCAGATCAATCAGCTTCACAATCTGGGAGCCATCTTTGAGCACCTCCAGCATCACGTTCTGCGGCTTGAAATCGCAGTAGACCAGGCCCAGTTTTGCCAGATAGGCGAACGCAGGTAAAATCCCCAGGATATACTGGATGGCAGTAGCGACATCAAAGGGCTTGCCCTGTTCCTCCATGATCTGATCCAGGGTTTTGCCGTGAACATACTCCATCACGATAAAGCCCTGGTTGCCCACCGTGATGAAATCGTAGATCGAGACAATGTTGGCATGCTTGATGGCAGCCAGGAACTCACGCTCCTTGACGCTCTGGGCCACCATGTCGGGATCAGCATCACTCAGCAGGGCCTTGATGACCACCTGACGCTTCAATATCTGATCTTCGGCAAGGTAGACTGCCCCCATGCCGCCAGATCCAATGGTCTTGACAATCCTGTACTTATTGCTGAGCAAGCTCCCTGCTGCGAGCGAGACCACTGGTACTGGAGGATCGGTGAGCATCTTCGTCGCATCGGTCTTCACAGCAGGTGTCCCATTACCAGTGCTCTCAACATAACGATAGCCACAGCGGTTACAGAACTTCACACCGGGCCTGCGCGCTTCACCACACCTGGGACAGAGCTCCTGTTGAAGAGTTGGAGCCACGATCACCTGCTGCTGCGGATCGCTTGCCATCAAAACCATACCGCAATGCTCACAGATATCCTCGCCCGGCTTTACCGACAGTTTACAATTGGGACAGGAACCTGTGCTGCCAGGAGTAACACGAGAGAAAGGATCAAG
>Ga0070741_10018563_pt1 | contig 11246 bp, 11 predicted proteins | sample Coa_R1_4_FD_66440 | JGI IMG/M metagenome (GOLD analysis project Ga0070741, IMG submission 66440) | Surface soil microbial communities from Centralia Pennsylvania, which are recovering from an underground coalmine fire - Coalmine... | ecosystem: Environmental > Terrestrial > Soil > Unclassified ...
GCAGTACTTCGAGGAGTTCGTCGAGCCGCACCTCTCCGACCAGATCGAGTACCTGGGCGAGGTCACGCACGGCGAGAAGGTCGAGCTGCTCCAGAACGCGCGCGCGACCCTGTTCCCGATTGAGTGGGAGGAGCCGTTCGGGCTCGTGATGATCGAGTCGATGGCGTGCGGGACGCCGGTGATCGCGACCAGCTGGGGCGCCGTCCCGGAGGTGATCGACCACGGCCGGAGCGGGATCATCGTCGACGACTACCGGGTCATGCCCGCGGCGATCGAGGAGGCCGACCTGCTCGACCCGATGGAGCTCGTCCGCTACGCGCAGGAGCGGTTCTCGCCCGAGCGCATGGTCGCCGACTATCTGCGCGCGTTCCGATCCGTCCTCGGGTAGCCGTCGTAGTCTTCGCCCATGCGCCGCTGCGACGCGTGTGGGCAGGAAAACCCCGAGATCGCCCGGTTCTGCCTCGCCTGCGGCAGCGTGCTCGCCGGCGCCGACGAGCGGCCCGACGAGGAGCGGCGCGTCGTCAGCGTCGTCTTCGTCGATCTCGTCGGCTTCACCGCCCGCGCCGAGGGGCTCGATCCGGAGGACGTTCGCGCGATCCTCGCGCCCTACCACGAGTGCGTCCGCCGGGAGATCCAGTCGTTCGGCGGCGTGGTCGAGAAGTTCATCGGCGACGCGGTGATGGCGGTCTTCGGCGCCCCGACCGCGTACGGCGACGACGCCGAGCGCGCGATGCGGGCCGCGCTCGCGGTCCGCGACGCCGTGCGCGAGATGAACGAGCGCGACGCCCGGCTCGACCTGCAGCTGCGAATCGCGGTGAACACGGGCGAGGCGCTCGTCTCGCTGCGGAGCCGTCCCGAGCGCGGCGAGGCGATGGTCGCCGGAGACGTCGTCAACACCGCCGCGCGGCTGCAGGCGGCCGCTCCGGTGAACGGAATCCTCGTCGGCGAGGAGACGTACAGCGCGACGAGCGGCGCGATCCTCTACGAGGAGGCGCCCGCGGTGATCGCCAAGGGCAAGGAGCAGCCGCTGGCGGCATGGCTCGCGCTGGGAGCGGCGGTGCCCGCGGGCGAACGGCGCCTGTCGCGCCTGCCGCTGGTCGGCCGGGAGCGCGAGCTCGAGACGCTGCGCTGGATGTGGCAGCGCGCCGTCGACGACCGGCAGCCGCACCTGGTCACGGTCCTCGGGGAGGCCGGGCTCGGCAAGACCCGCCTCGCGGTCGAGTTCGCCGGTCTCGTCGGCGAGGCCGGCGGGCGCGTCGTGTGGGGGCGGTCGCTGCCGTACCGCGACAGCAGCGCTTACGGCGCCTTCGCGGCGCACCTCAAGCAGCTGACCGGGATCTTCGAGAGCGACGCGCTCGAGGTCGCGCTCGCGAAGCTGTCGGCAGCAGTCGGGGAGGTCCTCGACGAGGAGGCGTCGACCGTCGCCGGCCACCTCTCGATCCTGCTCGGGCTCGATCCGGAGAAGTCCGTGCCCGACCGGGAGACGCTCTTCTTCTCGGTGCGCGGCTTCGTCGAGGCCGTCGCCGCCGAGCAGCCGACGCTGCTCGTCTTCGAGGACCTCCACTGGGGCGACCCGAGCCTGCTCGACCTGGTCGAGATGCTAAGCGCCCGGTTGCGCGACGTGCCGGTGCTCGTCCTCGTGCTCGCGCGTCCCGAGCTGCTGGACGCGCGGCCGTCGTGGGGCGGAGGGATGCCGTCGTACACGGCGCTTCCGCTCCACGCACTCGACGAGGACCAGTCGCGGGAGCTCGCGCGGGCACTGCTCCGGTCGGCACACGGGGACGACGCCGGCAGGCGCGCCGAGCTGTTCGCCGCCACGGCTGCGGGCAACCCGCTCTTCATCGAGCAGCTGGCCGCGACCGCGGCCGAGTCGTCGACCGAGCCCGACGCCCTCCCGACGACCGTACGCGGCATCGTCGCAGCGCGGCTCGATGCGCTGCCGCCGCCAGAGCGGGCGCTGCTGCTCGACGCCGCCGTCCAGGGCAAGGTCTTCTGGGCGGGCGGCCTCGAGCAGATGGCGGAGGCCGGCTCGCAGCTGCCGGAGCTCCTCGGCAATCTCGAGCGGCGCGACCTGATCCGCCGCGAGCGCGTGTCCGCGATCGAGGGCGACCACCAGTACACGTTCAAGCACATGCTGATCCGGGACGTCGCCTACGAGCTCCTGCCGCGCGCACGCCGGCGCGAGCGCCACGAGCAGTGCGCGCGCTTCCTGGAGCAGTCGACCGCGGAGGTGGGCGAGGCCGGCGCAGCGCTCGCCAGACACTGGCGCGACGCGGGCCGACCCGAGCGTGCCGTCGACTACTTCGTCGCCGCCGCCGAGCAGGAAGAGCGCGGCTGGGCGAAGGACCACGCGGCGGAGCTGTACCGCGAGGCGCTCGGGCTCGTCCCCGAGGAGGATGCGGCGCGGCGGAGCGAGCTGCGGCGCCGGCTCGCCGTCGCCCACCAGGCGTCCTACCACGTCGCAGACGCGCGGCTCCTCGGCCTCGGCGGCGAGGGAACCTAGGCCGCGGCGGGCGGGAAGTCCGCCGGGCTCACGTCCCCGGCAATCTCCGAGATCTCGTCGACCGTGTGCTGGCCGAGGATCGTCGCGTGCTCGCGCAGCGTCGGCTCGTCCGGAGCGCTGTAGATGCAGTACGTCCGCACCTGCCCCTCGTCGTCGACGGTCACGTGGCTGTGCTCCCAGACGATCTGCGGGAACTGCCCGTCGATGATCTCCCGCGACCGGCGGCCGACCTGCGGCATCTCGTCGGCGGCGACGGTGAACGAGCGCAGGATGAGGTACCTCGGCACGCCGCAATGCTATCCGCGGGCGGGGGCGATACCGTCAGAAGCTAGATTCCGGACATGGCGACCGAGCGACTGCGAGCGTTGTTGGCCCACGCGTTCCCGGACACGACGGAGCTGTGCGTCGAGGATCGGACCGGCACGGGCGACCATTTCCAGGTCACCGTCGCGAGCGCGCGCTTCGACGGGCTCTCGCTGCTCGAGCAGCATCGCCTGGTCAACGAGGCGCTCGCGGAGCCGCTCGCCGACGGCACGATCCACGAGCTGCGAATCAAGACGAAAGGAACCGCATGAGCGCGACCGAGCTGAGCGAGAAGATCAAGCAGGTGATCGAGGGCGAGCCCGTCGCCCTGTTCATGAAGGGGACGCCGCAGATGGTGATGTGCGGCAACTCGCTGCGTGCGCTCGAGGCGCTGCGCCGCGCGGGCGCGCCGGTCGTCGCCGTCGACATCCTCCCCGACCCGGCGATCCGGCAGGAGCTCTCCGCGCAGTCGGGCTGGCCGACGATCCCCCAGGTGTTCGTGAAGGGCGAGCTGCTCGGCGGCGCGGACATCGTCGAGGAGCTCGAGCAGACGGGGCAGCTCGAGCGCACGCTCGAGGAGAAGCTCGGCGCCGGCTACCGCGACGCGCGGGGCGAGAAGACGGTCGCCGTCTTCTAGGCGGCGGGCGCGGCTTCGCGCTCCCGCCGCTTGTCCCAGTAGCGCCTCATCCCGGCGTACGACTGCCAGAACGAGCCGGCGCGCACCCAGAGGTCGGCCTCGTCGCCGACCGCTGCTTCGAGGTCGCGCCGCGCCGCCGCGATCCACTCCTCCTCGTCCATCCCCTGCTCGCAGCGTTCGCTCCACTTCGCGAGCTCCTCGCGCGCCATCGCCAGGTGCTCCGAGGGCGACTCCGCGACCCCGAAGTGGATCAGCGCGAGGCGCTCCGGGCGCCGGTGCTCGATCTCCTCGAGCGTTCGGAACCACGCCTCGACGTCGAGGTCGGGCGGTGGGCACACGGGCAGCACGTGGCGGCCGGGTACGACACGCACGCCCGCGGCGTCGCCTGCGTAGAGCGTGCCGTCGGAGTGGACGTAGCAGACATGGTGGGAGGCGTGGCCTGGCGAGGGGAAGCACTCGAGCCCGACGACGCGGTCGCCGACGACGTCGACGTTCTCCTCGGGGACCGGCGCCAGCTCGCCCCAGAGGTCGTCGAACGCGTCGCCGTACAGCCGCCGCGCGCTCGCCTCCAGCCGGGAGGGGTCGACGAGGTGCGGCGCGCCGACCTCGGAGACGTGCACGCGCAGGCGGGGGTGCTCCCGGACGAGCACGCCTGCCGCACCGGCGTGGTCGAGGTGGATGTGGGAGAGGAGCAGGTGGCGGACGTCGGCGAGCTCGAGGCCACGCTCGGCGAGACCCGCCTTCAGCGCGGCGAGGCAGGAGGTCGGCCCGCAGTCGAAGAGCGCGAGACCGTCGTCGGTGTCGACGAGGTAGGCGCCGACGACGCGGTCGCTCTGGTGGCGAAGGTCGATCGGCTCGCACGCGGCCACGATCCGATTCTGGCGGACAGCCACGCCCGACCGTGGACGAATCGTCACGCACTCGGCACGAAGGCTCGCGGCGGGGTCAGACCCTTTACATATTCGACGGCGCGATCTCGCGCCTTCGCGCCCGGGCGGGGGCGCCGCCGGGGTCAGACCCTTTACATTCGCGGCCGGCCGGAAGGGGCGGGGCGCCGACGCTGCCCGCGTGGGCGGCGCTCCGGAGTCAGGCTCGAGCGGCGGAGCGAACGAGCGCGGCTTCGAGGTCGGCGACGAGGTCGTCGACGGACTCGATGCCGACGGACAGGCGGACGAGGTTCGGCGGCGCGGCGAACGACGAGTCCGCCGTCGAGGCGTGCGTCATCGCCGCCGGGACCTCGATCAGGCTCTCGACGCCGCCGAGGCTCTCGGCGAGCTTCCAGATCTGCGTCCGCGCGACGAGTCCCGCCGCCTTCTCCGCGCTGTGCGCGAGGAACGAGACGATCCCGCCGAAGCCGGACATCTGCTGCGCGGCGACCGCGTGGCCGGGGTGCGACGGCAGCCCCGGATACAGCACTCGCTCGACCGCGGGGTGGCCGTCGAGGTGCTCGGCGACCGCGTGGGCGTTCTCGCAGTGCCGCTGCATGCGCAGCGCCAGCGTCTTCACGCCGCGCAGCACGAGCCAGGCGTCGAAGGGCCCCGGCACCGCGCCGAGCGAGTTCTGCAGGAAGGCGAGCCGCTCCGCGATCGTCGGATCGTTCGTACAGGCGAAGCCGCTGACGAGGTCCGAGTGGCCGCCGACGTACTTCGTCGTCGAATGGACGACGATGTCGGCGCCGAGCTCCAGGGGTCGCTGCAGGTACGGCGTCGCGAACGTGTTGTCGACGACGACGACCGCGCCCGAGGCCTTCGCCGCCTCCGCGACCTCCCGGATGTCGACGACGTTCAGCAGCGGGTTGGTCGGCGTCTCGACCCAGACGAGCCGCGTGCGCGCGTCGATCGCGCCGGCGACCTCGTCGTGCGAGACGAACTCAAACTCGTACCCCTTCGGCGCGTAGACCTTGGAGAACAGCCGGTACGTCCCGCCGTAGACGTCGTTGACGACGACGACTCGCTCGCCGGGGGAGACGAGGTGCACGACCGTCGTGGTCGCGCCCATCCCGGACGAGAACGCGAACCCGTACTCCGCGCTCTCCAGCGAGGCGAGGCAGAGCTCGAGCGCGCGCCGGGTCGGGTTGGCCGTGCGCGAGTAGTCGTAGCCCTTGTGCTCGCCGACCGCCTCCTGGACATAGGTGGACGTCTGGTAGATCGGGACCGTGACCGCACCGGTCGCCGGATCCGGCTCCTGGCCCTCGTGGATCGCGCGGGTCTCGAACTCCATCAGCCCTCGATGGTAGTGGCTTCCTGCCGGGCGACGGGCGCGCGGCTACGGGTTTGGGTCTCGCCGTTTGCGGGGAAAGATTGTGTGGGGAGGAACCTTGTCGAACCTGCGGCCACGGGGTCGCGGCGGTCGGGCTCTCGGAGCGCCGCTCTTTGCGCTGCTCGCGATCAGCGTGTTCGCGGGCGCCTCACTCGCCGCGGCCGGTCTGTCCGCCGCGCAAGGCCTGCCGACGACGACTGTCGCGCCGCCGACGATCACCGTCCCGACGCCGGTGACGACCGTGGAGGCGTCCGTGCCTGCGCCTCCTGTCCCGACCGTGACCGCAACGGCGGAGCCTCCGGCCGTGACCGTCTCGACGCCCGTCACGACCGCGGGCGTGGCCGTTCCGGATCTGACCGAATCCGCCCCGCTGCCGGCCCCGCCGCTGCCTGCGACGGAGGCTCCGCCTGCCTCGCCGACGGCAGCGAACCCGCCGCGACGGACCACCTCGCCCGCGAAGCGGAGTGCGCCCTCTGCCCCGAGCGCGCCAGCTCGCACCGCGACGAGCAGCGAGGCTTCCCCGGATCCCGCCACGGCGGCGTCCGCATCGGGGGCGAGTGCCCCGGTTGCAGACCGCAGCGCGTCTGCTCCCGCCTCGAGTCACCGCGCGCAGTCGACCAGCGCCGCGAGCCGCACCGCGCCTGCGCGCATCGTGCCCGGCCTGCGCGCCCGGCCGCTGCCGGTGGTGCGGGACCGGCGCGCCGTCCAGCTGAGCTTCGTCCTCGAGCGTGCACGGCGCGTCACCCTGCTCTTCTACGGGCCCGCGCCGGCGTGCGTCGTCGCCGGCCGACTCGCCGGGCCCGGCCGCCCGGGCGCCAATTTGCTGCGCTTCGACGGGCGGGTACGGCACCACCTGCTGTCGCCCGGCGCGTACAAGGTGACGCCGCGCCTGGCCGGCGCCGGGCCCTCCGTTCTCGATCCCCCTGCGATCGCCGTCTGGGTGGACGAGCGCGGTGCGCGGCCGCTCGCGCACATGCCGCGTCTGAACTGTGAGGCGGCGTCACGCGACCGCCTGTCTCTGTCTCTGCCCGCGGCCGTCGCGGGGGTCAAGGGCGTTCAGCTCGTGCGCGACCCGCCGCACGCGGGCAAGCCCCCGACGCTGTCCTCACCGCAGCGGCCGCTGCCTGCGGTCGAGGAGCCGCCCGCCTCTAGCGGCGTTCTCGGCTTCGCTCAATCGGCGGGAAGCGTGTGGCCGACCATGGCTCTGGGCGGATCGCTGATCTGGGCGCTGCTCCTCCTCAGCCTCGCGTCGGTGGAATGGGGCTACGGCGCAGCTCGCTTCCGCCTGGTTCGTGCCCTGGATGCCCATCGCGCGGAGGTCGGGCTCCTCGGTGCCGGGTTCCTCGGTCTGGCCGCGATGCTGTACCTCATGGCGCGGCTCGCCTAGTCACGGCCACGCGACCTCGGATAGCCCGACCGCGCGCGCGAGCCGGTGAAGCGCCTTCTCCGCGGCGGTCTCGAGCGACGCCGAACGCCGCACCCCCGGCTCGAAGTGGAACGCCCGCACCCGGAGCACGCCCTCGCTCCGGTCCGACTTCAGGTCGGCTCGCCCGACCATCCGGTCGCCGTACAGGAAGGGGAGCACGTAGTAGCCGTACTCGCGCTGCGGGGCAGGCTTGTAGACCTCGATCACGTGGCGGAACCCGAAGACGCGCTCGACGAAGCCGCGGTCCCAGAGCAGGTTGTCGAAGGGGCAGAGGAGGACGCCGCCTCTCGGCGCCGCGCCGTCGAGATTCGCATCGGCAGCGACTACGACCGGCGAGCCGCCGTCGTCGACGGCGACTCGGCGGACGAGGCCGGCCGCCTCGAGCTCGTCGACCACCGGGCGCAGGCGCTTCGCGCCGCCGGCGAAACGGCAGTGCTCCGCGATGCCCGACTCGGTCAGCGCCCCGCGTCCCTGCACGGCGCGAAGGACGTAGCCGCGGACGAACTCCTCCTCGCTCGGGACGGGCGCATCCAGGAACTCGCGCGGGATCACCTGGTCGGGCAGCGCGTAGAGGCGCTGGAAGCCCTCGCGCCCGGCGACGACGACCTCGCCCGCGGCGAACAGGTCCTCGAGGATCCGCTTCTCCGGCTTCCAGTTCCACATGCCGCCTCCTCCGCCGCCCTCGAAGAAGCGCGTCGGCAGCGGGCCGTGCTCGCGCAGGGCCTCGAGCACGCGCCGCTTGACCTTCGGGTCGTGGTCGTGCTTCCGGCCCCACCAGTGCCGCTCGCGCAGGTGCTCCATCCTGCGCTTGAAGAACGGGAAGTCCTCGATCGGGACGAGGCACGCCTCGTGCGCCCAGTACTCGAAGATCCGGCCCTCGCGGAGCAGGCGCGAGACGGTCGCGCGCGGGTACGCGCCGACCCTGGACGTGAGCGTGAGCCGATGCGCGCGGTCGACCGTGGAGATCGAGTCGAGCTGGACGCAGCGGAGCCGGCGGACCGCCTCCTCGACGTCCGCAGCGCGCGCACGGCGGAACCGCGTCGCGTAGGCCTGGTGCGCGGCGACGTAGCGCCGCAGCCCCGCGAGCGAGATCGTCTCCACTCCTGGCTCAACGAACGGGTGGCCGCCGATGTTTCGGGCCGGGCGGCGGCGGACGGCGCGGCGGCGGAGTCCCCGCGAGCAGACTCTCCACTGTCGCGAGCCCGCGTGCGAGCGCGTCCGCCTCCGGGGGCGGGAGGTCGGCGAGCAGGTCCCCGACGCCTCTGCGCAGCACTGCGGAGGCGGACGCGAGGACGCGCTTCCCGTCGGGGGTGAGTGCGAGCTCCTGCCGTCGCCGATCGCCTGCCGCGGTGCCCCGGCGGACGAGGCCGGCGTGCTCGAGCTCGGCGACGAGCTGCGACACGGCCGAGCCGGAGACGCCGGTCCGCCTCGCGAGCTCGGCGGCGGCGAGTCGTTCGGCGGCGATCGCGCGCAGCGCGGCGAGCTGCCCGAGGCTGAGCGGCGGATCGTGCCTCTGCAGGAGGCGCTGGATCCAGCGCGTTGCGAGCGGCGCCGTCGCGATCACGGCGTCTGCGGCGCGGGAGCTGGGCGATGGCGGCATTGATTAAGGTAACTTAACTGTGAAGCGTGATTATCGATCTAATCCTCGCAGCTGGAGCGGTCGCCGCCACCGCTTCCCGGCCGCGGTCCTGGCGCGTCGCAGCAGCAGTCGCGGCCGCTGCCGGCGCAAGCCTCGTGCTCGGCGCGGGGGCGCTTCGGCCGGCGCTGCTCGCGACGGCGCCCGCCGTCGGTTTCCTCCTCGTCGCGATCCTCGCCGCCGCCGCCGCGGTCCGCGCAGGGATCCCGGCTCGGCTCGCCGCCGTGCTGGCCGGAGCGAGCCGAGGTCGGCCCTTTGTCCTGTACTCGCTCGTGTGCGCGGCCACGGCGGCGGCGACCGCGGCGGTGTCGCTCGACGGCGCCGTCGTCTTCCTGGTCCCGACCGTGCTCGAGCTGGGTCGGTACGGCATCCCTCGGCGCCCGCTCCTGCTCGGCGTCGTCGCAGTCGCGAACGCGTTCTCGCTCGCGCTTCCTGAGGGAAACCCGGCGAACCTGCTCGTGCTCGGGCGGCTGGGCGTCGGCGCCGGGGAATACGTGTCGCGCGCGCTGCCTGCGGGCGCCGCGGCGGCATTTCTCTGCGCTCTGGCGGTCGGCGTGCTCGAGCGCGATCGCCTGCGTGCGGACGTCGGCGAAGCGGTGCCGATCGCCGCCTCCGCACGGCTTGCCCGCGGCGCTGCCGCGGTTCTGCGCCTCGGCGTCCAGCTGTCGTCGCTGCTCGTCCTGCTGATCCCGCTCGCGGCGGATGTGCCGGTTCCGGAGCTCGGCGGGATCGTCGGGCGCCTCGCGGTCGCATCTGCGGCGGCAGCGGCCGCGTGCGTGGCGAACAACCTGCCGGCGGCTGCGGCTGCGGCTGCGGTCGGCGGACCAAGTGCCTTCGCCGCGCTCGCCGGGCTCTCGGTGGGCGCGCTCGCGGCCGAGCACGGCTCGGTCGCGACTCTGCTCGCCGGCGACCTGGCCGGAACGCGGGCGCACGACCGCCGCCTGGCGCCGGTGGCCGCAGCCGCGCTCGCGCTTGCCGTTCTGCTCCTCTGGGCGCGGGGCGCCTAGCCGTCCATCGGGACGTACCCGGGTTGCGACGCGACGCCGTCGAGCCAGCACCGCACCGCCCGATACGGCGCGAGGTCGAACCCGCCCTCCTCGGCGACGTGCGTGTAGGCGTAGAGCGAGACGTCTGCGATCGAGAACGAGTCGCCGACGAGCCAGTCGCGGCCGTCGAGATGCCCGTCGAGGGCTTCGAGCGCGCGGTTGCCGGCCTGCCACTTTCCCTTCAGCTCGGCCGCGTACCGGTCCCGCTGCCCGAGAATCGCGATCCAGAAGCGCGCGACGGCGAGGTTCGGCTCGACCTCGTACTGCTCGAAGAACATCCACTGGAGCACGCGGGCGCGCTCCAGCGGATCGTCCGGCAACCACTCCGTCTCGTCCGCGAGGTACCACAGGATCGCGTTCGACTCCGCGAGGCAGCTGCCGTCGTCGAGCTCGAGCGTCGGCACACGTAGGGCGGGGTTCTTCCCGCCGAGCACCTGACGGCGGTTCGACCGGTCGATCACGTCCAGCTCGACGCGCTCGTAGTCGATTCCGCGGAGCGCGAGCAGCTGCCGCACCTTCCAGCAGTTGCCCGACAGCTGCGAGTTGTAGAGCCGCACCCCGCCGAAGTCTGCCCGCAGGGACAGGCTTAAGCCTGTCCCGAGCGCGATGCCGTTTGCAAGTGTCCTCGCGTGGCGAGGCTGTGACGCTTCGTCCTCACCGGCGGTGGGCGAGGTACTCGAGCAGGTCGGAGCGCGTCAGGACCGCCTCCGGCCGCCCGCCGCGCGCGACGACGACCGCCTGACGCTGGTCCTGGAGGTCGCTGAAGACCTGGTCGACCGTGTCCCTCAGGTCGACGGCGCCGAGCGGCGGCTGCATCGCGGCGGCGACGTCCTCGCCGAGAGCGTCCGGGTTCTTGAAGATGCGGTCGAGGAGGACGCGCTCGTTCAGCGACCCGATCACGTCGGCGAGCGTCTCCGCCGGCGCGCTGCGAACGACGGGCAGCTGCGAGATCCCGTACCGCTGCATCAGCTCGATCGCCTCGCCGAGCTTCTGGTGCGCCTCGCAGACGACGAGGTCCGGGACGCCGTTCTCGGCGTGCTTGAACGCGAGCACCTGCTCGACCGTGTCCGGAGGAGCGTGGCGGACGAGGAAGCCGTGCTCGAGCATCCAGTTGTCGTCGTAGAGCTTCGAGAGGTAGCCGCGGCCGCCGTCGGGGATCGTCGTGAGGACGGTCGCGTCCGGGCCGAGGCGCCCGGCGACCTCGAGCATCGCGAACACCGACGTGCCGCCGGAGCCGCCGGCGAGAATGCCCTCCTCGCGCGCAAGCCTGCGCGCCATCAGGAACGAGTCCCGGTCGGAGACGCGCACGTATTCGTCGACGACCGAGGGGTCGAAGCTCTCCGGGAACGTGTCCTTGCCGATCCCCTCGACCAGGTACGGGTGGACGGGACCGCCGGAGTAGATCGAGCCCTCCGGATCGGCGCCGACGATCAGCA
>Ga0070741_10018564_pt1 | contig 11246 bp, 11 predicted proteins | sample Coa_R1_4_FD_66440 | JGI IMG/M metagenome (GOLD analysis project Ga0070741, IMG submission 66440) | Surface soil microbial communities from Centralia Pennsylvania, which are recovering from an underground coalmine fire - Coalmine... | ecosystem: Environmental > Terrestrial > Soil > Unclassified ...
TCATCGACCTCGACGCCGATGAAGAGCGCATCCGACCTCATACCGCCGCCCCGATCCGGTCCTTGACGATGCTCGGGATCTCAGAGATCTCCTCGGCGACGACGATCCCGGCCTCGGCCAGGCGAGCGATCTTCTCGCTCGCCGTGTCCTCCTTGCCCTCGACGATCGTGCCGGCGTGGCCGAAGCTCATCCCCGGCATCTCGTCCATGAAGCGACCGGCCATGAAGGCGACGATGGGAAGGCGGGAGTTGTTCTCGGTCACGTGGCGGGCCAGCTCGGCCTCCATGCGACCGCCCGGCTCGGTGTAGATCACGATCGCCTGGGTCTGCTCGTCGGCCTCGAACAGCGGCATGAGCTCGGCGTAGGTGGAGCCGATGATCGCGTCGCCGCCGATCGACACCGCGGTGGACTGCCCGAGCCCGGCGGCGGTGAGCGTGGAGGAGATCTCGGTGGTCATGCCGCCGGAGCGGGACATGACGCCGATCGAGCCGGGCTCGTACGCCTTGGCCGCGTCCTTGGCCGGGCCGCCGATGCCGCCCATCTTGCAGACGCCCGGGACGATCACGCCGAGGCAGTTCGGGCCGATGATGCGTGCCCCGCGCAGGTTGGCGAGCTCGACCATCTGGGCGACGTCCCGGCGCGGGATGCGCTCGGTCACCACGACGATCAGCTTGATCCCGTTCTCGATCGCCTCGAAGACGGCGTCCTTGGTGAAGGCGGGAGGGACGGTGACGACCGAGCCGTCGATCGGCCCGCCGTGGCTCTCGACAGCCTGCTCGACGGTGTCGAACACCGGGACCCCGTGGACGTCACGGCCCTTGCGGCCGGGGGTCACGCCGCCCACCACCTTGGAGCCGTAGTCGAGGCACTCCCTGGTCAGATTGACCGCCTCGCGGCCGGTGATGCCCTGGACGATGAAGGTGAAGTCCTCGCTTAGAAGAATGCTCACGCCGCCGCTCCCTGGATCTTCTCGACGGCCTCGCCGGCGGCCTCCCACATCGAGGTGGAGCGGTCGCGGAACTCGATCCCGTACTTGCCGAGGATCTTCGCGCCCTCCTCCTCCCAGGCGCCGGGGATCCGGAAGACGGCGATCGTCTCTGCCGGGTCCCTGCCGAGCTCGAGGCAGGCCTTGATCACCCCTCGCGCGACGATGTCCACCCGGGTGTTGGAGACGATCGACATCATCACCGCGATCTTCTCGACGCCGTCCTTCTGGAGGACCTCCTTGGCGAGGCCGCAGGCCTTGGCGACGGAGGGATTGCCGCCGATCTCGGCGTAGTTGGCGGGGCGCCCGCCCTGGCTGCGGACCGCGTCGGTCAAGGTGAGCGAGCCGCCGCCGGCTCCGATCACCAGACCGAGGTTCCCGTCGAAGCCGTGGTCCTTGCCCTGGATCACGCCGCGGTGGTCGGCCTCGTCGATCGCCTTCACGTTGCGCTCGAACTCGGAGGGCTCGTAGAGCTCCCGCGGCTCCTCGAGCTCGACCCCCAGCTCCGCGAGCTCCCTCCGGTGGCGCCCGACGGCCTCGTCCTCCATCTCCATGTGGGCGTCCAGCGCGACGAAGGACCCGTCTGACAGGCGGGCGAGCGGGTTGATCTCGGCCAGCGTCATGTCGTAGTCGCGCTGCAGCTGGGCGAGGCGAGCGAGCACCGGCGTCGCGCGGGTGAGCTCGGGACCGGTCATGCCGACCGATGCGACGACCTCCTTGGCGCGGAAATCGGGGATGGGGTGGAGGTTCGAGAGATGGCCGCGGCCGACGTGGTCGGGGTGCCGATCGGCGACCTCCTCGATGTCGATCCCGCCCATGTCCGAGAACAGCATCATCGGCCGCTTCGCGCGACCGTCCCAGAGCACCGCCGCGTAGTACTCCTGCTCCACCTCGGCCTTCGGGTCGACCAGCACACCGACCGGCATGTGCCCGTTGATCTCGAGCTCGAGGATCTCCGCCGCGAGCGTCTCCGCCTCCTCGGGCGTGTCGGCGAACTTGACGCCGCCGGCCTTCATTCGCCCACCGGTCAGCACCTGCGACTTGATCACGGTCGAGCCGCCGATCCGCTGGGCGGCGTGGCGCGCCTCGGCGGCAGTCTTGCAGAAGCCGTACTCGGTGACCGGAATGCCGGCCCGCTCGACGATCCGGCGGCTCTCGAACTCGTAGAAGCGCATCGGGGCGGGAACAGTACAAAGCCGTCCCACGCGGCGGCCCCAGGCGTGCGGCCTCCGCCATCGGTCCAATTTCACGCGAAAGCTAAGTAATGGGGATGACCGGCGAACGGCGGGCTGGGATCCTCCGGATCAGCAGGGATGGGGCACCAGGGAACCAGGGAAGGAGCAGACCTTTGCCTCGCTCGATTCGAATGATCGCCGCGGCGGGCATGGCGAGCGCTCTGATCGCGATCGCCCCGGCAAGCGCAAGCGCGGGAACCACGGTCAGCACGCCGAACCTCGACTTCGGGAGCGTCCCCGTCGGCACGCAGAGCCCGAGCCTGCCGGTGACGCTGACCGAGACGTGCACGTCGATCAGCTGCCTCGTCTCGTTCATCCCGGACCAGTTCGCGCCGGTGGTGAGCGCGACCTCCGGGTTCACCCAGACCAACAGCTGCCCGACGACTTTGCTCGGCATGCTCGGGTTGCCGCAGTCCTGCACGATCGACGTCAGCTTCGTGCCGCTCGTGGGCGGTCCGATCAGCGGTCTGCTCAGCACCGGGACCGGGGGGCCGACCGTGTCACTGGCGGGCAACGGAACGCCGCCGCAGACCTTGAACGGGGTCAAGCGCCGGAAGTGCAAGAAGCACAAGCACCGGGGCGCCCACTCATCGAAGAAGCGATGCAGGAAGCGATAGGCCGGAGGAATCGGATGCGTGTTCGTCACGCGCTGGGGCTGCTGGCGCTGATCGCGGCAGCGGCCTCAGCCGTGGCTCCCACCGCGGCGCTCGCAACGACGACGGTGGCCCCGTCGGCGCTCGACTTCGGGAGCGTTCCGGTCGGGACGACCAGCGCGTCCCATCCGGTCGACATCAACGTGGTCTGCTCGGCGCCGGTCGCCGGGCTCTGCCCCTCGTGGCCCGCGGACGACTACTTCGTGAACGTTCATGCGACCGGCGACTTCACCTCCACCGACAACTGCGGGAATCCGCTCGGGCTGGGCCTCAACGTCCTCACCAACTCCTGCACGATCAACGTGACCTTCACGCCCACCGGCACCGGGCTGCGGAGCGGCACCCTCAACACGGGGACCACCGACGTCACCGGGCTGATCCCGGGACCGGCGGTGGCGCTGACCGGCATCGGCACGACCAGTGCCGGTGACTCGGCCGGCGCAAGCGCAAGGCCGAGCTCGACCGTTCGCCTGCGCAAGAAGTGCAAGCGGCACCGGCACCAAAGAGCGCTCTCCGCGAAGCGGAAGTGCCGCCGGCATCACCTCCTGGCGAGCTAGTCCCGTCAGGGGAGCTAGGCGCGCTCAGCCTCTGCGATCGCGGCCGGCTCGCGTTCGGGCCGCAGCATGACGATCGCGGCGATCGCGCCGACCAGGCAGAAGATCGCACCGACGCCGAACTGAAGGGCGAATCCGTCCGTGAGAGCCTTGGTGGCGCCGGTCCCCGAGGCGATCGCGGAGTGCGTGTGGGACGTGGCGAGCGTCGTCAGCACCGCCAGTCCGAGGGCGGCGCCGATGAAGCGCGACGTGTTGAGGACGCCCGACGCGAGGCCGCTGAGGGCGGCAGGGACGCCCTGCACCCCGACGATCGTCGCCGGCACCAGCGCCAGCCCGAGCCCGGCGGCGCCGAGAACTCCACCGGGGAAGACCTCGCTCCAATAGCTGCCAGCCGGCGTCACGCCCGTGAGCAGGAACTCGCCGGCCGTCGCGAAGAGCATCCCGGCGACCAGCACCCAGCGCGCGCCGACCCGCCTCGCGAGCCGCGGAGCCAGGGTCGCCGCGGTGCCGACCGCGACGGTCATCGGCACGAAGGCGATTCCGGTGTGCAGCGCGCTGTAGTGAAGGGTTCCCTGCATGTACAGGGACTGGAAGAACCAGAAGCCGAAGATCGCGGCGTAGAGCAGGAAGATCGCCACGTTGGCGGCCTGGAGGGTGCGCAGCCGGAACAGGCTGAGCAGCATCAGGGGAACCCTGTCCGCGCGCCGCGAGAGACCCGCCTCGTAGGCGACGAAGACCGTGAGCAGCACGGCACCGGCGGCCAGGGGGACGAGCACTCCGGGCGACCCCCAGCTGAGGCGGTCCGTGGTCACGATGCCGTAGGTGAGAGCCGTCATCCCGAGGGTGACCAGGATCGCGCCCGGGAGATCGAAATGCCTGTTCTCGACCTCGCTGCGGCCCTCGGGAATGAGACGGGCGCTGAAGAGGACGATCGCGAGGCCGATCGGGACGTTGATCACGAAGATCGCGGGCCAGCTGAAGGCCTCCGTGAGGACGCCGCCGAGCAGGACGCCGGCGGTCGCGCCGATGGCGCCCATCGCGCCCCAGGCGCCGAGCGCCCGGTTCCGAGGCGGGCCCTCGTCGAAGGAGGTGGCGATGATCGCCAGCGTCGCGGGGGAGAGGATGGCGGCGCCGATGCCCTGGAGTGCGCGCGCGCCGAGCAGCATCCCGGCGGTCTGCGAGACCGCGCAGAGCAACGAGGCGCCCGAGAAGAGCAGCGTCCCGGTGAAGAACACCCGCCGGCGGCCGAAGAGGTCGGTCGCGCGTCCGCCGAGGAGGAGGAAGCCCGCGAAGGTGAGCGTGTAGCCGTTCAGGACCCACTGCAGGCCGTTGGTCGAGAAGCCGAGCGAGTCCTTGATGTCGGGGAGGGCGACGTTGACGATCGAGACGTCCAGGATCGTCATGAACTGGCCCAGACAGAGCACCAGCAGAAGTGCGTTCGAGTTGCGCCTCACGATCCCCCTGGCTGCGGTGACCGGGTTCACTTGCGAACGGCCTCCAGTATGTAGGCGGCCTCGACGACCGCGGCGATCTGCGCCTCCTTGGGTCGATGCGGCGCCGTCTCGTCACGGGAGGCGGCCCTCACTTCCTCTGCGTCCACGCTCTCCAGAACACCCATCGCTGGCCCTCCGTGGGTTCATTAGTACGATGAGCATCGTACCAAACAAGTTCGACTGACGTCGTACAATGGAGAGCGAGCGAATGGAGCTTCATCACCCCGATAGGAAAGAGCTGGAGCTGCCGGCCGTTCTGCACGCGCTCAGCGACCCGCAGCGGCTCGAGATCGTCAGGCGGCTGGCCGACTCGGCGAGCCCGTGTCCCTGCGGCTCGATCGAGCTGGGCGTCGCGAAGTCGACGATGACCCACCACTACCGGGTCCTCCGCGAGTCCGGGGTGATCCGCCAGGAGCGCCGCGGCACCAGCAAGCTGACCGAGCTCCGCCGGGAGGACCTGGACGCGCGGTTCCCCGGGCTGCTCCAGGCCGTGCTCGAGTCGCAATCCGCTCACGCCTAGGCGACGAACGGCGAGGGCCGAGATCGACGCCCTCAGCGGATTCGGAAGCGCGCGGCCTAGGCTTGATCCGCAGTGACGCAGGGCCCCCTCTATCCCAAGGTCATCGCCGCTTACGAGGAGAACGAGCGCGGCGAGGACGCACGGGTGCTCGCGGAGCGGATCGTGGACCGCGACGGCGGCGAGCTCAAGGTCGTCCACGTGGAGGAGGGATCGCCCGCCGACACGCTTCAGGCCCTCGCGGAGCGGGGCGACGCCGACCTGATCGTGCTCGGTTCCACGCACCGGGCCACGATCGGCTCGGTCGCTCCGGGCAGCGTCGCGGAGCATCTGCTTCACGGTGCGCGCTGCCGCCTGGTTATCGCCCCGAAGGGCTACTCGGCCGGGGACCACTCGGAGGACCGGCTGCGGGTCGTGGGGGTCGGCTTCGACGGCATAGCCGAGTCCCACGCCGCGCTCGAGGAGGCGGCCAAGCTCGCCCGGAGGTTCGGCGCGTCCATGCGGGTGATCGGGGTGGCCACGCCGGTTCCGGCACTCGGGGCCGCGGCCGCCGCCCAGGCGGGACCCCTACACACCGACTTCCAGACCCAGCTCCAGGAGGCCGTCGCGGAGCTGAACCCGGAGCTGCGGGCCCTGGCGGTGCTGGAGCGGGGCGATCCGGTCGAGAAGCTGCTGGCGGCGGCGGAAACGGGACTCGATCTGCTCGTGCTCGGCTCGCGCGGCTTCGGCCCGGTGATGCGGCTGCTCCTCGGGAGCGTCTCCTCGCGGGTGATTCGCAGGGCGGCGTGCCCGGTGCTGGTGGTCCCGCGTCCCGGCTGATTCCCTATAAAGCGGATGACACCGGCCGGTGTGAAAGCATCCCGCGTCGGCCAGGGACGGGGGGCCAATCTCCATCGCGACCAAGGAGCTGAACGCATCAAGTGAGTGAGACAACCGCGGCAACCGAGGCACCGACCAAGCACCCGAAGCTGATCTCCTGGGTGCAGCAGATAGCAGAGCTGACGCAGCCCGACTCGATTCACTGGTGCGACGGATCCGCGGAGGAGTACGACGCGCTCGCACAGGGCCTGGTGGACGCCGGCACCTTCGAGAAGCTCTCCGACGCCAAGCGCCCGAACTCCTATCTGGCGCGCTCGAACCCCTCGGACGTCGCCCGCGTCGAGGACCGCACCTTCATCTGCTCGCCGCGCGAGGAGGACGCGGGCCCGACGAACAACTGGCGCGAGCCCGGCGAGATGCGGGACGTCCTCGACAAGCTCTTCGCCGGCTGCATGCGCGGCCGGACGATGTACGTCGTCCCGTTCTCGATGGGGCCGCTCGGCTCGCCGATCTCGCACATCGGCGTCCAGCTGACGGACTCGGCCTACGTCGCGGTCTCCATGCGGATCATGACCAGGATGGGTACCGCCGCCCTCGAGGTGCTCGGGGAGGACGGCGAGTTCGTTCCCTGCGTGCACTCGGTCGGCATGCCGCTCGACGAGGGCGCCGACGACGTCGCCTGGCCGTGCAACGACACGAAGTACATCGTCCACTACCCGGAGACGCGCGAGATCTGGTCGTTCGGCTCGGGGTACGGCGGCAATGCCCTGCTCGGCAAGAAGTGCTTCGCCCTGCGGATCGCCTCGGTGATGGCCCGCGACGAAGGCTGGCTCGCCGAGCACATGCTGATCCTCAAGCTGACCTCTCCCGAGGGCAAGGTGAAGTACATCGGCGGCGCCTTCCCCTCCGCGTCGGGCAAGACCAACCTGGCGATGCTGATCCCGAAGCTCGAGGGCTGGACCGCCGAGACCGTCGGCGACGACATCGCCTGGATGAAGTTCGGCGACGACGGCCGGCTGCACGCCGTCAATCCCGAGGCAGGGTTCTTCGGGGTCGCGCCCGGCACCGGTCACAAGACGAACCCGAACGCGATGGAGACGGTCGAGAAGAACACGATCTTCACGAACTGCGCCCGCACGGACGACGGTGACGTCTGGTGGGAGGGCATGACCGGTGAGCCACCCGAGCACGCGATCGACTGGAAGGGCAACGACTGGACGCCCGGGTCGGACGAGCCCGCCGCGCACCCCAATGCGCGCTTCACCACCCCCGCGGCGCAGTGCCCCTGCATCGCCTCGGAGTGGGAGGACCCGGCCGGCGTCCCGATCGACGCCTTCCTGTTCGGTGGCCGGCGCGCCACGGTCGTGCCACTCGTGACGGAGGCGTTCGATTGGGAGCACGGCGTCTTTCTCGGCGCCACGATGTCGGTCGAGAAGACGGCGGCGGCCGACGGCAAGGTGGGCGAGCTCCGCTTCGACCCGATGGCGATGCTGCCGTTCTGCGGCTACAACATGGCCGATTACTTCGGCCACTGGCTGAAGACCGGGCAGCGTGAGGGTGCGAAGCTGCCGCGGATCTTCCTGGTCAACTGGTTCCGCAAGGACGACGAGGGGAACTTCGTCTGGCCCGGCTTCGGCGAGAACATCCGCGTGCTCGAATGGATCTTCCGCCGCTGTGACGGCGAGGGCGAGGCGGTGGACACCCCGATTGGCCGGGTCCCGGCGGAGGGCGAGATCGATACCGAGGGCATCGCCGTGAGCGCCGACGACATGCAACTGCTGCTGGAGGTCGACCCGGAGGCGGTCAAATCCCAGCTCCCGCAGGTGGAGGAGCACCTGGCGCGCTTTGGCGACCGCCTCCCCGACCCGCTGCGAGCTCAGCTCGAAGCGCTCAAGGACAGGCTGGAGTAGGGCGCGGGCACCTGCGCCGTGCCGGAACACGCGCTGTTTGGGCCGACCCTGGGCCCATAGAATCGGCCCCCGCGATGGTCGAGACAGTCAAGTTCCCCTTGTCCGAGGAGGAGATCCCGACCAGCTGGGTGAACCTGCTCGCCGACCTGCCGGGTGAGCCGCCCCCGCCGCCGCTCAATCCCGGTACCGGGGAACCCGCCGGTCCCGAGGATCTCGCCGCCATCTTCCCGATGGCGCTGATCGAGCAGGAGGTCTCGGCCGAGCCCGAGATCGAGATCCCGGACGAGGTCCGCGACGTCTACCGGCTGTGGCGGCCCACGCCGCTGCTCCGCGCCGGGCGGCTCGAGCGCGAGCTCGATACGCCGGCGCACATCTACTACAAGTACGAGGGCGTCTCGCCGGCGGGCTCTCACAAGCCGAACACGGCGGTGGCTCAGGCCTACTACAACCGCCAGGCGGGGATCCGGAAGCTCTCGACCGAGACCGGGGCCGGCCAGTGGGGCTCGGCGCTGGCGCTCGCCTGTGAGCTCTTCGGGCTCGAGTGCGAGGTCTTCATGGTCGGCATCTCCTACGACCAGAAGCCCTACCGGAAGGCGATGATCGAGACCTGGGGCGCGACCGTGCACCGAAGCCCCTCGGAGCTGACCGAGGCCGGCCGCTCACAGGCCGAGCACGAATCCGGCAGCCTGGGCATCGCGATCTCCGAGGCCGTCGAGGTCGCCGCGGCCTCCGAGGACACCAACTACTCGCTGGGCTCCGTGCTCAACCACGTCCTGCTCCACCAGACGGTGATCGGGCAGGAGTGCATCAAGCAGATGGAGCTGGCGGGAGAAGCGCCGGACGTGGTGATCGGCTGCGTCGGCGGCGGCTCGAACTTCGCCGGGATCGCCTACCCGTTCCTGCGCCGCAGGCTGCGGGAGGGGATCGAAACGAGATTCGTCGCGGCCGAGCCGGCCGCCTGCCCGACGCTGACCCGGGGCCGCTACGCCTACGACTTCGGCGACACCGTGGGGATGACGCCCCTGATGCCGATGTACACGCTCGGCCACGACTTCGTGCCGCCGCCGGTCCACGCCGGCGGCCTGCGCTACCACGGCGACGCACCCAGCCTCTCGGCGCTGGTCAAGGAGGGTCTGGTGGAGGCGACGGCGATCCCGCAGACGGCGGCCTTCGAGGCGGCGGTCCGGTTCGCACGCTGCGAGGGGATCATCCCCGGGCCGGAGCCGGCGCACGCGATCCGCGCCGTGATCGACGAGGCCGAGGCGGCCAAGCGGGCCGGGGAGGAGAGGGTGATCCTCTTCAACCTCTCCGGGCACGGCCACTTCGACATGTCGGCGTACGCGGCCTACTTCGCGGGAGAGCTCGAGGACCTCGAGATGCCCGAGGAGGAGCTCACCGCGGCGCTCGAGCGGCTGCCCGAGGCGCCGGCGCTCGCCTGAGCCAGGCCGCGGAGCAGCGCTGGAGGCCGGTGTGGATCGCCTCGGGATCGGCACCTTCGCGCCGCCAGCGGGCTGACCATCTCCTGGTAGCCGCCGAGCTCGCGCCGGAGCTCGCCCATGGTGATGTCGAAGCAGGTGAGGTAGCTCGCGTTGAAGACGACGCCCTGCGGGTCGCACTCGTTGTAGCGGACCCGCAGCCGGTGTCGGAACGGCTCGCTCAGGCCTCAGCCTTCTCGGTCTCCGCGGGCTTGCCGTTCATCTCGTAGGCCTCGGCGAGCTCGGGGTCCTTCTTGGCGAGCATCTCGGCCAGGCTGACCATCACCTTGCACTGCTTCCAGGTCGCGTCGTCCTGCATCTTGCCGTCGATCATGTGGACGCCGCGCCCGTCCGGGATCGCCTCGATCACCTTCTTGGCGAAGAGGACCTCGTCCGGCGGTGGGCTGAAGACCTTCTTGGCGATCTCGATCTGGACCGGGTGAAGCGACCAGGCTCCGACGCAGCCGAGCAGGAAGGCGGCACGGAACTGCGTCTCGCAGCCCTGGGTGTCCTTGATGTCGCCGTAGGGGCCGTAGAACGGGAGGATCCCCGCCGAAGTGCAGGCGTCCACCATGCGGGCTATCGAGTAGTGCCACGGGTCCTGTTGCGCGGTGGCGCGCGGAGCGTCCGGGTCGTCCGGGTCCGGGTCCTCGATCACGCGGTAGGCGGGGTGGCCGCCGCCGACGCGGGTCGTCTTCATCCGCCGGAAGGCGGCGAGGTCGGCCGGCCCGAAGCTCATGCCCTGCATGCGCGGGCTCGCGGTCGCGATTTCCTCGAGATTGACCACGCCGAGCGAGGTCTCGAGGATCGCGTGGATCAGGAGCGGCTTCTCGAGCTTCGCCTTGGCCTCGAGCTGGGCGACCAGGCGATCGACGTAGTGGATGTCCCACGGCCCCTCGACCTTCGGGACCATGATCACGTCGAGCTTGTCGCCGATCTCGGTGACGAGCTCCGTGAGGTCGTCGAGGACCCAGGGGCTCTCCAGCGCGTTGACCCGGGTCCAGAGCTGCGTGTCGCCGAAGTCGACTTCCTTGGCTACCGCGATCAGGCCCTGCCGCGCCGGGATCTTCTTGTCGACCGGGACCGCGTCCTCGAGGTTGCCGAGCAGGATGTCGGCCTGCTTGGCCATGTCGGGGACCTTGGCGCGCATCTTCTCGTTCGATGCGTCGAAGAAGTGGATCATCCGGGAGGGTTTGAAGGGGATCTCGCGAGGCGGCTCGGGCGCGTCGATCGCCAGCGGCTTGAAGAAGTCACGTGGGTTTCTCATGCCCGGAACGCTACCTGGCCCGCTCGGCGAGACGCCGGTAGCCTCAGGCGGTGGCCAAGGTCCGAAAGGCGCTGCCGGGCGAGGTCGAGCGGGTGCTCGGCATGTACGAGTGGCTGTTCGCGCCGCCGGGCTCGGTACCGCCCCGCTGGGATCCCGAGCATGCGCGGTCCGCGATCGCCGACGCGATCGCGGACCCCTCCTCCGGCGTCTTCGTCGCGGAGCACCGCGGGGAGCTGCTCGGGCTCTGCACCGCGTACCTGGACATGAACTCGGTGCGGTTCGGGCCGCGCTGCTGGGTGGAGGACCTGGCGGTCAGCCCCGGGCACCGCTCGCAGGGA
>Ga0070741_10018565_pt1 | contig 11246 bp, 8 predicted proteins | sample Coa_R1_4_FD_66440 | JGI IMG/M metagenome (GOLD analysis project Ga0070741, IMG submission 66440) | Surface soil microbial communities from Centralia Pennsylvania, which are recovering from an underground coalmine fire - Coalmine... | ecosystem: Environmental > Terrestrial > Soil > Unclassified ...
TCGCGCAATCGGATGAAACTGACAAAACATTTGCCAATCTGCAATTCTCGCGCTTCAACGAAGTTCTCCGCGCGCTCGGCGAGAAGAAAGTTTCCGTTCCGCTTCGTCACACGTGCAACAGCGGCGGCTTTCTCGATCTACCGCAGGCGCATTTGGACATGGTGCGCGTGGGCATTTTGCTTTACGGCGTTTTTCCGTCGCAGGTTTGCCGCCAAATTTCCGGCATTGAGCCGGTGATGTCTGTGAAGGCGCGCATCGCGGCGATTCAGAAATTAAAACCCGGCGAAGTTGTCGGCTACGGAATGCGTTACACGGCGAAGACGGAACGGCGCATCGCGGTTTTGCCGATTGGTTACGGCGACGGTTTTCCACGCGTGCGCAACGAAGGTTGCGCGCTCATCCACGGCAAGCGCGCGCCGCTGGTCGGCGGCATCGCGATGGACGCGCTGATGGTGGACATCACGGACATTCCCGACGCGCAAATGTGGGACGAAGCCGTCATCATGGGCCGGCAGGGCAACGAAGAAATCACCGTGCGCGACATCGCGAAGCTGAAAAATTCCGTGACCTACGACGTGCTGACGAATTGGCGGCTGCGGTTGCGAAGGAAGAATGTGAATGGGAAAATTGCGTCGGTTAAGTAGCGTAAATCTTAGAAACCTTAAAGATTTGAAATTTCCAAAGCTTCCTTGGGCACAACGTGATTAGTTTTTGAAAATTCTTCCGCGCGTTTTTTCCCAGCCGTCATTTGTTCAGGCGTGAATGTAAGATTATTTGTTTTCCATTCCTGGATGACCGTCATAACCACATTTGATTCTTTTGCACTTTCTAAAGTTAGCCATTTGCAAGCCTCAACAGAGTCTTTATCCGTTCCAAAACCATATGCACATGCCAAGGCCAGATGCCCTTGAGCTTTTGGATACCCTTGATTTGCTGCTTTTCGAATCCATTCCACTCCACGAAAAAAATTAGGATTGTCATGTTGTTCTTTTGTGAGAGGAGTATTTAATTGAGCTTGCGTTGGGCGATTGTTATCCGAAACAGATATTCCAAGTTGAGAAGCAATTTCAGTGAGTCCTTTCTGGTAATAATACTCGCCAAGCGCGTCTTGTGCATTTGCAAGTCCGTTACCTGCTGCCCTTTGAAGCCAGACAACAGCTTCATCAGAACTTGCCTGTGTTCCTTTGCCGTCTCGATAACAAAGCGCCACATAATATTGTGCAGGAGGCCAGCCTTGATTGGCAGCAGCCTTAAACCACCGAAAGGTTTCTTGATAATTTTTCGGCACTGCATCGCCAAAAAAATAGCTTGATCCTAAAGCCACTTGAGCTAGCGGCAAACCTGAATCTGCTGCCGCTTGAAATAATTTAATTCCTTCTTGTTCATTTTTTGGAACACCATCACCCTCTCCATAAGCAACACCCAACCTTACTTCTGCTTGCGGAAATTTTTGCACTGCCGCTTTTTGCCACCAACTTACTGCTTCGGTCGAATCTTTTGGAACGCCTCTGCCAAAATGAAATCTCTCTCCCAATTCAAATTGTGCCTGCGCATTGCCAGTGTCAGCAACGGCCTTTACTTCCGCAAAGGTCATTTGCGAAAAATCCGACGTTTTAGCAATTCCCGAGTCAGATTTTTTGCAACCGACACAGATGAAGGTTGCCATGCTTAAAATAAAAGTCCACTGAGTCGCTTTCATTTTCATCTTTTACAGTGGAGCATGTTGCAATGGCAAGATTCAATTGGACAAAAACTTTTTCTTCGCGCCTTTGTGTCTTCGTGGTTAAAATCCTTGCGCGATGAAATTGCTCTTCTCCGAACAAAATTCCGACTACGAGCATTACCAATTTCCTTACGCGATTTGGGCGATGCCGGAGGACGGCGAATCGCCGGCGGACATTTTTAACGCCGGATTTCTGCCGTCGTCGCGAAATCTCGACCGCTTTTATTTGTGCCGGCAGGTGCGCGTGAATTTGCAGAAGTTCAAGCCGTCGTCGGAAAATCGCCGCATCATCCGCAAAGGCAAAGGCATCGGCATCGAATTGGTTGCGCGCGAAGATTTCGATTACACGCCGGAGAAACGGCAATTTTTCAAAACTTACGCGGACATCAAATTCGGCAACGACGTGATGTCTTTCGAGCGGCTCGACGCGTTGTTCGCTTCGCCCATCATTTCGCATCTGCTTGTGTTCATTGATTTGGAGACGAACAAGGAAGTCGGCGTGGCCACGCTGTATCTCGAAGGCAAATCGCTCGCGTTTTATTACTACGCGTTTTACGACCTGAATTATTACGCGCGCAATCTCGGCATGTTCATGATGACGTCGGCGGTGGAACTGTTTTCCGACAGCGGCGTGAAACATCTTTATCTCGGCACGTGCTATTCGGACAACGCACTCTACAAGACGCAATTCGCCGGCGCGGAATTTTTCAACGGCTTCCGCTGGTCGGACGACATGGACGAATTGAAATTCATCATCAAGCGCGACAAAAAGGAATTGACGCAGCACTTGCTGGAGACGGAAGAATTCCGCGAAAAATTTTACAGCGGCAATTTGGAAAAAATGGCGAAGGCGAGTGAGTTTCGCGTGAAAGTGAAATAATTAGGCTAACGCGAAATCCAGCCGCCGCCGACTACTAAATCGTCTTGATAAAACACGGCGGCCTGTCCTGGCGTAATGGCGCGTTGCGGCGTGTGCAGTTTCACACGAACGAAATTGTTTTCCAGCGGCGTAATCGTCGCGGCAGTTCCCGGATGATTGTAACGAATCTTCGCCGTGACTTCGATTGGCCCGGTCAATTTATCGAACGGATGCCAATTACAATTACTCGCAATGAATTCATCGCGGTCGAGCGCAGATTCATCGCCGACGACGACGCGATTATTCTCCGCGTCCAATTCAACGACGTAGACCGGCTTGGGCGTCGTGATGCCGAGACCTTTTCGCTGACCGATGGTGTAAAATTCAATGCCGTCGTGATGACCGAGAACCGTGCCGAAAATGTCCACAATTTCGCCGCGATGTTTCTGCACGAGATTTGCCTGCTGCAAAAATCCGCCGTAATTGTTGTCCGGCACGAAACAGATTTCCATGCTCTCTTCCTTGTCGGCGGTTTTGAGATTGCAATGCCGCGCCACTTCGCGCGTGTCGCTCTTGGTTTTTTCGCCGAGCGGAAACATCGCGCGCGCAAGCTGATCCTGTCGTAGCGAAAAAAGAAAATAACTTTGGTCTTTACGCAAATCGCGACCGCGCTTAAGCAAATGGCGCGAACCATCCGCGTTTTTTTCAATTCGCGCGAAATGTCCCGTGGCAATGAAATCCGCGCCAAGTTGGTCGGCGCGGTCAATCAATCGTCCGAACTTCAAATTCTGATTGCACATCACACAAGGATTCGGCGTGCGGCCGGCCTTGTATTCGTCGGCAAAATATTGGATGACGTGCTTTTGAAATTCTGCCGCCTCGTCAATCAGATAATACGGCACGCCGAGCTTGTCGCAAACGCTGCGCGCGTCGGTGACGGCTTGCGGGCCACAGCATTTGTCCTCGGCGCGGTTCACGCAATCCTGCGGCCAGAGTTTGAGCGTGATGCCGATGACATCGTAGCCTCGCTCGAGCAAAAGCGCCGCCGTGGCGGAGGAATCAACTCCTCCGCTCATGCCGCAGACCACGCGCTGACGCTTTTGCGAATTCACAGTCGAACATTATACGATTTGCGCGGCGGCTGTAAAATGGTTTGAACGCCAGAAAAATCGCTGACATTATTTTTCCGCGAGCACGGATTTTATGACATCGCGCAATTCAGCGAGCGCGAACGGCTTGGTCAGGCATTGACGTTTTTCCTCTTTCAAAAATTTCCCCATTTGCTCGTTGATGACATCGCCGGTGATAAAAATGACGCGCCGGCACAAATCCGGTTTGTTTGTGCGTAATTGTTCGTAAACTTGTCGCCCATTCAAGCCGGGCATTTTCCAATCGAGCAGAATTATGTCACAGTCGTTTGATTTTAATTCGCGCAACGCCGTCTCGCCGTCGGCAAAAGTTTGAAGCTGATAGCCGCAACGGGTCAAAATTTCCTGCACCATTTGCAACAGCGATTCCTCGTCATCAATGATTAAAATCTTTTTGCCAGCGCCTTCTGTCGGATCAAATTTGTTTGAATCTGCTTGGGACGGAATTTTTTCGACTTCTACGCCGCGCGCAATGGGCAATTCAATGACAAAGGTCGCGCCTTCGCCGGGCTTGCTCATTGGCGTGATGTTGCCGCCATGTTCTTTGATGAGGCCGTAACACAAACTCAAGCCAAGGCCGGTGCCTTTGCCAACTTCTTTCGTCGTGAAAAACGGGTCGAAAATTTTCTGCAAATTTTCCGGCGAAATTCCCGGGCCATTGTCAGAAATCGCGATGCGAATATTCGGCTCGGCAGATTCGGTCTTAATTTTTATTTTTCCGGACGGCTGATGCGCTTCAATCGCCTGCCGCCCGTTGTTGATGATGTTGAGCAACACTTGCTGGATTTGATGTTCGTCGGCGAGCACGTGCGGCAGATTTTTATCAAAATGAGTTTCGACCTCGACATTGCTCGTGCGCAACGGATACGCGACGATTTCTAAAACGGCTTCGACGAGTGAATTGACTGAAACAGGTTTGCGCTCCGGTTTTTGACGCCGCGCAAAACTCAAAAGCGATTGCACAATTTTCTGGCAACGTTGCGCCGCTTTGAAAATGAAGTTGAGATGCTTGCGATGCGTTTCGCCCACGTCCGCGTCCTTGAGCATTTCGGAAAATCCCATGACGGCGGCGAGCGGATTGTTCAATTCATGCGCGACGCCCGCGACAAATTCGCCGACGGCGCTCAATTTCTCGCTTTGCACCAGTTGCGCCTGCGTCGTTTTCAGCGTGTCGACCGTTTGCTCCAATTGCGCGCGCGATTGCTGGATGTTGCCGGTCATTTGATTGAATGCGCCGGCCAATTTGCCGATTTCATCGTTCGAACGCACAGCCACGCGTCGCGAAAAATCGCCGCGACCAACGGCTTCGGCGCTATCGTGCAATTCCAACAGCGGCCGTGTCACACGACTGACGAGAAGCCAGACGACAATGGCGCCGAGACAAACGGCGGCCAATCCGATGCAAAAAATTATTCGCTGCGTGGATTGCAAATCTTGAAGCGGTTTTTTTTCGGAAAATAAAATTAAATAATCCAATTGACCGCCGTTCAATTTTCCGGCCCGACACAGAAAAGGTTCACCGTTGATTTCCCGTTCGCTTTCGGCGCCGGTCATTTGCGCAAATTGTGGCGACAAAGATTTTGTCATTTCCGAATCGCTGGACGCGACAATTTGTCCGCCGGAAATTAAAATCAATTGGCTGTGCGTCAGATTGTAAAATTCCTCAGGCAGCGTATTTTCAACGGCGAAGGTAAATGTCCCAAAAATTGAAGAGGAATTGGTGTCGAAAGAAATTGGAATTGTGACGATATCAAACAGATGGTCGCCATTTCGAATGGTTTCGACGACTGATTGGCCTTCAAACGCTTTTGCGACAGAATTGGAACAATTTATTTCAAAGGACGTTTTGTCGAATTCCGAATCGCGCGCCTGAATCAGCATTTTTATTTTGTCCGGTTTTAATGCAACCGCGTCGCAAAGTCCGTCTTTAATCAAATCATCCAAAAAATTAAAGAGGGTTTTAGATTGAACCGCGTCCAGTTGCACTTGCCCGCCGCTGTAATATTCGGACGCGGTGAACGCTTTGATACGCGGCTCGTGGGCGACGTTTTTGAAGCGCAATAGCAATTCGTTATCGCGATTTGTTTGCGTGATTTTAAGATTGGCTTCGGCGGCGTCCAATTGTTCGGAAGCGTTCTCGTGAATTTGTCCTTTGACGCGGCCGTTGACCAACCACATTGAAATTGCGACGAGCAATGCCATCACGACAATCACCGGCACGAGAACTTTGGTGCGGAAATTCGCGTTGCGCATTTCAGTATTGCGGAAGATTTTTGATGCCGAGCGTGAAATCCACTTTCACTTCGCCGTCGGCAGGCACGGTGATTTCTTTTTCATCAGCAGGCAATCGTTCATGCCACGCTTTCAATTTATATTTGCCCGGCGGCACGTTCGGAATTTTGTAATCGCCGTTGGCATCCGTTGAAGCAAAATATGGATTTGGCAAAACGAGCACGATGCAGTGCATGTTTTCGTGGATGGAACAAAAAACATCCACGCGGCCAACTTTATCGAACTTCACACATTTATTTGTCGGACTGCCTTTGTAAAGGCCGAGGTCAAATTGCTTGGCGTCGGACATGGAAAAAACATTGTGATAAATGTCGTCTTTGTTTGGCCATTCAACGGTGGTGCCAACCATCACCGGCCGCACATGAGGATCAAACATCGCGCTATGTTGCGCCACGTTTGTCGTAACAACGCTGACGACGTTCGTTGAAAGGGCGGTGTTCGTGCCCGCCGGCTCATCAATGTAAACAACAAAATCATGCATTGCGGCATAATCTACTTTCGGCGCGAATTTATATTTGCGATTCGCGTAAGCGCCGCCGGAATCAGAATTTTCATCCGCGCCGGTTTTGCCCTGGGCGCTGACGTTGCCGACAATCGTTCCGGCAACGGCCGAAACGCAAATCATTGCCAGAAAAATCACTGCGGAAAAAATCTTCATCGTAAATGAGACGCTCGCAGACCTTTAAAGTTTCATCAATCAGAATTTAAACGCCGCTTCCGTGCCGAAGAAATCTTCGCGATCGCGTTTATCGCCGCTCAATTCATCGCCGCGCTCTAAAGAATATTCGGATTTGATAATGAGCGAATCGCTGAAGCGGTAGCCGATGCCAAGGCTCAAGCGCCAGAGCTCGGTCGTCCAATTGCCGGAAAAATATCCGCCGTCGCCGTAGCCCATAATGGGAATTCCTTTGGCGGCAAAAACTTCACTGAATCTCGCGGCGGCATAAAATTTTTTCGGCAAATCCTGGACGCCTTCAACCGAATAATAAAAAATATCGCGTCCATTGTTCGCCGCCGGGTCATTGTCGCCGTAACGCGCGTAGCCGCCGAATCCACTGACATGCCCGCTTTTCCAGCGCGCGGTAACGTCGCCTTCAACCAGGTTCGCGTGAAATTTTGTCGTATTGGTCGAGCCAAGTGATTGAAAAAAATCTGTGCCGAACCAAACGGCGGAAATGAAATCCCGCTTTGCATTCACGTCGCCCGTGCGCATGCCGCTCAAACTAAAATGCCAATTGCGGTTCGGGTCGAAACCAATTCGCGCGGCGACCGATTTGTCCCCATTGAAATCCTGCACGCCGTTTTTGCCGCTGCCGTTTTGCACCGCCACGACGTAATTCCATTTTCCAAACGCGCCATAAGCTTCCACGCCGGGGTCAAATCCCCAAATGTCCGGCAACGAACGCGAAATGAGCGGGTTGTCAATCGCATTGCGCGTTTGATATTCTTCGCCGAAGGGAATGTTCATGCGTCCGGCGCGGAAATTCAACTGGCCGTCCTTGCCCCACAATTGCGACACGTCCTGAAAATCCAAATACAATTCACCGAGATGCAAATTAAGGTCGTCATTTTCACGCGTGGCCAAATCCGCTTCGCCAAAAAAATAAACTTCCTTCCAAATTGGCGCTTCGACATAGAGCCGCGCCTCGTCCACGCGAAATTCCGAATTCGGCGCAAAGCCTTCGCGACCGGTGTTAAAAAATGCGACGCCGCCTTCGCCGCTCAAATGAACGTTGCCAAGATTTAGTCCATTTTCGTTTTGCGAAGAATTTTCTGCCGGTGAATTTTCTTTTGCCGATTCCAGTCGCTCAACTTTTTTGGAAAGCGCATCCAGTGATTCGTTTTGTTTCTGCAATTGCTGCTGCAAGAGGGCGTTTTGCTCGCGCAACTCGCGGACTTGCTGCTCCAGATTTGTATCATCGGCGAAAGCAATCGAAATTCCTGCGAAGAAAAATGCGGCAACTACCGACGGCACGAATTTTGAGCCGATAACGGCAAGCGATGGTTTTGAATTCATTCGCATTGCAACACCATCATAATTGGTTTGAGTCAAATTGAAACTGAAATGTTCCATAATTTGGCTGAAATCGCGATGTAAATTGCATATACTGTTTTGCTCAATTGAAATCGCTCCTCGAAACCAAACGCACGCGACCCGAAAAAGTTTTTCTCGTCGGCGTCGAATTGAAATCGCGAAACGGCGCCGACGTGCGCGATTTAATGGCGGAGCTTTCCGAACTGGCGCAAACCGCCGGCGCGGAAATCGCCGGCGATGGCATCCAGAAAATTGAATCTTTAAGTCCGGCCACGTTTATCGGCAAAGGCAAAGCGGAAGAATTTGCGCGCTTCTGCAAATCGCAAAAAGTGGACACGGTGATTTTCGACGATGAACTTTCGCCCGCGCAAACGCGCAACCTCGAAAAAATTTTCGGCTGCCGCGTTCAAGACCGCACGGCGTTGATTCTCGATATTTTTGCGCAACGCGCGCGCACGCGCGAAGGCAAATTACAAATCGAATTGGCGCAGCTCGAATATTTGTTGCCGCGCCTCACGAAATATTGGTCGCACTTGTCGCGCCAGCGGGGTTCGACCGGCAGCATCGGCGGCGAAGGCGAATCGCAATTGGAAGCCGACCGCCGGAAAATTTCCGAGCGCATTGACCGCATCGCGCGCGACTTGGATTTGGTTCGCCGTCAGCGCTCGACGCAACGCGCGGGACGCCAGCGCAGTCTGTGGCCGCTCGCTTCGATTGTCGGTTACACCAACGCCGGAAAATCCACGTTGCTCAACAAACTCACCGGCGCGGATGTTTTGGCGAAAGATATTTTGTTCGCCACGCTCGACCCGACGACGCGGCGTTTGAAATTGCCGACAAACCAAAATGTTTTGCTGACGGACACAGTTGGTTTCATCCGCAAATTGCCGCACGGTCTTGTCGAAGCATTTAAGGCGACGCTCGAAGAAGTCGTGCAAGCCGATTTGCTGCTGCACGTCGTGGATGTCAGCCATCCGCAAGCCGAAGAACAAATTGCCGCCGTCAATTCCGTGCTTGAAGAAATTGGCGCGGGCGAAAAATCCACGATTATGGTCTTCAACAAAATTGACCAATTGGAAAATTCCGGCGCGCTGAATCGCTTGCGCGAAAAATTTCCGCATGCGGTGGAAATTTCCGCGAAAAGCGGCGAAGGCATTTCGCATTTGCTGGCTGAATTGGGAACGCAGTTGAAACCGAAGCGCGAATTTCTGGAATTGAAAATTCCGCACGAACGCTCGGAAGTGATTGCGCGGCTGCACAAATTGGGACAAATCGTCGAGCGCCGTTACACCGGCAAATCCGCCAGATTCAAAGCGCGAATCCCTCCGCATTATCATGACGAGTTTGCAGAATTCATCGTGAACGGACATTCGAAATAAAATTTTCGCAACCGTTGCTTGTCTCTTTACGCGACTGCAATATATTTTGGTAAAGGAATATGACACCATCGGGACGCCAATCACTTAACACGAGCAATGTGCTTTCAGTCATCATGGGCGGCGGTCAGGGCACGCGCCTTTTTCCGCTCACGAAAGACCGCGCCAAACCCGCCGTGCCGCTCGCGGGAAAATACCGACTGGTGGACATTCCGATTTCCAATTGCATTAATTCCGGCCTGCGACGCATTTATATTTTAACGCAGTTCAATTCCGCGTCGCTACACGGACATATTTCGCGCACATATAAATTTGACCAGTTCACCAGCGGATTCGTGGAAATTCTCGCGGCGCAACAGACGTTGACGAATACATCGTGGTATGAAGGCACGGCGGACGCAGTGCGAAAAAATCTCATTCATTTTCTCAATCACGATTTTCAATATCTTTTGATTTTATCCGGCGACCAGTTGTATCGCATGGATTACCGCAAGATGATTGCGCAACACGCCGAGAGCGGCGCGGACATTACGGTGGCAACGATTCCCGTTTCGCGCAAAGAAGCGCAGTCGTTCGGCATCATGCAAATTTCGGAAGACTGTTGCATCAAACGCTTCGTGGAAAAACCGAAAGACCCGGCGGTGCTCGATTCGCTGCGATTGCCGAAAGATTGGTTGGAAAAAAATGAAATCAAGGATGGCGAAGAAAAATTCCTTGGCTCAATGGGCATTTACATTTTCAACCGTGCGCTGATTGAAAAACTTTTGGACAATCCGCTGTCTGACTTCGGCAAGCATATTATTCCGCATGCCATCAACACGCATCGCGTTTGCTCTTACATTTTTCAAGGCTATTGGGAAGACATCGGCACGATTCGCAGTTTCTTCGAAGCGAATCTGGATTTGGTGACGGAATTGCCGCGATTTAATTTCTTCGACATGAGCGCGCCGATTTTTTCGCGTCCGCGCTTTTTGCCCGGCTCAAAAATCAACGGCGCGGAAATTGAGCACGCCTTGATTTCCGACGGCTGCATCATTAATCACGCGCACATCAAAAATACCATCATCGGATTGCGCACCGTCGTCGGCGCGGGAACGGAATTGAACCGCGTCGTGACGCTCGGCAGCGATTTTTATGAATCGCTGGAATCCATCGCCAAGCACGAACGTGAAGGCCAGCCGCGCATTGGCATCGGCGCCAATTGCAAAATCGAAAACGCCATCATTGATAAAAACGCGCGCATCGGCGACAACGTAAAAATTTCTCCCGCAGGCAAACCGGAAAATACCGACCACGAATTATATTTCATTCGTGACGGCATTGTGATTATTCCGAAGAACGCCGTGATTCCGAGTGGAACGGTGATTTAATTCTTTAAACCATTTTCAGAATAAAAAGGCGGACCGTTTCCAGTCCGCCTTTTTGAATTTGCTTCGGAAATTTATTCCTTTACCGCTTCGTCTGCTGCGTCGAAGGCATGTTGCAAGGCAACCAAATCTTCGCCGGGTTTCAATGAGTCGAGCAATTTCTGTTCTTCTTTCAATTGCTCTTCGTTGTAATTCGCAGCTTTGATGGATAGGCCAATGCGGCGTTCGCCTTTATCAATCTTGATGACGCGCGCGGTGACTTCCTGCTCCGGTTTGAGCACGTTCTTGATTTTTTCCACGCGCTCTTCGCTGATTTGCGAAATGTGCACGAGGCCGTCAATTTCATGCTGCAGGCCGACGAACGCGCCGAAGCTCGCAATCTTCGTGATTTTGCCGGTGACGAGGTCGCCGACTTTGTAAAGCGTCTCGATGTTGTCCCACGGGTC
>Ga0070741_10018566_pt1 | contig 11245 bp, 7 predicted proteins | sample Coa_R1_4_FD_66440 | JGI IMG/M metagenome (GOLD analysis project Ga0070741, IMG submission 66440) | Surface soil microbial communities from Centralia Pennsylvania, which are recovering from an underground coalmine fire - Coalmine... | ecosystem: Environmental > Terrestrial > Soil > Unclassified ...
GCGATCCAGGGCCTGCAGCAGGCCTTGCGCAAGGGCGACTGGTCGGTGACCGTCGCCGTGCATCTCAAAAAGCAGATCACCGCGGTCTGGCCGGGCTTCCACGACAAGGTCTATGGCCTTGCCGTCGATGTCGGCTCGACCACCATCGCCGGACATCTCTGCGATCTCTCGACCGGCGACGTGGTCGCTTCGTCCGGCTTGATGAACCCGCAGATCCGCTTCGGCGAAGACCTGATGAGCCGCGTCTCCTATGTCATGATGAATCCCGGCGGCGACGTCGAGATGACCAAGGCGGTGCGCGAGGCGATCAACGATCTCTCGCAGGCGGTCGCGAAGGAAGCCGGCTGTTCGGTCGATTCCATTCTGGAATGCACCTTCGTCGGCAACCCGATCATGCACCACCTGCTCTTGGGGATTAACCCGATCGAGCTCGGTGGCGCACCGTTTGCTCTGGCCACCGACGGGCCGGTACAGATCTGGGCGACGGAGATCGATCTCAAGATCCATCCCAACGCGCGGATCTATGTGCTGCCTTGCATCGCCGGCCATGTCGGCGCCGATACGGCGGGCGTCATCCTCTCAGAATCGCCTCACGAATCCGACGAGATGACCCTGATCGTCGATGTCGGCACCAATGCCGAGATCGTGCTCGGCAACAAGACCAAGCTGCTCGCGGCCTCCTCGCCGACCGGCCCCGCCTTCGAGGGCGCGCAGATCTCCTGCGGCCAGCGCGCAGCACCGGGTGCGATCGAGCGGGTCCGCATCAACCGCGAGACCCTGGAGCCGCGGTTCAAGGTGATCGGCTGCGACCTCTGGTCGGATCATCCCGACTTCAAGGCCAAGACCGAGGGGATCGGCGTCACCGGTGTATGCGGCTCCGGCATCATCGAGTGCCTGGCCGAGATGTTCCTCTGCGGCATCATCACCCAGGACGGCGTCATCGACGGCGCGATGGCGGCGAAATCCCCACGGGTCCAGCAGGACGGTCGCACCTTCACCTATCTGCTGCATGACGGCGAGCCGCAGCTCAAGATCATGCAGAACGACGTGCGCGCCATTCAGCTTGCGAAGGCCGCGCTCTATGCGGGTGCACGCCTGTTGATGGACCGGATGGGTATCGACAAGCTCGACCGCATTACGTTGGCGGGCGCGTTCGGCAGCCATATCGACGTCAAATACGCCATGGTCCTCGGCATGATTCCGGATTGCGATCTCGCCAAGGTCACCAGCGCCGGCAATGCCGCCGGCACCGGCGCGCGTATCGCGCTCCTCAACCGCGCGTCCCGCGAGGAGATCGCCCGCGTGGTGAAGCAGGTCGAGAAAGTGGAGACCGCGGTCGAGCCCAAGTTCCAGGAGCATTTCGTCGGTGCGATGGCGATCCCGCACAAGACCGCGCCTTACCCGCATCTCGCCAAGGCGGTCAATCTGCCGGCCCCGAAAGTCGCAACGCCGAGCGACGACGGCGAGGGTGGCGGCCGCCGCCGCCGCCGCCGCGGCTGATTCCAAAACGACGTCGTTCCTAACGTTTCGCGGCATGGCTGTTGCGTGAGTGACGGCGCGTGCCGATCAACTCTGTTCACAAGATCGCAGGGCGGTGCGCGGGATGCGCGTATGCCGAAAGGCTGCGGCGCTGCCAGGGGAAGGCGCGGCAGGATTTGCCGGGCCGCTCGGCAGAATCTGCCGGTCTTTGCGGCGCGCACAGAACACGATTGGGAGCAGATGCCGCATGGCACCGGCGATACCTCCGACTGGCGAGCTGCCGCCCCGCCCGCAATCCACGATCCGCAACGACTATCGCGCGATGGTGGAGGCGATCCAGACCGGCGATCTTCCGACCGCGCAGCAGGCCTTCAGCCGCGTGATCCGAGGCCTGCCTTCCTCCGCCACGGATGACACCACCACTCTGGGCAAGATCGGCGCGACCTTGGATCAAGGTGATCTCAAGGCCGCGCAGGGAATTCTCGATGGCCTGGAGACCAAGGCGATGAAGGTGCTGCGCGCGGTGCAAAAGGTGACCGAGGAGGACAAGTCGAACCCGGTCCCGCCGGGCTCGACCTTCCGCATCACGGTTTGAATATCACTGCGGCGTGAAGGTGACATGCAGCGCGCTCGGCGCGCGGAACTCCCAGCCGCGAAAGTTCGGCGTCGTTCCCGGCGCCAGCGCCAGATCCGGCAAGCGCTCCAGCAGCGGGTGCAGCAGCAGTGGCATCAGCCGTGTGGCGAACCACCGCCCGGCGCAGAAATGCGTGCCGAAGCCATAGGCGGCGTGGCCGTTCTCGGCGCGATGGATGTCGAACGCATCCGGATTCTGGTAGCGGCTCTCGTCCCGGCTCGCCGAGGAGATAATCGCCGCGACCGGGGCGCCTTTGGGGATCGCGACGCCGCCGATCTCCGTGTCCTCGGTCGCCTGGCGCATCTGGGTCCCGATCGGCGCCACCCAGCGCAGACCCTCATCGACGGCGCGCGGAAGCAGTGCGTCCATGTCGACCAGCACCGCGCGTTTCTGCTCCGGGTTGGTCAGCAACCCGACCAGCACGGTCGCCGCGCCATGCCCCGGCTCCTGCATGCCGCCCAGCAGTGCCACCTTGATCGAGGGCAGCAGGAAATCCCGCGCCCTTGTCTGCCCTTCCGGCATGCCGTCATGCAGCATATGCGAGACCGCGGAACCGTCCGGTTCGCGCTCCAGCCGCGCGACCGCCGGCAGGATCGCCGCATCGACCTCGGCGCTGGTTCTGTCGGCGATCTCCTGCTTCTCCGGGTCGTTCTCGTAATTGGCGGCGCCGATCGCAAGGCCATGGAACCAGCGCAGCAAGGTCTCCGAATCCACGTCGTCGAACCCGAGCGAGCGCGCGACCGCGATGCTGGAAGCCGGCTCGAAATACTCCGACAGCAACTCCGCGGTGCCCTTGCTGGCGATGCGGTCGAGATGTTCCCTGATGATCGGCTTGGCGAGATCGTCGATATATTCCGCGACCGCGCGCGGCTTGTACTTGGTATCGAAGCCCTTGCGCAGCTCGCCATGGGCCGGGCCGTCGCAGGTGAGGATCGTCGGTGTGCCCATGGTGCGGTCGACCGGCGAAGTCGCGACCTCGGCGGCGAACAGCTTGGTGTTCTTGGTGACGCGCTCTACATCCTGCCAGCGGGTCACGAACCAGACATTGGCCGCCGGCACCCAGGCGACCGGCGCCTCGCGCCTGAGGCGCGCGAAGATCGGATAGGGGTCGGCTTCCAAAGCCGCCACCGTGATCTCATCGGCAAAGGCCATCGCGTCTCCTCCCATCGGGCGCCTCTTCACGGGCGCCACAATGCAGGAAGCTTAGCCGATCGTTCGACCTAGAACAATTCTCTTTCGAACGGTCGCGGCCTCACCCCGGCCATTGCTTCAGCTTGGCCTGCAGGCTGGGTGGCCATTGGTCGAGCGGCGGATAGAGGCGCGGGGCCTCGTTGCCGTCCTGCATCGCGGCGTAGACCTTCTGGTTCTTCGGATCGATGCCGATCAGGAGCTCGGTCGAATCCTCGGAGGAATCGTCGAAGCATTCGCCGACCACGATGCCGTCCTCGGTGGCGCCCATCTGATCGCCTTTGCCGAAATAATCGGTGAAGGCGCGGAAGTCGGCGCCGAGCAGGTTCTGATACGCGGCATAGACATCGGCATTGTCCAACGCCTCCCACGGGTACTTGCCGATGAGGTCGCCGGCGTCGGCCCAGCTGGTACCCGCCTTCGGCTTGAACGGTTCGCTCACCGGCTCCTCCAGCCCCTTGGCGAAGGACCAGCGATAGATCGTGCCGTCATGGCCGCCGCTCGGCGCAAAGCGCACGGTGATGACGCCGTCCGCGACCTTGGTCTCCGCGGTGTCGGAGCAGGTGCCGAAGGGATCGGTCGCCGTCACCTTGCCTTGGGCGTCCACCGAGACCACGACGTAATTGCCGGGGCAGCCATTGCCGCCATCGGATACGAGCAGCACCGCGGCGCCGGTCTTGCCGTCGTTGAACGAATCCTCGACCTCGATGAAGGCATCCTCCTCGATGACATCGCCGTCGATCTTGGCCTGGGTCCGGCTGTCGGCGGTGGTGACGATCTCCATCTTCTTGCTGCCGATATCGACGGTCTGCTGAGCCGGCTGCGTCTGGTCCTGTGCCGACGCCGGTCCGCCGGGGCTGAGGCCAATCCCTGCCAGCAGCAGGATAAAAAGGGGCACTGGTCTCCACATACGACCGGTCATGGGCTTCGATCCGCTTGGGGGCAATGGGCGATTTTCCCCAAGATTTGGCCCAGGCACAACCCAGGTATCGAGCGGCAGCGCCAATCTCTCGAGCGTGCTGTCGCAAATGCCGAGATGCATTATCGGACCCGGCGATCGCGTGCCGAGGTTGCGGACTTGAAGTTCAGACGGCGCGGCTATGGCGCCCGGGGCCGGCGTTGAGATAAGTGTCGAAGGCCGCGGCCACCACGCGAATCAGCGGCTCGCCCGATGGCGTGACGGTGAGCCGGCTGCCTTGCCATGCCACGATGCCGTCGGCGACCAAAGGTGCCAGACGCGCGCGCTCGGCGGCGAAGCGGCGCTCGGTCAGGTGGAATTCGGCGCCGAGTGCCGCGAGATCGACCGTGCCGAAGCACATCAGGCGCTCGATCGCGGCGCGGCGCCAGCGATCCTCGTTGTCGAGCGTCAGGCCGCGTTGGGTCGCGAGGCGGCCCTCGCCGATGGCGCGGCTCCAGAGCGGAATGTCGGCGGCATTCTGCGCATAGCCGCCCGGGAACGCGCTGATCGCCGACGGGCCGAGTCCGATCAAGGTCTCCGCGCTGTCGGTGGTGTAGCCCTGGAAATTGCGCCGCAGCGTACCGGCATCGAGCGCCCGGGTCAGCGGATCGCTGCGCAGCGCGAAATGGTCGAGGCCGATCCGGCGATAACCGGCGCCGGTGATGATCTCCGCCGCGTCGCGCGCGAGATCGAGGCGCAGAGCGGCATCGGGCAAGGTCGCCTCGTCGATCAGCCGCTGGTGCTTCTTCAGCCAGGGCACATGGGCATAGCCGAAAATCGCGAAGCGCTCCGGCTGCAGCGCCAGAGCAAGCTCGACCGAGTGCGCGACGCCCGCGCGAGTCTGTCGTGGCAGGCCGTAAATCAGGTCGAAGTTGATGCCAAGGATGCCGGCCCCGCGGAGGGCGGCGACCTTGTCCTCGACGAGAGCGAAAGGTTGCTCGCGGTTGATCGCGGCTTGCACCGCCGGGTCGAAATCCTGGATACCGAGACTGACGCGGGTAACGTTGCAATCCGAAAGCGCCTGCAGCAGCTCCGGCGCGATGAGCCGCGGATCGAGTTCCATCGCATGCTCGGTCGAGGCGTCGATGGTGAAATGCGCGGCGATCGAGTCATGGATCCGGCGGATATCGTCGCCGGCAACCATGTTCGGCGTGCCTCCGCCCCAATGCACCTGGCCCAGCCGGCGCCGGGAGCCGAAGGCCGCGGCAACGAGCGCGATCTCGCGCTGGAGCCGCCCGACGAAATCCTCGACCGGCTGGTAGCGCGCCACGATCTTGGTGTGGCAACCGCAGTAGGAGCACATCTGCTTGCAATAGGGGACATGCAGATAGAGCGAGATCGGCGCTTGGGGGTCCGTCTCGCCGATCCAGCGCGTCATCTCGCCCGGCCCGATTCCGGCGTGGAAATGCGGGGCGGTCGGATAGCTCGTGTAACGCGGCACCGGCCGGTCGTATTTCAGCACCAGGCCTTGCATGTCGGCGATCGTCATGGTGCCGAGCATCGCCGGTGGGCGGCGCATTGGCCTTGACCTGGATCAACCGCGCGCTCTGGCGATCCGGCCGACAAGTCCCATATTTCACGGATGAGACGCGCGACGCTTTCGATGATGTTCTTGGCAAGCCTGACCTTGGCTGCTGCACTCCCGACCCAGGCGCAGGAGACCATCGACCAGTTCAATGCCGCCAATGCGGAAAACCGGCGCCACACCGCAGTCGAGAACCAGCTCCGCAACGATGCGCTGCAGCTCCGCCAGGATCAGGCGCGTGGCCTGCTCAATTGCCAGGGCGCCGGTGCGGTCGCCGCGTGCCAGAACAATCTCCAGCTCCAGACCCAGCAGCGCAGCCTGCTTCTCAACAACCAGCTCCGGCAGGAGCGCGACCTCCACCGGCAGAAGCTGCAGGGGATCGGCGTCACTCCCCTGCAGTAGGCGCGGTGCCGACGGCCGTCCGGTCAAACGTGCACGGTGATGTCCTTGTCGATCGCAACCGACGGACCGGACACGGTGCCGGCGAAATGCGTGTAGATCGCATAGCCGCCGACCGTGCCGTTGGCCTGCCAGTGATCGCCGACGGCGGCCGGCGCGAGATTCACGGTGTCGCCCACGTCGCCATTGATGACCGGCAGCACGCCGCTATCCGTGCCGTGCGGCCTCAAGCCGATATCGAGCACGTCCCCCACATGGAGCGTGACGGTGTTGGCAACGCCATTGGTGAAGTCCAGCACCTCGATATTGGCGATCTTGCCGCGGTCGGAAGTCGCGGCATTGCCGTCCAGATTGCCGAGGTCGATCGCACCGCCGAAATCGAAATGCAGCGTGTCGGTGCCGCCACCGCCGTCGATCTCGTGGAATTTCGCATCGGTGACGTGGATCTGGTCGTCGCCATTGCCACCGCGGATTGTGTCGGCGCCGCCACTGCCGTTGAGCGTGTCATTGCCGAGCCCGCCGACCATGATGTCGGCGCCAGCGGTGCCCGTCAGTGTGTTGTCACTGGCATTGCCCTGCTGCGTCACCTTATGAGTGAAGTCGCCGCCATAGATCACATAGGACTCGCCGCCATGAGTCGCGCCGTTCGGGGAGGCGCCATAGGCGCCGATGACGATATCATCATAGCCATCGCCGTTGACGTCGCCCGCGGCCGACACGGGAAAACCGGCGGTGTCCAATGGATGGATGCCGTCGATCTTGAAACCGTTCGTGCCGTTGAGCGAGTCGAGACTGAACGAGGCGCCGAGACCGTTCGCAGAGCCGTAGATCAGGTACGCGCCCGGATTGGTGAAAGTCGGATCGCCGATCAGCAGGTCACCATAACCGTCGCCGTTGAAGTCGCCGGCAGCGCTCACTGACATCATGCCGTGAGTCGATTCATGGATGGCCGAGCCGTTCGTGCCGTTCAACGTCGAAAGATCGAGATTGGCGCTGGCGCCCCCGCCATGGCCATAGACGATATAGAGGGTGCTGGTGACCGACGGACCGACCGCAAAATCATCGTAACCGTCACCGTTGAGATCGCTGACCATCGAGACCATCTGGCCGAGCCCACCGATCTGGTTCTCGCTCATGGTGAAGCCGTTCGTGCCGTTGAGCGTAGGCAGTGAGGCCGGCCAGTTGTCATCGTGTTTGTGGCCGAACACGAGATAGGCCTGGCCATTGCCGAGACCCGGTGCGCCGATCAGCAGGTCGTCAATTCCGTCGCCGTTGAAGTCGCCGCTCGCCGAGACGGCGAAGCCGGACCTCGAGCCCGCGGGGCCGGCCGTCTCGAAGCCGATCGGCCCGTTCGGGTTGAGATCGCCTTCATGGACCAGGGCGGGGATTACGTCGCCGGTCTCGCCCGCAACCACCGCTACCTTGTCGCCGCCACTCCGGCCGATGGCGAGGTCGTCGATCCCGTCGCCGTTCAGATCACCGACGCTGATTGCGAAATGATTTAGCGCGGTATGGTCTGTCGAACCGAAATCCGTCGCGAAACCGTTGAAGCCGTCGAGCTTCGATACGTCGACGGAGCTGCCGAACGGCCCGCTATGACCGTAGATCACATAGCTGTTGCCGTCGGTGACGAGAGCGACGTCGGAGAAGCCGTCATTGTTGAAATCGCCCGAAGCAAGCGAGGGGAAGTGCTCGGGCGCGACCAGATGGTCGAGCTTGAAGCCGTTCGTGCCATTGAGGGAGGCAAGATCGATCGGCACAGCCGGACCTGCGGCGCTGCCGAAGACCACATAGGCGCCCGGGGTGGTCCCGCCGCCATAGCTGCCGGCGACGATGAGATCGGCGAAACCATCGCCGTTCACGTCACCCGCGGATGCGACCGTGGCACCGATCTGGAAGGTCGCGTTGCTGCCCTCCAGCACCAGCCCATTCTGGCCGGAAACGATATCGGCGAGGTGGAAATCGCCGACCGGCGTGGTGATGTGGCTGAGGAAGACCGAGATGTCCTGATCGACCAGGACAGTATCGCTGCCATCCTTGTAGACGTCGTATGTCGTGGCTCCCATGATCTGGGTACCCGACTTGGTGAACGCGTCGTCGAGAACCAGACCGTCGCCCGAAGTCAGGCCGTTGCCGGTATTGCCGTCCACGATCACCTGGTCGGTGGTCGACGAGAGGTCGTGGACCGCCTTATCGGTCAGGGTGATGACGTCGGCACCACCGTTTGCCATGTCGATATGCTCGATATCCTGCACTTTCGTGCCGGCGAGCTCGCCGAAATCGAGCAAAAATCCGGCGCTACCAGCAAGGTGTAGCGTGTCGGTTCCAGTGCCGCCGAGGATCTGCTGGAAGCTGCTGCTTTCGATCGTGATGACGTCGTTCCCGGCACCGCCGTTCAGAGTGTCGAGGCCGCCGCCGCCATCGAGCGTATCGTTGCCGTCGCCGCCGAGGAGGGTATCGTTGCCGAGGCCGCCCTTCAGCGTGTCAGTGCCGATGCCGCCATCGAGCGTGTCGTCGCCGGCATTGCCGGCCAGCGTGTCGTTGCCGATGCCGCCGATCAGATGATCGTTGCCGGCGTCGCCGCTGATCGTGTTGTTGGCGTCGGTACCGGTGAACGAGACATCGACCGCACCCACCTTGAACGTGTAGTTCTCGACGTTCGCGAAGGCGGTGGAGAAGGCGACCGTGGAGATCACCGTATCCGCGCCCTCGTTGGCCTTCTCGATCACCTGGTCGGTGAGGCTGTCGACATAATAAGTGTCGCTGCCGGTACCACCGGTCATGATGTCGCTGCCGACACCGCCGTTCAGCGAGTCGTTGCCTTCGTTTCCGCTCAGGGTGTCGTTGCCGAGCCCGCCCTGCAGCGAGTCATTGCCGCCGCCGCCGTTCAGCGTGTCGTTTCCACTGCCCCCTATGATCGTATTGTTGAGCTCGTTCCCGGTGAAGGAGACGCCAGTCGTTACGTTGAACGTGTAGTTCTCGACATTGGCGATGGCGGTGGTGAAGGCGATCGTCGAGGTGACGGTGTCGGTGCCTTCGTTAGCGTTCTCGATCACCTGGTCACCGGCTGAGTCCACGACGTAGCTGTCATTCCCGGCGCCGCCGGTCATGATGTCGCTGCCGGTGCCACCGTCGAGCTTATCGGCGCCGATGCCGCCATTCAGCGTGTCGTCGCCGATGCCTCCGGAAAGTACATCATTGCCGTCATTGCCGATCAGCGTGTCATTGCCGCTGCCGCCATTGAGCGTATCGTTGCCTTGCCCGCCGTCGATCGTGTCGTTCCCGGTGCCGCCGTTGATCACGTTGTTCGCCGCGCTGCCGGTGAAGGTGATATTGGCGGCGGTGTTGAAGGTGTAGTTCTCGACTTCGGCGAAGGCCGTCGTGAATGCGATCGTGCTGATCACGGTGTCCGTGCCGCCGCCGGCCGATTCGATGACCTGATCGGCGAGCGAGTCGACGTGGTAGGTGTCGTTGCCGGCACCTCCGGTCATCTTGTCGTTGCCGGTGCCGCCGTCGAGGATGTCGTTCCCGGCATCGCCGTTCAGCGTATCGTTGCCGCCCTCGCCGAAGAGCGAATCCGCGCCGGTCGTGCCGGTGATCGTGTTGTCCGTGCCGTCGCCGTGAACTGTCGCCATTTGAAAAACGCCCCACATAAACATCCGCGCCTGCCACAACGCGTGGTGGTGACGGTAAGTGGGCCGTTAACGGAGATAAAGGGAAATCTTTACTAAATTTTGTCGCAGGCCGGGATTTTTACCATATTTCCGACACGTTAGCGGCGGAGTAGCAACGGACTTTGCCGTGGCGAAGAGGAACACATTCCGTATAGGTTGATTAACATCCACCGACGGTTCGATGCGCCGGTTGCGCACCCCGCCTGTGGAATTTCTTCAGCCGATCGCCGCCAAGGTACGGCGGGAAAGCTTCGCCCATTGCTTCTCCGCGGCGCTGACCTTGAACTTCTGCGCGTGCTCGAGCACGCGTTGCAGCTCGGCCCGTGCCCGGGTGGCTTCGCCGCTGCGCCAGAGGATCTCGGCATAGCGATAGCGCGCCTCGAGTCCGACCGAGCGCTCCAGAATCTCTTCCAGCCCGCGCAAGGCGGCGATGTGGTCGCCGCTTGCATCGGCGGCGCGCGCTTTCAGGATCGCGACATCCTGCCGGTAGTAATCGGGATGCGCTGCACTGAGCTCCTCCAGCAAATCCCGGGCGATCGCCGCATCGCCGTTGAAGAACCGGGCGCGCGCCAGTCCGAGCAGCAGGTCGGGGGCGTTTACATATTGCCCCTCGCGGGCGCTTTCATAGAGATGGATCGCGTCGTCGAAGCTGCCGCGGCCGGTGCATTCCTCGGCCAAAGCCAGCTTGTTCTGGATGCTGCCGCAGATCGCCAGCTCCTCGGCGCGGCGATGCAGCTCTCCGTCGGGATTGACCGCTTTGGCGATGTCGCGGCCGATCCGATGCAGCGCGCGTTCCTGCCGGCTGCCGGGGGCGATCTCGACCAGGTAGTAGATCAGGCTGCCGATGATCGGGAAGGCCATGATGACGAAGATCCACCAATACGGCCGCCCGGTACGAAAGGCATGCACGACGACGCCGATCTGCAGCCCGAGAATGAGAACCCCGATGATGGGCATGGAGAGAACCGCTGTTAACTATGATTGGAAATGGCCCCGCTCGCTCAACCGCAGATTACCAGATGGACGGGCGCAAAGAAAAGCGGCCTGCACCGTCTGGCACAGGCCGCAGCAAGACAGCATAGTCGACGTTCAGCCGAGCGATGCCAGCAAGGCGCGCGACCGCTTGGCCCATGGGCGCTCGGTCGGGCCGATGCGGAATTGCCGGGCGTGGCTGACGACGCTCTTCAGCTCATCGCGCGCCTTCTGGGTCTGGCCGGTGCGGGCGAGGATCTCGCCGTAGCGATAGCGCGCTTCGAGGCCGACCGAGCGGTCGAGGATCGCTTCGAGCTCGCTGAGCGCCGTGGATGAGTCGCCGGCCGCATCGGCCGCCCGTGCCTTCAGGATTGCGACGTCCTGCGGATAGTAGTCGGGATGGGTTCCGGCAATCT
>Ga0070741_10018567_pt1 | contig 11245 bp, 9 predicted proteins | sample Coa_R1_4_FD_66440 | JGI IMG/M metagenome (GOLD analysis project Ga0070741, IMG submission 66440) | Surface soil microbial communities from Centralia Pennsylvania, which are recovering from an underground coalmine fire - Coalmine... | ecosystem: Environmental > Terrestrial > Soil > Unclassified ...
CGTGCTTGCAATCCCAAAAACTCGACATAAGGTAGCGGATCCATGAATCGCACCCGACTGCCATTCTGGCCGATGCGTATACCCATCTGCTGAAGACGTCCGCGAGTCCTGGGATGGACCGGAAACAGGATGTCAACGTGCCTGCTGCAATGTTCCAAGCCGCCGACGATTGCCCTCATTATTTCCGGGTCATCGACATTCGCCGGACGATGCAGGGTAACGAGGCCATATCGTTCGGGCACATCATGCGGAACTGACTTGTCTCCCTTGGGCAGCAGCCGCACAAGGCTGTCGATCATGACATTGCCGACGAGTTCAATCTTCTCCGCAGAAATCCCTTCGCGAATTAAGTTTTCGTTTGCGTCTTCGGACGGTGTGAGCAAGAGATCGGAGAGCTGGTCGGCCACAACTCGATTCACCTCTTCGGGCATGCCGCGATCGAATGAACGCAGACCAGCCTCAACGTGTGCCACCCGAACGTGCAATTTGGCGCAGACCAGGGCTGCGGCCAGCGTGGAGTTAACGTCACCGTAGATGACTACCGTTCGCGGCTGATACTTCATTACACAGCCTTCCAGCCGCTGCATGATGGCTGCCGTTTGCTGCGCATGGCTTCCAGAGCCAGCCGCCAGATTTTCGTCCGGATGCGGAATTCCCAGCTGCTCGAAGAAGATGTCGGACATGTTGGAGTCATAGTGCTGGCCGGTATGCACGATGATTTGCCGAATGCCGTGGACGGCTAGTGCACCATAGACTGGCGCCAGCTTCATGAAGTTTGGGCGAGCACCTACAACGTGAAGAAAATCAGTGCCGCTGCGATTGCGTCCCGTATTTAGCCTGTATTCACCGGGCATGATAATTCAATTCAGGCGCAGCGACGCGCTCCCAGCCAGGCTGCAAGACAATCGCTGCGCTGCTTGCGATAGCATCGCTGACTGCAAAGCTGGCTTCGGTGACTTCTACCAGTTCGTCAAACCGGATTGGGGAGGCCGTGCCGTTCCTCACAGCTGCAATGGTCAACTCCAACTCACGACGGTGCCCCTTATCCCGCTTCGCTTTTAAACGTCTTATCTTCCGATGGCGGATGAGTTCGAGTGACTCGAAGTCATGGAGTCGCGCTACCGCCCCCTCGCAAAAAACCTCGTAGTACTCTTTCGGAAGGCTTGGATCTCCATTCGCAAGGTAGAGCAGATTCGCAATTGATCCATCAGTAAAGGTGAGAGTAACGGACACATTATCCCGGCTGTAGCGATGACCGTCAGGTAACGCGGAAGCGCTAACGGACCGAATAGGATGTCCAATAAGATGACGTGCGAAGTCGATAAAATGGCAGAACTCCCCGACCACGCGCCCGCCTTCGCTCGGCAGTTGCGTCCAATGATCAGGCCTCAGATAGCCGGCATTGACCCGGACGTGGACTACCATCGGTTCCCGGCGCTGTGCAAAGAACTCGTCAATAGCAACTGTGAACGCGGCAAATCTGCGGTTGAACCCAAGCATGACGAACCCTGTACGGCCTTGCTGTAAGGCGTCGTGGTATGCAGCCTTGACCGAGTCCAGTTGCTCGCGATTGATGGCCAACGGCTTTTCCACAAAGACGGCCTTACCGTTTCTGAGGGCGGCAGCGACATACGCGGCATGGCTGCTGTGGCGGGAAATCACAAAAACGCAGTCCACGTCTGGGTTGCAGACGAGTTCAGAAGGCGTTTGCGCGCGTGCAAAACCAAAATCACGCCTCGCCCTTTCCGCACGTACTCCGGAGGCCGTCGCAATCGCTTCCAGCCATACTCGCGGGTTGTGTTTGAGATTCGGAATAATGTGGGCGGCTGCGAAATCTCCAGCTCCGATGCACCCCACGGTCACGCGTTGCAACTTCTCAGATGACCGGACAGATGGCGCCGGCAGCGGCGTGGGCCGTATGAGGGCCGATGCGGCGACATACTCGAGAATTACGGTGTACGCTCCCCCCGAACGAATCTTCTGGTACGCGCCGGCGGCGTCTTCAACCTGGGCGCGATGGAAGGTTAGAGGTTTTAGATCAACCTCGCCGGCAGCAATGAAATCAAGGAACGCCTCCATGTTGCGACGCTCCGTCCAACGCACAAAGCCGATGGGATAATCGTGGCCTTCCTGCTCGTAAGCGGGATCGTATCGTCCGGGACCATAGGAGCGTGACAGCGCCAGGGTGAGTTCTTTTTGGTACAAAGAATCGCGGGCGACGCCCAGTGGCACAGTGCCAACTACCACTATTCGTCCGCGATCTCGCAGCGATTTGGCCGCCAATTCAACCGGCTCAGCGGAAGAGCTTGCCGCAGTCACGACCGCCGCATCCGCGCCGTAACCCGAAAAGGCCAAGACTTTCGCCTGCAGCTGCGGATCGGAACTCAATAACGACAGATGGGCTCCGAGTTCGTTCGATTGCTGGACCCGCTGAGGATCGCGGTCAACGGCAATGACGCGGCAACCAGCGGCGCGTGCCAGTTGAATCGCGAGCACGCCTACCAGCCCCGCCCCAATCACCACCACAGTTTCCCCAAAGCTGACCTGCGCCTGGCGGAGGCCCTGCATGGCGATGGCTCCGATCGCAACCAGGGATGCGGTATCGAACTCCACTTCATCAGGAATACGCACCGCGAGATTCGATGGCACCCAATTTACTTCGGCGTGTGTGGCGTAGCCCGCACCCGCACAAGCGACCCGATCGCCGATCTGAAATTCCGTCACACCCGTGCCCACCGCGCAGACCGTTCCCGCGCAGCTGTATCCCATCGAGGTTAAGCCGCCCAGTTTGGACTGAACCTTTTGATACGCCGCCTGGAACCCGTTGGCGCGAGCAAACTCGATCACCTGCTTTACCAGATCAGGACGGGCCAGCGCTTTTCCGACCAACGTGCGTTGAGAGATTTCCACCTGGGCCCGTTCAGTTCCCGCGCTGATGGCGGAACACGCGGTCCGAATCAGGATGCCGCCGGGGCGTAGCTCAGGCTGCGGCACATCGTAGGTGCCAATTGCACCGGAACCGAGATCCTCCAGAATCGCACGCATGAGTACTTAGGCGGTCAACGCCACTAGTCGGATTCTATGAGCGAACAGTCACGTCACGCGAAAAAAGGCCGAGAGTGGTACCAAGAGGTGCAATTCAAACTGAGGGAGAAATGCTGCCAGGTGGGAAAGAGGGGAAACAAAAAAGGCGGGATGGCTCCCGCCTTAGATTCGCACTCGAGAAAATACTATTTAGAGGAAATGGGGTGCGTTTGCAGAATTGTAGTTCGGCACGACCATGTTGGTGCTTAAAATCCGATTCAGTTGTTCTACGCCGACGCCAAGAAAGTTGTCGATAAGATGTTTTGCTCCTGCGGCCTGCAGCCGCTGCGCAGATCCGCCGTCCCCGATTACTCCAATACAGCAGATACCAGCCGCAGTGGCAGCCTGGATGCCCGACGCGGCGTCTTCAATGGCCACCACTTGCTGGGGATCGACGTGAAGCTGTCGACACGCAAGCTGGTACATTCCGGGATCAGGTTTGCCTGCGGGAACGTCGTCTCCGGTAACCACTACTTGAAAGCAGTGCGCTACTCCCAAACGGTCTAAGGTAGAGCGAGTTCGGGTTCGGCTGCCCGAAGTGGCCACTGCCATGCAAATGTCATTCGTCTCAAGATTACGGATGAGGTCGATGACACCAGGGAGGGGATCAACTTCCGGGCAGATGCGATGAAAGAACTCGTCCTTTTTTTCGCCGTATGCGGCGAGTTCTGGCTCCGGCAAATCACCTAAAAAGTGACGGAGAATATCACTGCGCTTCCGGCCTTCCAGAATAAAGTCGAGTTCGTGGTCGGAAACCTGGCAGCCGAGTGTTTGCAAAAACTCATTCCAAGCTCGGCGGTGGGTTGGGTGGCTGTCGATGATGACACCATCCATATCGAAGATTACCGCACGCAAGTTCCATCGCGTCATGTTTACACGCACTGAATCATCCTTACGACAGCCCAGGCCAGGTGCTTTGGGCTGCTGCGTAGTTTTGCATAGTTCCGATGTCGATGAGGTAGTCGGTGATGTTGTAGGCCAGCATCTGCCCCGCAAGCCGCGGAAGAACATCAAAGCCGACGTCGCAGACTGGCTGCGCGGGGACTGCGTCCAGGAGCGCTGGTGTTCCCACCATTACACCAGCGAACGCGAGATCGCTGACCGGTTGGGAGGGTTTTTCGACGAAATCGGTCACGGTGCCGTCAGGAGCAAGGGTCACGATTCCGCAGCGCCTAGGATCGGAAACGCGGTAGACGCCTAAAGTTGCCGCCGGATTTCGCGATTGATGCAGGCGTAACATAGCGCTCAAGTTAGCACTGGTTAGAACATCGCCGTAGAAGACCCAAAAACACTCTTCGGAATCTACCCACTCCCGGTTGGCAACCAGAGTCCCAGCGCTGCCCAGTAACCTTTGTTCCTCGACGATCCTGACGTGCACTCCGTTTCGGTGACTCTCAAGGTATTCGGCCACCGCTCGTGCATGTGCGTGAACGTTGATCAGCACTTCGTGGATGTGATACTTGCGGCAAATAGCCAGCCAGATTTCCAGCATGGGAATTCCCTGCACCGGCAGCAAGCACTTCGGAGTACTGTCGGTGAGGGGCCGCAAACGGGTGCCGTGTCCTGCGGCGAGAAGAAACGCCTTCATTAGGCTCCGGTTGCAATCGGGTGCATCGGAACGAAGCGCCAGCGCGACGCGGTGCGCTCATCTCCGTCGATAAAAGGATCGTTCACGATCGACTGTGCACCCTGGTAGTCGAACGCAAAGCTCATTTCCCGGACCCCTTCGGCTTGTAGGGCTGCGCGGACTTGCTCCTGGTGGGGCCGCTCACAAAACAACAGCAGAAACCCGCCGCCGCCTGCGCCGGTAATCTTTCCGCCCAATGCGCCGTTTTCCATGGCCACGCGATAAAGTTGGTCAATTCGCGAGCTCGATATCCTCGCCGAGACCCTCTTTTTCGATTGCCAGGCCTCGTCGAGCAACAATCCAAACGCTCTGAGGTCCGCCTTCTCCAGCGCAGTGCGCATACGCTCGGCGGCTTCCCGGATATGATGAAGCGCTGCAATCGCTCCGCCGTCCTTCGCGCGAGTGGACTTTTCTTGCTCCTTCAAGATCGTCCAGGAATGATGTGCCGATCCGGTGAAGAACAGCATTAGACTCGACTGGAATTCGCTCACCACGGCGGGATTGAGTTCCAGCGGATGAACCTGCGTCGTGCCGTCAGGATAGAATTCGATGAAGTTCAGTCCCCCAAACGCCGCCGCATACTCATCCTGTTTGCCAACGTGACGCCCGAGAACGTCGTGGGCGACATAGAAGGCACGCTCCGCGAGATCTCGCTTTGACAAGGGAATGTGCAAATAACTGGTCAGCGCCTTCATCAGATTGACGCAAACGCTCGCGGAAGACCCTAACCCAGTGCCAGGTGGAATCTCCGAAGCCAGGAACAAGTCCACAGACACTTCGCGCTGCAAGTGCTTAAGCACGGCGACTGGGATCTCCAAGTCGGTGCCTTTGATGTCCATGGCAGCTATATCCTGCCAAGTTTCGAAAATTCTCAAATCGGACGAGATGATTTGCACGCGCCCATCATCCCGTTTTCCGACAATCGTGTAGAAGTATTTGTTTATTGCGGCACTGAGCACAGCTCCGCCGAACTGTTCGTAATAAGCCGGCAGATCAGTACCACCACCCCCGAAACTAATCCGCACTGGACTGCGTACTATGAGCACTTGGAAACATCTCCTCTACAGCTAAAGGTTGGCTTGGGGGTGACACCACCGCGGGATGGAACGAAACAAACAAATCGGAAAGCCGAAAGAGACGCACGGCCAACGTCCCCATAGTTTGCACGAGCAACGAAACGTCGCCCAGTAACGACGGGTGCATTACATACTGCAGATCGAACCGGGCCTTTTCTTCAGAGGTGTTCTGGTCACGCAGCCCATGCACCTGCGCCAGTCCTGTCATTCCCGGCTTGACCGTCAGCCTGCGCTGGTGCCAATCCGAATACTGGTCGACGCGCAGCGGAGGTTCAGGGCGAGGGCCCACCAGACTCATGTCGCCACGGATGACGTTCCAAAGTTGAGGCAACTCGCTAATACTCAGCGCTTCCAGAACAGCTTCCAAACGGGATGAGTAGGTGGAACGGTGATCAATGTTGAGGCGCAGCATGAAGAACCGCTCTCCAAATTGGCCGCACCGGACCTCCCAACGGAAGGCCCTTCCTTTGCGGAAGCGAAGCAAGACAGCAACCGGCAATAGCAAGGGAATGGCAAAGAAGGCGAGAACGGACGCCACCAGACGATCCATTACTTGCTTCGATCTGAGATATATCGGCGAGCTCCCGGCAGCTCGCAACTGCAATATGGGAAGCCCGTCAATGTCGATCAACGAGGGCCGGGTAAGGTAGAGCTCGTAAGAGTGTGGGACCACGCTGATGCTGATTCCGCATTCGCGGCACTGATTGGTTACAGCCCGAACTTCCGGCTGCGCCGGTTGGGGTAGGGCCAGGATCAGCTCGTCTACAGCCTGGTCGCGCAACAGGTCTGCGATGCCGAAGCTGCTCAGCTTTACTGTGTCCTGCCGTTCGGGTGAGTCGGCGAAGCAATCTTCAGCCACGTTCTCCTCGGGAACAATCAGGCCAACTACTCGGCACAGCATCTCGGGATGCCTTTCGATCTTACTCGCCAGCTCACGGGCAATGCGTCCGGTACCGAGAATGGCAACGCGCCACACCTCTCCGGCGCGGTGCCTCGCCCGCAGGAGTACCCACGCAGTGCAGCGAATCGCTAACACGCCAATTAACAGCAAAACCCCGAAGTAAATCAGCGCGAGACGGGACACGTACGCGCGCGCTAGGTAGCCAATCGCCAGCAGAATACTCATTTCGATACTGACGGCGATAAGAGCCTGCGAGACAACTGCTGAAAAGCGCCAGCCGCCGCGGAACCCGTCCAGGTCAGTCCACAGTGAAAGTGCGAGCCAGATAACACAGCTCGCGCAAAGCAATGGCAAGAGCACATGCAATAACGAATTCTCGCTCGACAGAGCTAGTCCGTAGCGGAGCAAATCCGCCGCGACCAGGGCTACAGCGATCCAACACAGATCCGCCGCAAGAATCCAGAGATCTACATGACGAGGTTTCATTTTGCCGTGGCCTGCCGGCTAAGACTGCGCTTCATCAGACTGTAAACCGGGGGATGGGTGCAAAGCTTGGAACGAATACAGGTAAAGAGCGAATGCGCAACACAGAGATGTAAGTCTTCTATGAGCTGCATATTGTCGGAAGGAATGATGATACACCTGTCGCAAAGCGCTCTCATTTTTCCGCCTTCAAAGCCGGTCAGTCCGACCGTGACCGCCCCTGCTGCTCGAGCAACTTTGAGAGCCAGCAACACATTCGGCGAGTTCCCGCTGCCACTTATGGCGAATGCTATATCGTCTGGCCGAACAAAATTGGTCAGCTGTTCGGCGAATATGTCCTCATACTTTGAATCGTTCGCCCACGCGGTCATCATGGGGATATTGTCAGTCAACGCCAGCGCACGGAACCGCCGGTCAGAGCCATTTACGGTACCTTTCCCCAGGTCGCAGGCCAAATGCGAGGCCAGCGCGGCACTCCCACCATTGCCGAAGAGGTAAATCGTCCTCTCGTTGCGATATGCATCAATGAGAGTTTCGACCACAGCGTCCATATCGTGAAACGGAAGTTTCCCGATGGTAAGCGACAAGCTCTCGAAGTACGAGGTGCAATCGGTTATAGGCCTCATTCGAACTCTCTCGTTCTGACTAGCTGAATTCCTGTGCTGTTATCGTTTACGCCCTGAAGCTGGCAAGTTGACCGCGAGCTCGGCTGCGTGCGTGCCGTATCCCTGGGGATGTTGCTGTTTCCACTCCCAAGCGGTTTGAATAATGTTGCGTAGGTCCGAATCACGCGGTGTCCAGCCAAGCTGTCGCACGAGTTTGTTCGGACTCGCGCACAGAATTGCTGGATCGCCAGGCCGTCGTGGAGCACGGCGGAGCAATAACTTGCGGCCGGTGACATCCTCTACGGTACGAGCAACCTCGAGCACCGAATGACTGGTGCCGGTTCCAATATTGAACGCTTCAAGCCTGTTGGGTTGCGAAAATTCAAGTGCCATCAGGTGTGCAGCCGCGATATCGGAAACATGAACATAGTCCCGGAGGCAAGTTCCGTCTGGGGTGGCGTAATCGTCGCCGTAGATATCGAAGTGGTTGCGCTCGCCGCTTGCGGCCTCCAGCAGCAGCGGAATGATGTGAGTCTCAGGGCGATGGCTCTCACCTGCGGTGGCGGTCGCGCCTGACGCGTTGAAATACCTGAAAGCTACGACTGTCCAGCTATACGCGGCGGCATACCATTGGAGGACCCGCTCAAACATGAGTTTGGTCTCTCCATACGAATTGACCGGGTTCTTAGGCTGTTCCTCCCCGATTGGCACTGACTCAGGCGAGCCATACACAGCCGCAGAGGAAGAAAAAACAAACTTATTCACTCCAGCCTGGCGGAGGGTTTCCAAAAAGCCGATACCTGCTGCCACGTTGGTATCAAAAAAAACTCCGGGATTGGCTACCGACTCGGGTATGAGGGCCTTCGCGGCGAAATGAAACACCGCGTCAAACGGGCCATGCCGCCGCAGGACCTCGGAGACAGCTGTCCGATCACCAAAATCCACGCAATGCAGGCCGGCTCCGTCCGGGACAGCTTCAGCGTGACCTGTACTGAGGTTATCCAGTACTACGACCTGATGACCGCGCTCTAACAGTTGCGCGCAGCAAACCGAACCAACATATCCAGCACCACCAGTAACTAATATTTTTCCCAACTAGTAAGCTCCCTTGCCACGAATGACCCGCATAGGCGTGAGTAACAGAAGCTGCATGTCCCTAGACAGACTCCACTTACGTATGTATTCGACATCCATGCTGACCCGCTCTCTATAGGAAACTTCCTGCCGCCCATGGACCTGCCAGTATCCAGTAAGACCAGGCTTCACCGTAAGTAACAGCTGCTGATACTCTCCATATTTCTCTAGTTCAGGAGCGGTGATCATACGGGGACCAACCAGACTCATCCGGCCGGCAAGCACATTGAACAGCTGCGGCAATTCATCCAGGCTGTATTTCCGCAAAAACGCTCCGACTCTGGTGATTCGCGGATCCAGCTTTAACTTGTAGTTTTGAGAAAATGCCTCCCGCAACGTGGGGTCGTTCTTAAGCATGAGATCAGCGTCAGGGCGCATTGTACGAAACTTGAAGGCGTCAAACTCCCCCGAGGGGCCGACAACCCGCCGGCGGTAAATAATCGGTCTACCATCGGCAAAGAACACCATCGCAGAGGCAATTAAAAATACAGGGGACAAACAAATAATCAAAAAGAAGGAGCCGATGAAGTCCACAGTGCGCTTAACTAGTTTGGCTACGGTAACCGCCTCGTTTTGACGATTTCTCCCCTGCGAAATCGTCGGTTGTGACAGTTCTAAGCTCATAAGATTAAGAATTCAGAACGGCTGCTTGCGGACACTCCACGATTTGCTTCGCATCGCTGAGGCTATCGATCAAGCTGACGAAACGAGGGCCCCAGACCTGAAGCGAGTACGACTCTTCAATCGTGCGCCGGGCGGCAGTGGCCAGCCTCGCGCGAAGGCCTTCATCCCGCAACAAAACATCCAAGGCAGCGACCCACTCGTCCACTGAAGTGGCGAGCAGTCCGTTGACACTATCCTGGATGAGTTCGGTTGTCATTCCCACGGGCGAAGCGACGGGCACAACACCGGCCGCCATGTACTGAATCGCCTTGAATCCGCACTTGCCACGTGTCCATTCCGTGTCCGGAAGCGGCATGAGTCCAATATCTAAAGATTGCAAATCCTCCACTTCGCTTTCCATGCGAAACGGCAACGAACGCAAGTTGGGTACGTCCAATTTGTATTCCGGATATCCAAAAAACCGAAACTCCACCTTGTGGTGCATTTCAGCAATGCGGCGCAACGCAGTTTCGATGTGACCGACGTAAGGAATGGTCGAGCGACTTCCCATCCAGCCTATGGTTACCACATCCCTGGACAAAGCACGAGGTGACTTAGGTCGGTACTGGCAGCAGTCGACCACAGTCGGCACCACTGTCACGCTCGAGTTAAATTGCCTGGCATATGCAGCCAGCACATTGTTTCCAGCGATGACATGTCTGCTGCGGCCGATCACCGTATCCACTCCACGACCGTATTTGAGGCGGTAAAGCAACGGATGATTTAACGCGGAGTTATCAGGGTGTCCCGCGTAAATCGCGTCATCGAAACTAAAAACGACATTACGGTGGCGGCGAAGAATCCAGTTTTCTACCGCCGGCGTAAAGAACGGAAATGCCTCGCGATGAATGACAACGACATCAAAGCTGCGTAGAGCCGCGGCCCGCAGCATTCTCCGCGCGCTGCAGTAGACGGTATGCAGAAACTTCGCCGCAATCCGTCCCTTACCGCGCAACAAGTGGTGGAGCGTTCGCGTAGAGAATGCCGACACGGTGCACTCATATCCCGCACGCTCGAGATGAGGTATGAACTGCTGCACCCGATAGCGGCAGGACGCGTCATCTGCCGGGTGCGCCACTAAAAACAGAATTGAGCGAGCTTTAGACCGGCTCATGCTCTCCGACCAGTTGCTGATATGCTGCCAGACACTGTTGCAGCGGCTGCCCACTCCAGCAGAAGTCTTCGCGGATGCGCTTAGCCGCATTTTCGCCCAAATTGGCGCGCAAATCCGGGCTGCGCAACAGGAGGTCCAACCCTTCAGAAAAGCCGCTTTCATCCATTGGAGGGACTAAGATTCCACTTTGACCATCTACTATGTATTCCGAGTTTTGTCCGACCGCCGAAGTGATCACGGCCTTGCCCATCGACATGTAATCAATCACCCGTGCAGAGCATTTCGACTGATGTACACGATCGTCAGGGAACGGGAACGCAGTTACGTCTGCAACCGCAACAGCACGGACGAACTCTTCGTAGGGCAGGTGGGGCAGAAAATACACACTTGAGTTTGATCGAGCAGCGAAGAATGCTTTCACCTGGCACAGCTCTGGGCCGTCGCCCACAAAAACGATGCTGGCACGATGACGCTCTGCAACCGGTGCAGCAGCACGGCAGAAAAACATTGTCTCGTCGCCGGGTTCAAAATGTCCGCTGTACAGAACAATGAGTCCGC
>Ga0070741_10018568_pt1 | contig 11244 bp, 12 predicted proteins | sample Coa_R1_4_FD_66440 | JGI IMG/M metagenome (GOLD analysis project Ga0070741, IMG submission 66440) | Surface soil microbial communities from Centralia Pennsylvania, which are recovering from an underground coalmine fire - Coalmine... | ecosystem: Environmental > Terrestrial > Soil > Unclassified ...
CGGCGATCGCCGTGGCCCTCGGCGGAATGGCACTTTTCTTCGTCGGCCGCTTCGAGGCCCGCGGCATGGCCGGAAACGCGCTCGCGCTTTTGTCCAGTTTCTTTTTCGCCGCGCTGATCCTGTCGCTGCGCCGCGAACCGAGCGCCGCGCAGGCCACCGTCACCTGGGGCAACGTGCTGACCGCCGCCTCGGTCCTGCCGTTCATCGCCGGCGAGCTCGGGATCACCGCCACGTCGTTCGGTATCCTCGCCTTTCTCGGCGCGATCCAGATCGCGCTCGCATACGTGCTCTTCACCCGCGGACTGGCCACGGTCACGGCGACGCAGGCCTCGATCACCGGCATGCTGGAGCCGGTGTTCAATCCCATCTGGGTCCTGCTGTTTCTTGGCGAGCGGCCGTCGGTCTTCGCCATCGCCGGAGGGGCCATCGTGCTCGCCGCGATCGCCTGGCATACGATGGGCGGGGAAACGGTGGCCGAAATCCCTGCGCCGGACTAGTTGCCGGGAACCGGCCACCGGCAACCCGATTGCAACGACGCACGACGATGCCCGTGTTCGAGATCATCGAGCCCGCCACCGAGGAGCCGCTCGCACACATTGAGCAGGCCTCCGTCGATGACGTCGATCGCGCCGCGCGCAAGGCGGAGAACGCGTTCGCAATCTGGCGGACGATCAATCCTCGTGAGCGCGGACGCATTCTGCTCCGGCTGGCGAACCTGATCCGCGAGCACGCGGAGGAGCTGGCGCGCGCCGAGACGCGCAACGTCGGAAAGCCGATCCGCGACGCGCGGGACGAGGTGACGCTCGCCGCCGACTGTTTCGAGTACTACGCCGGGACCACGAACAAGATCTTCGGCCAGACGATCCCCGCCGCGGCGCCGGGCGTGCTGATGACCTTCCGTGAGCCGCTCGGCGTCTGCGGGATCATCGTGCCCTGGAACTTCCCGATGGCCATCGCTTCATGGAAGGTCGCGCCGGCGCTGGCGATGGGAAACTGCGTCGTGCTCAAACCGGCCGAGCAGACGCCCCTGACGGCGCTGCAACTGGCCGAGCTGGCGCTGCACGCCGGCCTTCCCGAGGGCGTTTTCTCCGTCGTGACCGGACCGGGATCGTCCGTCGGCGAAGCGCTGATCACCCATCCGGCCGTGCGCAAGCTCGCCTTCACCGGATCGACGGAAGTGGGCACGCGGGTGATGCAACTCGCCGCGAACGACATCAAGCGTGTCAGCCTCGAGCTGGGCGGAAAATCGGCGAACATCATCTTCGACGACTGCGATTTCGATCGCGCCGTCGCCTCGGCCGTCTCCAGCTCGCTGGGCAACGCGGGGCAGGACTGCTGCGCGCGAAGCCGCGTGCTCGTGCAGAAGAGCGCGTACGATCGCTTCTCCCACGCGCTGACCGAGGCCTTCGAAAAGGTCCGCATGGGCGATCCTCTCGACGATGCCACCGAGATGGGACCGCTGGTCACGGCGGCACACCGCAAGCGCGTCATGCAGTACGTCGACGTCGGAAAAGGCGAAGGGGCCACGCTGGCCACCGGCGGCGACGCGCCGCCGGGCAAAGGCACGTTTTTTCGTCCGACGCTCTTTCTCGATGCCACGCCGCGGATGTCGATCGCTCGCGAAGAGATCTTCGGTCCCGTCGTCACGGTGATGCCGTTCGACGACGAGAACGACGCCGTGCGCATCGCCAACGATAGTCTCTACGGCCTGTCAGGATCGATCTGGACCCGTGACGCGGGCCGCGCGCTGCGCGTCGCACGCGCCGTGCAGGCCGGAAATCTCTCCGTCAACTCGGGCAGCAGCGTCCACCTTGAAGCGCCCTTCGGCGGCGTGAAGCGCAGCGGACTGGGACGGGAACTCGGGTTGCAGGTGCTCGAACATTACACGGAGTGGAAGACGGTGTATCTGGATATCACATGAGTGGCCGGGCGACCAGACAACCATGATCGGAAGAATCGACATCGACACGCTCAAACGCATGGTCGCGGACGAAGAGATCGAGACCGTGATCGCCGCGTTTCCCGACATGTACGGCCGGCTGGTCGGAAAACGATTTGTGGCTCGCTACTTCGTCGACGAGGTCATCGCTCACGGTCTTCACGCCTGCGATTACCTGCTGGCCTGCGACATCGACATGGACCCGGTCCCCGGCTATACCTTCACGAGCTGGGCGAAAGGTTACGGCGACTTTCACCCCATTCCCGATTTCGACACGCTGCGCATCGCCTCGTGGCTCGACAAGACGGCGATCGTGCTCTGCGACGTGTATCACGAGAACCGGCGCGAGGCCGTCCCCCTCGCGCCGCGCAGCATTCTGCGCAGGCAGGTCACGCGCGCCGCGGAGAAGGGCTTCACGCCGATGGCCGCGTCGGAGCTCGAGTTGTATGTGTTTCGCGATTCCTACGAGACCGCCGCGGAGAAGGGATACATCAATCTGCAGCCGGTCGGACGGGTGATCGAGGACTATCACATCCTTCAGGGCACGAAGGAAGAGTCTCTCATCGGCGACATCCGCGGACATCTCGAACGATCGGGCATCCCCGTCGAATCGTCGAAGGGCGAATGGGGCCCCGGTCAGCAGGAAATCGGATTGCGCTACGCCGACGCGATCGAGAGCGCCGACCGCCACGTGCTCTACAAACACGCGGCGAAAGAGATCGCCTGGAAGCACGGGCGCGCGATCACCTTCATGGCCAAGTGGGATGAACATCACGCCGGCTCGAGCTGCCACATCCACATGAGCCTGTGGAGCGCGGACGGGCGCCGCTCGATGTTCGACGGATCGGAGGAGCTGGGACCTGTCCGCTGCTCCTCGTCGTTTCGGTGGTTCCTCGGCGGATGGATGAAACATGTGCGCGAGCTGTTCGCGTTTTACGCGCCGTATCCGTCGTCCTACAAGCGCTACGTTGCCGGGTCATTCGCCCCCACCGGGATCGCCTGGAGTTTCGACAACCGAACCGCCGGCTTCCGCATCGTCGGTCACGGACCGTCGCTGCGGATCGAGTGCCGCGCCGCGGGAGCGGACGCGAATCCGTATCTCGCCTTCGCCGCGACGCTCGCGTCCGGACTGGACGGCATCGACCAGCACATCGAACCTCCGCCGCCCTTCGAGGGAGACGTCTACACGGCGCGCGACCTGCCTCAGGTCCCCCACTCGCTGAACGAGTCGATCTCCGCGCTTTCCGGGAGCACGTGGGCGCGCGAGACGCTCGGCGAGGATGTCGTCGAGCACTATCTGCATTTCTTCCGGACGGAACAGAGAAAATTCGACGCCGTGGTCACCGATTGGGAACGGCGCAGGTACTTCGAGATGGCGTAAACGAGGCGTCAGGCGCCTGGAGTTCAAATGCGACTGGCAAGCAAGGTGGCGCTGATCACGGGCGGCGGAAGCGGCATCGGCAGAGAGTCGTGCCTGCTCTTCGCGCGCGAGGGGGCGCGGGTCGTTGTCGTCGATGTCAGGGCCGATGCGGCCGAGGCGACGGTGCGAGAAATCGAGAAGAACGGGGGTAAGGCGCGCGCGTTCACCGCCGATGTGTCCAAGGCGGCCGGCGCGGAGGCGATGGTCCGCTTCGCCGAGGAACAGTTCGGGGCGCTGAACGTCCTGTTCAACAACGCGGGCATCTTCCACGCGCACGACGACTCCGTCACCAACACGCCCGAGGACATCTGGGACCTGGTCATCGGCATCAACCTCAAAGGCGTCTACCTCGGATGCAAATACGGGATCCCGGCGCTGCAGCGCGCGGGGGGCGGCTCGATCATCAACACCGCGTCCTTCGTGGCCATCATCGGGGCGGCGGCCCCGCAGATCGCTTACACCGCCAGCAAAGGGGGCGTCCTGTCGATGACTCGGGAGATCGCCATCGAGTTCGCAAAGCAGAACATCCGTGCAAACGCACTCTGCCCCGGACCGGTGCAAACACCTCTGCTTGCTGAATTGCTGTCCGATCCCGCTCGCCGGCAGCGGCGACTGGTGCACATCCCGATGGGCCGCTTCGCGAGGGCGGGAGAGATCGCCAGCGCGGCACTCTTTCTCGCCAGCGACGAATCGTCGTACGTGAACGGCGCGACGTTTCTCGTCGACGGAGGGATCACCGCGGCGTACATCACGCCGGAATAGGCGTCGTCACCCGTTGTTCAGAATGACCATGCCCGATCCGAAATCGCACGCGCGCGCGGCTCTGCTTGCCGGGGCCATGGCCTTCGAGCCGCCCATGGTCGAACCGTTCACCATGGCTGCGGTACCGATCCGCCGCGTGCTGCCGCAGGTCACACCGCCGCTCGATCTGAGCGTCATCCCCTTTCGCTATCGCGTCCGCGAAGGACGAATCGAACCGGTCCGGCCCCGGTGCGGCCACGGGCACCGGCGCCCCGATGCCCGCGGCCACAAAAAGCGAATCCCTACGGAGTGAACGGCGTTTTCAGCGGCGTCAGCGGCGAGCAGTTCGAGCGCCACCGTGGCCGGTCGTTCGGGTTGAAGAGGCCGATGTTGGTGCGTCGTTGAGAATGTTGATGTCGGTCTGGAAGTGATTGTCGTTCGAAGCGTTCCCTGCGCGCGCCGCGAGCGCTGCAAGTTCAGTGCGCGGTTTCGCGCAAACGATTCAATGCGCCTGGATGGAGATGCTGCCGTTCGTGGTCCGCAGGCGCACGTCGCCGCCGCCGCCGTTGATCGTGCCGCGCAGCGAGTTGCGGCGCATCTCTGTGGTGCTCACGGGCAGATCGGTACGGATCGATCCGTTGGTGGTCGATGCGTCGATGCGCGCACCGGCCGACCGCGGCAGGGCGATGGTCAGGCCGCCATTCGTCGTCACCAGCCGCACGGCTTTGCCGCGGGTCAGCTCCGCGAGATCCGCCCGGATCGAGCCGTTCGTGGTCTCCGCCTCGATGGCTCCTCCGCAACGGGCGCACTCGATGTGGCCGTTCGTGTTCGACAGGCGCATCGATCCGTGGACATCGCCGAGGTCGATCGCGCCGTTCGTATTGTCGATCTCCACATCCATGGTGCGCGGCAGGGTCACGTCGTAGTCGACGTTGATGTTCACGTTCGTTCCGGCGATCCAGTCGAACAGACCGTTGTCACGCCGCGGCGCCTTCGTCTGAATGCGCAGGGCATCGGAGGTCACGGTGGGGACGATGCTCAGCGCGTTGAAAGCTTTTCGGGCCTCTTCCGAGTCACGGCACGTCACGCGCCTGACCGCACGCACGCGAACGCGCGGCTCGTTCCACGATCGAACGATCACCCGTCCGTTCATGTTGTCGAGGGCGAACAGCGTGCCAGGGCGGACGTCGAAGGTGCGATCGAAGGTTCCCTCGAAGGTCGCCGCGCTGGCGGCCGTGGCGATCAGAACCGCGGCGCACAAGAGAAGGGATCGGCGCATGGGTGGTCTCCTCAAGCGTTCCATACGGGAAAGCGACTTCCGGGGTTGCAGCGCCGGTCATCCCCGAGCGGGGCGACCTGCGCCTGCCGCGGGTCCGCACTAGAATGCCCGCGTGAATCCGAACCGCGCCACGGCGCTGGTCCTGACCGCCCTGGCGGTGATCGCGGCGGCAGTGGCCATGGTCCAGCGCGGACCCTCGCCGCTCCCGGCCACCGCCCCCGAATGGCGATTCTCCGCTGCGCGCGCCATCACCACGCTGCACGAGATCCTTCCCGATGACCTCCCGCATCCGATCGGAACGCCCGCACATAATGCCGTCCGCGATCGGATCGCCGCACGCTTTCGGACCTTCGGATATCCCGTGTCGATGCAGCAGACGTTCGCCTGCAACGCTCACGCGACGTGCGCCCCGGTCATGAACATCATGGCCCGCCTCCCCGGCGACGCTCGCGCCGACACGCTCGCCGTCGTCGCTCATTACGATTCGGTCGCCGCCGGCCCCGGGGCATCCGACGACGGCATCGGCGTCGCCAGCGTGCTGGAGGCCGCGCGTGCGCTCCGCGGCCGGCCTTACCGCAACAGCGTTCTCTTCCTCATCACCGACGCGGAGGAAGCAGGACTGCTCGGCGCGGAGGGCTTCGTCGCCGACAAGGACCTTTCGCGCGGCGTCGCCGCGGCGATCAACGTGGACAACCGCGGTACATCGGGCCGCAGCTACCTGTTCGAGACGAGCAGACACAATCGGTGGCTGATCAGGACACTCGCCCGCGCACTGCCGCGCCCGCAGACCACGTCGCTCTACTACAACATCTACGAGCTCCTCCCGAACGACACCGACCTCTCCGTGTTCAAACGCGGGGGGCTGGCCGGGATCAACTTCGCCTGCGTCGGCAACGTCACGCGCTACCACACACCGCTCGACGATCTCGTCCATGTCAGCCCGTCCACGGTACAGGACCACGGCGATCACCTGATGGCCACGATCCACGCGCTGGCAAACAGTGATCTGCGCCAGACAACCGATGATGACGCGGTGTTCTTCGACTTCTTTTCACTCGGCATCGTCTGGTGGCCGGAGGGCTGGACGCGGTGGATGGCAGGCGGCGCGCTGATTCTGCTCTTCATCGCCGCGGCCATCCGAATCCGCGACGGAGAAACGACGCCCGCCGGCATCACCGCGGGAGTGGTCTCGTTCTTCCTCGCCGTGATCGCCGCCGCGGTCGTGGGAGCCGGGGCGGCCTGGCTTGCGACGCTGCGCGGCCCGGCAATGTGGGCAGCACAACCGGGGCCGGTGATCGCCGCGATGTGGCTCATCGGCATGGCGACGGCGATGGTCTGTGCCCGCGCGTTCTACGCGCGCGCCGGATTCGACGGGCTCTTCATCGGTCATGGGTTGTGCTGGTCGGCGATCGGCATCGGCACGACCATCATGCTGCCGGGCGGCAGCTACCTGGCCGTCGTTCCGGGGATGGCCTTCGCCCTCTCAACGACGCTGCGCGCAACGACGAACTTCGATGCAGCATGGGCCGCGCTCGGCACCTCCGCGGTGACCGGGGCCCTCTGGTTTCCAATCGTCCTTCCGCTCTACGACATCATGGGGCGACAGACGCTCGGCGTGACCGCGGTCGTCCTGGCCGTCATCTCCACGACGTTCACGCCGCTCGCGGCTGGAGCGGGGTGGATGCGAAGGTCGATCGTCGCGGCCATGGGAGTGACCGCCGCGGCCTGCGTCGCCATGCAGCTCATGATTCCGGCGATCACGCGCCACTCGCCGCGGCGGCTCGATATCCGTTACATCGCCGATGACGAGTCATCGCGCTGGGACGTGGACGCAGCGCCCGCATCGATGCGATCAGTAACGGCGTTCGAGAAGACCGACCGCGCGGCCACACCGTGGCTGGCAACAGCCTCGGGCTCGTACAGCGCGACTGCGCCACGCCTGCCCCTTCCGCCTCCGGAGGTTCGCATCGTATCCGACGATCGCAGCGCGGGACGAACGATGATGCTGGAGGTGCGTTCCACGCGCGGCGCGAACGCGGTGGCACTGATCTTCCACGCTCCTTCGCTGATCGGACTGCGAATCGACGGTGTCGCGCCGCCGCAAAAACCGCCCAGGTTCGTGCAGCGCCTCGGCCCCGGCTGGCACGCGGTGAACGTGATCGGAGCGCAGCAGGCGTTGATCGAGATCACGCTCAAGAAGAACGAGCCGATCGACGCCGTCGTCGCGGACCGATCCAGCACGCTGCCAGGCGAAGCCGCGGCGCTCGTACGCGCGCGCGACGCATCGCTTGGAGTGCAGAGCGGCGATGGCGACGGGGTGATCGTGCGACGGCACGTGAGGCTGTGATGTCATCCCCAGCGCCCCTTCGCTCTGCGCAGGGCAGGGCAGGCAATCTTACTTCGCCGTCTTCTTCGGCGAGGTCTTCTTCTTCGGCGTGCGCTTTGGCTCCGCCGGCCTGACCGTCTTCTTCGGGGCCGCCTTCTTCGGAGCGGCCTTCTTCTTCGGCTTTTCTTCTTTCTCCTCGGTTTCCGCAGCGGCCTGCTCGGCCTCCTCTTCCTTCTCCGGAGGCGCCTTCTTGCCGCCCTTCTCCTCGGCCGGAGATTCCTCGATCTTCGGCTCGTAACCGACGAACTCGAGGATAGCCATTTCCGCCGCGTCGCCGCGGCGCGCGCCGAGCTTGATGATACGGGTGTAGCCCCCCGGGCGCTCGGCGAAACGCGGTCCGAGGATGTCGAAGAGCTTGGAAATCAGACCGTCATCGCCCACCACGCGCGCCGCCTGCCGGCGGTTGTGCACGCTGTCGTTCTTGCCCAGCGTCACCAGGCGCTCGATCTGCGGGCGCAGCTCTTTGGCCTTCGGCAGCGTGGTGATGATCCGTTCCTTGTCGATCAGAGAGGCGAGCTGGTTGCGAAACAGGGCGGCGCGATGGCCGCTCGTCCGCCCCAGTTTTCGGTTCGCCATTCCGTGTCGCATGACTCACTACCCTCTTTCTCGTTCTCCACAACCAGGACCGAGGACTGTTCTCACTCGCGAATCTCGCCGCCGCGCGATGAGGTGCGCGTCATGCCGAACGAAAGTCCGAGGCTGGCAAGGACGTCCTTGATCTCATCGAGCGACTTCCGTCCGAAGTTTTTGGTCGACAGCATCTCGCGTTCGGTGCGCTGGACGAGATCGCCGAGCGTGCGGATGTTCGCGTTCTTGAGGCAGTTCGCGGAGCGAACGGAGAGATCCAGTTCTTCGATCGGCTTGGCCAGCATCTCGGAGAGGCGGGGATCGACCTCCGGCTGCGCCGCTTCCTCGACTTCCTCCCCTTTCGCCTCGAAGGCGCTGAAGATCCGCAGATGATCGGCGAGGAGATCGGCCGCCAGGCTGACCGCCTCCTGCGGCGACACCGCGCCGTTCGTCCACACCTCCAGGATCAGCTTGTCATAGTCGGTCATCTGGCCGACGCGCGCTCCTTCGACGTGATAGTTCACGCGGCGCACGGGCGAATGGATCGAGTCGACTGGGATGTAGCCCAGTGGCAGATCGCTGTCGGCGTTCCGGTCGGCGACGACGTAGCCACGCCCGCGCTTCAGGCGCGCTTCGAGCTTGAGGTTGCCTTCCTTCGATAGCGTCGCGACGTGCGCCGTCGGATCGAGGATCTCGATGTCCGAGTCCTGATCGAAATCGGCGGCGGTGACGACGCCCGGACCCTTCTTTTCCAGGTACAGCGTCTTCGGTCCGTCGCCGTGAAGCTTGAATGGAATCTGTTTGAGGTTGAGCACGACGTCGGTCATGTCCTCGACCACACCGGTCAACGATGAGAATTCATGAAGAACGCCCTCCACGCGGAGCGCGGTGATGGCCGCCCCCTCGATGGAAGAGAGAAGGACGCGGCGCAGCGCGTTGCCGACGGTAGTCCCGAAGCCGCGCTCGAACGGCTGGGCGATGAAGCGGCCGTAGTTCGCCGTGAGCGTTTCGGGATCGTAATCGAGCTTCTTCGGTTTCTGAAAATCTGACCACAACATGTGAGCGGCCTCCTCGCCAACGTACACGTCAGTTCGTTTACTTCGAGTAGAGTTCGACGATCAGCTGTTCCTGAATGGGGAGCCGGATGTCCTCGCGTTTCGGCACGTCGAGCACCGAGCCGCGGAACTGTTCCGCGTTCAATTCCAGCCAGGGAGGAACGCCGCGTCCGCTGGCCGTCTCCACGGCCTGGCGGATCTGATCGTTCTTCCGGCTCTTCTCGCGGACTTGAATCGCATCTCCCTTGCGCACCTGGTACGAGGGGATGTTGATCTTCTTTCCGTTCACCTCGATGTGTCCGTGTCGGACCAGTTGCCGCGCCTGGGCACGCGACGAGGCAAAGCCGAGCGAGTAAACCACGTTGTCCAGCCGCAGTTCGAGCTGGCGCAGAAGATTCTCGCCGGTGATCCCGGAGCGCTGTTCGGCGCGCTGGAAGTACAGACGGAACTGCCGTTCCAGCAGGCCGTAAATCCTCTTGACCTTCTGTTTCTCACGAAGCTGAATGCCGTAGCCCAGGACCTTGGAACGGCGCCGGCCGTGCTGGCCGGGAGCGTAGTTCCGGCGCTCGATGGCGCACTTGTCCTTGAAGCAGCGGTCCCCTTTGAGGAACAGCTTCATCCCTTCACGCCGGCACAGCCGGCAAACCGGATCGGAATAACGAGCCACTTCTCCTCCTGCTGTACGGCAGCGGCTGCATGCCGTATCGGCGCCAGGCGTCAGGCGCCTAACGCCTCGGATTACACCCTTCTCCTTTTTGGCGGCCGGCATCCATTGTGCGGGATCGGCGTCACGTCCTTGATGGACTTGATGTCGAGCCCGCTGGCCGCCAGGGCGCGGATGGCGGACTCGCGTCCGGCCCCTGGTCCCTTGACCTTCACATCGATGGTGCGCACGCCGTGCTCCTGCGCGAGCTGCGCGGCATTCTGCGCCGCGACCTGCGCCGCGAACGGAGTGCCCTTGCGCGAGCCCTTGAACCCGATGCGCCCGGCACTCGACCAGGCCAGCACGTTACCCACCGGATCGGTGATCGACACGATAGTGTTGTTGAACGTGGCGGCGATCGACGCCACGCCGTGCGGCACGTTTTTCTTTTCCTTCTTTTTCGTTCCGGCGCGACGCGCGCCCGGTTTCGGTGCTCTTGTGGTTGCCATGTGCGCTCCAGCCTATTTCTTGGTCGCTTTCTTCTTTCCGGCGATCGCTCCTTTGCGCGGTCCCTTCCGGGTGCGCGCATTCGTATGGGTGCGCTGTCCGCGCACCGGGAGACCGCGGCGATGCCGGATTCCGCGGTAGCAGTTGATCTCCATCAATCGCTTGATATCCTGACCGACGTCCTTGCGGAGGTCGCCCTCGACCTTACCCTCGTCGGTGATGACCTGCCGGATCTTCCGGACGTCGTCCTCACTGAGGTCCTTGACGCGGATGTCACGATTCACTCCCGCGGTTTGCAGGATGTGATTCGATCGCGACCGGCCGATGCCATAGATGTAGGTCAGACCGATTTCCACTCTCTTGTTGAGCGGAAGGTCTACGCCTGCAATTCGTGCCATGCTGTTTCTCCGTGGGCGTTAGGCGCCGGGCCTTGGGCGTTGGGTGGCGGACCTAACGCCTCGCGCCGGACGCCTGACGCCCGGCTTTTTTATCCCTGCCTCTGCTTGTGTTTCGGATTCACGCAAATGATCCGGACGACGCCCTGCCGCCGGACGATCTTGCACTTGCTGCAAATTCTCTTGACTGACGAACGAACTTTCATGTCACCACCTGACGCCTACTTGTACCGATACGTGATGCGCCCCCGCGTCAGATCGTACGGCGAGAGCTCCACCAGAACCTTGTCTCCCGGAAGAATGCGGATGAAG
>Ga0070741_10018569_pt1 | contig 11244 bp, 11 predicted proteins | sample Coa_R1_4_FD_66440 | JGI IMG/M metagenome (GOLD analysis project Ga0070741, IMG submission 66440) | Surface soil microbial communities from Centralia Pennsylvania, which are recovering from an underground coalmine fire - Coalmine... | ecosystem: Environmental > Terrestrial > Soil > Unclassified ...
CCGATCGGCACGCCCTGCACCTCGGCGACCTCGCGGTAGCTCAATCCTTCCAGCACCACCAGCAACAGCACCGAACGCTGCTCTTCGGCGAGCGAGGCCAAGCCGCGCTCGATGTCCCGCCCGCCGCCTTCCGGGCCGGTAGCGCCCGTGCCGTCATATTCGTCGATTGGCTGCAATGACGGACGCCGCGCCAACGAACGCAACCGGTTGCGGTTGAGATTGGTCAGGATCGTATAAAGCCAACTGCGCAGCTCTCCGCCGTGAAACAAATGCTCCGAGCGCAGCGCCCGCACCAGCGTATCCTGGACCAGATCGTCGGCGATATCGGCATTGCGTGTCAGCGCCCGCGCATATCGGCGCAAGGCCGGTATCGCCCTTTCGACCGCTTGCTTGAAGGCGCTCAAATGCTAATCCCTTGCCACAAAGCCCGGTCAAATCACCGGCCGCATCCTAGCCGATAAACCCCTTGCAGAAGTCAATATTCCCAGCGGGTTAACGTCAAACCGCGCCGTTGCTTGAAGGCCCAGGGTCGCTGTGTCATAGCACCTGCCCAATTGCCGAATGCGGCCGAACAGAGGGCATGATGCCGGAAGCCTCGGGTGTTATGCGCGGCAAGCGCGGCCTTGTCCTCGGGATCGCCAACAACCGTTCCATCGCTTGGGGCATCGCCAAAGCCTGCCGGCAGCACGGCGCCGAGCTGGCCTTTACCTATCAAGGCGATGCGCTGCGCAAACGCGTCGAGCCGCTGGCGCGGGAGGCCGGCGCCTTTGTCGCCGGCCATTGCGACGTCACCGAGCCTGCCAGTATCGACGCGGTTTTCGAGGCGGTGCGCAAGCAATGGGGCCTTCTCGATTTCGTCGTGCACGCCATCGCCTTCTCCGATCGCAGCCAGCTCGACGGGCGATATGTCGACACCACGGCGGACAATTTCAGCAAGACAATGATGATAAGCTGCTATTCCCTCACGGCGGTGGCGCAGCGGGCCGAAAAGCTGATGCCCAATGGCGGCGCGCTGCTGGCGTTGAGCTATTACGGCTCGCAGAAATGGATGCCGCATTACAACGTCATGGGCATCGCCAAAGCGGGTTTGGAAGCCTCTGTGCGTTACCTCGCCGCCGATCTCGGCACCAAGAATATCAGGGTCAACGCCATCTCTTCCGGTCCGATCAAGACCCTGGCCGCTTCGGGCATCGGCGACTTCCGCTACATTCTCCGTTGGAACGAACATAACGCGCCGCTGCGCCGCAACGTCACCATCGAGGACGTAGGCGAAGCCGCGGCTTATCTGCTTTCCGACATGGCGCGCGGCGTCACCGGCGAAATTCACAATGTCGACGCCGGTTACCACATCGTCGGCATGAAGCATCCCGACGCGCCGGATTTGACGCTCGAGAAGGAATAAGGCTCGATTCCCCATCCCGAGGTGCGCGCCTAGTCCTGGACCTCGGAGTAACGCTTCATAGAATCCGCTGCCCCATGCCGCCCGTTGTTTATTATATCCGTCACGGCGAGACCGACTGGAATTCCGGGCGACGCCTGCAAGGGCAGAGCGATACGCCGCTCAACGCCGCCGGCCGCGCCCAGGCGCAACGTTGCGGCGATATCCTGCGCGGCGTCCTCGAGCGGCGGCGACACGCTCCCGCCGATCTCGACTATGTGTCGAGCCCGCTCAGCCGTGCGCGCGTGAGCATGGAATTGATCCGCGCCGGGCTCGGGCTCGATCCCGCCGGCTATCGCGTCGAGCCGCGGCTGATCGAGATGAGCTTCGGCGGCTGGGACGGAATGACCTTTGCCGACCTGATGGCGCAAGAGGCCGCTTTGCTTGCCGTGCGCGAGCAGGATCCCTGGCATTTCACTCCGCCGCAAGGCGAAAGCTACGACCAGCTCCTTCGGCGCATCCGCGACTGGCACATGAGCCTGACCCGCGACACCGTCGTTTGCGCACATCTGTGCACCGCCCGCGCGCTGCTGGTGCATCTCGGCCTGGCGCCGCCGGCAGCCGCGCCGCGCAGCCGGATCGAGCACGCGGCGGTCTATGTATTTGATGACGACGGCATGAGCCGCCACGGCGAATTCCCTGCCATTTGACCGCGCGCCGCCTGCGGGCTACCACTCTGCCAAGGGTAGAACGCTATGTCCTTCAACACCTTCGGCCATATGTTCCGCTTCACCAGCTTTGGCGAAAGCCACGGCCCGGCGATCGGCTGCGTGGTCGACGGCTGCCCGCCCGGCATCCCGCTGACTGCGGCCGATATCCAATTCCATCTCGACCGCCGCCGGCCGGGCCAATCGCGCTACACCACGCAGCGGCAGGAGCCGGACGAGGTGAGGATCCTGTCGGGCGTGTTCGCCGACGACAAAGCCGGACAGGTGACGACGGGCACGCCGATCGCGTTGCTGATCGACAATGTCGATCAGCGCTCGAAGGATTATTCCGATATCCGCGACAAGTACCGGCCGGGCCATGCCGATTACACTTACGATGTGAAATACGGCCTGCGCGACTATCGCGGCGGCGGGCGATCCTCCGCGCGCGAAACCGCGGTGCGCGTCGCCGCCGGTGCTGTCGCGCGCAAAATCATTCCCGCCGTCACCATCCGCGCCGCGCTGGTGCAGATGGGGCCGCACATGGTGAATCGCGCGCGCTGGGATTGGGAGGAGGTCGGCCGCAACGCATTCTTCTGCCCGGATGCCGATCTCGCCGGCAAACTTGGCGATTATCTCGACGGCATCCGCAAGAAGGGCTCCTCGATCGGCGCGGTCATCGAAGTGGTTGCCGAGGGCGTCCCGCCCGGCTTGGGCGCTCCGGTCTATGGCAAGCTCGACGCCGACCTGGCTTCCGCCTTCATGGGTATCAACGCGGTCAAGGGTGTGGAGATCGGCGCCGGCATGGGCGCCGCCACCCTCGCCGGGGAGGAGAATGCCGATGAAATCCGCATGGAAAACGGCAAACCGAAATTCCTCTCCAATAACGCCGGCGGCATTCTCGGCGGCATATCCACCGGCCAGCCGGTGGTCGCGCGTTTCGCGGTAAAGCCGACATCGTCGATCCTCAATCCCCGCCGCACCATTGATCGTTTCGGCCGCGAGACCGAAATCACCACCAAAGGTCGGCACGATCCCTGCGTCGGCATCCGCGCCGTGCCGGTCGGCGAGGCGATGATGGCATGCGTGCTCGCCGATCATTATCTACGCCAGCGCGGACAGGTCGGGCAAAATCCCGCCTGGCCGGCGAAATAGCCGCTGGAGACAGAATTGTCCGAGATCCATCAGCGCGTCGAGGAAGCCATTGCCGCGTTCAAGCGCGGAGAAATCCTGGTGGTGGCCGATGACGACGATCGCGAGAACGAGGGCGATCTTTTCGTCGCAGCGTCGCTGTGCACGCCGGAGAAGATGGCGTTCATCATCCGCAATACCTCGGGCATCGTCTGCGCGCCGCTCGCCGCCGAGGACGCGCGGCGGCTGCATCTCGATCCGATGGTCGCCGCCAATGAAGCGCCGCTCGGCACCGCTTTCACGGTTTCGGTCGATGTGCGCCACGGCCTGACCACCGGGATCTCCGCCGAGGAGCGCACCAATACCGTGCGAGCGCTGGCCAACGGTAACAGTGGCGCGCCGGATTTCGTGCGGCCCGGACATGTCTTTCCGCTGGTGGCGAGGCAGGGCGGCGTGCTGATCCGCTCCGGCCATACCGAGGCTTGCGTCGATCTCTGCCGCTTGGCGGGACTCCCAACCGTCGGCGTCCTGTCCGAGTTGATGAATGACGACGGTTCGGTGATGCGCGGCCCCCAGCTTCAGGCCTTCGCCGCCAGGCACAAGCTGAAGAGCATGACCATCGCCGACCTGATCGCCTACCGGCAGGCGCGCGACAAGCTGGTGGAACGCATCGCCGAATTCGAGGTCGATTCGGACATCGGCCGGCTGCGCGCCTTCGCCTATGTGACGCCGTTCGATCAGGTCCGGCACATGGCTTTCATTCTCGGCGACATCGGCGACGGCCGCTCGGTGCTGACGCGGCTGCATCGGGGCCACATGATCGGCGACGTGCTCGGCGGCGCCAAAGTGCTGCGCGCGGCGATGGCCAAGATCAAGGCCGAAGGCAGCGGCGTGATCGTCTATCTGCAGGACGGCGGCGCCGGCGTGCCGAGCAGCGCCGTTCCCGAGGCGGCGCAGGACAGTTCGGAAGCCGCGCGCACAAGGCAATGGCGCGAGGTCGGACTGGGCGCGCAGATTCTGCGCGATCTCGGCATTCATTCCATCCGCTTGCTGGTTTCCGCCAATCGCACCTATATCGGCGTCACTGGATTCGGCATCGAGATCGAATCCATGGAGCATATCCCAAAGACGGGATAGCGCGCGCCCATCCGCTTCTTTCCAGAGTCCCCGCGCCGTGGCAGCATGTGGCACGGGGTTTTCAATGCGGCATCGCTCCGGCGTCCTGCGGCTCGCCGTCCTCATCGGCACCTGCCTCTGCTTCGGCCCATCGGCAAGCACGGCCGGGCTCATCACCCGGCTCGCGCAACAAGCGGCCGCGCCGCCCGAAGTCGATCTCGCGCTGGTGCTTGCCGTCGATGTTTCCTTTTCCATGGACAGCGAAGAGCAGGCGGTGCAGCGCCAGGGCTATATCGAGGCGATCACCTCCAAGGAGTTTCTCGGCGCCCTGCGCGACGGTCCGCGCGGCAAGATCGCCATGACCTATTTCGAATGGGCCAATACAAGCGATCAGCGCGTCATCGTTCCCTGGCGCCTGATCGAGGGGCCGGAAAGCGCGGACGCGTTCGTCGCGGAGCTGGCGCGCGCCCCTTACCGCCGCGCCGCGCGCACCTCGATTTCGGGGGCGCTCGAATTCGGCGCCGATTTGCTGGACAAGAGCGGCTATGCCGCATCACGCCGGGTGATCGATGTCTCCGGCGACGGCGCCAATAACAACGGGCGGCTGGTGACGTCGGCGCGCGATGACGTGCTCGCCAAGGGCATCGTCATCAACGGCCTTCCCATCATGGTGAAGATAATGCCCGGGGTCAGTCTCGATATCGCCAATCTCGATGTTTATTACGAAGATTGCGTCGTCGGCGGGCCCGGCTCCTTCGTGCTGCCGATCAAGGAACGCGGCAAGTTCAAGCAGGCGATCCGTGAGAAGTTGGTGCAGGAAGTCGCCGCGCGAGAGCCGACGCCGCGGATGATACCCGCCTCCGCTTCGGCCCCGCGCGTTTCCTGCACCATCGGCGAGCAGCTTTGGCAAGAGCGGTGGGGGAATTAGCAGGCTATTTCTCGAACTTTCCCACCAGCTCCACATGCGGCGAATAGCGGAACTGGTCGACCGGCGTAACCTTCGTGAGCTTGTAGCCGGCATCGATGAGAAGCCGCGCGTCGCGGGCGAAGGTCGCGGGGTTGCAGGATACGCCGACGATGACCGGCACCTTGCCGGCGGCAAATTCGCGCGCCTGCGCCTGCGCGCCCTGGCGCGGCGGATCGAAAATCACGGCGTCGAAGTCCGCCAGTTCCTGAGGCACGAGCGGGCGGCGAAACAGATCGCGCGCCTGCGCCGCTAGCGGTTTGAGGCCGGGCGTCGCGGCGGCCGCCTTGCGCAGCGCGGCGATCGCCCCCGCGTCGCTGTCGAAGGCGGCAATGCGCGCGCATTCGGCAAGACGCAAGGCAAAAGGCCCGACGCCGCAGAATATATCGGCGATGGATCTTGCTCCTTGCGTCGCCTGATCGACAAGCCGCGCCAGCGCCGCTTCGCCCGCTGCGGTCGGTTGCAGAAAGGCGGCGGGTGGCAGCATCACGGTCGCGCGGCCGATCTTCACGGTCGGCGCCGCGCGCTGCAGCACCAGCTCGCCGTGGCGGGTGAGGCGCGCCAGCTTGTGCATTTCGGCAATGGCGGCGAGCTGCGACGCCTTTTTCGCGCCGATCGGTCCCGAGCCGCGCACATCCACATCCATGCCCGTATCCGTCGCCGTGACCTGGATATCGAGCGGCTTGCGCGATTCCTTGAGCGCCTCGGCAATGTCCCAGGCCGCGGCGATGGCGCCGTCGAGCGCCGGCGCGAGAATGGGGCAGCGGTCGATGCCGACGATCTGATGGGCGCGCAGCGTGGCAAAGCCGACCTCGAGCACGTCATGGGTCGCATGCCGCGCATGCAGCACCACGCGGCGGCGGCCTTCGCCATGGGCGTCGATCAGCGCGCCGACATCCGTCTCGATATGCGCCAGCCGCAGCGCGTCGAGCACGAGATCGCGCTTCCAGGCGCGATAGCGCGCGGTGGTCCAATGCTGCATGGCGCAGCCGCCGCAGGCGCCGAAATGCGGACAGATGGGCGCGATACGGTCGGCGCTTTCCCGCTCGACGTGCAGCAGATGGCGGCGGTCGGGATGGCCGGCGACCGGCTCAACTTCCACCGTCTCCCCCGGCAAGGCGTAAGGCACATAGAGCGGTCCTTCGGCGGTGTCGGCGACGCCGTCGCCGCGATGCCCGATGCGATCGATGATGAGCCGCTCAACCACGCGTGGCTCCGAGCAGGAATTCGCGATTGCCCTCGCCGCCCAGGATCGGCGAGGGGATAACGCCGAGAACCGTCCAGCCGAGGCCGCCGACCAAAGCGGCAATATCCTCACACGCGGCCTGCTGCACCTGGCGGTCGCGCACGACGCCGCGCTTGCGTTTGCCGCGTCCGGCCTCGAACTGTGGCTTGATCAGCGCGACGAGTTGCGCCCGCCCTTGCGTTAGCGCCAGCGCAGCGGGCAGGGCCAGCTTCAACGAAATGAAGCTGACATCGACGACGATCAGGTCGGGCCGTTCCGGAAGAAGGGCGGACGAAAAAGCGCGGATGTCGGTTTCCTCGAAGGACGTCACCTCACTGCGCGCGCGCAACTTCTCGTGCAACTGGCCGCGGCCGACGTCCACGGCGTAAACCCGCCGCGCCCCGCGCGCGAGCAGCACCTCGGTGAAACCGCCGGTGGAGGCTCCGACGTCGAGACAAACGCGGTCCCTGGGGTCGAAACCGAAGCGGTCAAGCGCCGCGGCGAGCTTTACGCCGCCGCGCGAAACGTAGGGATGCTCGGGCCATGCCGCGATCTCGGCGCCGGCCGGAATTTCCTGGGACGGCTTGGCGACGCGGACGCCGTCGGCGGTCACCAGACCGGCGGCGATCGCCGCCTGCGCCTTGGCCCGGCTGTCAAACAGACCGCGCTCGACCAGCAGGCGGTCCGCGCGCTGCCGTTCCGTCACTGCCATGCTCCCTGTTGCGGGAACCGGATTGTCACATTCGCCGTTACCAACGAGCGCGTGCAGCAATAGTCGATGCGCATTGCCGATCGGGAGAATGCCATGGCACGAAAATACTCTCGCAGTGCTTCCAAGGACGTCGAACGGGCGATGAAGAAACGCAAAAAGGGCACGCTGAAAAGCGGCCGCAGCGGCAAGAAGGTCAAGAGCCGCAAACAGGCCATCGCCATCGGCCTTTCCGAAGCGCGCAAGAAAGGCAAGAAGGTGCCGAAGAAAAAGGGCGGCCGCAAGAAAGGGGGCCGGAAGAAGAAGAGCTGAGCCGTCAGGCCAGCTTCACCGTTTCCAGCCTCACATCCTTACCGAGCGCCTCGAAGACCGCAGCCACGATGCCCCGGGCGTCGAGGCCGGCCTTGTGATATTGTGCCGCCGGCGCATCCTGCTCGATGAAGACATCCGGCAGCACCAGGCTGCGCACGCGCAGGCCCCGGTCGAGCAGCCCGTTTTGCGCCAGCGCCTGCAACACATAAGCGCCGAATCCGCCGACCGCGCCTTCCTCGATGGTCACCAAAACCTCGTGCTCGCGCGCGAGCCGGAGCACCAGATCGACGTCGAGCGGCTTGGCAAAGCGGGCATCGGCGACCGTGGCGGAAAGCCCGTAGCCGGCGAGTTCGTCGGCCGCCTTCAGGCATTCGGCGAGCCGCGCGCCGAAGGACAGCAGCGCTACCTTGCCGCCTTCGCGCAGCACGCGGCCCTTGCCGATCTCCAGCGGCTTGCCTTCGGCCGGCATCGGTACGCCCATGCCTTCGCCGCGCGGATAGCGGAAGGACGAAGGGCGGTCATCGATCGCCGCGGCGGTGGCAACCATATGCACCAGCTCGGCTTCGTCAGCCGCCGCCATGACGACGAATCCGGGCAGACATCCGAGAAAGGCCACGTCGTAGGAACCGGCATGCGTTGCACCGTCGGCGCCGACGAGGCCGGCGCGGTCGATGGCGAAGCGCACCGGCAGCGACTGGATTGCCACGTCGTGCACGACCTGGTCGTAAGCGCGCTGCAGGAAGGTCGAATAGATTGCCGCGAACGGCTTGAAACCTTCGGCGGCAAGAGCCGCGCAGAAGGTAACAGCATGCTGCTCGGCAATGCCGACGTCGAACATGCGCTCGGGAAATTCCCGCGCGAAGTGGTCGAGTCCGGTGCCCGACGGCATCGCCGCCGTCACCGCGACGATCTTGTCGTCCTTGCGCGCTTCCTTGACCAGGCTCTCGGCGAAGACCTTGGTATAGACGGGGGCATGCGATTTCGATTTGGCTTGCGCACCGGTGGCGACGTCGAACTTCATCACCCCGTGGAATTTGTCGGCGGAGACTTCCGCCGGCGGATAGCCCTTGCCCTTTTGCGTCACGACATGAACCAGGATCGGCCCGGTGTCGCTGTCGCGCACGTTGCGCAGCACCGGCAGCAGGTGATCGAGATTGTGCCCGTCGATCGGGCCGACATAGAAAAAGCCGAGCTCTTCGAACAGCGTGCCGCCGGTCCAGAAGCCGCGGGCGAATTCTTCCGCCTTGGCCGCGCTCTGTTCGAAAAATTTGGGCAGCTTATGCAGCAGATGCTTGCCGACCTGGCGCAGCGAGCGATAGGTCTTGCCGGAAATCAGCCGCGCCAGATAAGCCGACATCGCGCCGACGGGCGGCGCGATCGACATGTCGTTGTCGTTGAGGATGACGATCAGCCGCGAATTCATCGCGCCGGCGTTGTTCATCGCCTCATAGGCCATGCCGGCCGACATGGCGCCATCGCCGATGACGCAGACGACATTGTGAGTCTTGCCTTGCAGGTCGCGCGCAACCGCCATGCCCAGGCCGGCCGAGATCGACGTGGACGAATGCGCGGCGCCGAAGGGGTCGTATTCGCTCTCGCTCCGCCTGGTGAATCCGGAAAGCCCGCCGCTTTGACGCAGCGTGCGGATGCGGTCACGCCGTCCGGTCAGGATCTTGTGCGGATAGGACTGGTGACCGACGTCCCAGATGAGGCGGTCGCGCGGCGTGTCGAAGACGTAATGCAACGCCACCGTGAGCTCGACCACGCCGAGCCCGGCGCCGAGATGGCCCCCCGTCGCCGACACCGCATCGATGGTTTCCTCGCGCAATTCGGCGGCGAGCTGCGGTAGCTGCTCGGGATCGAGCCGACGAAGATCGTCGGGGACAAGCACGCTGTCGAGGAGAGGGGTCTTTGATTCCGGCACCGGCTACCTTGGGTTTTCGAGAAGCCGTTTAGGGCGCGAAGGCGTCACAAAAACGGCGGAAATCCCGCAATTTCACGACGTTAACACCGAAAGCCGATACCGCGCAATGAAGGGGCTTGCGCTGCGCAAGCCGGCACCGCGGCATACCGTTGCGGCACTCATTATACCGCACGGGCTTTTCAGACACATTGCCGGATTAGGCTACGTCCAGCGGCGCCGTGCCCTTGGGTTTTCCGGAGGCATCGAGCACGAGCTTGCTCACCCGCGCTTCGGCCTGGGCCAATAGCTCTTCGCAGCGGCGCTTGAGCGCCTCGCCGCGCTCGTAGATCGCCACCGATTCCTCGAGCGGCACCTTGCCTTCCTCGAGGCGCTTGACGATGGATTCCAGTTCCTCGATGGCGCGCTCGAACGGCAGCTTGGTGACATCGCTGTTATTTTTCTCGGCCATGATTGCTCCAGTCTAGGGGAATTGTGGCGCTCGGCCAATAAGGCCGAAAGGAAATCAACCGTGCATCAGCGCGTCCACATGCGCCGCGGCCGATTGCGCAAGACCTTCCAAATCATAGCCGCCCTCCAGCACCGAAACGATGCGGCCGCCGGCACTGGCATCGGCGACCTCCATGATCTTGCGGGTCGCCCAGCCGAAATCCTCCTCGGAAAGATTGAGGCTCGCCAGCGGGTCGCGCATATGAGCGTCGAATCCTGCGGAGATCACGACGAAGTCGGGCTGGAACTGGCGCAGGCGCGGCAGAATCACGATCTCGAAAGCCTCGCGGAATTTCGCGCCGCCGTCCCCGCTGCGCAGCGGCGCATTGACGACATTGTTGTGGGCGCCGCGCTCGGCGGCGGCGCCGGTGCCGGGATAGAGCGGCATCTCGTGGGTTGAGCAATACATCACCGTCGGATCGCTCCAGAAGATGTCCTGCGAGCCGTTGCCGTGATGCACGTCGAAATCGACGATGGCTGCGCGCGAAGCGCCGTGATGATCCTGCGCATAACGCGCCGCGATCGCGGCATTGTTGAACAGACAAAAGCCCATCGCGCGCGCCGTTTCGGCGTGATGGCCGGGCGGGCGCACGGCGACGAAGGCATTGTTCGCGCGCCGTCCCATGACTTCGTCGGTGGCGAAGATCGCGCCGCCGGCCGCGCGCAGCGCGGCCTCGAAACTGCCCGCCGATAGCGAGGTATCGGCGTCGAGATAGACCAGCCCCTCCTGCGGCGTCGCCTGGCGGATGGAATCGATGTATTCGGCCGGATGACAAAGCGCGATGAATTCCGGCCGCGCGGGCGGCGCCCGTTCGCGCACCAGCAGAGCAAACTTTTCCGCGTCGAGCGCCGCGTTAATCGCGCGCAGCCGGTCCGGCCGCTCCGGGTGGCCGAGCGGAGTCAGATGATTGAGACAGGCGGGATGGGTCACGAAAAGCGTGGGCATTGGGCCTATATAAGACACAGGGCCTACCCCGTCACCCCGACGGGCGTGCATTCAGCGAGCGCTTCTGGTCGCCCAGCCTTCCTCAGGAATGCGATGCCGGATGCAGGCAAGGGCGCCCTTGCCGCGTCATTGCAGCCGACAAAATAAAGTTATCCCCGCCCCTAAAATCGCACTTATCTTGATCGCACCTCGTCCGCTGAGGGGCGCCATCTAGAGGCGTCTTGATGGCGGGGCGAACGGGAGGCTCAGGCCCGGAGATGCGGGCACTCCTTCCGTGGCGGACCGGAGAAATCCGGTCTTTGCTGGTGCGGTGCCCGCGGACAGGCTCTCGCAAAGCCTGCACTCG
>Ga0070741_10018571_pt1 | contig 11243 bp, 10 predicted proteins | sample Coa_R1_4_FD_66440 | JGI IMG/M metagenome (GOLD analysis project Ga0070741, IMG submission 66440) | Surface soil microbial communities from Centralia Pennsylvania, which are recovering from an underground coalmine fire - Coalmine... | ecosystem: Environmental > Terrestrial > Soil > Unclassified ...
GCGCGCATCTCGTCCGCGCTCTTGAGGTAGTAGCCGTCGCCGCCGAAGCGGAACCGGTTCGGGTCGTCGATGTTGGCGGCGGTCTGGATGCACAGCAGCACGTCGTGCGAGACCGACTCCTCGCGGAAGGTGTAGTGCGAGTCGTTGGTGACGACCGGCGGGATGTTCAGCTCCCGCCCGATGCGCAGCAGGTCTTCGCGGACCCGGGCTTCGATGTCCAGCCCGTGCGCCATCAGCTCCAGGTAGTAGTTGTCCCGGCCGAAGATCTCCTGGTACGTGGCGGCGGCGTCGCGGGCCTTCTCGTATTGGCCAAGCCGCAGCCGGGTCTGCACCTCGCCGGACGGGCAGCCGGTGGTGGCCATCAGGCCCTCGTGATGCTCGGCGAGCAGCTCGCGGTCCATGCGCGGCCACTTGCGGTAGAAGCCTTCGGTGTAGGAGCGGGAGGAGAGCTTGGTCAGGTTCGACAGGCCGCGGGCGTTGGCCGCCCAGATCGTCATGTGGGTATAAGAGCCCGAAGCAGACACGTCGTCGGACTTCTGGCTGGGCTGGCCCCAGAGCACCGGCTTGGCGGTGTACCTGGTCTCCGGCGCGACGTACGCCTCGATGCCGATGATCGGCTTGACCCCGGCGCCGGTGGCCTGCTTGAAGAAGTCGTGCGCGCCGTGCAGGTTGCCGTGGTCGGTCATGGCGACCGCGGGCATCTCCAGCTCGACGGCCCGTTTGAACATGTCCTTGAGCCGGGCGGCTCCGTCGAGCATCGAGTACTCGGTATGTACGTGGAGGTGCACGAAGGAGTCAGCCACGGCGAAATCCTAGCGCTCCCCCACTGACAGAAAATCGAGTTCCGGAGCAGTGAGCAGCTAGTTTGTGTAAGGCACTTGTCAGGCCAGGCCGATGGCCAGGCCGACCGCCGCGGCGGCGAGCCCGGCAGCGACGCTTCCGGCCAGATTCGCCAGCGCGACGAGTCCCGAGCCCTCCTCCATGAGGCGCACGGACTCGAAGCTGAAGGTGGAGAAGGTCGTGTACCCGCCGCAGACCCCGGTGCCGACGATCGCGACGGCGCCGGTGGCCAGCCCGTGGTGGGTGGCCAGGCCCGCGAGCAGGCCGAGCACCAGCGAGCCGCTGATGTTGATCAGCCAGGTGCCGGCCGGGAACACCCCGGCGCGGCGGCGGGCGACGGCCTGGTCGAGCACGTAGCGCAGGACGGCGCCGAACGCGGCCCCGAGCCCGACGGCGACAGCGAGCATCAGGCGGCCTCCGTCCGGACGTCGGTCATACACGGCTTGATAGCGGTGGAGGCGTGCTGTCGGCTCATCGCGACCCGCCCTGAGCCGGGACCAGCTGGTGCTCCTGCGCGCCCTCGAGTTCTTCGGCCAGCTTGCGCTCGCGGTGCGCGACGATCGCGCGCCCCACGGTCAGGCCGAGGCTGGTCGCGGCGAGCCCGGCGGCGAGCGAGCCGAGCACGTCGCCCGCGGCCGCGCCGTAGTCGTGGGCGCCGAGCAGCCGGTCGGTGTCGAGCATCCAGGTCGAGAACGTGGTCAGCGCGCCGCAGAAGCCGACGCCCAGCAGCGGGCGCACGTACACGGTCGGCGGCAGGATCTCCAGCACGAAGACGGTGAGCAGGGCCAGGATGAACGAGCCGGCGACGTTCACCGTGAAGGTGGTCGCCGGGAACGTGCCGTGCGCGGTCGGAAACGCCAGGCCGATCTCGTAGCGGGCCACGCCGCCGAGGAAGCCGCCGATCGCGATCGCCGCCAGGACGCGCTCGTGCCGGTGGCGCTCTGGGGTGTGGGCTTGGGTCTTCTCGGCCGACTCGACCTGGACGTCCGGGTCGATCGGCAGATGATGGTTGCCGTCGATCGCGGCCTCGGGGTCGTGTTCCGGCTTGTGGACCATCGGGTACACCTCTCCTACTCGCATTACCTCGTTCGAGTAGGGACCGTTGGCCGCGGCGTCCCGGCTGCGGCGGTTGACGGCGAGCCCCTCCGCCGGAAATCCCACTATACCGGACCGCTCGAATTCCCCGTCCAGCGCCGTTATGAGGCGCAACTAACGGCTGTTAGGATGCCGCGAAGAACGTGGCACACGCAGTTTCCGAGGCAGTCGCGAGGAGGGTCGATGACCGGTACCGGGGGTGCTCTTTTCGCCGCGGTGTTCCTGGCCTGCGCGGTAGAGGCGGTCGAAGCGCTGACGATCGTGCTGGCGGCGGGTACCGCGCGCGGCTGGCGCTCGGCGGGACAGGGCGTGGTCAGCGCCTTGATCGTGCTGGCCGCGATCGTCGCCGTGCTCGGTCCGGCGCTGACCGCGATCCCGCTGGGCGCGCTGCGCCTGATCGTGGGCGCGCTGCTGCTGGTCTTCGGCTTGCAGTGGCTGCGCAAGGCGGTGTTGCGGGCCAGCGGGCACAAGGACCTGCACGACGAGGACGCGATCTTCGACCGGGAGCTGGCCGCGGCGCGCGAGGCGCAGGCCGAGCGGCGCTGGGTGGTCACCGACTGGTACGCCTACACCCTCTCGTTCAAGGGCGTACTGCTCGAAGGGCTCGAAGTGGCGTTCATCGCGATCACCTTCGGCGGCAACCAGCACGACGTGCCGCTGGCCGCGGTCGCCGCGCTGGCCGCGATCGCGGTGGTCACGCTGGTCGGGCTGGCGATCAAGGCGCCGCTCTCGCGGGTGCCGGAGAACACGCTGAAGTTCGTGGTCGGCGTGATGCTCACCAGCTTCGGGATGTTCTGGGGCGCGCAGGGCGCGGACGCGCACTGGCCCGGCGACGACGCGGCGCTGCTGGTGATCGCGCCGGTCGTGGCGCTCTTCGCGCTCGGGCTCGTCGCGGTGCTGCGTCAGTCGGCGCCGCCGCGCGAGACCGCCGTCGTCCCGGCCTCGGCCGCCTTGCGGATGGAGGAGTCATGATCGCGCGGCTGAAGGCCTTCGGCGCCTTCTGGTACGACTTCATCGTCGGCGACGACTGGCGGGTCGCGGTCTTCGTCGTCGCGGCGCTGGCGGTCACCTTCGCGGTGAGCAAGAGTTCCGTTCCGGCCTGGTGGATCCTGCCGGCGGCGGTGGTTCTCGTGCTGCCGTGGAGCCTGTGGCGGGCCCGCCGCAAGCGGTGATCGCGAGGCGCGGGCCAGGGCGCTGCCGCTACTGGCCCTCGCCCTCTTCCCGGTAGACGCGCGCCGCGTACTCCTCCAGCGCCCGCTCGCAGGTGCCCAGCGCCTCGAGCGTGGCGGACCGCTTCGGCGCGCCGAACACGTCCCGGTCTGTCACCTTGGCCAGCCAGCCCTGGAGCTTGACCAGGTCCTCCTCGTTCTCCTCGAGCTCGGCGTAGGTGAAGTGCCGCGCCTTGTACTCCTTGTCCAGCTGGGCGAGGAAGTCCTGGCACTTGTCGATGATCTCCTCGTACTCGTCGTCCCGCGCGGCCTGGAACGCGGCCAGCACCTCGCCCTCGCCGGCCAGCGCGGTGCACGACAGCAGCACCGCGCTGCCGCCCATCTCGCCGATCTCGTGCCGCAGCTTGCGCAGCGCCCGCTCGGCGGCGGCGCTTGCGGGCAGGGCTGCGGCGGAGTTCTGCAGGTAAATCGCGCCCAAGCCTTTGAGGCGGCGCCAGGCGGTCGCGCGCAGGCGGGTCGGCTCGGACGGGATGCGGTAGATCAACACGAGCCAGCCGGTCGGCGCGGAATCGGCACGCTGCGCCCCGTCCTCGGCTGGCCTGACGGCCTCGTCCGACACGGCGTCCGACACTGCGTCAGCTCTCCGCGGCGATCACGTCGAGCGCGTGCTGAAGATCGTCAGGGTACGGGGACTCGAACTCGACGCGCTCGCGGGTGCCCGGGTGCTCGAAGGCGAGCCGGACCGCGTGCAGCCACTGCCGCGACAGGCCGAGCCGCTTGGTGAGCGCCGGGTCGGCGCCGTAGGTCAGGTCGCCGACGCAGGGGTGGTGCAGCGCCGACATGTGGACCCGGATCTGGTGGGTGCGGCCGGTTTCCAGCTTGATGTCGAGCAGGGTCGCGTGCCGGAAGGCCTCGATCGTGTCGTAGTGGGTGACCGAGTCCTTGCCGTCGGCGGTGATCGCCCACTTGTAGTCCAGCTTGGGGTGGCGGCCGATCGGCGCGTCGACCGTGCCGCTCATCGGGTCCGGGTGGCCCTGCACCAGCGCGTTGTAGGTCTTGTCCACGGTGCGCTCCCGGAAGGCCTGCTTGAGCAGCGTGTACGCCAGCTCGGACTTCGCGACCACCATGAGGCCGGAGGTGCCCACGTCGAGCCGGTGCACAACGCCTTGCCGCTCGGCCGCGCCGGAGGTGGAGATGCGGTAGCCGGCCGCCGCGAGGCCGCCGACCACGGTCGGGCCGAGCCAGCCCGGGCTGGGGTGCGCCGCGACGCCGACCGGCTTGTCGACCACCACGATGTGCTCGTCGTCGTGCACGATCCGCATGCCGGGCACCGGCTCCGGAACGGTCTGCTCCACCGGGACCGGGGGCGGCGGCAGCTCGACCTCGAGCCAGGCGCCGCCGCGGACCTTGTCCGACTTGCCGACGACCGAGCCGTCGATCATGACCCGGCCGTCCGCGGCGAGGTCCGCCGCCTTGGTGCGGGAGAGGCCGAACATCCGGGACAGCGCGGCGTCGACCCGCTCGCCGTCGAGGCCGTCCGGAACCGGGAGCGAGCGCAGGGTTCCCGTGCTCACGCGGCGGTTCCGTCCGCCTCGTCGCCCGACTCGGCCGGCTCCTGCCGGTCCTGAGCGGCGCTGCGCGCCTGGGCCTGGGCCTGTTGGACGGCGCGCTCGTCGGTGCCGTCCGGGTGCAGCCCGCGGAACGCGAGCAGCACCATCAGCGCGCCGCCTACGCAGATCGCCGAGTCGGCCAGGTTGAAGATCGGCCAGTGCGGCAGCTGGATGAAGTCGACCACCCAGCCGCGGAAGATCCCCGGCGCCCGGGCGATCCGGTCAGTGAGGTTGCCGAGCGCGCCGCCGAGCAGCAGCCCGAGCGCGATGGCCCACGGCAGGCTGAACAGCCGCCGGGCCAGCCGCAGGATCACCACGATCACTCCGACCGCGATGGCGGTGAAGATGATCGTGTACGCCTCGCCGACGGAGAACGCCGCGCCGGGGTTGCGGGTGTAGTCGAGCTGCAGCGCCGGGCCGAACAGCTTGATCGGCTGGCCGTAGTGCATCGTCGCGACCACGATCGCCTTGCTCGCCGCGTCCAGCGCGTAGATGGCGGCGGCGACCGCGAGCAGCACGCCGACGCGGCGCACCCGCCGTCCCGAACCGGCGGGAGGAACGTCGTCCCCTGGGCCTTCGAGCTGCGCGGGATGCGCCTGCTCCGCGGCCGGTGTGCGGTCCTCTTCGGCCGCCGGCGCGGCATCCTGCCCGTGTGCGGTGTCCATACGTTCCACGCGGCGACCTTACCTGGTCGCGCCCGGTGCTCTCAGCGAGAGCTGAGAAAGTCGCGCACCGGACGGACCCGCTGCGGCCGGCGGTCTAGTAGCGGCGCTCCTGCTTCTGCTTGCAGCCCACGCACAGCGTGGCGCGCGGGAACACCTGGAGGCGCGCCTTGCCGATCGGCTCGCCGCAGGTCTCGCACGCGCCGTAGGCGCCGGCCGCGATCCGGGCCAGGGCCCGCTCCGACTGCACCAGCATCTCCCGCGCGTTCGCCGCGATCGACATCTCGTGCTCGCGCTCGAAGTTCTTGGACCCGGCGTCCGCCTGGTCGTCCCCGGCGCCGTCGCTGGCGTCGCGCAGCAGGTCGGCGAGGGCGGTGTCGGCCGATTCCACGTCCGCGCGCAGCCGGTCGACCTCGGCGCGCAGGTCGGTCTCCACCTCGGCGACCTCGGCCTCGGTCCACGGGTCCTCGCCGGGACGCACCGGCAGCTCGCCCGGGGCGCCGCGGCCCGCCGCGCCGTTGGCCGCCACGAGCGCGGGATCCGGCGCCGTCGGCACCTCGGTCTTGGGCTTCGCGGCCGCGGCCCGCCCACCCCGCGAGGCGGGCACCTTGTTCGCCGGGCCCGAGGCCGCAGGGCGCTGCGCAGGCTTGGCCGCCGTCTTTTTACCGGCCTTCTTCGCGGCCGGAGCGGAAATCGCCGGTGACGCGGCGGGGGCGGAATTGCGCGCGGTGCTCACGGATGCATCCCTCGCTCTCAGATCGGAAACGGCCGCTCCGGACGGCGAAAGGGAAGCTACCGGGGCGGCTCGGGTGCGGGCGTTTGGTGCGGGTGGGGAAGCGCTCCGACGCCCGTCACCCATTCCGCACAACGGGTTACGCGTGCGATTGGTGCCCGGCCGCCTCCATCGCTAATCACGAAACGGCAAAGAACTTTTTCCGCCAGGCTGGTAGGCCGCGCGAGTGACCCCCGCAGGCACCCGGTTTAACCTGCGCGAAGAGTGTTCAGCCGCTCACCCGTCCCGGCCGGTGGATCCGAGATTTCGGCCACCTTGTCTCGGCTGGTGACACCGGACACGAGCCGGACGTCGCGCCGCGGGACGCCCAGCGCCTCGGCGAGCGCCTTGAGCGCCGCCTCGGTCGCCTTGCCGTCCACCGCGCGCTCCGAGACCGCCACCACAAGCGCGGCCTGAGCGCCGTCGGTGCCGTACGTCCCGCCGACCCTCGTCCTGCTCGCTCCGGGCTTCACGCGAATGGCGATGCGCAGGGCGGGGGCCGGTCCGTCGCCCCCAGACGGCAAATGATGCGGCTTCGGTCGAGCCATGGCCCTACACTATGTACCGCAGTCCGAACAGGCGTGGATGGGGACAGTAACGCCGCGTGCAGCCGCGAGCGAGCCAGGGACGGTGTGAGCCTGGCGGCGGGTACGGCGCGAAAATCACCCCGGAGCCGCCGGAAGAACCGCGCAGCAGGTGGCCGTGAGGCGCACCGCGGCGCTCAGTAGAACCGGCCGGGCAGCGCAACGAGAGGGCCTGGACCCGCGCGCAGTGGCGCTTCCGGGCCAAGAAGGGTGGTACCGCGGGAATCCCGCCGCCGTGTGCAGAACGCGGCGCGGGCGCCTCGTCCCTTCGCGACCACTGTGTCCGACGACCTCGGGCACGCTCGCGAGCGAGAGGGACGGCAGAGACCATGTATCGCCAGGTACCCGCCCAGGTGGACCTTGTGGCCATGGAGCACGAGGTGCTCGGCTTCTGGCGCGACCACTCCGTCTTCCGCAAGTCCGTCGAAGCCACCGCCGACGGTCCGCGGTGGACCTTCTACGAGGGACCGCCGACCGCGAACGGCATGCCGGGCACCCACCACGTCGAGGCCCGCGTCTTCAAGGACATCTTCCCGCGCTTCAAGACCATGAAGGGCTTCCGGGTCGAGCGGCGGGCCGGCTGGGACTGCCACGGGCTGCCGGTGGAGCTGGCCGTGGAGAAGGAGCTCGGCTTCTCCGGCAAGCAGGACATCGAGGCCTACGGCGTCGCCGAGTTCAACGCCAAGTGCCGCGAGTCGGTCAAGCGGCACGTCGGCGAGTTCGAGAAGATGACCGAGCGGATGGGTTACTGGGTCGACCTGTCCGAGGCGTACTGGACCATGAACCCCGGCTACATCGAGTCGGTGTGGTGGTCGCTCAAGCAGATCTTCGACAAGGGGCTGCTGGTCCAGGACCACCGCGTCGCTCCGTACTGCCCGCGGTGCGGTACCGGCCTGTCCGACCACGAACTCGCGCAGGGGTACGAGACGGTCGTCGACCCGTCGGTGTTCGTGCGTTTCCCGCTGACCTCAGGCCCGCTGGCGGGCGACGGCGAGAGCCCACAGGCCGCGCTGCTGGTGTGGACGACGACGCCGTGGACACTCGTGTCCAACACTGCGGTGGCTGTGCATCCGGACGTGACTTACGTCGTCGCGACGGACGGTAACGAGCGGCTCGTGGTCGCGGAACCGTTGCTCGCCAAGGCTTTGGGCGAGGGGTGGACCGCTACCGGCGAGTCCTTCACCGGCCGGGAGATGGAGCGCTGGCACTATCAGCGGCCGTTCGAGCTCGTCGCCTTCCCGAAGGGATCCGACGAGCAGAGCCCTGACGCGCACTACGTCGTACTCGGCGAGTACGTCACCACCGAGGATGGCACCGGCCTGGTCCACCAGGCGCCCGCGTTCGGCGAGGACGACCTGAAGGTCTGCCGCGCCTACGGCCTGCCGGTGGTCAACCCGATCCGCCCGGACGGCACCTTCGAGGAGAGCGTGCCGCTGGTCGGCGGGGTGTTCTTCAAGAAGGCCGACGAGAAGCTGACCGCCGACCTCAAGGCACGAGGCCTGCTGTTCCGGCACGTCGAGTACGAGCACTCCTACCCGCACTGCTGGCGCTGCCACACCGCCCTGCTCTACTACGCGCAGCCGTCCTGGTACATCCGCACCACCGCCGTGAAGGACGCGCTGCTGCGCGAGAACGAGCGGACCAACTGGTTCCCGGAGAACATCAAGCACGGCCGCTACGGCGACTGGCTCAACAACAACATCGACTGGGCGCTGTCCCGCAACCGCTACTGGGGCACGCCGCTGCCGATCTGGCGCTGCGCCCAGGGCCACCTGACCTGCGTCGGCTCGCTGGCGGAGCTGGGCGAACTGGCCGGGCGGGACCTGGCCGCGCTCGACCCGCACCGGCCGTACATCGACGAGGTCTCCTTCGCCTGTCCCGCGAAGGCGGACGACGGCGGAGCCTGCGGCGAGACGGCCGCGCGCGTGCCCGAGGTCATCGACTGCTGGTACGACGCCGGCTCGATGCCGTTCGGGCAGCTCGGCTACCCGCACGCGCCCGGCTCGGTGGAGGAGTTCGCGCAGGCCTACCCGGCGGACTACATCTGCGAGGCGATCGACCAGACCCGCGGCTGGTTCTACACGCTGATGGCGATCGGCACCCTGGTGTTCGACCAGTCCTCGTACAAGAACGTGCTCTGCCTCGGGCACATCCTGGCCGAGGACGGGCGCAAGATGTCCAAGCACCTGGGCAACATCCTGGAGCCGATCCCGCTGATGGACCGGCACGGCGCGGACGCGCTGCGCTGGTTCATGCTGGCCGGCGGCTCGCCGTGGTCGGCGCGCAGGGTCGGCGACGCGACGATCCAGGAGGTGGTGCGCAAGACGCTGCTGACCTACTGGAACACGGTCGCGTTCCAGGCCCTCTACGCGCGCACCGGCGGCTGGTCGCCCTCGGCGGCGGACCCGGCCCCGGCCGAGCGGCCGGTGCTGGACCGGTGGGTGCTCTCCGAGCTCAACCGGCTCGCCGGCGAGATGGACGCGGCGCTGGAGGCCTTCGACACCCAGCAGGCCGGCAAGCTGCTCGCGGCGTACGTGGACGACGTCTCGAACTGGTACGTGCGCCGCTCGCGCCGCCGGTTCTGGGACGCCGACCCGGCCGCCCTTGCGACGCTGCACACGGTGCTGGAGACGGTGACCCGGCTGATGGCCCCGCTGGTGCCGTTCGTGACCGAGCGGGTCTGGCAGGACCTGGTGCGGCCGGTGACCCCGGACGCGCCGGAGTCGGTGCACCTGGCCTCCTGGCCGACCGCGGTCGACGCGGGCACCGGCGACGGCTCGACCGTGGACGCGCGGCTCGGCGAGCAGGTGGCGCTGGTGCGCCGCCTCGTGGAGCTGGGCCGGGCCACCCGCGCGGAGTCGGGGGTGAAGACCCGTCAGCCGCTCGGCCGGGCCCTGGTCGGCGCGGCCGGCTGGGCTGGGCTCGGCGAGGAGCTTCGGGCGCACGTCGCGGAGGAGCTGAACGTCGAGGGCACCGGGGCGCTGGCCGAGGCCGGCGGCGAGCTGTTGGAGTACCACGCCAAGGGCAACTTCCGGGCGCTGGGCAAGCGCTTCGGCAAACGCACCCCACTGGTCGCCAACGCCATCGCGGCCGCTGACGCGGCGTCACTCGCGGCCGCGCTGCGCGAGCGCGGCGCGGCGGTCCTCACCGTGCCGGACGAGGGCGGAGCGGACGAGCAGGTCGAGGTCGCGGCCGACGAGGTGATCGTCACCGAGACGCCGCGCGAGGGCTGGGCGGTGGCCACGGCCGACGGCGAGACGATCGCGCTCGACCTGGCGATCACGCCGCAGCTGCGGCTGGCCGGGCTGGCCCGCGACGCGGTGCGGATGATCCAGGACGCGCGCAAGAACAGCGGCCTCGACGTGGCCGACCGGATCCGGCTGACCTGGCGCGCCTCGAAGGCCGAGACCGGCGAGGCGCTGCGGGTGCACGGCGAGTCGATCGCGGCGGACGTGCTCGCGGTCGAGTTCACCGGCGCGGAGGGACGGCTCGACGCGGCGGCGCAGTCCTTCCGCGACGAGGACCTCGGGTTGGAGTTCGCGCTCGCGAAGGCCTGAGCCGAAGCGGTGGCCGCGAAGGCCGGCCTGCTCTCACGGCCCGTCAGGGAACGCGGGAGCAGGCGGCCTTGACCGCCGACGCGGTCACGTGGAACCGGTCGCCGGTGAACGCCCCGGCATCGGTCAGCCTCAGCTGCACGGAGCCGCCCGGCAGCGCCACGCCGGTGAGCTGCGGCACGGAGACCCACTGCCCCTTCATCTTGCCCTGATTGAGCTTGACCGTCGCCGTGGGCGTCGCCGCGTTGTCGGTCGGCAGGAACAGCTGATACGTCGCGATCCCCGAGGACGGCGCGGTGTTGGCGATGAACACCGACAGCGTGCAGCGCGCGGACCAGCCGAGGTGGAAAGTCCAGGAGTAGCTGGACGCGCCGGGGTTCGTGGTGCCCGACTTGACGAACGCGACCGCCGCGCCACCGCAGTCCGGAGCGCCGCCACCCGCGTTCGCCACCAGGCCGCCGTCAGCCGCCACGGTCTGGGTGACCATCGCCCAGGGCGTCGTGGGACAGCCGGGACCGGTCAGGAAGGTTCCGGGCAGCGGGGCGGTCGGCATGACCGGCACGCTCGGGGCGGGCGCGGTGGCCGGCGCGTTCGAATGGGTCATGCTGCGCACGACGAGCGCGGCGACCACGCCGACGATGACGACCGTGCCGAGCACGGCGAGGCTGGCCGTGCGCGACCGCCGGCGGCGCGGTGGGCTGCCGAGGCCGATCGGCTCGGCGGTCATGGTCGGCTCGGAGATCGCCTCCGGATCCAGGGAGGAGAGCGGCTCGTAGCGCGGATGCCGCCGCGTGGGCATCGGCTCGAACGGGTCGCGCAGCGGCACCTCGGTGAGCGTGGTGTCCGTGCTGGGGAACGGGGAGGGGAAGGTGACGACCGTGGTGGTGGGTTCGTCGACCGGATCCACCATAGATTCGAAGGCCGAGGCACGCGTCGCGTCGAGGGCCGGATCGAACA
>Ga0070741_10018572_pt1 | contig 11243 bp, 5 predicted proteins | sample Coa_R1_4_FD_66440 | JGI IMG/M metagenome (GOLD analysis project Ga0070741, IMG submission 66440) | Surface soil microbial communities from Centralia Pennsylvania, which are recovering from an underground coalmine fire - Coalmine... | ecosystem: Environmental > Terrestrial > Soil > Unclassified ...
AGGCGGTTCCCTTCCTTGTTGGATTCGCCGACGAGCCAAACCACCTGCCCGTCCATTTCGAGGTTCAAGCCAGCGGAGCCGCGCCGCCATTGCTCGCCGGCCATCACGTCATTCGCCTCGCGCGCGGCGTCGAAGTGTTCGGCGATGTCACGAACGGCGCCGGAAAGCCTGTTCCCGAGGCCACGGTGTCGGTCGGTTACGCGGACACCAGTCACCGCGAGGCCAAAACCAAAGGCAACGGCCAATTCCGCCTCGAAGGATGCGCACCGGAAAAAACATTTCTTTCCGCCACAGCCAGGGGCTTTGCCGCGTCCACGATTCCGGCCGACCTGACCTCCAGGCAGGGGCCTTTTCATCTCGTCTTGCGGGAAGGAAAGCGTCTGCGCATCCGCGTTATAGACAATCAAGGCCGTCCCGTCCCCGGCGTTGTCGTCCATTACCAAAACCGCGGGCAATTTGATCCGTCCTACCCTTCGCGTTTGGAGGTTCAAACCGAGTTCAACCAATCGACCGACACCAACGGCCTTGTTGAATGGACCAACGCGCCCGAGGCCGACCTTCATTTCCAAGTCCTGGCCGGCGACCAACATTCCGATGTCGTCTTCCGCCCCGACGGTTCCGAGCACACGATTTCCGTGGCCCCGCTTTGGGCCGGGTTGACCATCTCAGGCTCCGTGACTGACGCGGCCACCGGCCAGCCCATTCCTGATTTTCGCATCCTTGCCGGCTGGCCCATGACCAATCGCCTGAGCGGAGAAATCGGCGCGCTCTGGAATCCTAACGAGCGTTTCTGGCTCCGGTTTCATGGTGGCGAATACAGCAACCATTTCGCGCAAACTCCCGTCGCCAATTCCAGTTTCGTTTTCAAGTTTGAAGCGGACGGCTATGCGCCGTTTGTCAGCCAACCCGTCGCGGCCGATGCCGGCAGCGTTCGTATCGACGCCGCCCTCTCGCGCGCCGCCTCCACCACCGTCACCGTGCTCCGGCCCGATGGGCAGCCCGCCGCGCACGCCTCCGTCGGCCTCGTCACCTTCGGCTCGCGCTTTCGCCTCTCCGGGGCGCAACTCGCGGCCTTCGGAACGCAATTGCTCCAATCCACCGATGACCTTGGTCGAATCTCCCTTGCGCCCGATCCCGCCATCAAGGGAATCATCGTCGCTCACGCCGCCGGCTTCGCGCGGGTTGACGGCGCCGCTTTGAGCAACAACGCTTCGATCTCGTTGGAGCCGTGGAGCAGCGTCATTGGAGTTCTTCTTTACAACGGAAAGCCCGCGGCCGGACGCGAACTGACGCTCTCGCTGCCGCCACAGAATCGGGACCGCGTTCTCTTCCTCAACACCGTCGTCATCACCGACGACAGCGGAAGTTTCTCCTTCCCGCAGGCGTTGCCGGCGGCCTCTTATCTCATGCTCGCCGTGCCGGGCCGCAGCCCCGCCGGCGGCTCCTTCCATCGGGCTTTGACCAATCTGGATCTCGCGGCCGGGCAGTCTGTCGATATTACGGTGGAAACAGATTCGCCGCCCGCCCCAGTCCCTGAACCCTAATCCAGGGCGGCGGCCTTTTTGCTTGCCGTGCGCAATGATCTTCTTAAGTTCGTTGACAGAAAGGTTCCCTATGAAATTGATTGGCCAACTTGCCCTTCCTTTGACCGCCGCGCTGTCGCTCGTGTTTTCATTCTCCGTGCAGGGGGCCGACGCGCCAAAGAAGATTCTGTTTTTCTCGAAATCCTCCGGATTTGAGCACGACATGATCAAGGAAAAGGACGGCCAGCCCAGCGCCGCCCAGAAAATCCTGACCGAGCTCGGACAGAAGAATAATTTCGAGTTCACCTTCACCAAGGACGGCTCGGTGTTCACGCCGGAGAACCTCGCCAAGTATGACGCCTTTTTCTTTTACACCACCGGCGATCTCACCGAAGTCGGCACGGACAAAAATCCGCCGATGACGCCTGAGGGAAAAGCGGCCTTTCTCGAAGCCATCCACAACGGCAAAGGCTTTATCGGCACGCATTCAGCCTCCGACACGTTTCACTCCCCTGGGGGCAAAGAACTCGGCCCGAGGCGCTGGCAACTCGACGGCGACAATGCCGATCCGTATGTCAAAATGCTGGGCGCGGAATTTATCATTCACGGTTCACAACAAAAGGCGCACCAAATCGTTGCGGACAAAAATTTTCCGGGCATGAGCGCGGTTCCGGATGATTTCGGACCGCTCGAAGAATGGTATTCGCTCAAGGATTTTCAGCCGGACCTCCACGTGCTGCTGGCGCAGGACACTTCAACGATGAGCAAGACCGGCGGCAACCGCTCCGCCTATGATCGGCCAGTTTATCCCTCGACTTGGGCGCGCAAATACGGCGAGGGTCGGGTGTTTTTCACCAGCATGGGCCACCGGAAAGACGTGTGGGAAAATCCGGTGTTCCAATCCGTGCTGGTGGGCGGGATCAATTGGGCCGTGGGCAATGTGGAGGCGGATGTCACCCCAAACATGGACAAGGTGGCCCCGCAAGCCAACACGCTGCCGCCCGGGCCTGAAAAGAAATGAGCCTGAGGGGATAATTCTAATTGACATCAAACGGGCTGTTCTTTGGCGGGATCTTCCGTTAGGATAAGTGATGGAAGTTCGCTTGGGTCTTTTTCCTTCGAAACCGAAATGCTGAAGAACCTCTTTAAATGGAAGGGGCTGCGCCAGATTCCAGAAATGGGCGAGGGCGCGACCTTCCTGCGCAAATGGGGCTTTATTGGCATCCTCATTGGAATCGGAGCGGGGCTGGGCGCCCTGGCTTTGATGTGGTGCATCGACTTCGTCCAGAGGATGTTACTCGCCAGAATTGTCGGCTACGCGCCGCCGTTGCCCGGCGGCGAAGGAGGCGCGGAATCGTACACGTTTCACATGGCTCATCTGTGGCTGCTGCCGGTGGCCACCACCGCCACTGGGTTGATCGGCGGCTTTCTGACCTGGAAATTCGCGCCGCAAACCGCCGGCATCGGGACGAATGCCGCCATCCGCGCCTTTCACACGAACGAAAAGCTCAGCTTCAAGACTTCGATCTTCAAGTTGATCACTTCCGCCATCACGATCGGGGGCGGCTTGACCTCCGGACGCGAAGGACCCATCGCCCAAATCGGCGCTTCCACCGGCGCCAGCATTGCCAGCCTCCTGAAGCTTTCCGCCAAGGAGCGAAATGTCGCGCTGGCGGCCGGCCTGGGCGCCGGCATCGCCGCCATCTTCAAAGCGCCGCTGGCGGGCGCCATCATTGCGGCCGAAATCTTCTACAAAGAAGATTTCGAGGTGGAGGCCCTCGTGCCGGGCCTTGTGGCCTCAGTCATTGGCTACACCATTGTCGGTTCGGTCACCGGCTTTCAGCCGGTCTTTAACCCGCCGATGCAAGCGACGCAGTTCGCCCATCCGCTGTCATTAATATTGTTCGCCCTCCTCGGCGTCGGTTGCGCCTTGTTGGCGCGGCTCTTGTTTGCCGTCTATTTTCGCGCCGAGAAATTCTTCCGGCGCTTCCCGCTGTGGCTGGCGGCGGGCATTGGTGGACTTTGCACCGGCATCATTGGCTTGGCCGTCCCGTCCGTGATTGGCACCGGCTACGGTTGGGCGCAATTCGCCATCTCGCAGAACGTCGGGCTGCTGCCGCCGCTGATGCTGCTGTTGGCGGCCTTTGCGGAAATACTCGGAGCGTCGCTGACCCTGGGCTCCGGCAATTCCGGCGGCATTTTCGGCCCAAGCGTCGTCACCGGCGGCATGTTCGGCGGCGCGTTTGGCTACGCGGCGGCGCATCTTTTTCCGTCGGTTGTCACGCACCCCGGCGCGTACGCCATTGTCGGCATGGTGGCCTTTTTCGCCGCGGCGGCCAAGGCGCCCATCTCCACGATCATCATGATCTCCGAAATGACCGGCGGCTACGGCCTTCTCGGCCCCGCCATGTTCGCCGTCGTGACGGCGTTTATCCTCTCCGGCAAACGCACGATCTTTCCCGCGCAAGTTGACAGCCGTTTGGAGTCGCCCTTCCACGCTGACGAGTTTGAGCCGATCGTTCTTCGCCGAGTGAAAACCGCCGATGTCATGATCCATCTTCCCGTCTGCATCAACCTGGCCGCCTCCGTGGCGGAAGCTCTCGCCCTGATGGGAGACTACGGCTTGGCCAGCCTCCCCGTTGTCGAACACAACAAACTGGCCGGTCGCGTCACTCTCCTGGCCATCAGTCGCGTCCCAGAAAAAGACCGCCAGACCATCGCAGTCAAAGATGTGATGTCCAAGGAATGGAACCCGGCTTATCCTGACGAAGATCTCTTCACCATCCTGAAGCGTTTCGCGGCGAAGGACGTGGGAAACCTGCCCGTCGTCCTGCGTGAGACGCCGGATCGGCCAATCGGTTTGGTCACGCGTTCCGGCTTGTGGGCGGCGCTGGAAACGGCCAAGGACCAGCGGGATGGCCGCCTGGCCACGCAAGCGGCCTGAAGTTTTTCTTCTCGACGTCGCGCCGCCAGGCTTTGCCTCTTGTTTGGGCTGGAGAATGAGGCATGCTGGTGGGCGCGTGAGATGCGTCCCACACAACGCGGAGTCCGTCGGCGTATGCGTTCATTGTGGACGCGGCCTCTGCCTGCAATGCCTTTCCTCGCCGCCGCCGGGCCGTTTCGTCTGTTCGGCGGCATGCGCCGCCGAGCTGGCCCGCGCTGACGAAGCGATGGCCCAGATGTTGCGCCAATCCACGCAAAGCGCCAGCGCGAGCGCGTTCTATTGCTATTTGTGCGCCGCTCTCTCGGCGGGCGCGGCGATCGCCGCCTGGTTCATGCTGCCCTCGCCCTTCTTGATTTATTTCACGGGAGCCTGCGCGCTGGCATTCGGCGTTTCGGGCTTCTGGTACGGGCGCGCGAGCAGGAGGCCGCAAAAATCCTTGAACCGCTCCGTCAGCCTGTCCTAACCTCGACCTTCGATTTTTTGACAACTGCGCCGCACCCATGCGCCCGATCTCCCATTCCCTCCCGCTGGCCCGCCGCCGCGTTCTTCTCGCCGCAACTGCAAAGGCGCGTGTCGTCGTGCTGGGCGACGTCATGCTTGACCAATTTCTGTGGGGGCGCGTGGCGCGCATTTCGCCGGAGGCGCCCGTGCCAGTCGTCGAATTTGAGAATGAAAGTTTTTTTCCGGGCGGGGCGGGAAATATCGCGCGCAATGTCACCAGCCTCGGGGCGCATTGCGAGTTGCTCGGCGCCGTCGGACGGGACGCCGAAGGGCGGCGGTTGAAACAAATTCTGGCGACAGAAGGAATCGACTGCTCGGACTTGCTGGCTTTTCCGGGGCGGTCCACCAGCCTGAAGACGCGAATCATCGCGCACCGCCAGCAAGTTGTTCGCGTGGATCGCGAAAGCCGCGGCAGGCTGGACGAGCGCGCCACCGAGCGTCTTCTTGACACGCTGGCGCGCCATCTTCCAAACGCCGACGCCGTCATCATGGGCGATTACGCCAAGGGCGTCGTCACCCAGGCCCTTGTCGATGGCGCGCGGGAATTGTGCCGCGACCGTGGCATCTGGCTCAGCGTGGATCCCAAGCCGGCCAACCGACTTAATCTGCGCGGCGTTTCCCTGCTCACCCCCAACCGGAAGGAAGCTTTTGAACTCGCGCAGATGAACGACGGCGCGCACGGGCCTCCGATGGACGATCCGGCGCTGCAAGCTGTCGCCGCCAAACTCATGTCCGACCTTGTGCCGGCGCTTTTGCTGATCACTCTCGGCGATCACGGCATGCTGCTGTGTCAACGCAATCAAAAGCCGCTCCATTTGCGCACGGTCGCGCGCGAGGTGTTTGACGTGTCGGGCGCGGGCGATACCGTCATCACCGCGTTCACGCTGGCGATCGTGGCCGGCGCGTCTCCCATCGAAGCGGCCCTCTTCTCAAACCAGGCGGCGGGCATCGTCGTCGGCAAACTCGGCACCGCCACCGTGAGCCCGCAGGAGTTGCTGGAATTGAGATAAATACGGCTCAAAAAAAGGCCGTTCAGGCGATTGCTTCAATCGGAGAGGAAAGCGTGATCGCGTGGACGGTTTGAGATCCGAAAATGATCCATTCTGCGCGCGAGCCGCCGTGGCGGTGCGGCGCCAGTTTATTTTGGCGGCTCTTGCAGCCAGATGTCCACGCGGGGGGTGTTCCAGTTGTAGGGTTTGTCAAGTATATCCATGCGGCCGTCGCCATTGAGGTCCGCGACGCGGGCTTCGTGGAAGCCGTAGCCGGTGGCGAAAATGGTTTTGCGAAAATGGCCCTGGCCGTCGCCGTAAAAGATGAATGCCTAGGCGTTGGGGTTGTCGGGTTGCGTTTGTCTTTCCGTCCATTTGGCCATTTCAGCGGCGAAGATGTCGAGGTTGCCGTCGCCGTCGATGTCGGCGACTTGCAGGCTGTGACCATGCACCATGGGGCGATCCAGGAGATCGTGGCCGACCCAATCCTGGCTGCGCTCGGGATTGCCGACGCATTCATACCAGCGCAACGGGCCCACGCCGTCGCCCGACGCAATCACGACCTGCGGATATTTGCCCGGTTTAAAGCGCCCGACGGCGATGCGCCCGCCAATGGGCGCGATTTGGATTGGCTCAAAATTCATTCCCCCGCGATGCTTGAACCACAGATTGCCCGCCAGCAAATCGACCTGGCCGTCGCCGTCGATGTCATAGGCGGCCACGCCCTCGGGATATTTGAAGGCGGTGTTGGCCGCCTCGCCGGCATTGCCGCTGAAGATTTGCGTCATGGGCCAGCCTTCGACCTCGCGCGGATGCGGGGGGATTTCCGCCAGATAAATCGCGTGGGCGCCCTGGTTCCAAAAAGCCAATTGCGGTTTGCCCGTGCCGAGGAAGTCTCCGAAAATCTGGTCGTGATGCTGGGTGGCGCCGCCTTTTTTGATGAGGTGGCGTTTCCAGCGCGTGTGGGAATCAAAATGCGGATACGGATTCTCCCACCACCAGACTTCGCTGCTTTGCCAGTCGCCCCCAAAGACGACGTCGGGCGCGCCGTCGCCATCGATGTCCATGGCTGCGCCACCGGCCTCGACGGTCAGGAAATCCGGCTCAATAACGTAGCGATCCCAGCCGGATTTGACGCGGCGGCACCAGACCAGCGCGGGCGCGACCTGCCGGAAAGAGAGAACAAAATCGTTCGTGCCGTCCTTGTCCAGATCGGCGACGAGCGCGCCGGTTTGCTGCGTGGACGGGCCGGGCAGGGGCAGATCGCCATTGGTCGTGCAGAGATGGCGCCATGACGGGTCAGCCGCCGCGACGGAAATCGCCGCAAGAATCAAGCCCGCTGTCAAGCATTTGTCAACGGAGCGCGTCATGGCTGCAAGTCAATCACGCCCGTATTCGTCCTGGTCAGGAAGTAACCGCCAATATTGGTCGAGTTCGCGAGAATGGCGGCGTAACCGACAACGGATGACCGACCGGACGGGATGTTGAGTGTCATGAGCCCGGTGTTCCGGTTGATGGTTCCTTTGATGGGGGGTGTGTCTGTGGTGTCGGAGAGGAGGCCGGCGGCGATGGCCACGGTGTAGATAGTATTGACAGATGTATTGGAGACGACGAGGCCTCCTTGCGCGGTGATGTTGTTGCTCCAGGGCGAGCCAGCCACTCTGAGGACGTTGGAAAAGCCGGCTGGATAAAAAACCGAGCGGGGCGCAGCCGGACGACTCCAGAAAAGCCCTTCCGGCGCCTGGGGCAACGCATTGGCGATATGGACCCATCCGAGGAGAAGGCCGCCGCCCGCATAAAGACTCTGGTAGAAGGGCGCGTTGCCATCCTTACCCAGAGGCACGGCCTGGCTGAACGCGGCGGCATCGGGCAGCGCTCCACTCATCGTCAAGGCGCCCGAGCGATTGGTGATAAGCACATAACCAATGCCCGGGGGCGCCGGTCCGGCGCCGTTGTCTGAGGCGGCCCAGAGCATGGTGGATTCGGAGGACCTGCTGGTCGTTATTGCAGCTTCGCCGTAAAGCGGCGATTGCCATGTCCCGTCGATGGCCGAAACAGCCCCGGAAACCTCGCCACTTGTCCAATCGAGATGCAAGACCGCTTCAAACGGTCCGCCCCTGGCCGCGGGGCGCGCGAATCGATTGGTCGCGGCGCCGTAAATATCAAAAGCTCCAGCCAGGGCGTAAGCCGAACCGCCCAGCAACAAGCGGCCGGTGTAAGCGCCCAAGGCGCCGACTTTCAGATTGCTCAATAGTCCGGCCGTCTGCGTCGTGACATTGTTTGTGTCAAAGAAAAGCCCGTTGTACGGGCCGGGGGCGGTCAGGAATGGACTCAGGACAAAGTTGGCCTGAATGCTTAAGTCCGGCGTCATGGTGAAGGCAAGCGTCGTGGCGTCACTGCTGAATCCAGCCGAGGTCCAATTAGTCAACAAATAGTCAACGCCCGGCCTGGCGGTCAATGTGTAGTTCTGGCCGATGTTCAGCATTGCGCCGTCAGCGGGAATGGCTGTGCCAGCGATGGTCGTCCGGCCCGTGACCGTCCCGCTGCCATGGATAGTCAACCCAAAGTAGGAGGGCACGATGTAAAAAAAGCGGCGCGTCACCACGGCCGACAGATTGCCAGCATAATCTTGCGCTTGAGCCGCGACAATGTTCGTGCCGGGCAGAAAAATGTTGCTGACGGCCCAGGCTTTTGACGTCCCGCCCGCAGTCAGCGCGGCATTGGTTTCCGTCACCGTGCTCATGCCCTCGAAGATATTAGTGATCCAGCAAGTCACGGAGGTGACCTGCGCGTTGTCGGTGGCAAACCCGGCCACCACGGGAGTGGTCGTTCGCGCGTTGATGGCCGGCGTCGTGATGCTCAGTTTCGGTTTCGTGTTGTCATTGACGATGGTCAAACGCGCGTTGGCGCTGGTCACGCTATGCAGGAAATTCGTGATGATGACGCTGTAAGTTCCGGCGTCGGCATCCGTCGCGGGATTGATGGTCAACTCGTTTGAACTCGAGCCGGAAAACTCGTTGGTGTCGCTCAACGGCGCGCCATTGAGGAGCCATTGATAGTAAAACGGCGGCGAGCCGCTGACGAGGACCTTGAACTGGACGAGGGACCCATCCGGAATGTTCAAGCGCGACGCCGGTTGCTGCCTGATGACCGTCGGGATATCGACCAGCAAATAGGCTGGTGTTGAATTTGTCACGCTGTCCAGAACAGAGGGCCCAACCACCAGCGTGTAGGCGCCCAACTCCGACTGGCTGAGATTCAGGAGGGTCAATGAGGGCGTGTTCACGCCCAGGACCGTGGCAGACTCAATCAAATTGAAACCATTCAACTGCCATTGGTATCCGAGGGCATTGGTGTCGTCCGGATTCGCAACCACAGTGGCTGACAGTTCGGCAGGATGGCCCAAGGCGGCGAGCGGGCTGGAGGGTTCGACGGTGATCTGGGGCGGCGCCGAAGGCATGGGAGTCAAAACATGGGCTTCATACGCCCCAATGGTGGCGTTGGCTGGACGAGGCATTCCCAACTCGTCCACCACCGGAAAGCTGACGCCCGGCACGCCGCGCAGCGCTTGCGCCGCCGGACTTCCCGTCACAATCGCCAGACTCAGGCGAGGAAACTGTGTCGAGGCCATCGGGCCAACGTCCAAGCCGCCATTTGTGCTGATGTCCGCGGCGAGACGCGGGTCGGTTCTGAGTTGGGTCGTTGGATAAAGACGGCCCGGGGTTGTGTCCGAACTGATGTTGTAGCCGGCATCGCTCACTGAATAGGTGTTGCCGCCGGGACCCGCCAGCAACGAACTTTGCACACGGGTCGTTCCGGCGCCGCGGTAAATCTGCGCTCCGTCCGCGGCGCCGGTGGCGCCCTTGACACCATTGGTGCCCGAGGCGGTCCCCGCGGCGCCGGCCAGCAGAGTGTTTGTGGCCAGGGTGCAACAGCGAACGAACATCGAGGCGGAACCGCTGGCGATGCCGCCGCCGTTGGCGGCGCCGCCACTGCCTGCGGTGGTCGCCGTGCCAGAGGAATTGCCGCCCGCGCCTGACACGCACGAATTCTCAAAAAAGGTCGAATTCTCGATGTCCGCCGCGGGCGAGGCGCCTGACACATACAAAGCGCCGCCAACGGCATTGCCGCCGTTGGGGCCATAGTATCCGGCGCCATTGAACGCGCTGGCCGCCGCCATGCTGCTGCCGGCAAAAACGGCGTTGTTGTAGAAGAGGCAATTGGAGACGGTCAATCCTCCTGTCACGTAAACGCCGCCGCCCAGCGCAGCGCCGCCGGTCCCGCCCTGTCCGCTGGCGCCATCATAATAATAAAACTGCGCGTTAATGCCGGCGATGCCGCCGGCGCCGCCGGGGCCCGCGACGCATGTGTTGGCCAGAAATTCGCTGTTATAAATGAAATTGGTCGGACCGGAGCTGAAAATGGCGCCACCCTGGCTGGCGCCGCCGTTGCCACCGTTGCCGCCGCTGCCGGCGTAGAGTTGCCCCGTCACATTGACGGCATTGCCACCTCCGCCGCCAGCGCCGGCGATGGCGGCATTGGTGGTGAACACAGAGTTGTAAATGTACAAGGGTCCGACACTGTAAATGGCGCCGCCCGCCACGCTGCCGCCATTGCCGCCGGAACCGCCGCTCAATCCATTCGTCGTTCCATTGCTGCCAGCCAACCCTGGCGCGTTGGTGGCGTTATTGTTGAAAAAAACGCAGTTGGTGACAATCAATGTGCCTTGGTTGTAAATGGCGCCCCCCAAGGCGGCGAAACCGCGGTCAATTTGAAAGTTTGCCAGGGTCAATTGCGCGCCGGGATGAATGTTGAACAAGCGCGTCGCATTGCCGCCGTCGATGACCACGTTGGCCGTGCCGGCATCAATCACCGTATCGCCTGTGATCTGGATGGTCTGTCCGGCGCCCACGGTAATGATCGCGCCGTTGAGAAAGCCCGTTACTACCGCCGAATTGGAGATGGCAGTCGTGAGGCCGGTGTAATTCTCGATTAGTGAGGCCCAAGTTGAAGTCACGCCGCAAAACGCCAAGAGCAAAACGGAGGAGAATAGGCGCGCGGCCCGGTTGGAGGGTGGAGTCAGGTTCATGTCAATCTCCGTTAGGCGAGGTACTAACAGACGCTTTGGGATTTACAAACAGAAACTGCGCCGGTGAAGGGTGGGGACAGGTTTGATTTGGTTGGATTTGCTCTGATTGGGCCGGGGCCTGGAGGGATCTGGAGCGGGTCGGCCTAAGCCATTTTTAGGTTTGACATAATTGCCAAGATTTTCAGGATTAACAGGAT
>Ga0070741_10018573_pt1 | contig 11243 bp, 8 predicted proteins | sample Coa_R1_4_FD_66440 | JGI IMG/M metagenome (GOLD analysis project Ga0070741, IMG submission 66440) | Surface soil microbial communities from Centralia Pennsylvania, which are recovering from an underground coalmine fire - Coalmine... | ecosystem: Environmental > Terrestrial > Soil > Unclassified ...
TCATCAGTCCGGACCTCACTCGCAATGACAAAAGCAAGCAGAAGCCTTCCGGCGGGCCGATCACCCTCGACATCACCAGCGTCGAGTATTACGACACAGTGTTCACCCTGGCGGAGTCCCCGCTGAAGAAGGACCTGATCTGGGCCGGCACCGACGATGGCTTGATCCACATCACGCAGGATGGCGGGCAGCATTGGACGAACATCACGCCTTCCAACAAGGTTCTGCCGGAGTGGAGCCTGGTCAGCCTGATCGAAGCTTCGCCGCACGACGCCGGCACGGCCTATGCCGCCGTGGACCGCCATAAGAATGACGATCTGCGGCCTTACATCTACAAGACCAGCGATTACGGCAAAACCTGGACACGCATCAATAGCGGCATCCCGGACGGCGCCTATGTCCACGCGGTCCGGCAGGACCCGAAGAACAAGAACCTGTTATACGCAGGCACGGAGCTCGGTGTGTACGTCTCGTTTGACGACGGAGCGCACTGGCAACCACTGCAGCTCAATCTGCCTACGAGCCCGATTACGGACCTTATTGTCAAGGACGACGACCTTGCCGTTGCTACCAATGGCCGCTCGTTCTGGATCCTGGACGATCTGAGTCCGCTGCGCCAGCTCACTCCGCAGATGGCGAACCAGGATGTCATCTTGTATAAACCCGGGGCCATTTACCGCATGAACTTTCCGGAAATCATCGAGAAACGGCGGCCTGTGGGAGAAAACCCGCCGAACGGGCTGATCGTCAGCTACTACCTGAAGAATGAAACCAAAGACGAGATCACGCTCGACATTCTGGACGGCGCGGGAAAGCTGGTGCGGCACTATTCCAGCAAGCCCAAAGAGAAAATCGAGCAGCCGCCGGAGTGGCCGGACCTGGAGAAACCGCCGGAGCTTCTGCCTGCTTCCGCGGGCATGAACCGCTTCCCGTGGAACCTGCGCTATGAAAGCCCCACCGAGATTCCCGGCGCGTTTTATACCGGTAACGGTCCCGAGGGCCCGATCGCCTTGCCCGGCGCTTACACATTGAAACTGACGGTGGGTGGAAAGAGCCAGGCCGTGCCCGCCGAGATCAAGCTCGATCCGCGCGTCAAAGTCTCCGCGCCGGACCTGCAGAAGCTCTTCGACCTGCAGATGAAGGTCCGCGATGACATCGAGGCGCTGCACACCGCCGTCAACCAGATTCGCGGCGTACGTTCGCAACTGGAAACCCTGAGACCGCGGTTCGCAGAGCAAGGCGAAAGAGGTAAACCGGTGCTGGCTGCCATCGACGCACTCGAGAAGAAGATGGCGCCCGTGGAGCAGGAACTGATTCAGGTCAAGATGAAGAGCTCCGAAGGCAACCTGCGCTATCCCAACATGCTGAACGAGCAGTACGACACGTTCCGGCAGGTGATTGAGACGGCGGACGCAACCCCAACGCAGCCCCAGAATGCGATCTTTGATCATCTGCACGGCCGGCTGCAGGCCCAGCTTGCAGCCTGGAAGCAGATTGCATCGGCTGACGTTCCCGCAGTCAATGATCTGGTGAAGAAGGAGAATATCTCGCTGGTGGAGGTGCCGTCGGGGAAGTAGAACGCGCCGCCGGTCGTTGGTCGTTGGCCGGACCCAGTCAGATTGAAGACGAAGCCGGGATTCTGGGGTCTTCCGAATGTCCGGTTGATGCGCGTCAATCCGCCGGCGACCGATGGCCGGCGTCTGTTCCCCGCAACAAAAAAACCCTTCCAGATAAACTGGAAGGGCTGCAAGTGGCTCGGGGCTGCTTAGCCGCGAACTACATTAGCTGCCTGAAAACCTTTCGGTCCTTTCAGCAGATCAAACTCAACGGTTTCTCCTTCGTTGAGCGTGCGATAGCCATTTTCCTGGATCGCCGAGAAGTGGACAAAGACGTCCTCTCCCGTGGACCGCTGGATGAAACCATATCCTTTTGCCCCGTTAAACCACTTCACTGTACCCTTCTCTCTCACAAAGTACTCCTTTCGCCTCTGGGATAGAATTTGCCCGCGCCCCTCGCGAGGCTCGCGCCTCAGCACCCCCTCAAAGGACTCGAGCAGCTACGTGGAGGATCGTATGTGCCGGCTGTCGTCAGCCCCAAAGAAACAAGAGCCTCCCCCGCCGCCGGAGGGGAAGGTTCCGGTGACGAGCCGAGGCTAGGTTCTTCTGCGCGAATTCGACGACGTGGCACAACACATCAACCCGGTTTCGGACGCGCTCCCTGTCCAGGTCGTGGAGCAGGGAGCAGGTCATAATATGCAGGAACTTACCTTCTGGCAAGAGGTAACTTTTAACATACTGTGACGATTTAATAGGGCGAAAAGACCCGTCGAGGTTCCCCCTATACGCTCGCCCTCGCCCCCCCGCAAGTGTTTGATAGTATTCAAAATTGTGCATTTCAATGGCAGCGCTACGGATAGCGGCACTAAGCTGCAAGCCAGTTCCAAAAAGGGAATTTCGCGGGCCCGCTACTACTTCCGGCTGGCGCTCTCGACGGTGCAGTACCTCCTGCACACCGAGGTACACACGTTCGCGTTCTCCGTGGCTGCCAACGCCATACTCTCCTTTTTCCCTTTTGTGCTGCTGCTGATGACGCTGGTGCAGCGGGTGTTTCACTCGCCCGCCATGTACCGCGTAATTGTCGAACTGCTGCGCGACTATCTTCCCGCTGGACAGGATTTCGTGATCCGCAATCTGACCGCACTGGCTTCGGCGAGAAACCGCGCCCAGGCGCTCTCCGTTGTGATCCTGCTGGTGACCTCGACCGGAGTCTTCATGCCGCTCGAAGTGGCCCTGAACCGTGTGTGGAGATTTCCCGACAATCGTTCCTATATTGGGAACCAGGTCATCTCTTTCGGTTTAACTTTTGCCTGCGGCATTCTGGCATTGCTCTCCATCGCTCTGAGCGCGGGAAATGCGGTCCTGCTGCGCTGGCTGGCCTTCGGACACGAGTTGCTGCTGGTGCGGATTCTGGCATTTCTGACCGCCAAAGTATTCGCCACCATCACGAGCATGGCGATTTTCTTCCTGATTTACTGGCTGCTTCCGAATGGGAAGGTGCCCGCCCGGGCGGTGCTGCCGGCAGCGGTGATCATGGGACTGCTCTCTGAGATCCTGAAATACTCGTATATCCTTGCCTTGCCGCGGCTGAATTTTCAGGAAGTGTACGGGCCTTTCGCAATATCGGTCAGCATGATGTTCTGGGCATTCCTCTCCGGATTGCTTTTGCTCGCCGGCGCGCATCTCTCTGCGCAGAAGTTCCTGCTTCAACAGCCGTAGTGCGCTGGATCACAATCCGGTTGTTCAGCCGTCACAGTGGGCGAGTGAGCTAGGAACTAGAATCAGTGTGCTCCCGTCAGAGCGCGGGCCTCCGATTGCGAGGCTGCTATGCGCTGGTTTGTCGTCCTGGCATTGATTACTGCAGCGCCGGGCGTTGTTTGCGCTGTACGCGCTCCCCGCCTCGACCCACGTTTTCGTTTCCTGGTTCGCGATTCGGCGCGGATCTTCTCGGGCGAGGTGCTTAAAGTCGAACACTTGAACCTCGACGCCCGTGGCCTGCCTGCGGTCACACGCATCACCTTCAAAGTCGAGCGCGCAATCCGCGGGGTGCGGCACGGCCAGGTCGTTCAGGTCAATGAGTGGCAAGGACTGTGGAATGCGGGGGAACGGTATCAGGCGGGAGAGCACGTCCTGCTCTTTTTATACCCGCCCAGCAAACTGGGTTTGACCAGCCCCGTAGGCGGGGCCGCCGGTCGCTTTCGAATGGATGACGCGGGTCGCGTGATTCTATCTGAGGAAAGCGGCCCTCACACCAAAGCTGTCCCGGTTCGGACCTTCCTCGGGGCGATTCGAGGGGCCGTAAAGGACTGACTTATGCGCTGGCTACTTTTGCTCTGCATCTGGTCGGCCTTCCATGGCGTTGCCACTGCCGGGGGACCGCAACTCGTCGCTGGCGCCAGTTACTTCGACCCGGCTGTAAAGGGAACTCCGCTGATTTGGGCGCAGGGATCCGTCCGCTACTACACCGACCAGGGAAACCTGAGTGGCCTCCTTCCAGGCCCCAGCGCGGATGCATTCGTGGCCAACGCATTCAGTCTTTGGACTTCCATTCCCACTGCCGCGGTCTCAGCCGTGAGGGCCGGGCAACTGGCGGAAGATGTAAGCGGCGCAAACTTTACCCCGCCGAACTTGCCAGCGGACATTCTATCCGGCGCTGTAAACACTCCGGTCGCCATCGTCTATGACGCCGACGGGTCGGTCACCGATGCCCTGCTGGGATCAGGCGCCAGCAACTCCGCTTACTGCGCGGGAAATTCAGTCTTAGGCGGGGTAGACAACTTCGGCCCCGATGCCCACTTTCTGCACGCGCTCATCATCCTCAATGGGAACTGCGCGTCCACTTCCGCGCAATTGCCGGACCTGCAATACCACCTGGTGCGGGTCTTTGGGCGGGTGCTGGGACTCGACTGGTCGCAGGCGAACCTGAATGTCATCACACGCAATCCGCCGCCCACGCCGGCCGATCTGGCCGGTTTCCCGGTTATGCACGAGACCGACCGCCCGTCCTGCCTGCCGGTCGCAGTCTGCTATTCGGGCAATGGCGCCGTGAATCCGGCGCAGCCCAAAATGGACGACCAGGCCGCCCTGTCGCGGCTCTATCCCGTGACCGCGCAAAATGTCGCGGGGTTTCCCGGCAAGCAGATTTTCTCGCAACGCACGGCGCGGATCCACGGAAGTGTCTATTTCACGGACCCCCAGGGACTGCCGGCACAGCCGATGCCGGGCGTCAATGTCGTCGCACGATGGATTGACCCTTCGACGGGAATGCCCTCCAGAAACTATGTCGCCAGCTCGATTTCGGGCTCTCTCTATTGCGGAAATCAGGGCAACATTGTGACCGGCTACACCGATGCCTCGGGGCAGAACTTCGACCGCTACGGCTCCGATGATTCGACGCTCGCAGGATTCTTCGATCTGGCCGGCCTGCAAATCCCCGCCGGCGCCAGCGCCCGGTACGAACTCACGATTGAAGGTGTTGATCCCCTGTGGTCAACCAATGCCGGGCCGTACGGCTCCACCGCGCAGGTAAAACCCTCGGGAGCGTCGCCGGCGATCGCGGTTACCGTCACCCCCGGCGGAGATGTTCAGCAAGACATCTTGATGCAGGGCAGCGCGCAGTCCCGGCAGTACGGGTATGGTGCGACCAGCTATGGCGTTCCGGCCCCGCTCCCGGCGAACGGGACGTGGGCAGGAACACTGGAGAACTACGGAGCGGCTGACTTTTTCCAGTTTCCCGCGCAGTCTAACCGGACACTCTCGCTTATCGCGAACGCGGTGGATGAGTCCGGCAATCCGTCCCTCAATAAGAGCATGCCGGTGATCGGCATGTGGGCACTGGCCAACCCCGGGCAGTCTCCCGCACCCGCCAACACTCCATCGGCGTTCAACACCATCTACTTTGCCGAGAGCAGGCTGGACGCGCAGGTTTTACAGAGCACGACATTTCGAGTGGCAATTGCCGATTACCGGGGCAACGGACGCCCCGATTTCCGCTACAGCGCCCGTGTGCTTTACGGCGACACAATCTCTCCGACCAGGGCGAGCGTGGCGGGCGGCACGCCTATGACGCTCCACGGTCTCGGGCTTCAGGGGGACACGGCGGTACAAGTGGCGAATGTGCCGGTGGCGGTGCTGGCGTCTTCGCCCACCCAACTTCTGGTAAGTTCGCCGGCCGTTGCGGATGGACTGTATGATGCGCAACTCAACGACACAAAGACCGGGGCCGGTTCCGTGATGAGCGGAGTCTTGACCGTCGGCGCGGGCGCGAACGACAAGATCAAGCTGATCTCCGGATCGAATCCCGGCACCCCGGTGGGCGGGCAGGCGCCTTCGCCGTTTACCGTGATGGCAGTTGCGTCGGATGGAGTCACGCCGGTGGGCGGGGCCAGCGTGCAGTTCACATCTTCTCCGCCGGTCGCATTCTCCGCCTGTAGCGGCGCGCCGGGCTGTACGGTGCTCACAGACCAGAGCGGCTTGGCGTCCACGTTCATGACGGTGTTATCGGCTGGCGCGGCAACGCTCACGGCAAAGCTTGCGCCGGCGTCGTACGCCAATCCGCAGCAGGTGCAGGCGGCATTGCTAGGCACTTCGTCCAACCTGGACTTGTCATTGACTATGCCGGCCGTCTGGATCGCCCAGGGCGCCAGCGTGAACGTGCCGCTGACTGCCCGCGTGCTCTCGAATGGAAGCCCGCTAACGGGAGGGATCGTCAATTACCAGATGGTTCGCGGCGCAGCGAGCCTGAGTGCGCTGTCGTCGCAGACCGATTCCGCCGGGTATGCGACGGTGACCCTGCAGATCAACTCGATTTCCGCCAGCATTCAAGTGAGCATTTGCGTGGCGCCCAACAGCAATCCTTGCCAGACATTCAACGCCACCGCGGTACCTGCTTCGTCGCTGCAGATGCAGGCCGTGTCCGGGGTGCTGCAGATCGCTGCTCCCGGGCAGAGCTTCCGGCCGGTCGTTTTCCGCATTGTGGACAATGCGAGTCCACCCCATCCCGTCTTTGCCGCGACGGTCGTGTTCCAGAGTATTGCCGGGCGATTGCCGGCGAATCAGACCATCCTGTGGACGGGAGAAGCGGGAGTCTCTCAGCCAGTGACGCCGGTGATTCTCGCGAAGAACCAGGCAGCAGTGAGCTCTGACGGCAACGGTCTTGCGAGCTTCATGCCTTTGGGAGGAGGATTTTCAGGAAACGTCGCGGTTATCGGCTCGGCCTCGGCGGGAAATGCGGTCATGCAGTTCGCAGGACAGCAACTGGCTCCATGAACCGACAACCAGCGCTGAAGTGCTCGGCGGAGCGCGCTCAGCTGCCTCTCTTCAACTCCACCAGCACCTGTCGCGCGATCTCCTTCAAAGTTTCAAATACGCCGTGCCCCTGAAAGGCGATCGCCTCAATGACCGGCTCGTTCTTGCGCTGAAGCTCACGGGTAAGGGTCTCGACGGGGAGGATGTTGGGCAGGTCGCGCTTGTTGAGCTGCAGGACATACGGAATCTTGCCGAAGTCGTATCCGTGTTCCTTGAGATTGGACATGAGATTATCCAACGCCTCGGCGTTGGCGTCCATGCGTTCCTGCTGCGAATCGGCGACAAACACGATTCCGTCCACTCCCCGCAAGATCAGTTTGCGGCTGGCATCGTAAAAGACCTGGCCGGGGACGGTGTAGAGATGGATGCGCGTCTTGAAGCCGCGCACCGAACCGAGGTCCAGCGGCAGAAAGTCGAAGAACAGGGTGCGCTCGGTTTCGGTGGCCAGCGAGATCATTTTGCCCTTCTGCTGCTCGGCGGTCTTCTGGTAGATGTGCTGCAGGTTGGTGGTCTTCCCGCCGAGGCCCGCGCCATAGTAGACGATCTTGCAGTTGATCTCGCGGGCTGCGAAGTTGATGAAGCTCAAGACTTTCCCCAAACATGCGGACATGAACTGCAACAATTGGTCCGCTGAATTTGTTGGCTTGGATCCTGATTTTTTATATCACAGGCCGCAGTTACCAGTCGGGTTACCGAGGTTACCGAAGAAGGCTCTGGCTTCGGGCTTCGGGACAAGAAATCCAGGTCGCGGGAAGGAATGTCACTTGTGAAGCCGGACGCATGAAGCCTATTTCCCCGGATAGTATCCCACCTTCGCGTACACATTGACGCAGGGACGAATCGCGCTTCTGCAACTTGGCCGGTTCACCAGAACTTCGATGTCACGGTAGGCGACGTTAGGCGCAGCGTGCGTCAGGTAGCCCATCGTGTATTGGTTGCGCGCATCGCCCATGGCCTGCAAATATGCGTCCTCGATCCCCGTCCTGGTCGGTTCGTTGAACACTTCTCCGCCGGTGGCGTTCACGTATTTAGGCAGGATGTCGGTATAGCCGAGGCGCGGTATGTGTAGCTTCGACAGCTGGCGATAGCCGGGAAACGCGGAGCTCCCGACTCCGATGGCATAAACAATGATGTTGTTCGTCAGCAGTACCTTGAGCACGTCCTTGTAGGACGTGCCGCTGCGATACTCGCGCCCGTCGCTGATCACAAAGATAATCTTGCGGCGGGTCTTGTCGCGGCGGGTCAAGTCGATGGCCGCGCGCAGAATTGCATCGTTCATGACATGCGCTTCCTGGACAGGCGTGTACACCGTCGGGGCGGCCGGGTTGACCGGCACATTGTTGATCGTCGGTCCCTGCGGACCAAGCGGCCCGCCCGCGACCGGCGGCCCGTTGTTCTGGCCACGTGTGCTCTTCACCCTGTCGAGCGCGGCCGAGAGCTGCTGTCCCACCGCGCCCCAGTCAGAAAGCTGCGTCACCGCGTTGCTGTAAACGTAAAGCGCCAGCTCGTCAAATTCGCTGAAAGCGCCTTCGAGGGCTGGAAGCGTGTGGTTCACTTTCTGCAGGTCCACATCTTTCATGCCTACATCAAGAACCACGGCTGCGGAGAGCGCGAACGGGTCGCTGGTGAAGAAATTCAGCGTCTGCTTCTTCCCGTTTTCGAGGACAGTGAAGTCCTTGGCGGTCAGACCGCTTACCAGGTGGCCGGATTCGTCTTTCACGGTGACCGGGACCACCACCTGGTTCGTTCTCACAACAATCTTGAAGAACTCGTCTTGTCCCTGGCTGTCTTCTTTGGTGGCGCCGCCCTCAGGAACAGTGCGAATGTTGATGGGAGGGTGTTTTTCGGGGTTTACCGCCGGTTGCGCCGAAGGATCCTGCGGTGACGGCATGGCCGTCTGCGGCGCTGCAGGCTCCGGTTGGGCGGGCTGCCCGACGGGGTTCTCGGACGCGGGCTTGGCAGGCTGGACTGCAGAAGGCGCATCTGGAATGCTCTGGTCCTTCTGGTCCTGAGGCGGAGGAGCCTGGGTCTGCGAAACTGCCCCCGCCGCAAGTACGAACGGAATCAGGAAAATCCCCAGCGTCCGCCAAAACCGTCGGTAGGAGTTAAGCAAAAGCACGCTCCTCAAGCTTTTCTATGGATTGGGATGCCCGGGCGGAATGATTCGGTGCATCTAACCCGGTAGAAGGATAGACTACCAGAAACCACAGGATTTCAATTTGATGCGGCCTCATACTCACTACAGGGCGGTGTATGCCCTCTTCCTGCTGATGCTTTGGATGCTTCCTGGGCGGATCGGCGCGCAGGATGTCCAGATGGTTCCCGATCAGCAGGACCGGGAATCAGCTGAGAAGGCCCAGTCCCAGAAGGACCAGGAGGAAGAACCGGTCGCAACCTTCAAGACCCGCAGCGACATCGTCCAACTCTTTTTCAACGTGAAAGATAAGAAGGGCGGACTGGTGCCGAACCTGGCCAAAGAAGACTTCGAGGTCCTGGAGAACGGCAAGCCGCAGGCGATCCGCTACTTCTCCGCTGAGTCGAACCTGCCCCTGACGCTGGGCATCCTGATTGATGCCAGCGCCAGCCAGGAAATGGTGCTGGGAATGGAAAAAGAAGTGGGAGCGGCCTTCCTCAACCAGATCCTCCGCGAGAAGGACATGGCCTTCGTGATCAGTTTCGATATTCGCGTGGACCTTCTGCAGGACTTCACCGGCAACGTCCGCAAGCTTAAGGCAGCCTTGGAAAGCGTGCGGATCAACAGCGGAGGGCAGGCGGTGGTTTCCGGGATACCCGGACAGGGTGGCGGCCCGGTGCCCACGATCGGCACGCCAAAAGGCACCCTGCTGTATGACGCCGTGTATCTCGCGGCGCACGACGAAATGGCGCAGCAGGTAGACCGCAAGGCGATGATCCTCTTGACTGACGGCCAGGACCAGGGAAGTCAGTACCGGATCCGGGACGCGATTGAGGCGGCGCAGAAGGCCGACACCATTGTCTATGTGCTGCTGTGCGCGGACCGCGGGTTTTACGGCTTTGGGGGTTATAGCGGCGAAGGCGACATGAAGAAGCTGACCGCGGAAACGGGCGGACGGGTCATAGCGGTGGGGAATAAGCTGGAAAAACTGAAAGCCGCCTTCGATCAGATCTCGCAGGAGCTGCGCTGCCAGTACAACATCGGCTACGTGCCGACCAACAAGGTAAAGGACGGGAGTTTCCGCCGTGTGGAAATTCGCTGCAAACAGGGTTACAAAATTCAGTCCCGCAGCGGGTACTTTGCCATGCCGGAGAAGTAAGCCGCCAGGTGTCAGGTTCGGGCGTTACGTCTTGATGAATGAGTGCCTCTGGTCTGCACCTGGCAAAGCTCGAAGCACGCCTGACCCTGAAGCCGAACTTCGAACCCATGTCTCTTCCCATCTGGCTGGACCAACTCAACCAGGAAGTAATCGCGTGCGCGCGCTGTCCCAGGCTGGTGGCTTATCGGGAGCAGGTGGCGCGGGAGAAACGCAAGGCCTACAGGGACTGGGACTACTGGGGCAGGCCGGTACCAGGCTTTGGCGATCCTAACGCACGCGTCATCGTGCTCGGGCTCGCCCCCGGCGCTCACGGCTCCAACCGCACCGGACGCCCGTTTACCGGAGACTCTTCAGGAAACTTCATGTATCCGGTGCTTCACGAGACCGGATTTGCCAACCAGCCCTGCGCCACCGACCGCAATGACGGACTTGTGCTCAGGGACTGTTACATCACCGCAGCCGTTCGCTGCGCTCCTCCGGACAACAAACCGCTCCCCCAGGAACTCTCAAACTGCGCGCCTTACCTGGATCGCGAGCTCTGCGGATTGAAGAAGGCCAAAGTCATTGTGGCGCTGGGGAAGATCGGCTTTGACGCTTACCTGAACTACCTAAAACGGGTGGGGCAGCTGCAGACCAGGGCCGGTTACGTCTTCGAGCACGGCGCGAAGTACAAGATGCCGGACGGGCGGACGCTGCTCGCCTCGTATCATCCCTCGAACCAGAACACCCAGACTGGCAAGCTGACGCGGCCGATGTTTGTACGCATCTTCAAAGAAGCCGCGCGCCTTGCCGATACGTGATCGGGCGGCTGGTCCGGATTTCTTATTGCAGGAACCCAACCCTTGGAATGCGGGCAGGCCGCCTCCGCGACCTCTATGCTCCCAGGTCGAGCGCATCCAGTTTCAGAAACTCCTGCACGATGGGCTCGTCACAACGCTCCATGTCCGGGTAGTTGCCGAAGAACAGGACTCTTCCTTCATAGAGAAACACTACGCGGTCGGCGAGCTTCTTCGCCAGACGCATGTCGTGGGTCACAACCACGCTGGTCAGGTGCAGCTGGATTTTGAGTCGCTTCATCAGATCGCCG
>Ga0070741_10018574_pt1 | contig 11242 bp, 6 predicted proteins | sample Coa_R1_4_FD_66440 | JGI IMG/M metagenome (GOLD analysis project Ga0070741, IMG submission 66440) | Surface soil microbial communities from Centralia Pennsylvania, which are recovering from an underground coalmine fire - Coalmine... | ecosystem: Environmental > Terrestrial > Soil > Unclassified ...
CTCAAGCTGCGCATGCCGCCGTACGTCAAGATCATCCTGAACAACCCCTTTCCCCGGACGCAGATCACCACCCATCTGACGCGCACCGGAGCTTACTTCGGCCCCTTCCGCGCGCGCTCCACCGCCGAACTCTTCGAAGCCCAGATGCTCGACCTCTTCCAGATGCGCCGCTGCCAGGATGATCTCCAGCCCTCACCCGCCCATCCCGGCTGCATGTACGGCGAAATGGGGATGTGCCTGCGTCCTTGTCAGGAAGTAGTCGGCCCCGAGGAATATCGGCACGAGGTCGAGCGTGTGGAGCAGTTCCTGCGCACCGGCGGCCAGTCCCTGATCGAATCGGTGGCCAAAGCCCGCGACCGCTTCAGCCAAGAGATGATGTTCGAAGAGGCGGCCCGCCAGCATAAACGGCTGGAGAAAATTCAGGAAGTCCTGAAGCTGCGCGACGAACTGGCGCGCGAACTCGACCATTTGCACGGCGTGGCGATCACCGCCTCGCTCGAACCGAACGCGGTGGAACTATGGTTCGTCCGCGGCGGCGAATGGCTGGATGCGCGGCAGTTCAGTTTCGAGATCGCCGAAGGCAAGCCTGTATCGCTCGACCGGAAGCTGCGGGAATTGTTTGCGGCTCTGGAACTTCAATTTCAGGCAGGAGCACAACGCACACTGCGGGAACGGCAGGAGTATCTGGCTTTGCTGGCGCGCTGGTATTACTCGAGCTGGCGAGAGGGGGAATGGGTCTTTTTCGATCGCTTCGAAGATGCGCCTTATCGGAAAATCGTCCACGCGATTTCGCGCGTGGCCAAAAGCTGATGCGATGGGGCAGGCGAGTATGGTGTCGCCTGCCCTGTCTGATTTACGCTGCGGATTCCTGCTGGTGATGCGCTATCCACAACGCCAGTTCCGTCCGGTTCTTTACTCCTAGCTTCCGGAATATCGTGTGAAGATACTCCTTGATCGTCCCTTCGGCTAGGTGCAGATCACTGGCGATTTCTTTGTTCGATTTGGCCTGGTAGACGAGCCGGGCCAGTTGCTTTTCCCTGGAACTCAGCGTTTCTGAAGACTTCGATTCGCGCGGCCGCGGCTGACGGCACTCGGGGCAGATATGCGCCCGACCGACAGTCCGGAACTCTTGCCCGCAACGAGAACAGCTTCTCAACGTGGTTGCCATAGACGGGTGAATGAGAGACCGAATAAACATTTGTTCTCCTGCAATTTCATTCTCGATAAGCATATGTTCCTATCCTTTTCCTGCCAGACGTGGCGCATCGCGTACGTCGATCCGTTTAGTTCTTGAATTGTCTTTGGATCGGTTCTAGCATTCATAAATCCAAAGTCTGGGAGATGTTGAAAATGAATGGATTTTCACACAAATACCTACCGGAGTGATAGAAATTACACAGTAAAATGTGCCCTTCGGAACATTTTGCCAACCGGTTTTTACCTTAAATCCATTGAAAAATAAATACTTGTGACACGCCCTTACACACCGGCCCTTTTCGATTACAATGAACGTTCTTCCTAGCTCCACTTAGGAGGCCATAGCATGGAACAACCAGCGAACGAACTGTCCAGAAGGTCCTTTCTGACAAGATCGACGGCCGGCGGCGCCGCCGCTTCCACATTCATGATCATCAAGCCGGAACTGGTCCGGGGTGCCGGCAACGAAAAGCTGAAGGTCGGCCTGGTGGGTTGCGGCGGACGCGGAACCCAGGCAGCCCAACAACTCTTACACGGAAACGAAAACGTCGAGCTCGTCGCCATGGGCGACATCTTCGAGGACCGCCTGGAAAAGTCAATCGACCAGATCCGCAATTCCAGGGAGTATCCTAAGGCCCGCGATAAGGTAAACGTCCATCCCGAGCACCACTTCGTCGGGTTTGACGCCTATAAGAAGGTGCTGGCATCCGACATCGACGTCGTCATGCTGGCGACACCTCCCGGCTACCGCCCGGAACATTTCGTGGCCGCCGTCGAAGCCAAAAAGCACATTTTCGCCGAAAAGCCCTTCGGTACCGATCCGGTGGGCGTCAGGAAGATAATGGACGCGACGCGCAGGGCCGCGCAGTTGAAACTCACTGTAATGTCCGGCGCGCAGCGGCGCAATCAGCAGGAATACGTGGAGACATGGAAGAAAGTCCGTGACGGCGCCATCGGCGACATCGTGGCCGCGTACGCCTACTGGGTCGGCTCACCGGTGCTGCAGTTCGAGAGCGGCGTCTGGCCGGGTCAGAAGGGCGTCCGCGATCCCAAGTGGGGCGACATGACATTCCAGCATCGCAACTGGTATTCGTTCGTCTGGATCTGCGGCGACCAGGTGGTAGAACAGCACCTGCACAACATCGACGTCTGCAACTGGTTCATGGGCACGCATCCGGCAAAAGTGTGGGCGTCCGGTGGCGCCGCCTGGCGCCCGCGTTCGGAGATGTACGGCAACATCTACGATCATCTCGACGCCGATTTCGAATATCCCGACGGCGTCCACATGTCGAGCCACTGCCGCCAATATCCGCGCGGCAGCTACACCAATATCTCCGAACTGCTGGTGGGCACGAAGGGCCGCACCAATGGTCACGACCTGGGCACGAAAGGCGAGAACCCGTACGTGCAGGAGCACATCAATTTGGTGAAGAGCATCCGCGGCCAGGGACCGTACATCAACGACGGAATCCCCGTGGCGGAGAGCACGATGACCTGCATCATGGCGCGCGAAGCGGCGTACTCCGGCCAGGCAATCACTTGGGACCAGATGATGAAGTCGCAACTCGATCTGCAGCCGAAGGCGTTCGGCTACGATCTGCCGCGCGAAGTGCCGCCGCTGCCGGTCCCCGGCCAATACAAATTCGCCTAGCTTACATGAGTTGATGTAAAGCTCTGGACCGAGCCTTAGGCGCCAATCCTGCCTGCAGTGGCTTGTCAGGCATTCTTGGGTTGACGGAAAGGCGCCTTTGACAACTTCCTTTGCCGCCAGGCCAAGTCGGGCAGGCGCTTTCCGCCTGCCCGTGTTCAGCCGTCGATTACAGCCCGGGCCTGTTCTGCCAGGCGGGCTCCGCCAGCCGGGAAAGCATCTTCTCCTGTCGCTGCTGCTGCACAGCTTCAGCCGCTTTCTTCCCCGCGATAAATGCGTGGTCGGAATTGTAATATTCCCACTCGCTGTAGCGGCCGGCCAGGTGGATATCATGCTGCGCCAGCCACTCCCGGATCATCCCCACGCTCTTCGCCCGGCCATGATCGTACACCACGTAAGCGTACGGCAGGTCGCACTGCACGGCGGCCCACACTGGATCTTCCGGCTTGAAGAATCCCACTTTGTGGCAATCCTCAATGCACCGCCGTATCAGGTCGTCGCCCTCGCACGGCAGCGGCTTATGCTTCGAGTACGTGATCTCGCACGTCAAGCCGAATCCGCCCGGCGGATTGCAATACGGGCTGGCGTTGCCCTGCACGAAAATCCGGTGAAATACCGTGTCTTCCGGATAATAAATCCAGTGCTTTTCCGTTAAATTCTCCCGCCCGATGCCTAAATGCACGCACCGCACGGAAACGTGCCGCAACGACGCGGCGGCGGCACGGATCGCAGGCGGCGCCTCCTCGCCCATCGATCGGATCAAAACCGGCAGAGGCATCGTGCTGATCAGTTGCTCGTAACGATACTCCTTACCGTTGCTGAGCGTGATCGTGTGCCGCGAAGGCGACGCCGCGATGACGCGCCCGTTCATCAGAACCTCGCCTTTCAGATGCGGAACCCAGGCGTCCATCAAAGCCTGGAACCCGCCGCGCAGCGGATAACCGAACCGCGCGTTCGGACCCATCGGCTTTGGCGATGGCGAGAGCGCGCCCTCGATCATCTCCTCCAAGTCCGGCATGGGCACACGCCCGCCGAGCCACGACGTCTCCATCTCGGTGAGCGGCACCGCCCACAGTTTCCGGTTATATGGAATCGCGAAATGCTTCGCGATTCCGGCGCCCCAGACCTTGTAGATGAACTCCTCGAAATTGCGCGGCTCGGAACTCTTGTTCTCCGCGCCGGTACGATTCCCCAACGCCACCGAGCTCTCCAGGATCCCGTCGGCGCAGCAGTCGTTGATCGAGTTCGGCCCCGTCTTGCACACTCCATTGCCGTTCGTCTTTCCGTTTGCATGCCCGTTGGCGGCTCCGTTCGCCGATCCGTTGGCCCCGTTTGCCGATCCGTTCGCGGCGCCGTTCGCCGATCCGTTCGTCCCGTTTGCCGATCCGTTCGCGGCGCCGTTCGCGTTCTTCTTCACCGACCCGAACCTTGCCTCGATTGCCCCCACAATACATTCCTTGATCACGTTCGGCGGCAGCCCGTAAAGCGATCCCTGGAAGGGATAGCGCGTATACACGTTCTTGCTGTAAATCCACGCCTCGCGATCGATCCAGTGTACGTTCTCGCCGAGCAGCATCTTGTAAAGCTGGTGCACGTAAGGATCGGAGGAGAACATGATGTGTCCCGCGAAGTCGAACGTGAAGCCGTTGTTCTCGATCGACCGGCACCACCCGCCCACGCGATTATTCTGCTCGATCAGCAGCGAATCCTCGCCCAAGTGATAAGCCGCGCTCAATCCGGTTGGACCCGCGCCTATGACGATCGCCGCATGCGCATCGGATCCCCGCGTCGCCGCTGCGGCGCCGTTTACCGAGGCCACCGATCCTTCCCGCACCTCCGGTTGATTCTCTACCGCCTGCGTGATCAGTTCTTCCATCGAAGCGGCCGTAGCGTCCCAAGACGTGCGCGAGAGTACCTTCCGCATGCCTGCCAGCCGGGTCTCGCGATCCGGTGCCGCCAGCGCTTTTTCGCACGCCTGGATGAACGCCTCCGGTGTTTCGCCCAGGAACACGATCTCACCGTACGGTTCCGCCACGTCGGTGATCGGCGTACTCACGATCATTTTTTCCGCCGCCATGTACTCGAGCGTCTTCGTCGGGCTGATAAACCGTGTTGACTGGTTGCGCGCGAACGGCAGAATCGCGACATCCCACCCGGAAAGATACGCCGGCAACTCGGCATATTGCTTCTGCCCGAAGTAGTGCACATTCGGATAATGCGGCAAGGTGGCCGGCTCGATCTTTACCACCGGCCCGACCATCACGATCTGCCATTCCGGATGTGCTTTTGCCATCGCATCCAGCAGCGGCAAATCGGTGCGCTCGTCGATCACACCGAAGAAGCCCAGCCGCGGATGCGGCAGTACAGCCTGGTCGGTTGGCTCTTTCATAGGCCCAGCCGCCGGTGCGTAGTGCTTTAGATCCACGCTCGACGGAAAACAATGTACGTTCTGATGCCGATCTTTCTTCGCGCGATACAGGCTCGGACCACCCGTGAACACCACGTCCGCCAGCTTCAACAGGTGCGCTTCGCGCTCCAGCAACTGCGCCGGCGCGTTCAGGAAAGCGGACAGCTCGTCCATGCAATCGTACACAATCGCCAGCGGCTGCAAGTCCTCCGCGAGCGGCAGCGCCATTGGCGTGTAGAACCACAGTACGTACCGATCGATGCCTTCTTCGCGCAGTAACTGCGGCACCATCGTCCGCATCGCGGCAAGTTGGCTGTCGTGAAATCCAGGCTCCTTTACCGCGGTATGTGGTCGAAAAACGGATACTCCGTCTGACGGCGTGAAGCGCTCCCAACTCGCTCCATTCACGTCAAAAACCGGCTCCTCTATAAAAATTACACGCCGCGCTTTCCCCAATCGCGACATCAAATGTTGCGGGCGCTGATACACAAAGTCCCACCGAAGATGCGAAAAACATACGATTACATAGTTATCTGACATCCCATTCCTCCTGCTGAAAGTGAAGAACGCGCTAAGTTCGGGCGCTATCCGAGCGCGTGGTACATACAAGAAGGCAGGTGTTTTACCAGTGTGACGAAGATGCCAACTCGATGTCGTCTGTATATAAGAAAATGCATCCGTGACTCACGCCGTCCGGCCTCTATACGACCCGCCGGCGAGTGTTAACCGCCGAATGCGACGCGCCATGGTCAACAGGTGAGCGCGATCCGTATCAGAACGTCCATCGCTCGCTCCTGCACGGGCTCGTCGAAATGGTGCAACACCTGCTGCTGCGGGCGCTGGAGCGGCAACCTCTATGTCCCGACGAATAATAAGCCTGCCACGGTGGCTCTGGTTTCATCCAGTCGTGTCGAGACTCGTGTCGATGTTCGCGCGCTGTCGCACACTATTGCTGGTATTCTACGCCGGCATCGCAATCTCCGCGTGGGCGCAGCCGCCCGTCAATCCTCGCCCTTTTCATCTGGAGGAACTGCATACTCCGCCTGGCTTCGATGTCACCGTTTACGCCTCCTTAAGTGGAGGGCCGCGCCTGATGACCTTCGGGCCTGGCGGTGTGCTTTACGTCGCGCTGCGCGATGCCGGCGTGATCGCCGCCGTCCCCGCTCCAAACCAGTCCGTGACCGTGCTCCGCCAACTCAACCACCCGCACAGCGTAGCGTTCCGTGGTAATGACCTCTACGTGGCCGTCGATAACGCCGTCCTCCGCTTCCGCGACGCCGTCACCGCCGACCTCGTGGTTCGCAGTGCACCCGAGCGTCTGGTCTCCCTGCCGGCAGGCGGGCAGCACACCTCGCGCACCGCTGCCATAGGACCCGATGATCAGCTCTACATTACCGCCGGATCCACCTGCAACTTCTGCCGTGAGAACGACCCGCGCCGCGGCGCTATGATGCGCTACGATCCCGACGGCACGAGCGGCGGCGTAATCGCCACCGGCATGCGCAACTCTGTGGATTTCGCCTGGCATCCGCTGACCGGCGAACTCTGGGCCCTCGACAACGGCGGCGATGGCTTGGGCAACGACGAACCACCCGAGGAAATCAACGTCGTTGCACCCGGTTTTGATTACGGCTGGCCCGATTGCGTCGGCTCGCAGCGCCCGATCGACTGGGGCCAAGGCCTCCAGGCCGCGCGCTGCCTCAACACGCAGGCGCCCGAACAGCAGATGCAGGCACACTCGGCGCCGCTCGGCATCAGCTTCTATACCGGGACGCAATTTCCGGCGTCGTATCTGAACGACGCGTTCGTCAGCTTCCACGGCTCCTGGAATCGCGACGAGCCGACCGGATTCAAAGTGGTCCGCGTGCATGCCGCGTCCGGCCGCGCTACCGGCGTGGAGGATTTCCTCTGGGGATTCCTCGACCTCGGTTCGCGCACGTACTCCGGCCGTCCGGTCGATCCGGTGGTTGGGCCCGATGGCGCGCTCTACATCTCCGACGATGCCAGAGGCAACATTTATCGGGTCCAGTACTCCGGCCCCCGCATTGACCCCGGCAGTATCGTCGATCGCGGCGATGGCGTGTTCGCGCTGTCCGGCGCCAACCTGGTCAATGATCCGGCGGCGCTGGTGGTGACTGCGAACGGCGCTCCGTGCCAGGTGCTTTCAGCTACGGCCAGCCAGATCGACTTCAGCCTGCCGGACGGCTTGGCCGGCGACATCACCATATCCGTACAGAACGAAAAGGCATCCGATTCGGCGTATCTTAGCAGGTAGATGATCTTTGCCAGACTCGCGGTGGCAGCGGCGCTAGCCTGCTGTGTCCATCCCGCGCGCGCCGGATTGCTTGGCCGCCTCTCCCGCGGCGAGCCCATCAGTTTGCGCAAGAGAGTGCACGTGAACACCCTCATTACGGAGCCGGGCACCATGGAGATCGAGTGGGGCGGCGCTTTCTCGACCGGCGGCGATTTCACTTTTCCTTCCGACATCAAGTACACGCCTGAAGGTCGCTACATATTCTGGGGCCGCACCGAATTCAGCGCCAGTTTCGACTCCCTGGCGAGCACCGTTCAGTTCGATGATCGCGCCACCAGTTCAATACGAGACATTTCTTCGCCGACTTTGCGCCGAAATATTGCGTCTGTCCGCCTCTGTCCCCTCTTTGCCCAAGTTCTCTTTTTGCCGTGTAATTTCCGATGCGCCATACTAACTGTTTATGCAAGTGCCTGGCAGGTTCACCGGACAGACAGTGCTGGTCACCGGCGCCTCACGTGGTCTGGGAAAAGCGATCGCCCGTCGTTTAGCGCGCGAAGGCGCGGCTGTAGCGGTCAATTACCGGACGCGCGCCGGCGATGCGGAAACTGTAATCGGGGAAATTCGCGCTGCCGGCGGCCGCGCCATCGCGGTACAGGCCGACATCGGAGACCTCGACCAGGTAAAAGAAATGATGCGGCGCGTCGCGAACGAGTTCGGACCGCCTTCGGTCCTTGTCAATAATGCCGGCCAGGTTTACCGCGCCACGATCGATGAGTTCGATCCCTCCGGCATGCAGTCCATGCGCCGCACCAATGTCGACGGCTTGATTTTTGTGACGCAGGCCGCTGTCCCCGCCATGCGGGAACGGCGCTACGGGCGCATTGTCAATCTCACCTCGATCGCCGGCCACGGAACCACCCTCCCGGGCAACACCTTTTACGCCGCTACCAAGGCAGCGGTTTCGGTGCTCACCAAACGCTTCGCTATGGAGTTCGGTCCATACGGCATTACAGTAAACGCGGTCGCGCCTGGCTTTATCCTGACCGATATGGCGCGGGACGGCCGCAGCGAAGAGGATTATCAGAAGCTGATTTACTCGATCAGCGAACGTTCGATGGTCCGCCGGGTAGGCGAGCCGGATGACATCGCGAACGGAGTCGCCTTCCTGGCCGCGCCCGAATCGGGCTTTATCACCGCGCAGGTGCTGACCGTCGATGGCGGCCGCATGGATTACATCGCGCATCCGTAACGCCGGATCGCGCGCATCGCGCGCATCGCCCGTAGCCGCATCCCCACCAAAGCCGCGGCACTAAACTAAACCGCGGGATTCCGGCCGCCGCATTCCAGCTCCAGTAGCGACACTCCGAGCATCCCGGCCAACAGCGTCCGGCAGCCGCAGCGTCCCGCTACTTCAGCTTTTGTCGGACCTCGTCCACGTACCGCCGCGCCTCGGCGCGCGTTTTTATGGCGCTGACCCGCGCCAGAATCTTATCCCGCTGGTCGGGCGCCATCGCCAGATCAGCGCGCACGGCCGCCTGCAGCATTCCGGCCACGTTGCCGTCGTTGACCGAATCCTCCGGCCGTGCCACTGGCGGCGGTTCGGGCTCTGCTTCCTCTGCAGCGCCGAAAAGGCCGCCTCCGCCGCACGTGAACGCCGGACAGCCCGTGACACCGGAGTCGGCGGGATCCGGCAGTGTACCGGGCGCGTCACCCCTCGGGCTCGGCAGCGATAATAGCGGCAAAAGCGAATTCGCCGCCCGGTCTCGCTCGGTGAGCGGCGCCATCCCGAATTGCGCCTCCAGCGTCTTCAGGATCGAGGTATGATCGTAAACCCGATGATCCACCACGTTCCGCGGAATGCGCGGCGAGATCACCACGGCCGGCACACGCACTCCATACTGCTCGAACGTAAATCCGTATTGGCTCAGGTGTGGATTCGGCGGAGTGTCCGCCGGAGCCGTCGCCCCAGGCGGGGCGACGTGATCGTAGAACCCGCCGTGCTCGTCCCACGTGATGATAAGCAGACTGTCGTTCCATAGTGGAGAACTGCGCAGCGTTTCATAAACGCACTTGATGAGACTCTCGCCCCGCGTCACGTCGTCGAGCGGATGCTGCGACGTGCTGCATTTATAGTCCGACAGCACGTTGTAACTGGGCTCGATAAACGTGTATGAGACTCCGTAGCCCGGGTTGGCCACGTCATTTACGAACTGCCGGAACGGGTGCACCTTCGTGAGTTGTATCCCCTTCAGTGCCGCGACCATCGGAAACGCATCCCCGGCATACAATCGCCAGCGGACATTCGAGGCGTTCATGCGATCGAAGATCGTGCCATGACTGAAGCTCAGCCCTGCCAGCGACTCCCACAGGATGATCTCGGCCGTGGTAGGGCTGTGATCGAGTCCGGCTGAGGACGCCGCATGCAGGAAGAAACGGTTCGGCCAGGTGGGCCCGGGCATTGACGCGAACCACCGGTCGCACACGGCAAACTCTTTTGCCAGTGCATTCAAGACCGGCAGTTGTTCGGGTCCGTAGCAGCGCATGATCTCGCCGGGATCGCTCTGGCCCCCGCTCATCGCATACGATGCCGCGAATCCGATGTTGCTGATGGCGGGATACGCGCCGCCGGCCGGATATGTCGCGCCCTGTCCGCAAAGCTGCATCAGAACTTGAGGGAACTCGTGTCCGGGATCCACAGGAGCCGCGTATCCCGCCGGTTGCCGGACCCCGTAACTCCTTCCTTCGAAGTTGTTTGTTTCCGCTCCCGTTAAGCCGTCGATTTGTGTTGGCTGGCCCGAGGCGGCATCGATTCCGGTGATCCCCGAAAAACCGAGCATCTGGTCGAAAGACCGGTTTTCCAGCATGAGGACAAAAAGGTACATAAGAAGAAGGTACCCCGAAAATCGCCCCTCAGGCCGCCGCCAGGCGCTCGGAATCCAGTATCAAGGCTACCGTTCCGTCCCCGAGAATCGTAGCCCCGGAAATCAAATCCATCTTGCGGCACAATCCACCGAGCTTCTTGATCACAGTTTGATGGTGCCCCATCACCTCGTCCACAGCGAAGCCGCACCTCCCGTAGTGAGTTTCCGCGATAATCACCTGCTCGATCGGAGGTGGTTCACCGGCGATCCCGAAGTAACGCCGCAGAGGCACACACGCCACCATCTCGCCCCGCACCACCACGTAATCCTTGCCATGCGCAGCCCGTACGTCCTCAGCCGTACGCTCCATACACCCAACGATATTTGCCAGGGGAAACACAAACGTCTCCTTGCCCACCCGCACCAACAATCCGTCGATAATGGCGAGGGTCAGCGGCAGTTTTAGCGTGAAGGTGGTGCCTTCGCCCTTCCGGCTGGTAATCTGCAGTGAGCCGTGCAGCGCCTCGATGCCCTTCTTGACGACGTCCAGCCCGACACCGCGTCCCGACACCTCTGTAACTTTGCGGGCGGTGGAAAATCCCGGTTCGAAGATGATATTGAAGACCTGCTCTTCAGTCAACTGCGTGTCCGCGCTCATCAGGCCGCGCTCTACGGCCCGCACCCGGATTGCCTCCCGATCGAGCCCCGCGCCATCGTCGCGGATCCGGATCAGCACGTGCGCGCCTGCGTGCAGTGCCGATAGCACCACCGTCCCCCGCTGCGGTTTCCCCGCCGCAATCCGGTCCTCCGGAGATTCGATCCCGTGATCAATCGCATTGCGAATCAGGTGTACCAGCGGGTCGCTCAACTGATCG
>Ga0070741_10018575_pt1 | contig 11242 bp, 15 predicted proteins | sample Coa_R1_4_FD_66440 | JGI IMG/M metagenome (GOLD analysis project Ga0070741, IMG submission 66440) | Surface soil microbial communities from Centralia Pennsylvania, which are recovering from an underground coalmine fire - Coalmine... | ecosystem: Environmental > Terrestrial > Soil > Unclassified ...
GTGGCCACCATGAGACCGGCGAGACCGGGTGGGCGCAAGACGCAGGATGCTCGCCCAACGGCCCACGTGAGTGTGGCCACCATGAGACCGGCGAGACCGGGTGGGCGCAAGACGCAGGATGCTCGCCCAACGGCCCACGCGAGCGGCACAAAAGCATGGCCGGGGCTGCTCTGCAAGCGGCCTCGGCTGCAGGAGGTAGAAAGGAAGGAAGCGGGAGTTAGCGCTTGGTGTACTGCGGCGCCTTGCGCGCGCGCTTAAGGCCGGGCTTCTTGCGCTCTTTGACGCGGGCGTCGCGCGTGAGCAGGCCGTGCGCGCGCAGGGCCTGCTTGCTGGCCGGGTCGGCAGCGAGGAGGGCCCGCGCGATGCCCAGGCGCACCGCGCCAGCCTGACCCGCGATGCCGCCGCCCGTGACAACGGCCACGACGTTGAAGTGGTCGCCGCCATCGACGACGCGCAATGGCTCGTGCACCAGGATGTCGAGCGACTCGCGGCTCAGGTAGGTGCGCGATGGCTGGCCATTGATGATCACATTGCCTTCGCCGGGGAAGAGACGCACCTGCGCGATCGCGCTCTTGCGCCGGCCAAGGCCGTAGTAGTAGTGCTGGGTGCTTGCTGTCGCCGTCATCTTCTCGTCTTCTCGTCGTGTCCTCTTGCTCGTGGATCAAGGGGCGGGCTACCGTTGCGCTCCGTTCTGCCGTTCTCCTGTCGTTCGGTGAAGCCTCCGGCAGGGCGCATGCTGCCCAAAAGCGCGGCTATTGCCCACCGCCACCCAGGGATTCGGGCGGGATCATCCACAGCTGGGGCTGCTGCGCCACGTGGGGGTGCGTGGGGCCGGCATAGACCTTGAGCTTGCGGAAGAGCTGGTGGCCAAGCGCGTTCTTGGGGAGCATGCCGCGCACGGCGTGCTCGATCACTCGCTCCGGGTGGCGCTTGAGCTGCTGCTCGAGCGTGATCTGCTTGAGGCCGCCGGGATACCCGCTGTGGCGGTAGTAGAGCTTCTGCTGCAGCTTGCGGCCGGTGACGCGCACCTTGGCCGCATTCACCACGATGACGAAATCCCCGGTGTCCATGTGCGGGGCGTAGATCGGCTTATCCTTGCCACGCAGGCGGGTGGCAATCGCGCTGGCCAGCCGCCCCAGCACCTGGCCTTCGGCATCGATCACCCACCACCGGCGCTCGATCTCGGCGGCCTTCGGCGAATAGGTCTTCATTGGTTAGTCATCCCCAAAGCGATAGGTCACGCGCTCGAGACACAGCCCGCGAGCCGGAGCCGTAGGCCCGGCCAGGGCCTTATCCTTGGCACGCAGGATCGCCGCCACCGCCTCCGGCTCCAGCAGCCCCTCGCCGACACGGATGAGCGTGCCGGCGATGCGCCGCATCATGTGCCGCAGGAAGGCGTTGGCTTCGACCTCGATAGCCACCAGTCGCGCCCCGGCCGGCTCGCTCAGAGCCGTATCCACTTGCTGCCCCTGCCGGCGCGCGCAGCTGGATACGGTATCAGTTTGCCAGATAGCAGCCGGATTCGCCCACTGCTCGGTTACCACGGCACGCAGCACCTCACGTCGGGTGGAGCCGCCTCCCTGCTGCGCGGCGAAGGCCACGAAATCGTGGCTGCCCACCAGATAGGCGGCCCCCTCGGCCATGCGCGGGATGGAAAGCGGCGTGCGCACGTGGTAGGTGTAGCGCCTGGCCAGCGGCGACGGCGCCTCGCCGTTGAGGATGCGATAGCAGTAGGTGCGGCTAATGGCCGAGAAGCGGGCGTGAAAGGTGGGCGGCACGACCCGCAGCCCACGGATAGCCACGTCGCCCGGCAGGTGCGCGTTGAGCGCCCGCTGCAAGCGCATCAGGTCATGCACCAGGGCAATCTCGAGATCGAAGTGCACCGCCTGCCCGGCTGCGTGCACGCCCGAATCGGTGCGGCCTGAGGGCACGACGCGCACCGGCGCTCCGGCCAGCGCAGCGAGCGCGCGCTCGAGCTCGCGCTGCACCGTTCGCGGCGGCGCTGATTGGCCCGGAGCCGCCGCCGCGGGGGCCTCCACGACCGTGGCAGAGCCCGGTGCGGCCGGCGCGCCCGCCCGCCGTGCCCGATGCTGCACCTGGAACCCCTCGAAATCGGTCCCGTCGTACTCGACGATCGCGAGCAAGCGTGGCACGGCTGGCCAGAGGATGTCCCGCAGGCACCACTCAGGCGCCCGACGCCGCTGGTGCCGGCTCGGCCTCGCCTTCCACGAACTCGATCTGCATCAGCGTCGCGCCATCGCCTTTGCGGAAGCCCACGCGCGTGAGGCGCGTGTAGCCACCCGGGCGATCCTTGAAGCGCGGAGCAATGACGTGGAAGAGCTTGGCCGCTGCCGGCGGGTCCGGCAGGGCAGAGAGCACCAGGCGGCGCGAGTGCAGGTCGCCCCGTCGTGCGGTGGTGATCAGGCGCTCGATGTGCCGGCGCAGCTCCTTCGCCCGGGCCTCGGTGGTGGTGATTCGCTCATAGCGAATCAGCGAGCCCATCAGATTGCGAAGCAAGGCCCGACGCTCGTCGGTCGGGCGGTGTAGCTTGCGCCCAAGATAGCCGTGACGCATGGCAGACTCCCTATGTCCAGAGGCGGCTCTCTGCCGGCCTGGATAGCCTGGATGGTTGATGCCCAAGATAGCCGTGACGCATGGCAGGCTTCCCTATGCCCCTGCTGGAACATCCCTCGTAGATGCCCCAGATGAGACATCGACGAAGGACCCCCTCCCAGCGCCTAAGCACTGGCAGCGGCCGGCTGGTGCGGCGCCGCCGGCCCGATGCGCACGCCGCGCTCTTCCAGCTTCTCCCGCAGCTCCTGCAGCGACTTCTCGCCGAAGTTCCGCAGGTGCAGCAGATCCTCCTCGGTCATGCTCGCCAGCTGGCCGACCTTGGTGATGCTGTTGCGCTTTAGGCAGTTGAGCGTCCGGTTGCTCAGCTCCAGGTCGTCCACCGAGAGCTCGGCGAGCTCCGGTGGCACCTGCAGCGTATTGACCGGCGCCGCCAGCCGCGGCGCCTCGACCGGCTCCTCGATTCCCGGCGCGAGCTGGTTGAAGAGGCGGAACTGCTCGATCAGGATCTGCGCGCTGCGCAGCACCGCCTCCTTGGGCGTGATGGTGCCGTCGGTCCACACCCGCAGCGTTAGCCGATCCAGGTTCACGCTCTGTCCCACGCGCGCTGCCCCCACCTGGTATTCCACCTTGCGGATCGGGGAGTAGATGGCATCGACCGGGATCTCGCCGATCGGTTGACCCTCCACCGACTGCGCCTCGACGAACCCTACCCCTCGGGTGATGGTCAGCTCCATCGACAGCCGCGCGTTCTCGTTATCCAGCGTGGCGATCACCTGCTCGGGATTGACGATCTCCACCTGATCCGGCCAGCGAATGTCTCCGGCCGTGACGGTGCCCGGCCCCGGCGCATCCAGATGAGCCTTTACCGGCTCGTCGGAGAAGCAGCGCAGGCGCAGCTTCTTGATGTTGAGGACGATCTGCGTCACATCCTCCTTCACGTCCGGAATGCTGGAAAACTCGTGCTGCACCCCGTCGATCCGGATCGAGCTTACCGCTGCGCCGGGCAGCGACGAGAGCAGCACGCGGCGCATGGCATTGCCGATGGTATGGCCGTAGCCACGAGGCAGCGGCTCGACCACGAACTCGCCGAAGTTCGGCTCGGGCGCCACCTCTGCCTCCGGCTCGACAAGGCGCACCATTGGCTGGCTGGGAGTCACTGGTTCGATCACAGGGCTTCACCCTCCTTCGGAGCCGGCCCCCGCTCCTGCCGCCAAACCGGCGGGAGGCACTTCATGGCCGGCAACTCCGGCACCGGCCCGCCGGCAGCAAGAGACCAGGGGCCATCCGGCACTGACTAGCGTGCGTAGAACTCGACCACGAGCTGCTCAGAAATCTGGAGATCGATGTCGTTGCGCGTGGGCAGCGCGTTCACACGGGCCGAAAGACTGGCCGGGTCGAACGAGAGCCAGGGCGGGATCTGGCGCTGCCCGATCGTCTCCGCGGCGGTGCGGATCAGCTCGAGGTTTCGGGCGTGCTCGGCCACCGCCACCACGTCGCCCGGCTTGACCAGCGCCGATGGGATATCGCACTTGCGCCCGTTGAGCGTGAAGTGTCCGTGGCGCACCAGCTGCCTGGCTTGCGGCCGCGAGCCCGCCAGCCCCAGACGATAGACGACGTTATCGAGGCGCGTCTCGAGGATCTGTAGCAGGTTCTCACCGGTAGAGCCCGGCCGGCGCTCAGCCTCCTCGAAGTGCCGGCGGAACTGCGCCTCGAGCACCCCGTAGATCCGCCGTAGCTTCTGCTTCTCGCGCCACTGGAGCGCAAACTCCGTCGGGCGGCGGCGGCGCGAGGTGGCCTGCTGGCCGGGCGGCGACGGCCGCCGCTCGAGTGTGCACTTGGTGATGCACCGCTCGGCTTTGAGATAGAGCTTTATGCCTTCACGCCGACACAACTTGCAAACGGGTCCCGTATACCGTGCCATCTGCTACCCCGCCGTGCTCCTCAGCTGCACTTGCATGTTCGGATCAATCATTCCTGGAGAAGTCGTGAGTCACTGCACTCGCTACTGCTTCTGCTGTCGCTGTTGTAGCTGTCCTTGGCGCTCTGCATGCCGGCCGCCCGCTACGCTCCGGCGTGCCATGCCCCAGGCTTGCGCTCCGGCGCTGGCTCTCCCACGGTCGGCGCCCATCCATGTCCATCCAGGCCTTGCCGCGGGGCCAGTTGGCCGATCGGTGGCGGCTCAGCTGACGCGCGCGCTGCTTTGGCGGCCACCGGTCGGCAATCGAGCCACATGGTGGACGGCAACACGTACCGAGCCATCGCCAGACTCGCCCCGACGGCCATCCCTTGGCAGTCGAGCCATTGCGTGCCAGCCGCCCAGACGCCGCCATGCGCTGCCCGCACCAGCTCACCAGCTACACGCGCCGCCGCTTCGGCGGACGCGGCCCGTTGTGTGGCACCGGGGTGACATCGGTAATCGCAGTCACGGCGAGGCCGGCAGCCTGCAGCGAGCGAATCGCCGATTCTCGCCCGGACCCAGGACCCTTGATGAAGACCTCCACCGTGCGCATGCCATGCTCCATCGCCTTGCGGGCAGCCGTCTCGGCCGTGATGCTGGCTGCATACGGTGTGCTCTTGCGCGACCCCTTGAACCCGCATGCCCCGGCAGAGCTCCAGGTCAGCGGATTCCCCTTGGGATCGGTAATGGTCACAATCGTATTGTTGAACGTCGCCTGAACATGCGCTTGGCCATGCGGCACGTTGCGCCGCTCACGGCGGCGCGTGCGCGTGCCGGCACGCTTCCTCTCAGCCATGCTCCTCGCCTAACTCCTGACGTCTCGCTCGTGCTCGTTGCCTGTCCGGCGGCGCACTGTTCGCGCCGGAGCTCCCGTAGATAAGCCTACCGCCTCCGCTCCGGCCACCGGGCGCCGCGTGCGCCTGCAAGCAACCCGCACGCTACTCACCCGGCTCGCCCACGCTGCCACACGGCCTGCTCATGCGGTACGACGGCTGCACCTGCCCAATACGCAACAGAAGGCGGTCCCTTGAGCAGGGCCGCCTTGCCGGTCGATGAGGCCATCGCGGTCACGGGTCGGCCACATACAGCATACCGGTAGCATTCTGGGGCGGCCCGCTGGCGCGGATGACTGGCTTTAAAGTTTAGCGCATACTGGCCACCAAGCGCAACCACAGCAGGTGCTGAACCTGAGGTCCGGCCAATGGCCCTGGTCTTCCCGCTGGTACCGGGCGGCGGGCGCTACTTCTTGGCCGTCGCCTTCTTGCGCACCCCCACCGTCTTGCGCGGGCCACGGCGCGTCCGCGCGTTGGTGCGCGTCCGCTGGCCACGCACCGGCAGGTTGCGGCGATGGCGCAGCCCGCGGTAGCAGCCAATCTCGATCAGGCGCTGGATGTTCTGGCGCACCTGGCGGCGCAGATCGCCTTCTACGGTGAGCTCGCGCTCGATCACCTCGCGCAGGCGGTTGACCTCATCGTCGGTGAGGTCGCTCACCTTCTTCTGCGCTGGCACCTGGGTGCGCTCCAGCACCTTGAGCGCCGTCGTCCGGCCAATGCCATAGATGTACGTGAGCGCGATCCACACCTGCTTTTCGCGCGGGATATCCACGCCGGCGATACGCGCCATCTCCCTGGCCCTTTCTCTTCCCTTATCCCTGCTTCTGCTTGTGCTTGGGATCGGAGCAGATAACCATCACCACGCCACGCCGCTTGATCACCTTGCACTTCTCGCAGCGCGGCTTGACCGATGCCGATACCTTCATGCGTTCTCTCTTTCCCCACTCGCAGCCACAGGCGCACCCGCTCTGGCCAGCCGCTCGCCTGCACCCGCACCTTCGCGGCGCGGCTACAGCCGCCCGATGATCCGTCCGCGGGTGTGATCGTAACGGGCCAGCGCTACCCGCACGCGATCTCCCGCACCCACGCGGAGCGCGCGCAAGCGCGCCTCGGCCGCGATGTGCGCCAGCACTCGCTGCCCACCCTCGAGTTCGACCTCGTAGAGATCGTTGGCCAGCGAGCGGCGCACCTGTCCCTCCAATTCTAGCAAGGCGCCGCCTCGCCGCTCCACCCGGCCGTTCTCCTCTCTGGCCATGCTCGCCCCTCCTAAGCACGCCGCGTCACGGTAGGGCAGCGGCGAGCCGGCGCTGGGCGTGGCCGCCGATACGCTCGTAGACGGCCGGCGGGAACTCGGTAAGGATCTCGGCCTCGCCCTCGGTGATGCAGATGGTGTGCTCGTAGTGGGCGCACAGCGCACCGTCGGCGGTCGCCACCGTCCAGCGATCTGGACGCACCACTGTTTCGGCGCTGCCGGCGTTGGCCATCGGCTCGAGTGCCAGCGTCATGCCCGGCCGCAGCAGCACGCCGCGGCCCGGAGTGCCGACGTTGGCCACGTGCGGGTCCTCATGCAGCCGGCGCCCAACCCCGTGCCCGCCATAGCCGAGCACCACGCGGTACCCACCTTGCTCGATCACCTGCTGGATCGCGGCCGACACATCGCCAAGGCGCTTGCCGGCGCGCGCGGCTGCGATGCCGGCAAAGAGCGCGTCGAAGGTCGTGTCCAGCAGCCGGCGCGTCTCGGGCGCAATCGCACCCACCGGCAGGGTAATCGCTGCATCGCCGTGATACCCTTCCCAGATCGCGCCGACATCGATGCTTACGATGTCGCCCTCTGCCAGCACGCGCCGCCCGGGAATGCCATGCACCAGCTCGTCGTTGACCGAGGCGCAGATCGTGGCTGGGAAGGCCGGCGCGCTGGCGAACGGCTTATAGCCTTTGAACGATGGCTTGGCCCCGGCGCGCGTGATGATCTCGTAGGCGAGCCGGTCGAGCTCGCCGGTGGTGATGCCCGGACGCACCGCGGCCGAGAGCGCATCGAGCACGGCAGCGACGATGGCGCTCGCCCGCCGCATCTTTTCCAGCTCACCGCGCGACTTGATCGTAATCACTGTACTCTGGTGCCCTCTCTAGGGGGCTGCTGCGCTGTGCCAAATGCCGCAGCCTCGTGCACCTGCAGACCAGTGCTTTGGGAAGGCGTTCCCGGTCGGCGCCATCGTCTTCCCAAAGCGGTCGTCGGCAGCAGCACGAGCCACTGGGCTACGGCATTCGGCCACTGCCCGCGCTGGCGCATGGGTCTCAGCTCCGTCCCTGCCGCCCGTCGCGCCCCGGTTGCGCTGGCCGCGGCAGGCTACCGCGCTCCGCTGGGCGTGCCCGGCGTGCCTGGTCGGGTGGCCACGCCCGGCCGCGCATCTGGCGTGTGAGCCTGGGCCGGAGTACCATCGCCGGCTCGACCATGCGCCGTGACTGCCTCCACGAGCGACCGCGTCACCTCCTCCGGCGGGCGGTTCCCATCGACCTCTACCAGCAGCCCGTGCTGGCGATAGTACGCCACCAGTGGCATGGTCGATTGGAGATAGACATCCAGACGGCGGGCAACGGTCTCCGCCCGGTCGTCCACCCGTTGGACGAGCGGGTGCCCGCACACGTCGCAGTGCCCGGCTTGCCGCGGTGGATTCGTCTGCACATTGTAGGAGGCGCCACAGTGCGGGCAGACCCACCGCCCAGCCAGGCGCTCCAGGAGCACGTCTCGTGGAACGTGCAGGAACAGCACGCAGTGCACCCTCCGACCTTCGCGCGCCAGCGCCTCGTCGAGCGCCACGGCCTGCTCGCGAGTGCGCGGGAAGCCGTCCAGGACCACGCCGGCAGTGCCCCACTCCTGCCGGAGCTGCGCGATCTCGGCCATCGCCGCCGGCACCATCACCTCATCGGGCACATAGAGCCCGCGCTCGACATACTGGCGCACCTGCTGGCCGAGCGGCGTCCCCTGATCGATCGCCCGCCGCAGCAGATCGCCGCTGGCCAGATACGGAATGTGGAAGTACTCAGAAAGGCGGCGTCCCTGCGTCCCCTTGCCTGAGCCCGGAGCACCGAGCAGGATGATGATCACTTAATGAATCCTTCGTAGTGACGCATCATCAGTTGCGCTTCTAGCTGCTTCAGGGTATCCAGCACGACCCCGACCACGATCAGGATACCGGTGCTGGACAGCGTGAGCGTCTGGATATTCGTGACCAGCCCGGCCACATAGGGCGCGATCGCCACCAGGCCAAGGAAGATCGCACCCAGCAGGGTAATGCGATAGAGCACGCGGTTGAGGTACTCGGCCGTCGGGCGGCCAGCGCGCAGCCCGGGAATGAACCCCCCTTGCTTCTGCAGTGTCTCGGCCAGGTTCTGCTGCTGAAAGATGACGTACGTGTAGAAGTAGGTGAAGAGCACCACGAGCAAGAAATATAGGATCCAGTAGATGGGACTGGTGGTGCGGAAGATGCGCACGACGAAATCGGCCACCTCGCGCACCCACGCGATAGTCGTGCCCTGCAGGTAGGTGGCTGCCGTGCCCGGGATGAGCATGATGGACATAGCAAAGATGAGCGGGATCATCCCTGCCGAGTTGACCCGCAGCGGAATGTAGGTGGTGTGGCCGCCGTACATGCGGTTCCCGCGGATGCGCTTGGCGTACTGCACCGGGATACGCCGCTGGCCCTCATTCATGATCACGATCACCCACACGATCACCAGGCCCAGCGCCGCCAGGAAGATGAGCGCGAACCAGTTCGTGCCCACGGCGAGTGACTGGCCGACAGCGGTGGGCAGACGGGCGACGATGCCGGCAAAGATGATCAGCGAGACGCCGTTGCCGATGCCTTTCTCGGTGATCAGCTCGCCCAGCCAGACGAGGAACATCGTGCCGGCGGTGAGCGTGATCAGGAGCGAGACCGTGGGAAGGAAAGTAGCGCGGTTGAACAGGCCAAAATTGGTGATAATGCCCTCGCGCGAAAGCAGCGTCGACTGGGCATACGCCTGGAAAAGCGCCAACGGCACCGTCAGGATGCGCGTGTACTGGGCCACGCGGGTACGGCCGGCCTCGCCTTCGCGCTGCAGCTCCTGCAGCGAAGGAATCAGCGGCGAGATGATCTGCATCACGATCGTGGCCGTGATGTAGGGATAGACCCCCAGGGCCGCGATCGAAAAGGTCGTGAGCGAGCCGCCGGAGAAGAGGTCGAGCATCCCCAGCAGCTGGTTACTGGCGAAGAGGTTGCGCAGCGCCTCCGCGTTCACGCCCGGCACCGGCACGTGCGTGGCCAGCCGGTAGATGGCGAGCATGGCGAAGGTAAAGAGGATCTTGCGCCGTAGATCCGGAAGGCGGAACGCACGCACCGTTGCGTCGATCATCTTGATGCTCCTACCGCTCGAGCCGCCGCGGATGCAGATCGCCTCACGGGCCGCGCTGCTCCGGTCCCGGAGAGCCAAAGGCGGGCGCCGGGGGCGCCCGCCTTAAAGCTTAACGCTCGGCCGTCGTTGTCGGCGACTCCGAGCCGGCGTGCTCAGCACCCTCGCCTGCTCGCGAGCGCACCGCTGGCGAAGTCTTGCTTCGTGCCAGCAGCCGGAGCGTACCGCCGGCCTGCTCCACCGCGGCTCGGGCACCGGCCGAGGCCCCGTGGAGCTCAATCGTCAGCCGCTTGGATAGCCGGCCGTCAGCCAGCAGCTTGACCGGCCGGAGGCCTGAGGGATCGTCGATGATGCCCCGGTGGTGCAGGGCAGCGAGCGTGACTACCTCATCCGCCTGGAAGGCACGCTCCAGGTCGTAGAGGTGCACCAGCTGCGGCTCGACACGGAAGCGCCCGCGCGAGAAGCCGCGCCGATGCGGCACCTTCATCGTCCAGGGGTTCTGCCCGCCTTCGAAGAACGGCTTCGGGCCCTTGCCCGAGCGCGCGTTCTGCCCCTTGGTGCCGCGGCCGGCAGTCTTGCCACGTCCTGATCCGTGGCCGCGCCCCACGCGCCGCCGCTCGCGCTTCGCGCCCGGTGCGGGCGCCAGTTGATGGAGCCTCACCTTCATCTGCTTCCTGCCTCCTTGCCGGGTGGCTCAGCCGGCTGCCCGGCCCCAATGCGCTCTCCCGGCTCAGCCGGCTGCCCGGCCCCAATGCGCTCTCCCGGCTCAGCCGGCAGCTCCTCCACCGTCACCAGGTGCCGCACGTGCTGGACCATACCGCGAATTGCCGGGTTGTCGGGCAGCTCAATCACCTGGCCGAGCCGTCTAAAGCCCAGCGAGCGAATGGTGTCTTTCTGGCGCTGGCTGTAGCCGATCGCGCTCTTCCGATAGCGTACGCGCAGTGTTCCGGCCATTGGTTCGTCCTTGCGCATCAGGGTCATCAGGGTCAGGCGCTGCCGGCCGGCTCACCGGCTGGCTCGCCCGGGGCCCGCTGGTCGGCGCCGGGAGCAGCGGGCTCGGCCTCAGCGGTGGCCTGAACTGCCGCCTCCGAGGGACGTGCCAGGCCCCGCCGGCGGGCTACACCCTCCTGGGTTACCAGCGCCTTGAGTGCCTTCTCGGTCGCCTTGACCACATTGACCTTATTGGATGAGCCGAGCGACTTGGTCAGCACATCGTGCACCCCGGCGGCTTCGAGCACGGCGCGGACGGCCCCGCCGGCGATGACGCCGGTGCCCGGGGCGGCGGGCTTGAGCAGCACATCGGCGGCGCCGAACGATTCGCGCACGGTGTGCGGGATCGTGCGGCCGGTGAGCGGCACCTCGAACAGGTTCTTCTTCGCCTGCTCGATCCCTTTGCGGATCGCCTCCGGCGTCTCGCGAGCTTTGCCCATGCCGATGCCCACGTGGCCCTGGCCATCACCGACGACCATGACCGCGGAGTAGCTGAAGC